>Ga0214246_1000001_pt1 | contig 195786 bp, 271 predicted proteins | sample TroBogypolimnion_41_FD_153084 | JGI IMG/M metagenome (GOLD analysis project Ga0214246, IMG submission 153084) | Freshwater microbial communities from Trout Bog Lake, WI - 29MAY2009 hypolimnion | ecosystem: Environmental > Aquatic > Freshwater > Lake > Hypolimnion/Profundal zone | place: Trout...
CCTCAATCATATCATATGGCGCAGTGCCATTGATTTTTACAACATTTTCACCGTCTTCATTTTCCAAGAAACCATCAACTGGACCAGACCCAAGTGGTGCAACAGGCTTACGACGCTCTTGAGCAGTGCGTAATTCTTTTACAAGTTGTTCTTTGTCAATAGTGCCAGCAGTATATTTGGCAAACAATTGCATAGTGTTATCTTTTTCACTAATGCCGCCGCTTACAAACTTATACAATTTCTTTTGATATTCTTGGCGAGCATCTTCGGTATTAGCGGCTGCTCCCATAACACGAACATAGCGCAACATAGTCTTGCGAATTTCTTCGTATTGCTCAAAGTAATTACCGCCAGCACTACGGAACTCAATATAGTTTGGCTTGATGTTTACGCTAACATAACGGTCGCCACGAGGAACCAACAGTTTATTGATTTCTTTTTTGGCAATATCTTCCAATCCACCACGCATCTTATCAAGGATAGCAGGGATATTCTTTCTGCCACTTCTGCCACGCACTTCACGCTTGGCTTGATCAAAACTACTCTTAGTCCATCGTGAACCAGCACGACCAAATGCTTTTAACACATACTCATCGCCAAGCAACATGATTACTTTAAGATGGTCAATGTTTTCCATTGTTTGTAGTGGAATAGATACGCCAATATGGAAACCTGTTGTGCGGTTGGTATAATAATCATTACTCTTTGCCCAACTGAATACATTCTCTAACGCAGCCAACGCATCTTCTAGGTTCATTGGGGGTGATACAAGTTCAATACCACCATCTCCATCATTGTTTGGACTATCAAGCGAACTATCTGGTTCAAATATCCAAGTTGTTTCATCACGGCTTGCTCCGTGATAACCGCCGCTTGCTCGTACCTTATAGCCAGTTGTGCGTCTAAAATCATCAACGACATCGCCAATGTCTGTTGTTGGTTCTTCTCTACTGCTGCTAAATGTATAATGCGGCCAAGTTAGCGATTCACGAGTATTGCGATTTACCCAACGCATCCAATCATACATATCACCAATGTTATTGCGATAAAGGAATTGACGCCAAATACCTTCTTCGTTTTCGCTCATCCAATTTTCACGAACGCTGTCTTTGGCATCATCAAGTTCACGCTCACTTGCTTCGCCCATAGGCGTATCGCCTAATTCTTCTTGAATTGCATCTTTCCAATCGTCTGTATTTTCATAATTATCGTCATAATATTCAGATTGATAATCACTAAATGCTTCATAGAAAGATTCTAGCGCACTTTCAACATCACGGCGGGTATTGTGATCGCCAGCAAAAAAATCCATAACATCACGCTGACGATCACGATATGAAGCCGTGCCAGGAAAATCCTCATTGGCATCCATATCCTCTTCTTCTTCCTCTTCGCCTTCTTCGCCACCAAGACCAGGAATATACATTTCGGTTTCAAAGCCAACTTTCATACTCTTGGCAAATGGTGTATCGGCAAACTTTTCAAGAGATGTAGGACTCATGTTGATTTCGTTTAGGATACTTTCTTCAAGGCTTTCTTCTCTGTTTGGAACTTCTCTTATATCCCAAGGTGCTGCTAAATTATGTTCATCAGCATAACTTACAGCATAGCGACGAGCACCAGTTAAACTTGCAGCGTTAAAGGTATGAACAACATGACCTTGATTATCTATAATATTATATGTTGTGCCATTTGTAGCAGTAATGTTAGAAGATGTGGCGGTTGCATTTGCTGAAATAGCATTGCCCGCAATATCATAACCACGATCTATTTCTAACTGTGAATATTGGCGAGGTGGTTCTGCTGCTGTTGGCTGTGAGGTTGGTATACCACGAATTAGTTGACCATTTAAGTCCCAGGTACTGTTATTTCCCGGCGATCTAATAGCAATATTAGCCACATCAATATGGTTCTGTTCTGCCCATCTTCTTGCGTTTTGTGATGCGCCATAAAAACCTGCTGCCTGAAATGATACTATTTCTCGACCATTACTTCTACTTACGATACTATAAAGGGAATCACTTGATGCTGTTGCTGCTTGTGGCAATTGTAGTGCCTGTGTACCAGCACCAGGTATTGGTGTATTTGTGTCATCACTTGCAAGGGTTAGAAACCAATCAATATCACGATAACCGTATTCACGGGTCATACGAACAGCAATATCTCGTGCTTGCTCATCATTTGGCGCACGAAACTGTGTAACCGCCATTTGATTATTTGCTAAGCGAATCATATACATTGGTTGCATAGATAATACAGGTCGTTCACCGCCAATTGATAATGGTTGGCGTGTTAGAATATCACCTGCTTGACCATCACGGGTATCTTTTAACGCAACTAAGTCAAATGAACGACCACTTGCTCGCACTATGCGTGCGGCAATATCATATACATCACTGTAAGTAATTCTTGGAGATACTACAAATTCTTGAATTACGCCACCAGTTATACGACTAATAATCTGGAATGTAATACCACCAATGCCATCGTAATCTACATGCGGTTCATCATCAGCCGCTTGTTTAGCATACGGATCACTTGACTGTGCTTTTGCTTTCTTAGCAAAATCACGCTTGCTTTGTGCATTTTTGATATAACTTACAAGTGCTGTGCGAGGCATATTTCCAGTAGCAAACTGTGTAAAATACTTGATAGTATCGGTTTCGTCTTTTTTATCAGCAGTAAGTAGTTTTGCAAACTTCTTTTGATATTCTTTGCGTTCCATTTCTGGATGCAGCGCAATGTTCATAGCATATACGACACGAAGCAGCGTATTCACTACTTCATCGGTATCCATATCAATCCAATTGCCGCCTGGTGAACGAAACTCTACACGATTATCTTTTGTATTGATAGAGGTAAACTTGTCAGTATAACCATTGTGAATAAGTTTGGATGCTACGGTATTCAAGTTCTTACGCATAGCATCAACGGCTTGGTCTGCCTTGCTTGGATTTTGTTTAATGAATGATGCAATCTGGTCAAAAGCACTGCGAGCATAAGAATTACCAAGACGACCAAACTTTTCTAAAATATACTTGTCGCCTAAAAATAACGCAAGTTTAACATAGTCAAGTTTATCTAACTGATAACCTGGTATAGAGATATTCATATGCAGACCAGTTTTATCATTGGTATAAGCATTGCCATCTTTTGCCCAAGCCTTGACCTTATTGATTTGGTCAATCATTGTTGGAATATCAAGTGGTGGTGATACAAACTCTAAACCTTCGCCGCCTTTGCCACGAGTAGGTGATAGACTGCTATCTGGTTCAATAACATACGCATCATTTGGCTTTGTAATACCGTGATAAGAGCCGCTCTTAATAGTCTTCATGCCAACAGCACGACGGAAATCACCTACATCAACCGTAGAACGAGTTCTGCGATCATATTCATCAGGTTCTGTCCAGTGTGGCCAAGATAAAGAAAGAGCACCATCACTTGCCAAGTCATTCATGTAATTACCACCATAGGTATCTTCTAAAAATTTTTCCAGATAATCGTCTATGTTATCATCATCTTCAATATTATCTACCCAAGTTTGGAAATATCTCTTTCTAAACTCTTCATATGGATCAATTTTTTCTATTTCACTGAACAGTTCTTCTTGATTTTTATAATCACGACCATAGTTTTTGTCAATAAAATCTTGGATACGGTCACCAGCATAGGTATCCCATAGCGGACCATCAAGATAATCGTGCCATGCTTGCTTCATAATATCGATTGCACGATTTACTTCACGACGGCTGTTATGATCGCCATAAAAGAATTGCATAACATCTTGTGCTAATGCGTTCCAACTCGCAGTAGATATACGCTCGTCCATATCATAATCTGGTTCGGATTCAAAGTCTTCATATGGATCATAATCATCGTCCTCTTCTTCTTCAAGATTAGTGACGATAAGTTCAAATTCAAGACCTGCTTTTGCATTTGGAATCTTTGCCACTGCCGCACGAAGGGCTGCTGGCGACATGTTTACTTCGTTTAGGATTTCTTCAAGGATCAGGTCTTTATCGTTTTTCATTTATATATTTACCTGTTATTGTATCCATCCACCAGAAGCTGGCTTGTTTAAAAGTTGTGGTGGTAGACTATGATCATCTGGTTCAATAAAAAAATCTTTAAGTTGATATCTTTCAGTTTTTACCCATGCTATTGCCCATTCAAGTGCTTTACTTGGTGATGTAAACTTTAACCCTTGTGGACCAAAATTGCTGCCATATGGTGGGTCACCTAGCCATATTCTATATACTTTATTCTTTGCATCTGCTGCTGCTTGTGCTTTATCTACTTGACGCTTCTGCAAGCGCATTTTTAACACATTTTGGTCAATCAACCCGCTGGCATACATTGTAAAGTTAGTAAGTTGGTCATCGCCTTGTGGAATATGTTTAGCAATCATTGCATAAAGTTTTTTAGCATATTCTTCACGGTATGCTTGTGGGTCAGCCGCAATTGCCATTACTTGAACATACCGCAGCACAGTATTCTTGATGTCGTCTATATGTTCCATGAAGTTGCCGCCAGCACTGCGGAACTCAATGTAATTTCTTTTTATATTAACACTTACATAACGATCATTGTCCATTGAACGATTTATAATTTCTTTTGCAACTTTTTCTAAGTTGATGCGCAGTTTTCTTGCATAGTCTTGTGATGTTGTTGCGCCGCCTCGTTTTTTAAATAACTTTTGTATTTGTGTAAACATGCTTTTAGTATATGCATTACTGCTGCGGTCAAATAGATTTAACACATACTGATCGCCAAGCAATATAATAACTTTTAGTGGGTCAACTTTTTCTTGTAAATCTTCTGGCAAACTAACTCCGACATGGAAACCAGTCGATGCATTACCATAATACCCATTTTGAGCAGCCCACATAAAAAATTTATCTAGTGCTGCCATGCCTTGTTGCAGCGGCATTGGCGGTGAAACAAGTTCGATGCCGTTGTCATCGCCACTAATAGAACTATCTGGTTCAAGAATCCAACTAATAGCATCGCGTTTTGCGCCATGGTATCCGCTACTAATTTTTGTTTTAAATCCGCTATATTCATTCCAATTCTTTGCAAGTTGCGCTATCGTTATCACGCCACTAGGTTGCATATTTGGTTTTAAATAAGGGAACCATGCTCCGCCACCGCCGTATTCTGCATATTTTAAAACCCAATCGGATATGTTTTTAACATTTTCTGACTTTAGAAATTTTTTCCATTGCTTTTCATAATCTTCTGTGGAAAGTTCATTTATTGTTTTTGTAAAAAATATTGCTCGCGCCCGTGCACCCAATCCATATGGATTGTTTGGTTCATCGGCAATTCTATCTCTTATCTCTCGCTGGCCTGACCAACCACTTCTGCGCCCGCCAAGATCGTCGTAGATTTTTTTAGCAATTACTTTTAAATTTTCTGGTTTCAGCATTTCATCAATCATGCTAGGATTTTTCTCAACTATATAATCAATGAATGACTGTTTCAAGGTCAATAAGTCATCATTTATTGCTGACAAATCACTTTCATCAGTACCAGCATCCTTATACCAGTTTAAGACTTCATCTTGCCATGTTTTAGTAATTGGAAATCTGATATCTTTAGTCATGTCCCAATTTCTTGCATCTTGGCGAGGATCAGATTCATCGTCATCTTCATCTTCTAAACCAGGTACTAGCATTTCTGCTTCAAATCCAATAGTCATTGCTTGTGCTTGCGGAGTTGCGGCAAACTTTGCCAATGAACCAGGTGACATGTTTACTTCATCAAGCTCACCGACATAATCTACTTCGCTGCCGCCTGTATCTGGCTGAACCCAACGGTCCCAAGGAAAAACCGCTACCTGACGGTCAGGATAATCATTACCACCGCCCACCGTGCCAATAATGCTGCCAGCATGTTCACCAACAGAACTTGGACCAAGCAACTGCATAAATTTTGTTTTTTCTTGTGGCATGCTAAAATCATGACTTGAAGTTGCATTTCCTCTATTGCCATCATAAACATCTACGGCAATATGTGGTCTTGATAGTGCAGATGCTGCATACACTCTATATAGTTTTTTAAGACTACCTAATGTTCCTTCTAGAAAAAATGTATTGGGAAGATTTACAAAACGAACATATCCTTGGGTAAATGCTTCTTCATATCCATCAATGTCGTTATCATAAAGCCATGACAGATGTTCTTCTGAACCAACATATTCAACTTTTCGGTTAGGCAATATCCAACCATGTGTTTCATACTGGTCAAGTGCTTCTTCAATACTTTCTTTTTTGGCAGTGGCAGCACGGATTTTAGCAATAGCACTTTGTGCGGCATTATCACTCTTGGCTGGTTGTTGTGCCTCTGCATCCCACTTCTTATGCAAGAATGTCAGCAAATCTTTAATATCTTTGGCACCAATCTTACGCATCGCAGCGATAATCTTAGTAGCAGTTTCATATCCACTATTGCCTGGCTTGCGAGCATTAGTAATTTCATTACGCAGTCCAAGGTCATCAGCAAACTGACCGCCGTTCCAATAGGTTAAACTATAACGCAATTTATTTGCTTCTTTAGATAGCTCACTGCGGCTTTTCTTAAAGATAAGTTCCAACCAAGGAGCAAGATATTTCTTACCATTAAAGGTGCTTATATAACCTGTTTTCTTTTGACCACGAATTAACTCTTTAGCACTACTAACAGATATTGCTCGCTTTGTATCTTGTAATTTCCACGCATTTTCATTGCTATAAAGATAAGTTGGTAATCCGCGCTTCTTTGCCACAATCATCAATTGACGAGTGGTTGGACTTGCAAATTCACCTGCTTCTTTAAGCAAGATATGAATTGCTGTGATGGCATCTGCTGGTATAGATGGCTCACGAGAGAAAATACGGTCTTCACTTTCACTGTGCTTTTGCTTATCAAATCCTGCCCAATAATCAATTGCCTTCACAGGATAACGACGATTAAACCAATTGCCATCAAGATTAAACATAACGGCAGTGCCACCAGTAAACTCGTGATAGCCACCTACTTTGCTACGAGTAGTAGATAGAAAATAGTTATAACTTTTCGGCGCATACTGGTCTTCTACACTGCCAGTAGAAATGCTTAACATAAACTCATTGTTTTTAAGAATGTTTAATGCTGCACCCACACTGCCTGTATAATGGAACAACACTGGTGATGCTGCTTCGTCCAGACTTTCTGTTTCTTCTAAATCTTTACGATGACTACGCTTGTAATAACTGCACCAACCATTTGCCGCAATCTTGCCACTAACAGCCGAACAACCATGCGGAGGACGCCACATAGTGCAGTGATCACAACGCTGACCATTGTGTGGCATAGCCTGATACTTTGCAACTGCTTTGGTTGACTTTTCTGCGGCTTCTTCAACTTTTCTTTTACTAATTTCTTCAATATCACTATCGGGAACTAATCTTGCAGGTATACTATCTTTCTTAAGTGTTTTATAAGCCCAAAATCTATGATGCCCATCTAATACTTGATATCCACCTTTGTATTTGCGAACTAAAATAGGTGGTATATTTTCATTCTTCTTTAAACCATCTATAATTTTCGCAACATTTGCTTGGGCTTTTGGTAATTTCATCTTTTCATCTGGTTCAAACCCAACAAGTTCTTTCGTAGGAACATTAATTATAGGTAAACTGTCAAAACCGCTATCATCTACTTCTGCTCCAAAGTAATCGGGATCAGTATAAAGTTTTACTTTGCCTTCTTTAACAGGATAAGTTGGCAATCCACGCAAATCAAGATTTGTGCCGTGTGTAGAGCCATAATAACCATAAGGTTCTGTGATATCATGTTCTTCAAACTGTGCTGAATCAAAACCACGATTCCATAGCTTAGCTGCCTTGCTTCCAGTTTCATATGGATTTTGAGCACGAACATTCATACCATTAGTTTTAGATTTTAGTCCTGTAAGAAACCCTTCATGATATGGATCAGCATCACTTTCTGGTTCATTGCCCCATTCACCTTCAATGCCTGGCGCTTCTGTCATAATGCCCATTGCCTTCAACATAGCACGAGCAACTACACGATCTTTTTCTTTTTCTACTTCTGGCAACTGTGCATAAGTTTGTTGGGCAAGAGCATAACGCTTCTTTTTCTTATCGGGAATGGTTGGCGTATCTAACTGCAATTTGCCCATATAATCAGCCACGGCAGTCTTATTCCAACCATCGTGAATGGCACCAGCAATTGCTTCTACATCAGTAATACCACTAACAATCATACGCTTGGCAGCAGTGGCACTTTCAATATTTGCTAACCAACCAAAGTTAGCACCTGGTGTTGATAGACCATAATGATAGGCATCATCTAATGCCTTATCGCTAATGTGTGCAAGTTGTTCTACTGATAAACTTTCGGTAATAATGCTTTCATTGACAGATTCATTTTCGAGCGGGTCTTCTGGTAGATTAAGACCTAAACGCACGGTTTGGAATAGCGTTTTACCATCAACGACGAGGTTTTGTGGAACTTGGGTTGCTCTTTCAAAGGCATCTGGGTCACCGTCTTTTGCTGCTTGTCTGGCATTTGTTGCATTTAGAATTCTTGGTGATTCCATAAAACTAAATGGTTCAAACTTATAAAAACCTTGTTCCATTTGCTTGCCATTATAATCTTCTAATAACTTGCGTAGTTGTGGCATATCATCTTCACCAGCAACAAAAGTTGCACTACGAAATCCCTTTTCATAAAGATAAACTGCTGCTTGCATAATGGTTCTTATATTTGGATCAACTACAAGATGGTTTTTTGTTTCTGGATATAATGCATGTAACCATTTTACTTTTTGGTCGTAGGTAAGTGGATTTTTTTTACTATCGTGTGTTTTTGTCACAAATATTGCCCAAGCACCTGCTTTTGCTGTTGCCTTGACAGTGTTAATAACTCCCATATGACCTCTGTGGGGCGGCTGCATGCGTCCCCAACAAAAACTAATGTGTGGATTAGGGGCTTCTGTAAATACAGTTCTGTGGCTCAAAGTCATTATGTTATCCAGATAAATTATTTATCTGAATTATACTTGACGATTTCTTTGTCGCAATGTCTCTGCAATTCTTGCTTTTAATTCCGCTGCTTTTTCTGGCCCATGTATTTCTTCAAATGTTTTTCCTTTTAATGCTTTACTAATATTTGCACGGTATTCATCTGATCTTGGTGGTTTTGATTTTCCTATGTTTGCAGCACGAAGTTTTTCACGAGTTTCTTCTGAACGAGGTTTTCCTATTTTAGCAAGTCTTGCTGCTTCTGTATGTTCTTTTGGTCTTTTAATTCCATACATTGAGTTATTTTTTCCAGAAGTTAATATTGATAATTCTATTTTAATATATTCATAAACTCTGCCATGCGGTTTATATCTTCCAATATGTTTATCATTTTTTCCTAAAAGATTAATAACTGCAAAACTCATTTTTTGTTTAAATTTTCCAAAAGTAATCTTTGTTAATAAACGATGGCAAATCCAATGCTCTCTTGCCGTCAATAAAACTTTATTCCATGATTCTTTTTTGTATTCTGGAAACCAACATTTTGGCAGTATATGATGTGCTTCATAATACACACCATTATTTTTCTTGCGATTTTGTAATTGTGCTGCTACAATAATAGCATAATACCAATGGGTATATTTGTTATCCAGAAACTGGTTCTGGTGGCTATAAATATTCATGCTGTTGCTCCAATAAGCGATAGAGTAGGCAGGATTGCAGTCCGTGGTCTACACTATTATTTATCATTTTAATTGGGCGTCCAGCGGTGTCTTGGAACTAATTTTATATTTGGTTGACCAAATTGAACATAGCCCTCACCACCAGGAACTCCACGGGTTGATTGCTGTATGTCTGAAGATTCTTTATCAATTTGGTCAATAATTTGATTCTTGACTGTGCGAAGATTCTCTAGTGTAGCAAAGGTTGCAATAAAACCTTTTTGGTTTTGCTTAATCCAGTCGCTAATCTTTGCTTGCATTGGTCCGCTTTGTTTGCTGCTACTGTTTAACCAGTTTACAAACTCACTGGCAAGATCGCTTGTTCTTCCAACTCTTGCCATTTGATTATTAAAGTTATAAAGAACGCCTTTAAACCCTGCCATTTTCATAGCAGCAAGGCGGTCATCGTCCAAGAAGTTATCAATTACATTTTTGTTTGCAGCAATATACTTTTGTAAGTCTTGTAACTTTTTTGTATCTACTTTTATAGGCTGTTGTGCATATCGTGGACCTAACACAATCAATCCTTGTGTTTGATTAAATTTAGTGAAGTCATCTATTGGTTGCTGTTGATCATCGCCCATGCCAAACTGTGGAAAATAAGCATGTCCAACAACTGCTGCAGTTGCTTTTGAAATGCGCTGCCCAAGTTCAGTTGTTGCTGGTACGCTATATGTTACATTGTTTGGTGTAAAGGTATATGAATCATTTTCCATTTGTGGGCGGCGCATAAACAACAAATCACCATATACATAACCACGAAAATCTTTAGGAGTGGCTGCTTCAAATAGCGCCCATAGACTAGCATACTCGTTTGCAAAACGCATACGCTCATCTTCTTTGTCTGGCGTTACATTGCCAGTGCTCATAATAAATTTTACAAGTTCTTGTGGACTGCGGCTTTTTCCGCTGCCGTTTGGTTTTAACCAACCGTTGTGTCCAACCATGATAAAACTGCCATCTGGTTCGCGGCCCCAATATACTTGAGGTTTTCCATCCCATTTCCAACGAATTTGAGTTGGGCTACGAGCAAGATCACTAAGGCGACTAGCTGCAGTCTCTGCTCCAGCACTGCCACTGATGAGCACAAGGTCTTCTACATGCTGAAATGCACGACCAACTTTTGGGGCTTCGTTAATAATTTGGTTTATAAACATTATGCAATATTTATAGGTTTTCTAAGAACCACATATATGTGGGAACTGAAAACTTCAACCGCCATTCGCCGTTGAAACCAAAGTTTTGATACTTTTCAGGCTCTGGTGTATCTGAAAAAACAGGAGAACCATTGCTAGTTCCTGTCTGGCGATAAAATTCACCAGATGAATAGTATAGATAATCTAATTCAATTTCATCAATCTCAACTTGTTTTAAGTTTAACAGTTGGTCTTTTAAAATTTTTCCGCTATCATCTACTTGCGTGTTTATGTCTGTTTTACCAAGAAGGCGAATTTTTAAATAATGTTCGCCTTCTTCTAAATCTTCGCTAAAACTAATGATCTTTTGCTGACCATCTTCTTCTTTTTCAGTAACTTGTCCATATTCTATAAAATCATCATCAATCAATATCTCATAGTTTGGCGCATCTTTCCACCAAACAGAATCCATTGTTAATTTAAATTCTACAGTTTCAATATCGGACATGTTACTTTCCTTTAGAAGAAATCTTTAATTTGCTTTTGTCACCAGTATTTAATTTAAGTTTAATTGGCGTTGGTGCGCCTTGTGGTGGAGCAGCCTGTGGCTGACTCTGTGGGTCAAGATGATGCGGTCCACCATTTGAAACTTGGTTTGTCAACACCTTCTTAAGTTCTTCAACATTGCCTTCGTACTTGTGATATCCAGTATGATCCAGTTTAATGCCAGTGTCAGCAAAAATCTTGCCACCAGCAAGCCGCCATAGATAACAGAATGTCCAATCTTCGCTTAGATAATTGTCATCCTTATCAATCATGGTATCAAACAAACCATACATAAGTGGTTCGTATTGTGGACCAATACCAATATTATCGCGATACTTTAATTCTGGATGCAATGAGATTAGGTTCTCAATAACATGACGCTTAACCATCATGAAACCAGTTCCAAGTGTACTAACTTCAACAAGGTCACCCATAGTAACTGGATTTGGAACAGTGTTAATAACATAACGAATTGGAATACGCTTCATTGGATATACGCCACCGACGACATCCTGATTGGCGAGTAGTAGACGAATGATTGCTTCTGGGTCAAACCCTAAGTCAACATCAATAAACATAAGGTGTGTTGCTGCTTGATTATACAAGAACTTAGCAACAAGATTGTTACGACCACGGGTAATAAGTGATTCGTTAACCATGGTATCAATTGAATAATTAAGACCAAGTTTTCCAGCAATGATACCAAACTTGATCATTGCGATAAAAGTAGCTTCGTTACATAATCCGCCGTACATTGGCAGACAGAAATGAATATGTTGTTGGCGGAGAAATTCTAGTGCTTCTGGCGGTAAGCCATGGTCGTTCTGTGGTGGTACAGTATTTTCTTCAGTCATTCGTTGATAATCTTTCCTAAGTTTTATTGAGTATTATGTATTATATAGCACTCTGCCGATGTTACCCGCAGAAAAGTTTGTTACATGGGCGCGACACCAGACAAAGTTGCCAGTAAAATTGAAATAATAAGTTCCTGAAACAGAAGTAGTTCCATCACCAATGCTGGTGTTGGGAACATCAAACCAATCGCTTTCTTGTGGATTGGTTACGAGAGTAGCTTGAAATTTTAATATGCCGTTAAAAGCTATGACATTGTAGGTTACTGTATGTAAACCATCAGTATAACCATAATAGCCATTGCCTTTAAGCTTGTTACTGCTCCAAGTAGTACTAACGCCATCATATGGCGGATAAACTTGTCCAAATTGAATTGCACTTAATACTACTTGCGGTAAACTAGCCATTCTTTTCCACTTCTACTAAACATTTATCGCCAGCAAGTTCTTGAATAACTGCAACCAACTGGTCTACTGTATCCTTATCTAGTTTAGTTGCAACATCATTAGCTTGCGCATCTGGAACTAGTTGTGATACTTTAATTGTAATTGATTCTTCGTATAATTTAGCCATTGATATTCTCCAATGTATTTATTCTAGGTTTACGGCCACGCTTTTTACCTGCGCCACGAACCACGCCATTTGCTTTAATATCATATGCAAGTCCAAGGCGTGTGGGTTCCATGCCATCAATTTCTTCAATCTTGTCAATTGGAACACTAAATTTGCGACCAGTGCGATGTGAAGAAATAAACTTCATGGTGCCTTCATCGCTGACAATTCTATCTACATTAAGGAATAGCAGCTTTTCCGTTGGCATACCACCAAATGCAGAAACTGGACATCTTGCTAAGATACGAGTCTTGCTATTCACGATACCACGATTGATAAGGGCTGTTGCTAATTCTAAATTCATTGTGTTACACCTTTACTCTCTTTACTAATTTGTAAACTTTTTTAATTCCATTTTGAAATAACATATACAACAGTGGAATATTGTCTGCACTTCTGCAGAATACACGAACACTGCCATAATAATAATGATTATCAAGTCCTATCATAGCACGAGAACACCAACGGTTTAGTTCAAATGACAGGAACAAATCATCTTTGTTGTTATTAACAAACTCATACAATTCAAGCAAGTTTTGTCTTTGTGTTTGTTTGCTACTACCTTGCCCACCACCTACCCAACCCCAATAAGTTTCAAAGTCAACTTGATAAGGAACTGTTGGATCATATTTTTTCTCACTTACCAGTTTAACATCTACTGCGATATTGTCAAGGTTTTTTATCGCTGTAATATACTGATCATTACTTGTGGTAAATCTTTTGACTGCGGCAAGAAGTGATGGATCATCAAGAATAGCATCAAGTGCTGTCGTGCTATTGGTAAAGAAACGCAAGTATGATTCTTTACGAAGCCGACAGTCTGGGTCAAGATTTTTTAAGGTTTTTCGCATATTTTCACGAATATCCCAATCTCTTGGAATTGTTAATTCTACACGAAAGTGATACTTGCCATACCACAGTTTGTTTTCGGTATCAATGCGCCACTTAAACAAATGGTCTCTGAACTGATCACGGTATTCAATCAGCGTTAATTCTGCTATCTCTGTCATCTTGTGCTACCAATTCTAACTTGTCAACATTTAGGTCTACCTTAATACTAGCATGATTTTTTGTCTTGTCAAACAAAATCATCTTAGCTAACGGAACTTTAATGTGTTCATGAATTGTGCGACTCATGGGGCGAGCACCTAAACTTGGTGTATAACCAGTCTTACATAGCCAATCAAGCGCAGAATTAGTTAATGATACAGATGTATTCTTTAATGCAAGTTGTTCATTGAGTTCACGAATGAATTTCTCTGCAACCTTGCGAATAGTAGCCCCATCAAGTTTATTGAATGTAACAATCGCATCAACACGATTGCGGAACTCTGGACGGAAGAACTCTTTAACAGCAGCATCAACTGTATCGCTGCGATCTTGATTACCAAAACCAATAGCAAGGCGTTCACTGTCTGCAGCACCAAGATTGCTTGTCATAATAAGAATAGATTGACGACAATCTGCTTTCTTGCCATTGCTACCCGTAATAAACCCTTCGTCCATTACTTGTAGTAGAACTTGAGTTACATCTGGGTGCGCCTTTTCAATCTCATCAAAGAGAATGATACAATGTGGGTTCTTTGCTACTTCACTGATGAGCAAGCCACCAGCTAGGTTACTATCTTCATAACCAACATAGCCAGGAGGTGCACCTATAAGGCGTGAAATAGCATGTTTTTCTTGATATTCACTCATATCAAAGCGCAGCAGTTTCATGCTTAAACGATCTGCCAATTGCTTAGCAAGTTCTGTCTTACCTGTGCCAGTTGGACCAAGGAATAAAAACGATCCAACAGGTTTATTATCACTTTTTAAACCAGCTTGCGATACCCACACACGATCAAGAACCTTATCGACTGCAGTATCTTGGTTAAACACAATAGATTTAATTTCTGTACCAATATTAGGCATAATCTTTTGTGTATTTTCTGCGCCAAGTTGTGCTTCTGGAATACCAGTGATACGAGAAAGTTCACGACGAATTTGATTTACATCAATAGTACGAGAACCACGAGACTGTGTACGACGAAGCGCAGCAGCACTATCAATAAGATCAATTGCTTTATCTGGTAATCGCTTGTCTGCTTGATAACGATGACTTAAGTTTACTGCTTCATTGATAGCATTTTCTGTAATCTTTACATTATGAAATGTTTCATATATTTCTTTAAGACCAAGCAGGATTTGCTTACTAACTTCAACGCTTGGTTCATCAACAGTAACACGATTGAAACGACGCATAAGAGCACGATCTTTTTCAAAGTGCTGCGTATATTCTTCCCAAGTTGTTGATGCAATAACTTTAAAGTCACCACGAGCAAGTGCTGGCTTCAACATGTTGCTTAAATCAACTGCACTGTTGCTGCCACCACCTGCGCCACGCATCTGGTGTGCTTCGTCAATAAACAGAATAACATTTCCTAATTCTGTTGCAGCAGAAATGATTTCTTGAAGTCGCTCTTCGAAATCACCACGATATTTGGTACCTGCGAGCAAGCTGCCAATATTGAGGCTGTAAACTTCATAGTTCTTAATAAACTTTGGTACATTGCCATTGATAATATTCAGTGCAAGACCTTCTGCAATTGCAGTTTTACCTACACCTGCATCGCCTACAAGCAACGCATTGCATTTATTCTTACGAGCAAGAATTTGTGTTAATTCAGCAAGTTCTGTTTCACGCCCAATTACAGGATCAATCTTGCCATTTGCTGCTTGAGTATTAAGGTTTGTACAATACTCTTCCATTGTTTTGGTAGCAAATCCACCCGCCGATGTTTTCTTTGGCTTAGATTTATTATAAATTTCAACAACTTTTTCTGGTTCTACACCATACTTGTTTAAGAAATATACAGCGTGACTGTGAATTTCTTTAGAAATACTAAGGTATAGATCAGTAACATGAATAGTTTGACGACCAAGTAAAATAACTTGTGTGAAAGCACGATTGAACACTCGCTCAAGGCTTTGTGTTCTTTTTGGTTCATCTATGGATTTTACTGGAACATTATCAAAGATATGCTCTTCGATTTCTGCGGTTAGTTGCTCTACATCAACTCCTAACCCTTGCAGAATTCCAAAGAATCCTTTTTCATGGAGCATACTAAGCAATAGATGCTCGATGGTGAAATATTCGTGACTGTTATCCGTTGCAAACTGCTTTGCAAACTTAACAATTTTTTCTAGGTCGCCGTTGCTACTAAATTGGGTCATATTATTAATATAACAGATTTCTATTGTTTGTCAAGTATTTATAGGACGAATTTTTTGAATTTCTTTGATTAAATTTAACTGGTCGGTTGTTAGAGCAGTTGGTATCATGATATTGATCTTGGCTATGTATTTGCCTCTACCAGCGTTATGGTTTCTAGGAAAACCTTCGTCTGTAATGCCAAACTGCGATTGGTGCTGCGTTCCTGGCGGAACATATAACTCTATTGTTCTGCCGCTTGGTAATTGTACAGTAAGTGTATGCCCAATAATTGCTTGGAAACAATCAATGGTTATGTCTTCAATGATGTTTTCGCCATTTCTGAAAAACCTGTTATGTGGCTTTACTCGTATAGCTACTTCAAGGTTTCCACGAGGGATGCCAATATTTAAATCATCACCGCGATTGGCAACAGTAAAAACTGTGCCACTATCAACGCCACTAGGAATCTCAATCTGCAGTGTTTCTGTTGTATTTGAAGTTTTATATTCTAGAACTTTAACCTGCGAATTGAGTGTTTCTAAAAAATCTAGTTCAACTGTTAATCTGATATTACGATTGCGCTGTGGTTGACGAGTGTGAAACCCAAAATGTTGAAAAATTTGTTCATGTATGTTTGGAAATGGATCGCCAGCATTAAAATTAAAATTAAATTCAAATGGATTGCCGCCGCCAGAATGTTGTGCATGTGGGCTATACTGTGGTTGAGGATTGCGCAGCATATGGTCATAATGTGCACGAGCGTTTTGATCACTTAGTGTACTATATGCCTCGTTAATCTGCTGAAACTTAGCCTGATCACCGCCCATATCTGGGTGATGTTGTTTAGCAAGGCTTCTAAAAGCAGCCTTTAATTCTTCGGGGCTAGCACTTTCCGCTACGCCAAGTGTTTGATAATGACTCATATGGTAATTATGCCACGATAACAGATATCTGTCAAGAATTAAGTGGTGCTAATTGAACCAACATTTGGTTTTGTGCCAGCCGCTGCCGCTGCTGCACCCGCTGATGTTTTCTCTTGCGTTCTGCCATAAGCAGTAATACCAAGAATAGCACCAAATGCAAGATGAATTAATCCACCATTAGCCAATGTTAAACTTTGCCATTGAGTATAAGTTACCGTGGTGGCACCAAGACCTTTTAAGAAAATTGGCATCATCATGCTTAATATGGGCGCAATGATAAAGTCAAACGCACAGATAAGCATATAAAGCCAACCCATTGCTGGACGCCAATATGATTTCATCCAATGTTCACTGGTTTTAGTTTCTTTCTTTGATTCTTCTTTGGCTATTTGTGCTCGTTCATAAGAAATTTCATCTTCTTTTTGATCTTCATGACGATCTTCAATCGCCATCTTATGATATTCTTTTTTCTCTTCTAGCGCAAAACGCATTTCTTCAAGACGAAGTTTACGAAGTTCAATGTTATTCTGATCTGATTCTGATAATACAGGCGCAGGCGGAGCAGCAGTTTTTAACTGCGCATCTTCTGGACGCTCATCATCTGCCATACGACGAGGGCCGATTGGTTCATCATCTTCTTCAATTACTACTGCCACTGGTACTTCCTTGAGTAGTTGAGGTTTTGGTGGTTCCATCTTTAGTGGCTTGGGAATCGTAATATTGTTTATATGCACTAATTTGTGCTTGATATTGTCTAATGACTTTAACAAGGTTGGCTTGGTTGACTGCCAAGTCTTCGTAATCTCTTGGATTAATGGCGAAAAGGCTTTCGCTATGTGCTTTTCCAAATGCCGTGTCAATGTGATCTTCACTTCCTGGTTTTGCTGCTTTATTTACCACATGCCATTCAATGTCATTTAAATGAATGTTATCCACGCTAGGCAACACAAGTGTTGGTCTTTCAACTGTAACAACTGCTGTTGTTGGTTGTGCTGTCTGACAAGCAGCAAGTAATAAACATAGGGGAAGTGCCTTAACAACCTTTAACATTGGATATACCTTTATTGACTGTATCTTCTATACAACGGAATGATTTTGCAGTCGCGTCATTCATACGCTTTTTAACTTCGGCTGGCTTAGTTGCAGCAAATGCGCCAAGATCACGATTATTCTTTGTAAATTTTGCCTGAATATCATCTGCTTCATTGCGAGCAGATTGGTAATCATCAAATGTTTTTTGTGATATGGCTTGCTGTTCTTTTAAATCTGCTTGTGTTTTTTCAAGTGTTGCTGTTGTTGTCTTAAGAGCAAAGTCTTTTGTTGCAACTTCTTGATTTAACCTCGCGAGTTCATCTTGGGTATATTTAAAATACCCAACCCCTGCGCCAATTAAACCAATGATAACAAATATCTTCCAAAGACTGAATCCAAACATTAGATAATTCCACTTAGTTTTTTGATAGTTTCTATTTCATTATTTAGTTTCTTGGTCTCTTCAGTTATTCTCTCGAATTGTGTAACATCCTGTTCATATTTTTCAGGAGTCATTGGAACAACTTTAGTAAAATTTTCTTCATTCATTTGCATATAATCACTACTTTTATACCAACGAAACTTCCACTTGTCTGGTTTAATTCCAGTCAAATGATCAAGGTCAGTTAGCATTTCACTGATATATTTGTAAAGATTTGGTCTGCGTTGCGCTTCAACAAACACTAAGCGATTCATGTCGGAGATTTCGCCAGTACTTACATCTGCGTCTAATACCCAATCATAGCCGTTTTCTAAGAAACTAACTAAATCAGTTGCTGGCATAATATCACGAATTTTAAAACTCAATGTAACAACATCCTGTGGTTGTCCCATCTTGCTGTTATACTCATCAATATGAATTGTATCGCTGACCAAGTAGTTAAGGTCGCCCATTTGTAAACCTTCAGAAAGTTGGCGCTGCACTTTGCTGTACTCCTTGTTCTGCTGGCGGTTGGCCTTGTTGACCGCCTTGTTCTGGTGGTTGACCACTCGATTGTTCTGCTCCATTTGTAGTGGTGCTTTGGTCTGTTAATCCTTTTTCCATACTGCTTTGTAGATCGGCTAAATCAACTTCTTCGCCAGCAATATCTACTGAACCTTGCTTAATATCGCTCATAAGTTTTTTTGGTAACATCATTTCAACATACCAAACTGGAAAATCAACTAGTTTTCCTTTGTGACTGCCTGGGCGTATATCAGCGGGACTTCTAATTTGCACTGGCATTTGTACTGTGTCTTTTTTGTATGCTACTTTTGCGCCAAATGGTATTATTCTTTTTGCAGCAGCAGGGTCGGGCATACGATCACGAGGCCACATAAATTTACACTTAACCCAATAACGGCTAATAACTGGACCTTCAACTAACTCTCCTAAACGCCAGTTTGGGAAAGCATAGAAATCCATGTTATCTAATACTCTTTCAAAATCACATAGCATGCTAAGACTAGCATCGCTCATGTAAATTTTCTTAACGCTTTCAATATTTGCTTTAATGCTCATAGCAACACCTTTGAGATATTTATGATTGTAGACATGCATTATAGATATCGTTTTAATTACTTAAACGAGTCATTAAATACTTTTGAGTTACAACCAACTCAGGGAATAAACATGCAGCATAAGCGTAAACAGAAGTATAATCAGCCAATGGATAGTTTTAACAACAGAAACGGAAACTCACACAAACGAAATTATAATAATGTTATCGAACCAGACCAATTTCAACCTAGTAAAAAACGAAATGTAGACATAATCCCAAGAAATATACATCAAGAAGAATATCTTGATCTTTTATTAGACCCATCAGTAAGTATCATCATCGCAAGCGGACCAGCGGGAACTGGTAAAACCTTACTAGCAATGCAAGCCGCAATTAAAGCCTTTAAAAACCGTGAAATTGAACGCATTATTCTTACTCGTCCAGCAGTAGGAGTAGAAGGCGAGAAACATGGTTTTCTGCCAGGCGATTTAAATCAGAAAATGGAACCTTGGACCAAACCACTATTTGATGTTTTACACGAGTACTATAGCACTCGTGAAACACAACAAATGGTTGACACTGGTGTCATTGAAATATGCCCACTGGCATTTATGCGCGGTCGTACCTTCAAGAACTCTATGATTATTGCGGATGAAATGCAAAATGCCACACCGAACCAAATGAAGATGTTGCTTACTCGTATTGGCGAAGGCAGCAGAATCGTGGTAACTGGTGATGTTCGTCAAACTGACAGAACAGAAGGTGAAAATGGATTGTTAGACTTTAATCGTCTAGTAGATCGCTTTGCTGATAGTGAGCATGTTGGTACTGTAGAATTTACAGGCAATGACATTGAGCGCCATCCTGCAGTAGAAGAAATTCTACGAATATACGGTGATATCTAAGGTTTTTTGCTCAGTAATTTGAGCAATTGCCATGTGTTATAGGCATCGGCAACGGCTGGGTTTTCGTGTTCCTGTTCACGAACCCAGCTAGTTCCGTCTAACACTTTTGGATTAGACATGTATACCATCCATGCCTCAAGAAGATACTGTTCATACCAGTTATCTTGACCATTATTGCTTATGGTTAATCCCCAAAAAGCATTACCATCTAAGATAGCAATTACTTCTGCAATAGGGCGAAGTATTTTCTTTTCTTTCTCAGTAAACTTTTTCTTTCTTCTTCTCTTGTAGGTACTATGAATTAAACCTAAGATAGTATTCATTGTCCAGCAATCTGTTTTTTAAGCCAACCGTTTATATATTCTTTGTAATGCGTTAGATAATATTCAAATAACTCACCAAAAGGTTTATCATCACTATATCTATTCTTGATTACCTTTTGGTTTGCAACATCTAGAATAACACCTGCTTCACTGTAGTCACGGGATTTTAAATTCTTAGCGCATTTAATCGCTTCATTTTGCTGCCACGCCGATTCATCTTTTCCTATGCCAATTTTACTGCTATGAGCGGGATTTTTTAATGTTCTGCTATACGATGCTATAATAAAAAATTTATTCTTTACCATCTTAATTTCCTAAATCTGATAGTTCACACAAGGTTGCTGATAAATTGATCTCAGTATCTGCTACCATAGAATGGTTTACCAATCCATTGCGAATAATAATAATTGCTTTGTCTTGTATTTCTGGTACATCACTCCACAATTCAAGATTGTCATACATCCAACGAAATACTTCTTCTACTTCATCTGACCTAACTTGTGAGCAAATTAATTTACGCGCTTCACGCACCTTGCCATTCTTAAACAAACTAACTGCTGCTAGTTTATAATCATCTGTTGATGTGTTGTCTATATTAATTGAACGAAGCGTTCCTTTATCATTGGATGATTGTAGAACATTGATACACTTGCGAAGATCAGGATAACTGGCAGTGACATAGTTGTCAAGGGTGTCCAAATCAAAATCAACATTTTCGCTTACAAGAATAGTTGCAACACGAGCAGTAAACTCAGTTTTGTCTAGCTTTTCTATATGAAATCCTTGGCAACGACTATGCAGTGCTGGAATGATCTTGTTAGGATAGTTGCAAGTTAAGATAAACCTAGCCGTGCTGCTATATGTTTCCATAAGTCCACGAAGAATTGCTTGTGCTCCAGGCGAAAGATAATCGGCTTCGTCTAAGAGAACAACTTTGAACTCTCCAAACGGCATAGTAGAAACAAATCCTTCAACTTTATCGCGGATAAAGTCTACACCATTGTCTCTGGACGCATTGATTTGCAAGATATCATATTCATCTACTTGAAGTTCACTTATGATAACCTTGGCAAGTGTTGTTTTGCCAGTTCCAGGTCCGCCGCTAAACAGCAAATGTGGAATAGCTTTATCTGCTAGCCAACCATTTACTTGCTGTTCTTGTGCGGCATCTCGCCATACATAATCACTAACCGCCGAAGGACGATATTTTTCAACCCACAAATAATCTGTTTTCATTCTTTTATTCTAACACAAAGTTAAAGAATTAGCTAATTGTATTTGCCATTGTCATGTCATGTGGTTTATCTGGGCTTGCCATAATAACATCTTTAGGATCGACAAGTCGAACTGTCACAGTAATACCATCATCGCCAGTCATGTCCAGCCCACGAGTCCAACGACCATGTGATACAAGTATCCATTCTCCTACTTGTACATCTTCTTGTGTAGGACCAACTGCTTGAACTCTACACCAACGAGGTCTAATACCATGACTTTTCATGTCATCATTGGCTAAGATGATTCCACTAGCCGTAACACGCTCTTGGAAATCCATATCGGTTACTAAGATATTGTTCTTAGTTGGTTTAATCTTGCGATAATCCGTATTATAACGGATCAGTGAACCACGCTCGCTCATATTCTGCTTCTCTGCCTCTTAAGTTTTTCTGCTAATTCTTGACTTCGTGCAAGTGCATCTGCATAACCGCCACTAGTGCTAGCTTGCGTTGCTGGCTCAATTACTTCTGGCTCTTCGCTTAGAGATTGTTCAATTTGATCAAACCCATTTGTAACTTGTTTAACAAAAACATCTGCTTCTGCTGCTCGTAGAGCCTGTTCGTCTGTCATCATTGGGCTATCTCGCAGTGGTTCTTTTCTCATTGACTGATAAAATTCATTTGAAATCTGGTCTCTTGATTTAATTACTTCACCGCCAGGACCAAGAAGATCACCTCTGGCATTTTTGTTACTATTGCCAACTGCTATGGTTCTTTCTTGTTTAATTTTTAGTCCATTAATATCAAGATATTTTCCACTTGCTGTTCTGTAAGTACTCATTTTTTAACCCTCTTTCGTGTATTTAACGCATAAATTCATTGAAGTTTAAATTATTTTTTAAACTATGGATACGATGTATTCCTATTAAATATAAAACAAAACTCGCTACACTACTACCACGCCCAACTCCCCATACTACATTATGTTTACGCATAGTATCAACAAGATATTTTAAGTATTGTAGTAGTGTCAATAAATCTCGTTCGGCATATTCCATTAGTTCACTACCAGCGCGTTGCAATTCATTTTGATTGCTGCACTGATCTAACACCCACTTGGCTATGTCGATATTTTTATATTCATCAGGCATAAACCACTGCTGTTGATTATTGGCATGATATTCTGCTATTGAACCATTTAATGTTGCTAATTTTTTTAATGGTTTGTAATCAAGATATAGACTCTTGATAGCAGTATTATACTTTTCTGGATTTACAATAGCAATATCATCGATAGCAAGTTGTGGATTTACATAAAGTAAATTTGCTAACTCACTATCGTTAATTATACTGCGACCATACTCATCAAGATTTATCACCTTTGATAACCTCTGGCTTCCATTTTTTTATTGGGATAATATTACTTTCTGTTTTTTTCTTCTTGTCTACTGTAACAGGTTTTTGCTCCCATTGCAATACTTCAGGCCATTCATTATCATCATATTCTACGATAATATCTTTCTTCTTAACAATTGGAATGTCCCAAGTAGTTGGTGTCGATCTAAACCACCACGCTGGTTTTTCCCAATTTTTAAATGTCAGGTCATTCATAATTTCATCGCTGCTAACAATATCTTCATCAACATTTAATGAAATGTCGTCACTCTTATCACATGAGGTAGATATATATTCAAGTGATATTCGTCCTTGTGTGATGCTTAAAATTTTATACCAAGTAACTACTCCCACGATAAGATTACTTGGCTGATATGGCAAAGTAACAATACGAGATTTAAACTTTTTATGCAGCGTTGGTAACATTGGATTACCAATATAAACAAATATTGCATCTTGATATAAGTCTTTTATTAAACTTCGTACTCGTCCAAATGCAGTATAAGGGTCTTCTTCATTTAAAGATTCATCATTAAATCCAATACTAATATGATAGTCACATGGTTCAAGTAAATCTTTAAAACAATTTATAGCAGTAAAGCTAGCAGTCCATGCAGTAGCACTCATCCTATATCCAAACTATCTTTAAAAATTGGGTTTTCTTTAGCGGCTTGGGCTTCTTGTCTATACCGCTTATTAATTTCTTCTTGATATGTATCAACAATATTTCGCAACTGTTGAATCATAATACCATTGTTCATTTTGGCAAGCCAATTCATTTTTTTGTGCAATCCGTTTACTGTTTTAAGTAATTCATCTAGTGTTTTGCCACTTAAATCACTCATTAGTGGATGCATTATAAATCGTCCTTTTTACGATTTTCACTATGCCAAGCATCAAATGATCCTCCTGGATAGCGTGATTCTAACTTCTTGATATTTTCGTCAATTACTTCTTGTGGATCAAGTTTCAATGCTGTACAAGCATTAATCCAATACCACATAATATCACCTAACTCGCGCTTCATATGAAAAACATTTTCTGCAGTTAGCGGTTTACCTTGGAAAAACATCTTCTTTGGAATTTCACAAAACTCACCTGATTCTGCTGCTAATCCTAGTGCAGCAGTAATTAAAAGTGATGGATTAATAAGAGTATTATCTTCTTGATAATTGCATAACTGTTCAAAACGATCCATGAAAGCATAATTTAATTTGCTTTCGGCGCTGGTTACTTCGGTAACAAATTCTTGGTATAATTTAAGGTCTGTCATTTAAATGCTCCTGAGCTAATATACCAACGGATAACTCAGGAGTCAATATTAAACTTGTGTACGAATCCATTTATTAATAGTTGGATTGCTTGGGCTACCTACATAGGTATAACCAAGATGACTGCCTGTAGTTAGTGTAGTAGTGTTTCCAAGAATAGTATTTGCACTTATCAAGAATAGATTGCTTATATTAACATTTGAAGTGATTGCTACATACTGGCCGTCTAGCGGATAAGATGGGAATGTAACACTGATATTTGCAAGTTGTAGACCGTTGGTGCTATCAATAATTAACTTTGATGTTAATGTTGATGCATTTGGACTTGCTGCAGTGCCGTTGCTGACATTAGCATATGTGTAATCAGTATTGTTTCTAGCACGAGTTAAATCAAACATGGTATAAGTTGTGCCGCCATCATCACTTAAGAATTCAAAGTAATATGTTCCAGCGCCGCTTTGTGTGAATCCAATGCTATTTGTGCTTATATTATATTCATGAATATACTGTAAGCTGCTGCTTGCACTTGCTGATACGCTGCTTGGCAGATATAATCTGTGAGTGCTTGCTGCAACAATTAACTTCAATCTGACACGACCAACTTTTCCTGAAGTAGGAAAGTTAGTAAATGTAATTGATGTATTGCCATTTGTAGTAACTACCTGATAATGTCCAGTTGTATGATCTAGTGTAACATTGGTACTAATAGCATTAGTAAACTCAGTTTCGCGAAGGTCACGAATTTCAGCACTGGAAAAAAGAGTTCCAGCCATATTATTATTAAGTGTAGTTCCCGTTAGAGCTTGTTTTACAATAACTTTGCTTTGCAAGTCAGTAAGTTCTGCTGCAGCAGTAGCAAAATTATTTAAAATATTTGTAAAGTTATCTCTGAATCCCTGACTATCATTATCAACACCCGCGACTGGGTAGGAACCATTGATATTGTTGGGGTTAATATTGCTCATTATTCATTTCCATATTTTAAAGTATTTAGCTGTTACCACTATAGAGATATTTATTGAAGTGCACTAACGCGAGGAAATTTCAAGTAACTATCGCTAGCAAATGGTACACTATATTGATCTTCGTTGTTGATAAACTGTGTTGAATTATAGTCAAAGGTCATTGGAACTTTTTTCTGGAAAGAATTGGTATCAACCAACACATACGCTGGAACAGTTTGTCCATTAATATTAACTCCCGCAGAAGAATAAGATAGCGTTTTTCCTGCTCTTGCGCCAAATCTTACAAGCACATTTGAATTGCCGCCTAGAGATATTTGCTGCTTGAAAGTTAAAGTCACAAGATTATTTCCAACGGTTACCAACCAAACACCGCCTCGTTGATTTACTAAACTAGTGCCATTGTTTACTTCATTATATCCTGGAATAACTGTATCAAATCTATTCCATCCATTGTTTGTCAATGATGGATAAAGAGTACTATTGTAATTTTCTTGGGTAGCAAAAATAATAGTTTTATTATTCCAATCTCCAGAAACATCACCATCTAACCCGCCTAGCGCAATAACACTAGAAATATTTTGTCCATTTATGTGGTCAAACGGTATGTCTATAGCATAATCAACAGTTGCCGCAATTTGCGATCCAGTATATCCGTTATCAAAAGTAGTATATATTTTTTTAATCCAAGTATGGGTATTAACATTAAAGTTAATATCTTGGTTGTTATCAAGAATATATCTATCTGCAACAAATGGTATTAGCTTTATATCATGTGAAACAAGAGAATTAAGTTTATATAATACTCTTTCTCCTGTTCCTGGTTTCAAGTAGGCCAGTACAGCCGCAGTTTGAAATCCTAGTATCTTACCATTTGCTTGCGTACTTGTTTGCCACTGCGGTAGTGTATTGCTGTTACTTTGACCAACTGCTACTATAATGTCATTTGTCATTAAATCTATATCATTTGGGTATATAACCACACTGCTCATAGGATCAACTAATCTTAAATGCTTGCGGTCAAAGGTAGTATAATTAGTATCAAAATTAGTAACTAGATTTTCTATACCGCTAGTAGTAAGACGGTCTGCGGGTATTACTTTTGTCGTTGTGCCGTTGATTGTAGTATATGTTTTTGTATCTTCTCTAAGATCAACATATATAACATCATATAAATGATTTCCAGCAGAATCTGTTGCTTGAGCATAATGATAGTCGCCAAAATAAAACTTCTTGTTATAATGGCGGGTTTGCATTGCTGCAATATATGCACTTGATTGGCTAGCTGTTAATCCATAACCAGTTAAAATTTTTATATCACTTTGAACGCCCCACCATGGATCATTTGGACGATATATATCGTTTGGTTCAAAGAAATCAGTGTTGCCAAGAATAGTGCTTAATAGGGTTCTTTTTGCAGTACTTGGTTTGCAAACAAGATATAAATTATCGTAGGGAGCATAAGTTACAGTTTTTAACTTTAAAGTAAATGTTTGTGCACCACTGACATTTTTACTATAATCGGCTGCTTGAATAGTAAACCTGTATGTAGTATCTATTGTAGTAATATCCGTATATTGTCCGCTATTATAGTTTGCAACATCAAAAGTAGTTGAACCTTTATCTAAGCTAAATGTTTGGAAACTTGCTCTACCAGATATTGAACCATCATTTAATAGCTGCAATCCTTGTGGCAATCTACTGCCAACAGCTTTTCCAGTAACAGGCTCTATAAATTTGCTTATCAATGAATAATATAATTTTCTTCCACTTTTTGCAGATGCTGCAACTGCCAAGCTACTAACAGAACCTGCGTTAATATATCCAAGGTCAACTGGAGTATCCCATGTAACACTAAGGTCTAGTGCAGACAATATTGTTATTGAAAATTGTCTATATGGACTAACTGCAGTAGAATCGAACGCATTTTGTACTTGCAGCGCAAAAGTATAGGTATGTTCGTATAGACTTCCGCTTGTAATTCCAGTAATCGGATCAGTTGATACCCACTGGTCTAAGGTTGCTATATTTTCTGGAATATATCCAGTTAACCATCCAGTGTTTGGGTCTAAAGTTAATCCATATGGGAAAGAAAACGATATTTGATCCCATGCTGACGAATCCCACGCGCTCTGGTCAAATCCACCTGCACCAACACCAACAATGCCATAAATTATTGGAACATTGTCATAATCTACTGCATTAAATTTATATGCAAAATAATTTCCAGCAGTAAATGTTGCATAATCGCCCATATCTTTTGTTAGTAGTACAGGCGTTCTTGTATTGCTTGTATCAGCAGTGATAATAGTGCTATCTGCGGTTAGCGCATTATTATCAGCGCGAATATCATTGTGACTGTATACAACAATGGAATAGTCTCTTGTATCAAAACTTTTTCCATCAGTAACACTTACAGTAAATCTATAAGTGAAATTGCCACTCATTGTTGTAAATTGCCATGGATTTTCACTCCAATAGCTTTCATCCCATCCAGTAATTGCATTATTATTTTTTGAAACATTTGGAATAATAACTCCACTTATCACACCTGAAGGCGATAGCGTTAATCCAGGCGGCAGTGATCCGCCCAAGACACTGTAAGTTAATGCATCATTATTTAAATCAATGGCACTTAGTTGTACAGATACTTCTGTTCCATCTAAAAATGTGCCTATAGGAGTATAATTACTAGTTAACAATTGTGGAACATAATTTCCAGTAACAGTGATTATAAAATTTCTATCAGTAATCTTTCCACTAGCCGAAGTAGCACGAACTGTAAATTGACTAGTTCTGTCTTGATCAACTTCTTCTGGCACACCATCAATGCTGTAAGTATCTTTTGGATTGCCCGTGACCTTGCCGCTGTTGTCTAGCTGTAGTCCTGCTGGCATTTTGCCAGACACCATTGAATAATTAACATCCGACCCATCTGGGTTTCCTGTGGGATCAACTGCTTGTAGACCTAATTCAAAAAATTGCAGTGCTTGAATCTTTCCAAGATTTCCTGCTGGCGTTACCCATTGTGGATACGCTGTATTGCTGCCTGGCGCTTGTTCTGCTGTAATTGTATCAACATATCCATAAAATGTATTGCCAATAACATATGGGTATACTGGACGACCTAGCCCATCAATTGTACAAAAATATGCATAAGTTCCATTTGGATAATCTGGCGTTACGCAATAACGACCGTTATGCGTATCTAAATCTCCAGTACCAGTATATGTATAGTCTTGAACAAATGTTCCTAGCGGATATGCACTAACTAGCGGAACATTGATCCCGTTTCTAGTAGTATTCAATGTATAGCTAGTTTGCAGCGAACGAATAGTGGTTTGATTGTTGATAGGATTGCTATAGCCATATGGTCCATATATAGGATAACCATCTAGTGCAAATCCTAATATTTTACTATGTCCGTCTGGATGAGTTAGTGAACCGCTATAATAAGGAATTTCATCGGCATCTGCTAAACCATGAACAGTGCTACTGAATGGCTTGCCGCCTTGACCGCTAATCCATATTGGCGCAAAGCTATAATCGCGGTAGTTATATATGTGAGACTTGGTTGCTTTGCCACCAGCATAATCTTCATAGAAGCTATATCCTAACAACTGTCCTTCGGCATAGCTTGCGTTATATTGCCAGTTAGCTGCATATGGGTTTTGCCCAAACGGAGCATCCGTGCCGCCATTTGCGCTGTATATTGCAACACCGTTTAACCAATATCCTATAATTCCGCTGCTTGTAGATGGCGGATTATCACTTGGTACGCTTGTTCCAGCACGATATACCCATGCTGTGTTAAAATATTGAGCTTTTGCAATGTTTACTGCATCAATGCTGCCATACCCATGATAAGGCAAGCCAACTGCTTCTAGAGAAATTACAGTTTGGTTTAACCCATTGATAAGAGTATTCGGAGTTATAGCCCATGTGCTACTAATATTGATAAGTCTGCCTAGCTGCACATTTGTTGCTGATGCATTAAAAGATAACATTGATTACCTGCTCCAGCATATATTTATTGGTTTTAAATTCTTACCCAACGAGCGCCGCCAGGAGCAGTTTGATAAAGTACCCAACTATAAGAAGTACCAACCGCCAAGGTTGTTGGAGCATTGTTAATAACTGTTCCACTACCTGCAGTTGCGGTTAGCGTAGTAACTGCGCAGTTAGGAGTTACAGTTAACATTTGTCCATTAGATACAGCAGTGTTTGCGGGGAATGTTAGGGTTGCAGAGGCAACAGTAGCGCCATTGGTACTATCGACAATAACTGTTCGCACATTGCTATATAGTGTAATGATTGTACTAACGCTTAAATTGGCAATTTGATAACCAACAGAAGTATTACCACTTGCAGTAAACGCACCAGAGATACTTACAGAATTAGCAAGTGCCCATGTAACTGCGCCGTTGGCACTTTGCGTAATATTCATATTAGTGCCAGTGTTGTATACGGGTTGAATTGCCCACCAGTTATTTCCACTTTTGGCAATTAAACCTAGAGTTGAATATGGCGGAATTAAAGTTGGTATATTTGCAGCAGAGTTTTCAATTGCATGGCCAGCAGCAGGATAGACATTAATTGATACAGCAGTATTATTTGTAATACTAATTTCACGACCTTGAGTAGCAGCAGGCAATAAAATACCGCCAGTGCCGCCAGTAACAAAGATGTTATCTTGGTTAACTGCAGTTGCAGTGCCTTGGTTAGTGCCAGCAGCACTTACAATGGCAGATGAAAACAAAAATGGTCCACTTGTAATAGCGATAGTATTACTAATAGTAAGGTTACCTGCAGTTATATTTCCAGTTGCAATAACATTACCGATGTTAACATTTCCTGTTCCAGAAACTGAACCAGCAATAGTAAGGTTACCTGCAGTTATATTTCCAGTTGCAATAACATTACCGATGTTAACATTTCCTGTTCCAGAAACTGAACCAGCAGTAGTAGCATAAGTTGCAGTAGTTGCTATAGTCGCAGTGCTTGCAGTTCCTGTTAAGTTACCCGTGATATTACCAGTGATATTACCAGTGACATTACCAATTACTGAACCGACTACAGTAATGCTATTTGCATAAAGATCAACATTTCCATTGATGCCACTAGCAGATGGAGTTGTGAGATTAACAAAATTCGCATTAACTTTGTTAAAAGATGTTTGTAGCGGATCACCAGTTCCATCATTAGCATATGAACCAGTATTGATAATTTGTAGTCCCATAAAAAAACTCCTGCCAGATATTTAGCAGGAGTAATTCTTTACTCTACATAGTAATATGTTAGAGTGTCTGTGTTAAATTTTATTTTTCCTTTTTTATATAGATCAAAAACAAGAAGTTCAATTTGAGCGTGGCATTTATTATGTTCTTGAACTGAACATAAAAATAAATTATCTATACTATTATTTTTTTTATCTCCATCTATATGATGAACAACCATACCTTTTGGTATTCTTTTTTTAATGTGATTTTCCATCACGACAATATGTTCTCTAACCCACAATCCTCTGTTATATGGATACTCTGGACCAACATATATTTCTTTATATCCTTCATTGGGGCGCTCTCCCTTTTCTTTTGCTTTTTTTAATTTTTCTTTGACTGTTAATTTTTGACTTAAAGAAAATTTTGGACAATTATTACAATAGTGGGTATCTGTTTTAACTTTTAACTTTCCATCTTTTTCTCTTGTAAACTCTTGTTCACAATTATTACATTTAAAATGTAAAAAAGTTTTTGTTCTTTTAATTTTTACTATTTTTCCCCGTCTGTTTTCATCGTGAATATTTTCTATTTTGCGTTCGTAAAGAAACATTTAAATAAATCCTTTTTAAAGTTATTTATCCAAATGCTAATATATCTATACTATTCTAAATGCTTATGGATTTACCACATCCACATGAACTTTGACTCATAGGATTGTTAACGACAAGCTGGCTACTTACAAAGTCGCTTTTATAATCAATTTCACTGCCTAGCAGATACATGAGTGCAGTGCCGTCTACTATAAGACTCTTGCCTTCGCCTACGCTAATCATCTCATCAATTTGTGGTGAGCCATTTTGTGCATAAAGTTCATCATCGGCAGGTTCCCAGAAATATTCAAATCCTGCACAACCGCCGCCTTTGAGACCAAATACCAGATATGGTTTATCCATATCAATGAGTACACGACGAATATGAGTTCTTGCTGCTTCTGTGATAGTTACTGCTTGCATTTCACTTAAACCTATATGTAATTCTTCCACGAGTCAAATCATATGGAGTTAATTCTACATTTACTCGATCATCTTGTATAATCTTGATTTTATTTTTACGCATATTTCCACTGGCATAGGCAAGGATAATATGATTTTCTATATCCACACGGAATACTCCGTTTGGGAGAACCTCTACTACCTTGCCTTCCATTGTTAGTAATTCTTCTTTTGCCATGAATTACTTATATTTCACCGACATACTATCACCTGTATCTGGATCAAACAGCGTAAAAGCATCACTATCAGTAGGCGATGCAGGAGTTACCATTCCGCTATTCGACACAGTTATATTACCATAATATGTATCACTAACAAGTGCAGAAATTTCTTCTGCACTTAGTTGCGGTAATTGAGCAATAGAATCAGTAGTTAAACCCCAATTGTCATAGTTTCTGCCACGCTCATAAGTTTGTGCTGACCAATATGTACCTGTTTGTCTAGAAATGTTATCAAAATTAATATTATTTTTAAGTTTATCTATTTCACGACGCATATCTTGCAATTCGCGCCACATTTGTTCAAGTGGTCCAACTGGATTAATATTCATACTATCTTCTACTACTTTGGTTAATACAACGGCTTGCTTAAATGCATCCTTAACAGTTGGATCATTTGACATTAAAACTGCGTCTAGTTCTCGCAGTTGTTCTACTAAATTAGTTCGCGCCATTGTCGAGTAAGTCCTTTCTACGATACAGTACAGTCATTCCAGGTTCCCAATACAAACTATCAACAATATGCCATGGGTCATTTGTTTGAATAAAATGGTTAACACCAAAAACAATGCCAATTGGTTTGCCGCCTTCGCCTAGTTTTACATTTGGATCAGGCGTATGTGCATTAGAGAAGGTATTGGTTATTGCAATATATCTACTAACTTTTGATTCAAATTTTTGACAAACACTGAATACAAAATTTCCTTCTGCAAAACTATCAACTAATAACATATCAGTTTCTGGAAGTTCTTCTTGATTTAATACTTGAATATTCTTAAAAATTAAATTAACTCCCATCTCGCTAGCCAGAGCGAGATAGTCACTGATATCATGATCAATGTGGTCATATATGGTTATACTTTTTGGCTTTGCTGATATTGCTACTAAAGTGCTTACCCCACTTCCAAATCCAGCGATAGTAATATCGTTAACCTTGCGGCAATATTCTAAAAATCCAAACATTTGTGGATTTGTTTTGATATTCTCTGCGATGTTTTCATACAGTGCTTGCATTATATTTTTCCTTGCATAAATTTAATAATACTTGATAGTGTTCCCATGCTTCCATGACCGCAGGATACTGTTCACGAATTATAGCGTCATAAAATGCATTTTCTACGATATCGTTGACTGCATTTTTTGTAGTCCAAATTTCTTCACGATCATTGTGTGGCAGCATATTGATGCGTACACGAATTTCTTTTTCAGACTCACTATAACTTCCAAACGGACGACGAGTGACGGTTTTGCCACCGTCTGGACTTTCATAAATCCAAGAGGCCATTACGAATTCCTAATGTCTGTGGAGAATGATCAAGATATGGGTTACCATCTCGCCGTTCATAAAAATAAGCATCCTCATCATTAATGGTTATACTTAAGTCACTATGAAATATATCATAGTCAGTAAATTCGCCATCGCTATGATAGACACGAAATACCCAGACTTCGCCTATTGGAAGTAGAACTCCACTTACGCCGTTTGCATTTTTTGGTTTCATAGTACTAATATATGTATTAATTGGTTCAATGTCAATAATTATTTTGAATGATTACGAAGTGCAGTAGTCAATTGACTTGGCGGTATTTGATTCATTTTATAACCATCATATACATGCTTTAGATATTTCTGGGAAGGTTGTCTGCGTTCATCACCGTGCAATATCATAACATATGTAAGTGCTTTATATAATTTGCCTTTGTATAGCACTTCAATGACGGCATGGTGGTAATCTTTACCGTCGCCTTCATAATAGTCTAACTGTTTTAGACCTTCATCACTCATTGCCCATAGCACACCATAGGTTTTTTCACCATCTGCCGCTACCATGTTAGTATAATGATTTAATTGTAACTGTTGATTTGGCGCAACTGCACGACCAATGCGCTTGGCATCTGGCACACGATTTTTTAATTCAGGAATGTTTGTGTTATGCCCATAAGCAAAGTATAGAATGCGTTCCATCGGAAATATTTATAATAAAAAAGGGGAAGTAAAAACTTCCCCTAATCAGTATTCATTCGAGTGTATAATATTTAGTCGTTGCCTGGATCGCCCTTGCAAAGAGTCTTCTTTGCAGCAGCAACTGCCTTAAAGTCTACTGGCCATAGAGCAGGCTTTGCCTTCTTATCAGCGCCAGCAGGAAGAGGAATAGTCAAACCGCTTGCAGCTTCAACATCAGCCACACTAACCTGAACCTTAGTTAGGTCATTGCCCTGATTCTCAGCCTGTGGGAATAGGAACGCATAAACTTCCTTAGTCTGGGTATCAACTACAATCTTCCACATCTTGTTTGGAACTGTTACCTTGTTAGCACCGATTGTCTTATCCTTGCCAACTGTATAAATGTTGCCAGCATAGATGAGAAGTGTATGATTGCGTGAGAATGTCCATGCACCTGTTGAACCTTCAAGCAACTTCCAGATACCACGATTAAGACCTGGCAACTGGGGTGACATGTTACTCATCAAGAATGATTCATATTCAACTTGCTGATCCCATGACTGATGAGCATCATTGGCGATATGTCCCTGATCATAGCCGCTAGCAGCATAATCGCTTGGCGCACTACGCTTGTCAGCAGGAAGAGCAGCATCAGCAACGAACGCATTAGAACGGGCTACGCAGCCATTAACATGCTGTGGAGTGATTTCCCATGCTGCCCATAGTGGTTCCTTAGCAGCATTGTCATGCTGTACATAATAACCCTGACGGCAAAGTGGGGTAGTATCGTGTTTTTGTGTATCAGTAATCTTGCCATAAGGCATGAACGCAGCACAGACAGCATCTGGCTGATTTGGACGCTGATTCCAAGCATAAGCAAGAGTTGGAACCATAAGTGCGAGTAGAACTAGTAAAATCTTTTTCATTGAAGTTTCCTTTTTAGATAAGAATATTTAGGCAATAAAAAAGCACCAGAGAAATAAATCTCTGGTGCCTGATTTATATTTCATTTATATTATTATTGTTTAGTTTTCTTTTACTCTACTATCATGCTAGTTATTTTACATTTATTATTTTTAATTTATAAGCTAGTTATTATTTAAAGTTAGTTTTCAAAGTTAGTTTTTACTACTGTTTATTTTCTACGCTAGTTATAGGTGCCATTCAGAGTGACCCTACATCTTTATTTAGTATTTTCTTCATCTTCGAGAAAAATTATTTCTTGAAGTCTTTTGAATATAAAGGTGTATATATTTTCTACTTTACTATCTGACCATTTGATAGGTTTTGTTTCATGATGCATGGTTACTAACTCCCACCTGTCTTCGCCATACTTGTTTAATATTTGCCCATCAATGCACCAGTTTTTAATGACCAAATACTCATACCATTGCATTAACACTTAATCCCAATGCCATTTAACATATCAACAGCAGTTTTTTTGCCTTTTTCAAGTTCAAATTCAATCATATCAAGCCAAATCGCGATAGCATCGCTTTCATCAAGGTGCTCAACCCACGCAAACCCTTCTTTATGTGTAAGTGGCTGAGTCCATGTATATTTTAAGGTAGGAAATTTTTTATCTTCCATTTTCAACTCCTAAGCTATTAGTAAAGTATAATACTAAAACAATTAATTGTCAACGGATTTGTTTAGAATATCTGGATTGTTTTCTATGAATGTTTTTATCGTATCAAATGAATCATGAAATTTAATTTGAAATATTTTACGAAGGCCATTATTTTCTATAGCATGTGTTTTAGTTGTGTCTAATAACCATGCAGTGTTTGGCGTAGAATTATATGATAGCATAGTATCGCCATCTTTTACCCATGTATGCGCATTTGTGTCTTCGCATGCTACGATAAAATTTATGTTACAGTGTCCTGCATTTTTTTCGCTGTCTTTCTTGCCGTCGATATGTGGTTTTACATAGGAATCATGTTCAAAATAAGAAAAGTTAACAAAATTTAAATTATTTTTTAAAAAATGATCTTTGACATTTTTACTCCAAGGCAACATAGTTTCTAGAAAATGACCGCACCATGCTAACCAAGGTTTTCCATCAGTAAGATTATAATTTGCAATAACGCTGCCGTTATTTTTTATACTATATATGTCTGCGCTATATGCAGCTTCATGTGTTACATGTTCTTCATACTTTCCTTCTTTGATCTTTGTGAAAAGATGCGCAGCTATCTTGTCAACTTTTGACCAGTCAGTATTTTTTAATAAATCGATATTTTTAATTTCGTAAAGCATATATTATTTAATATCTATTTCACTATCCAATTTTCTTTGGTAATCTTCCACTACTTCACGAAGTGGATCAATCCTAACTAGTGCACGATTACCATTTGGTTTAATTTGTAAACGAAATACATCACCATTCTTCCATCCCATTGATGCGATTGGTAATTGCTTATCTAATATAATACCGATTGGATGAATATCCCAATCGTAATCAAGTGCTAACATAGAAATTCCTTTATTAACTTTTTATTTAAGTTAACAAATTTCATTCTATTATTTTTTTACCAAGTCTCATAACTAGTTGCGTCAAGCCTTGCTATTTCTTCGCCTCTGTTGTCAAGAGCAATGGCATCAACTCTTTGACCGATGCCATTGCCGTTTGATACAATAATCTTTACACTCTTGGCGCTCATCATCAAATCGCTATCAAGCCACTCTTTTATTTGAGCAATCTCAATCGGCAATAGATGAACGCCGCTAGATTTAGTTTTTTTCTTAGTCATTGCGCGGAAGCGAAGTTGCTTCCTTAACCAAATCAATAAGTTCATCAACTGATGCAACAATGATCTTTGAAGTCTTCCATTCATTATCTTCATCACGCCCACCAACTTCAATCATATATCCATTGTCATACATATTGACACTAAAATTCTCATTAACGGTATTCAACTTGTCGCTAATCTTAGTCATTGCCTTCTCCTATTGTTGATATATTAATAATACTATTTTATAAAATAATTGTCAAATTAAATTTGAAATTTATCAATTAAGTGCAACATATATTGAAATGATTTTGCAGAGTATCTGATCTTAAAAGTATATGTACCAGCTATATTCATGTAACCAGATTTGTTTTTAATTCTATTACCAGAAACATCGCGGTAAACACCAAAATAATCTAGATATTTTAAACTTGTGTCATTAACTTTTATTTGTCTTATTATTATTTCCCCACCAGTTAACTGAACATTAATTGTGGTTATTCCTAGCGGGTCATGATTGCAATAAAATGTATATATGTTATTTTTAATTTTAAACTTTTCGTATGGATTTACAGTATAAAAAGCCATATCATTGATGTTTTCAATTTCGATTGATATATTATTGATTTTCATAATATAATTTTTCCAAACTGTTTAATTCTTTTTGCCACTTGTCTATCGGAAATCCGCCTTGTTTTTGATATTTTAAATCTTCACACAATTGAACTAATTTTCTCCAACGATCTAACCTAACGGGAAAAGTGTTACTTGGATTTACAGAACTAGTCCAAAATTTCTGATAATTGGGCTTACTGATATTATGTCCTAATCCATATTTTTTCAATAACACAGGGTTATTCATAATAGGACTGTTATCAAGTAACGCAAATGTTGGAGTTAATCCATATGTTATCATGCCGTTCTTGTTTAAATGTGCATACTTTTTAAACATATCAAGTGTTAATTCAAAATCTTCATCAGTTTCACTTGGATATCCAACCATGACTAACCAAGATTGTGTAATACCTACTTTATGTAAAAGATTTACACTCCAATCTAAATCATCATCGGTAAATTTTTTACCCATATCATATCTTATTTTTTCACTGCCGCTCTCTACACCGATACTCCACATAGTGCAACCAGCACGAGCAGCTAATTCAAAATCTTCAACTGGCATCTGATTCTTGCCACGAAAAATAGCATAGCCGCCATAATCTAATTGGCGCGGCGCGTCTCGCGCTAGTATCTCATTTATCTTGCGATAGTTGCTTACGCTGCCATTAATTAAATTATCAGTGAATCTAAATTTCTTTACACCTGTATTTCGCCAAAGTGATAAAATTTCATTGGCAACTTTTTCTGGATTTCTGTGAATAAACTTTGGCCAAAAACTAGCAACATCACAAAAGCTGCAACTACGAACGCATCCTTTGCTAGCAGTTATAAAATAATGTGGCTCGTCATATTTTTGTTCTTGGTCTCTAAAATTAGATAATTTACTATAAATTTGTAGATCATAATCTGACCATTGAGATAGTGGAATGTTATCTAAATCTTCTGCGGAAAGTTGATCAGCTATTATTAAACCGCTTTTGCTATTTTTAATAGCGGTTACTATTTCGTGTTCAGCATCTCCAACAATAACTAAATCCGCTATTGCAGAATTTACAAATACATCATAATGCTTTGTTGAATTTTCGCTTGATACTGATACTTCAAGTCCTTTTCCACCTGCAATAATTTTGCAATCAGGCAGATACCTACGAATCAAATAACTTAACACAAGTGAAAAATCTAAACTTTCACTTGTAAAAACACTTAATCCAATATATTCTGGATTATGTTTTTGTTTAATATCTAGTAAAAATTTTCTTGTAAATTTTAAAATATCTAAGAGTGCACGACGAGGAAGTTTTTCGCTATGCAAATATCCATTGCATAACATGTTTTTAAAACTAGGCCACCAAGCGCAATTGGCAAAGTTATCCAATAGTTTTATATTGAAATCTATGCCAACTGCGCTGATTGAATTTTTATTCAAGCATGCGCTTAATAATATTGGCGCAACTGCTGGATATGGTTCAAGGTAAGGGACGCTTAATATTACTACTCTGGTCATAGCCCTTATTTAAAGACGCACCATAGCGGTCCACCGTTTTTGTGACCATCACTAAAAGTAGTTTCGCCATAGGCTTCTTTTGTACGAACATTAAACGCCATCTTAAACCTGTTGCCAGTATCGCTTAACTCAACCACTGTTAGCCAAGGGTCTTCAAATGCACTGGCAGCACTGCGGAAACCTTTGGCATCCCACTGGATCATAGAAGTTCCGCCACTGCCTACAACAGTAAAGTGTTCGCCGCTTTGGAAATAGCAGGTAAGCGTAGCAGGTTGGTCGGCCAATACAGGTGTAGCAAGCAGCAATGCGGCTGCTAATATAATCTTTTTCATTTTAGTTTACTTTCTTACAAACTTGTTTACCATCTGCGCCCATGCGAGGCGTAAGTGAATAGCGATACAGATACTGACAGCCTGTTAGGTAATCGGTATAAACTTCCATATGGCTGTTTTCATGCGGACCATCGCTATCATCTCGTGGTTCATACGGCAGTGATGCCTGATAAATTGTCAGCACAAAAATTGCGGCGCAACACAACATATAAAAAGACCACCAAGACCACCACTTAGAATACTTCTTCATCACTTCACATCCTTTTGTTTAATATTACCCCATTGGTCTTGCAGTACATAGCGTGTGCCGTGTGGGGTAGTATTAGTACCCCAGACCAGAGGGTATGTGTGTATAATAGTCCACTGGCTGCGTGTGAATAGTAAATCCCATAGCCAACGCAACATTATGCAATGCTCCAATCATAATCATCAATGGTCATCACGCTTTCATATCCATCATATTCATCAATACGATACTGCGTACCAGGTGCCAATTCACGGATAGCCAAGCGAGCAAAATCACCGTTTGCTGCTGCACCTAATTCTTCTACAACCTGTGCAAGGATAGGGTCATCACGCTCAATATCACTAGCAGAAAAGAAATGGTCATCGTCTTCAATGCCATCCTTGTAGTAATGGCTAGTCCATCTGTGATCGCCCTCAACATACAGAAGGTTAAGATTAGCAAGTTCGCCATACCGCATGGTAGCCTCATGGCTCAATCCAAATCCACCGTGACACGCATTATATACAATTTTGGTCATATGCCTACTGCCTCTGCTCTTTTACGATCTATACTCATAATAACACTGCTGTTAATATCTGTCAAGTCTTTATTTGGCGGAAAGAAGATATAAGCATTAGGATCATTTACCTTTGTGCCGTTTAGCCGTATGCCACCACTTTCAATTAAGCGGTTAAACTCACTCTTACTCGTGACAAGTGCAGCATCAATGCCAACCTGTCCAAGATTGATGGCACGAGCATATTCTGCCAGTGGAACATATTGCCAATCTGTCAAGATTTCTTCCAACGATACTTTATCCATTACCAAATCCACCAAGCCAAAAACAAAAATCCTGCCCACTCGCCATTATGACTAACGCCAGAAGAATAAGCAGCACCAGCAATTAGCGCAACTATTACAATAGTTTTAAGTGTATCATAATTGCTGTTCATTATCCATTCCTCATTGCAGCCAACACATATTCTTCACTGGTCATATTAGCATAGGCTTGAATATGACCTAACCTAATTGCCTTTGTAATTATTCTTTCTTCTGCTTCGGTTAAGTGACCAGGATGCACTCTAATTTCAGCACGAGGCACAAGACGCAAACCATCAATAAACCTGAATTGTCTATGATTTGGACCTACACTAACAGTATCTGGTTTTTCAACAGTGATCACTTACAAATCTCGTTGATTTCGGCAACTGTGCGTGTGGTCTTGGCGTATTCCATTTTACAACTACTCTTCTGCCAACTATCAACGGCTACACCGCCCATCATGGCCACAACTGCGATGGCGACCATAATACAATACCATTTATATTCCATTATAAATTATCCTTTGAGCATTGTGGACACAGTAGTTTCTGTGTCATATCTAATTTATCTGGCTCACCAAACCTATTATGCGCTTCCCATACTGGTTCCATCTTGTGATAAGAATAGTGCCAGCCTTGTAGTTGCTTAAATCGTTCTTCGGTTACTGTTGCTGCACTATTAAATTGTGCCATTGTAAGATCATTTCTTGTTGCAGTATCGTTTTCTTGTTGTCTTTCGCATATGTGTTCTTCCTGATGATCACACGCATCGCATTGCAGCGTAAGAACATAGGTTTTTAAAACAAAAGTTTTAAGAGGCATTTGCTTTTACCACTGCAATAGAACGCCAATCTGTATTTTCATCTAACACCACACTATTCACGGTATCGCTGTTTTTGCTCAATAGATTATGCAGAACTCTTGCTGCATCGCCACGAACGCCATAACAATTTTTATCACAACGATATACAGAACCACTCGCACCATAGAATAGCCAATGATTGCTCTCTTCACCCACAGCAGTGATACCACTGTTCATGCGCCAAGCATCGCCATCCAGATAGCCACCACTCCAACCTGCCAAAACTTTATTATAAGTTTGACCGTTGTTAGTGATATTCACTACTACCCAATTATGCGGTGTGTAATCATAACTCATCTCATTGCAATCCAAAGTGTTTGCGGATAGTCTTATCAATTCTACGCTTGTATTGTTCGTCAGTAAATTGCTGTGGAAACAGTGATGCACATTCCTGAATAATCAACTGCGCAAACTTTACAACATCTTCTTGTTCGGCATGTCCATTGATGAAGTAGTGCCTTGGTGTTTCATGATCTATATAGTTCAATAGTCCCGCATCAAGTGCGAGTTCTTTAATTCGCTCGTTCATCATCCCAATTCTCCCAACACTCATTCGCATCGTCCCAATGACGATCATCATATAATTTAATACTAACATAGAACCACAGAATTGTCAAGTCAAATTGTGGACCAGCGTGGTCACGACCAAACCACCAAGTGTCAAGATTGATGCTAAAAAATTCATCTAAACCGCTCCAAAATGAAACTTGTAATTCCAAGTTTTTATGTTTGGTAATGCGATAACTCCGTAAAAACTTATCACGAGTAACTACCCAAGACTTGGCAAATGGATTGCCTATCCGTAAATGAAATCCTATCATTCTACCCACCTCATTGTAAATAGCACAGCATCTTCTTCATTCTTGAACACCCAACGACCACTATAAAATGCTCTCCAATCTCCGTGTATGTTTTCCTGCATCCATGAACCCATGTTATCGGTGATAGCATTGTCAAGTGTCACCAAAGTCCATCCCTGACTGACCAGTTCTTTGCATCGTAGATCAAGCAGTATCTCTTTTTCGATCTCTTCTTGCAATGCGTCAGCTAATGCGATCTCTATATCTTCTTGGTTCATTATGACCATCTCATTATAAACAATATAGCATCTTCATCACTCATCTGCAATTTAATATTTTTTATAGCCGATGGACCACTTTTAGAATTTTCATATGTAATCAATACACGATGTTTTTCTAACAAATATTTGTCAAGTTCTTGTGAAGTAGGTAAATCATTATGGTTAAAAATATCTTTCCAAAATTCTATTTTCAAATTTTGCCATATCTTTAACCAAAGAATATTTGTTCTATCTAATATCATGACCACCGCATTAAAAATAATGTTAAATCTTCGTCTTTTTCAAATTCTAACAAATCATTTTTTATATATGCGTCAATCTTTGGTGGGCTACTATATAATCTTTTAGCACCATATTCTTTCCGCAACCAATCCCAAATACTATGACCACGAACTTGTATATCTGGATTAGCATAATAATGCTCAGTTATTTTATCCCAATAATTTAAAATTGGTATTCGCTGTTTCATTATGACCACCTCACGGCAAATAATGTTGCTTTTTCGTCATCAACAATTGCAATCGTGCGACAACCACTTCTTAAAAATAATCCCCATTCATCCCCATATTCTGCTTGAATAAAAACTTCGCCGTCTGCATTTCTTTTGTTCAGCCATTTACCGCCTATGCCTATATTTTTCAATAGCCATTTTTCCAACTCATCAAAATTTATGTTATGGTTGAACATTATTTTTTCTGTGTTAAACTCTATCATGACCACCGCACCAAAAATAGTGTTACATCTTCACGGTTTGTAAAGTAAAACTTATTCTTGCTATAAAACCAAGTATCACCAAAATTGTCGCAGCACCAAGCCATTGCTGCATCATGATTTCTGCTAATCTGCACCCAATTGAATACACCTTTTTTACCCTTGTATTCAAATCTAACGCCACTATCAACAATCATCACGCCCATCGCAACAAGAATAATGCTAACTGTTCTTCGGTATCAAATCCAAATATTGGATGACCGCCAAAATTTGGAACATATTGATATTGTGAGCCACAGTTATTAAGCAAGCACCATACTTGAACTTCATCAATCATAAAACCACGCATTTCTGTCATCGTATCAGTTCTGCCGCTATGATCAGTCATCGTAGCACGAACATTGAATGGTTTATAATCAAAATCTCCTGCAAATTCATTGCTATTAACTATCTTGAATGTAAGTTTAAGTGACATGTTTTAATCCATTGAAATCCTACTATTAAGATAGCATAAATTTCAAGATTGTCAAGAGAAAAATGATAAATAATAATGTCAGCCACGATGCTACCAACATCCGCTGACTCTATGATTGTAAAGGAATCACAGCATGTATATTTACATCTATAAAATCACAAATAAATTAAACAATAAAGAATATATCGGTGTCCATTCAACCCTTGATTTAGATGATGGGTATATGGGGTCTGGTAATTTAATTATAGCAGCAATTAAAAAATATGGCAAAGAAAACTTCACAAAAGAAATCCTTCAATATTTTAATTCGCCCAAAGAAGCATTTGCTGCTGAAAGAAATATTGTAAATGAATCATATATCCAATCGGAAAATACTTACAATATCAATTTAGGTGGATCAGCACCACCAAATATGGCAGGTATTCCAAGAACAGAAGAAACAAAAAATAAGATTTCATCTACAAGAAAAGAAAGAAACATATATCCAACAGCAGGCATAGAAGCATCTCGCATAGCAAATACTGGCAAAGAACCAGCAAACAAAGGCAAAAAAGCAAATGCAAAATCAATTGAAAAGAGAACAGAAACAAGAAAACTAATCAAGTTTCTATTCTCTCAACAACGATATGATGAACTTTTGTCTTTATCATTAAAGCCCACCAGTAGAAAACGCATCCGTGAAAAAATCAACCTTCTTCAATCGTCTGCCCAATCCACTTAAATGAACCCCAAAGATGACGAGCCTCATCAATCTTGGTTTGTGATCCAGTGCTACGCTTGATGATATCTAACACCATAGTTCTCGTGTTTTTACCATCAAAGCGACCAAATACAATGCCAGGTGCGAACTGGTCTTGTGCCTTGATTGTGGGCATCCATTGTATTGCGAACTGCTTGCGGTCAAGTCCGTGAGCGATTACAGTATCAAAGTAGCGGTCATATGACTGAACTACTTGATTTACACCGATCCAAAAATCGGTTTCGTAATCTTCCACCCGCTTGCGGTCGTCTGGAAGCATAAATGCCTTTACATCGTCCATTTGTTCATTTACTAACAAAGAGATAATGTTCTTCTCTAACGAGATAGCATCCTTTGTCTTGTGCTTGCGAAGGTAATCAGCCGCCTTTATTTTTAACATATGTCCATCATCAAAGCGGATGATATATCCCTCAATACCAACTGCATCATTGGTTTCATCCATAAGATGAACCATAGACTTGGCGGTACCAGCATAGGTCTTTACAACCTCTACTTCAAACATATCACCATACTCTTGCAACCATTGCAGGCTTGCATACGCACCGTTTTCCTTGTGGCGAGCGGCGATTAAAACAAGACGGTCTTCTGGGTAATCAATAACAATCTGTTGCTTACGAGAACACCATTCAAATATAAGAGTATAACCACATGATTGATCTGCCCAACGAATGAACTGTTCATACTGTGGGCGTGTTGCTATAAACTCTTCTGCTTGCATAGAGACTTCTGTAATCCCCATTTTGGTGCCAAGTCGCAATCCACCATCGGTGAATACGCCAGTTACCATGCTGCCGTCTAACTTCTCCAAGATAACATGTGGCTGCGTGAAGTCAATCGCCCCAAACTGCGTTTCATCACGCTCACCAATGTTAAAGAACTTGTGCAAACGACGAGCCATGATAGAACCGTCCTTGTGGAACAGCATACCACGACATTCACGACGAATTGCATCCATCTCCGACTCAACAGGCGGAAAGGTATCAGACATGCTGACCATATAATTGACCACATAGCCCCAATCACGCTCTGCAATGATAAATTCATCACGACCTTCAATAGCAGGACGAACCTGATCAAGGTGAGTGATACGGGGAAATTCGTAGTGCATTGGTCCTACTCCTGTTTATAACTTAATATAACACAGATTTAGGCGTTGTCAAGTATTATTTTTAGTAGTCTGCCAACTCTTGGTAGGCATCATTTACCTGATTTGAGGTAATTCCAGCGTGTTTATAGCCGTTTACAATGGTGGTAACATACGATTGCGATGGCATACGATCTCGCGCCGACCATTGACGGGTAGATGGGGTCATATAATATACCCATGCCTCATACTTTTGACCGTCCACAAATATTGGGACAATCTTACGACCGTACATGTTTGGATAGCTTTCAATATGGTCAAGATAGCGCAGCATTTGTTCATCTGGAAGTTCCCATAGGACACCATCCACATGCGAGCCAGCAGTTTCTACAACATCAGCAAACTTATAAAATTCAAACTTATAATTTTGTAGTTGACCACGACCAATAAAGTGTGCATCTTGCATGATGCTAGGATCGGTCAACATACCATATGCAAAGTAATAAATTGGCTGTCCGCCAGCCTCTAGGATAATTTCGTTTATTTTCATGTCCATTTATTTATTGGCTAAGTTACTTAAATCTTTAAGTGACATAATGCTGCTATCTTGTTTGCACAATTCAATATACTCATTCTTATCACCGCTCCACTCTACGCCATTCCACCATTCAAATCCATTTAAATGTGCTTTATAGATACTGCTTTTCTCATATCCACTGCCAATATAAAGATGCTCCAATTCTAACGACCTTGCATATCGAACTTCGTGATGCAGCATCTCTGCGCCAAATTCCCATTGAACATGCACAATATAAGCATTGAACTGGCTTTCTAATCCGCCATTATATTTTATAAACTTTGTAAATCCACGCAGAGTATCTGGAAACGCACAGCCACGCCAATAATATTCCATCCATGCATCACGCTCACTCACAACAAACGGATCATATAGCGGTTCAAACTTTTTATCATAAAGATATCTTTCCCATACTCTTTTATATTCTTCGCTTGGCGTATCTGCAAATTGTAAGTCATAATTATAGACTGTTTGCAGATATTTCCAGTTACTCAATACAATACGAGTGCTGCGTGATTGATACCATCCGCCATTATACCATAGCCAACCATTCTCCAATGCTTCACGCTCTTCATGCGGTTCGCATTGTAGATTTGCATGATATAATTGCAGATTATGTTTTTCCTGACTGCCAAAGTAGTGGCTATAAGTAATCTTCATATGGTTAATTATATAGATTTAGATACTGCAAAGCAAGATTTAAGTGATTGGATTATCAACTTCCTTGATGTTCCACAAGCAACACTAAACAATATTGCGCCATGCCCATTTGCAAAAGCTGCGTTAGTTAATGGCAAGATTCGGTTTGTAATTGGCAGTGACAGTGTAGTTCAAGATATGCTGCAACTTAATGATCAGTGGGATAGTGATTATGAAGGCGTTGTATTAATCTATCCAAGCGATATTAATGCAGAAAATTTTAGTGATAGTGTTGAATATGTAAACAACTTATTCTATCGTCACAGTGGGTTGCTTGCACTAGAAGATCATCCGCAGATTCCAGAAGCAATTGCTGGTTTGCAGTTTAACAATCACAAATATGCAATCGTTATTGTTCAACGAGCAGAGAAATTACGCAAGGCAAGCGAGATGTTAGTTAAGCGTGGATATTATAAACATTGGACACAGTTTGATTTAGATTCTGTTGTTGGATGGAGATGGTAATTGTATAGCGTTTACCAACATTGGGATAAACTTAAAACTTGCGTAGTCGGCAAAAGCTATCCACCGCAATTTTATAGCTTTATTAAAAATCCAAAGCTGCGTAATTTATTTGAAAAAATTGCTATTGAAACAGAAGAAGATTTAGACAACTTAGAAAAGTTATTACAGAAGTTTAATGTAAAAACTATTAGACCATTAGTTCCACATGTTGATGCTATTGAACATATTAATAAAGGCGAGCGTATCCCTGCTCCAATCAGTATGATTCCGCGAGATCAAATGATTATGATTGGCAATACTTTTTTATTATTTCCTTATGATAGAATATATTCAAAAGCAAGTGGCCAACGATTTTCAAAAACTCTCGCTGAACAATATCAAGTCATAGATGAAACTAAAAAATTAGATTGGTGGAGTCCTATAAAAGATAATGTAATTAACGCAAATAATATTATAATTGAAAATGCATGGGATGAATTATTAAAAGTTCTTCCAGCAAATGGCATAACTCGCTGTGGAAAAGATTTATATTTTGGAATAGATAAAAACCCATTATTAAAGGTTGGGTTAAAAAAGTTACAGAAAAAATATTTTAGCAATTATAGATGCCACGAAGTACCAACACATGGTCATACTGATGGAGTTTATATGCCAGTTGTGCCTGGTTTAATTGTTAGCACTGTTCATGCAGATGAGATATCTTATGATAAAGAATTTCCTGATTGGGAAATTGTTAATATCATTGGAGAAGGTTGGGGAAAAACAGCAATGTGGTCTCAACTTAAAATAAAAAACAATGGCGCATGGTGGATTAAAGGGCATGAAGCCGATGATGAATTAATTAATTTTGTAGAAACTTGGCTACGAGATTGGGTTGGTTATGTCGAAGAAAGTGTATTCGATGTCAACATGTTAATGATTGACGAACACAATGTTATTTGCAACGGATATAATAAAACAGTGTTTGATGCGTTTGAGCGATATAAAATAACTCCGCATATATTAAATTTACGACACCGTTATTTTTGGGATGGCGGTATCCATTGTTCTACACTAGATTTAGATCGTGAAGGAACTATGCAAGATTATTTTCCATCACGAAAATAATTGGCGATCTCGGAGCGATTCGAACGCCCGACCTGTGGAGTAGAAATCCATTGCTCTATCCAACTGAGCTACGAGACCGTAATATTGAATATATCATTAATGATACTATCTGTCAATTCATTTTCAAGATAAAATTCATCAACAAGATAAGTCACACTGTTACTTAATCTGCGCGGAACTAATTCTTCTGCAATTCGAATGCTTTTATCATGCGGTATTTTTTCAATAGCGGTGTGATGTCGTTGGTCAATAACCATAACTAGTGGCTTATTAAATTTATAAATCTTACTAAGATTTGCAGCACGACTTGTTAGGTAAGCACTGTAGCCAGGCTGAATGAACTGACGAGTATAAGGCGTGTCTGCAATTATTTCTTGTTCACTGATGACTTTGATATCACCAATGTTAGAAAATATTTTAGTTATTTTTAATGGATTTTCTGCAAGAACTAATATCTTCATTTCACGCCTAAAAAAATAATGGCGGTGAGGGTGGGATTCGAACCCACGGAACCAGTTACGGTTCGCTCAGTTAGCAACCGAGTGCTTTCGGCCTCTCAGCCACCTCACCGTATATAAAAAATGGTAGGCAATGACAGAATCGAACTGCCGTAGCCGCTGTGTAAAAGCGGAGTTTTACCATTAAACTAATCGCCCATTTCTTATATTCTTAATATACTTATATTTTGTAAATTTGTCAAGCATTATTTTAAATAAATAAATGTAAATTGAGGGTTAAAAAAATGTCAACAGACCGTTACATCTTCGTCCAATATCTGTTTTTTCCCCAAGATGAAACTTTCATCGATATGGATAGTTGGGCAGCATCTAATCTGTCAGCAGATGAATTAATTGAATATAATACCGCAAAAGAAAATCAAGACAATGTAAGCCCTAAACAAAGTTTTATAGAAAAAGGACTTCTAGTAGCAGAAAGACATACTGATAAGAATGGCGAGAAAACTACTAAAAATTATACAAATATTGATCCGCCAGAAGGTATTGTTGTTAGACGAAAACCATTAGAAAATAATTCATCTGAAGAAACATGGGCGTCTGACGAAGATTGGCACGAGAATAAAGTTGATATAGAACCAGATAGTACTTGGCATAATTATTTTCAAAGATGGTTAACTGAAACAAACCAAAGAATGGAAATAATTGTTAGAGATACTTTTCCACTTTAATCAAATATAGTTTTTATATTCGCATACAAAACTTCTGCCATTATTTTATGACCAAGTTCGCTTGGGTGGCCATCATCTAATACACTCTTTGGTGTAAATCCAATAAAGTCGCACATGGTCATTTTTAAAAAAAACTCAGTATTAATACTTTCTATATATTTTTGATCTAGTTCTGATAAGTTTCTTTGCAAAATTCTGTTAGTATCAAGAGCATTAAACATTAAATATTTTATTGAATTTGATTTTAAGTATTCTTGCATTACTACAATACTGCGCAGATAATTTGTAAAGTAATATTCATCATTATAATATCGTTTCCAAAATGATTCAATGAATGATGAGGCTTCATCTTTAAATTCTGGAACAGTGCTTATAAAATTTTTACCGTAACTGTCATAAAAATCTTGCCGATGATATCCAGTAACGCCTATTATAACCAAACTTGATTTTTTTTCTTCTGGATATTCCATAAAATAATCTATGATGCTTGAAAACACATAAGAATTTCCACGACCAGCCTCGGATAAATTAACAACGGGTATAGACATTTTATCGCCAAGCAATTTTGGCCATGTAGATTCTTTCCCATGTTCTAACTTATATCCACTAGTAAAACTACAGCCACTAGCTATCAATTTGTTAAATTGTGTACTCATAAATTTTTTAACCAATCTGGTATTAATAATTTATCTTTTTCTGGATCAGGTATAGCATATAGATGATTGATAAATGGCAGATTACTATCTACAATAGCTTCATAAAATGTATCAGCAATTAGCTTATGACCAGCTATATTCGGATGTCCATCATCAAGTGAATTTGGAAAACTAATACTGCTCATGCTACGATTATTAAACCATAGATAGCGTGTCATATCTATTTCCATAATCATTGATTTAACAAGTACATCACCTATTACCTCTGAACTTGGAAAAAACGGAAAAGCATCTAACATCAAATAATTTATTTTGTATTGTAAAAAATACCCTTGCATCTTTATCACATGTCTTAGAAAGTTTTTATAACAATAAAGTTCATCATAATGTTTTTTCCAAAACATTCCTTCTATTTCGCTTGGTCTGCGCTTGTTTGGTATAGTAGTAATCAACCCAAGGTGTTTATCAAAGAACTCAATGCGAGTAAAATTAGTAAGTCCTAACACTACGAGTGAATTATATTTGTCTTCTGGATTTAATAAAAAATGATCTATTACGCTATTGAATACATAGTCGTTGCCCATGCCTTGACGACCGTAATTAGTCAGTGGTACACTCAGTTGCCTAGATAAAACAGATGCCCAACAATTTGTTTCAGCATCTCGCAATTTGTAACCAGCAGTAAAACTATCACCACTGGTTATTAATTTTTTTATATTTTCCAACATTCGTTAACTTTCGGCACTATCAATTGCAACCAATCTTGATGTGCAAGGGGTCCTGGGTGTGTGCCACTCATTTCATAATTATTATCAATTGCCCATGGATGAAACGCACTGTCTTTATACCAGCTATTCCAATTTATAGTGTTATATAAACCAAGTGGCGAAATTTCTTTATTTTGTAATTGATCCTTGCGTTCTGTTTTAAAAATATCATTGCTTGCACTGCAGAAAAAATATTCAATACCTTTACTTTCTAAGAAAGCTTGTAGCACTATTATCTCTTTTAATGTTTGATATAGACTGTAAACATGATCGCCTGTCACACTATAGAATTTTTCAGCAGCAATTCGTACACCTGAATTTTCTAACCAATCATGTTGGCGATTAAAGAAATTAACCTTTCCATCATCGCCATCTTTTATATTCATGAGTTTTATTTTTTCTTCTCTGCTTACTCCGTGCCAAGGAGTAAAGTTTGTCCAGTTATTATCAAGTTCGTTTTCTAGATTTGTACTATGTTGCGTGATGCCATCTCGCAATCGTATTTCGTCGCGATGTGTAAATGTCCACATAACTGCAACAACTATTTTCTCATGCTTAAAAGATTGTTTTACTACTTCGCTAATTATTCTGCGACATATAGCACTGTTGCTACCGCCTGGTTTTGCTGCGCAAGCATATTCATAACCTAATTGTTTTGCTAAAAGATAGGACCAGGTCTGCTCACTATAATGATGCGGACCTGATTCTAATTCACTTCCCCATGTAAAGGAATCACCGCCACTTATTAATAATGGCATTAAGCACCTAGAACGCTTTTTGCCTTGTTGTATAATTCAGTGCGTTCTTCAAGACCAATGGTTCCTCCGTTAATAATCTTTGTTGTCTTAACAACATCGTCACTATCAGCGGCTTCGTTGCAGCCGTTTTCTTGGAAGAACCAAGCAGCACTACGAGCAGCACCTTCTGGTGTTGCTAGATAATCACTATCACTTGTTAGGTCTTTGTTAAGTGCTTTGCCACAATTTTCATAGTTGCTCTTGCCAGTCAATTGAATTAAACCACGACCACGGAAACGATAGCCATCACCGCTTGCTTCATCACCATTACCCATGCGGTTAGCATAAACACGGTTAGCAATCTTTTCTGGTTGCTTTGCAAAGTCATCTGGATTTACATCACGGAAATACTTTGGAAATACTTTTGTCAATGTTTCTGCCTTGTAGTTAAGGTTTTCACTAACAGCACTGAACATGCCACTTTCGTGTCCGCACTGTGCAAGAAACATTGCTTCACGATGCAGTGTATTGATTTCAAATTCATTCATTGCTTCGTTAAGAGCATCAACATACTTGTCAAGATTCTCTTCTTTTGCGCCATGAAAAATTTCTTTTAGTTGGTCAATTGTTGCCATGATAGGCTCCTTTTTAAAGATTGTATTAGTATTTACCATTCATAAACTGTCACATAAATACTTACATGTGCGTAGTAATAGCAAAATATTTTAGTGGAACTGGTTGGGTCGGTGTGAAAAACCGTGATCGTAACTATGTACCTGACCTTTCATTCCGTAAGATGCAGAATAAAAATACAGAAACTCTTTATTTTTGGGATGATATCACGCAATACTGTGAAGGTATGAATGATAGCGGAGTATGTGTACTAAGTGCTTCGCTTATGGTGTTAGATGATGAAAAAGAAATCACTGTACGCACAAAAACTCCATCTAAAGATGGTGTAAAAATTAAAAAGGCACTAAAACTTACTGATGTTAAAGCAGTAGCAATGAGTCTTATTAAACAAAAGTTGCCTGGCTGTACTCTTATTTTTAATCGCGAAGAATGTTATCTACTTGAAGGAGCGTGGGCACCTGGCGGATACGAAGACAAAGATTACAAATATAAGATTGAAAAGATAGACCACGATACAACTGTTGCTCGCACAAATCATGGCGTATGGTTAAAGTGGGCAGGTTATCAATATGGCGCAGATGATAGCGAAAGTATGAGTGCTATTAGTAGCCGCAGTCGTTTGCTAATTGCACAGCATGTTGCTGATAGCGCCGAAACACCTGCGCAACTTATTGATTGGCTAACCAAGAAGTATGTTGATAATTGGCAACTTAATGCAATGCGTCTAAGTGATGAAAAGAAAATGATGCGCACCACTGCACAGTTGATGTTAGTGCCAAAAGACCTAACAATGTTCGTGCGTCCTATTCAAAGCAATATCAAGTTTAACTTCTGGAAACTTAATGGCGCAAAGGATAACAAGATGTGGGTTGAATTGCTTACAAACCGTGTGTTGCGCACTGGCGAAGATGACCCATCTATTCCAACTAATCTATCACATATTGAAGATTAAACTGGAAAGTGGGCTAAACCCCAATCATAGGCTTTCCAATACACACCAAACAATACTGCATCTTCGCTGCGTTCAAATGACCACTGAGTGGTATACCCATGCGCTTCGTTAGCATAAGGCCATTTGTTTAGGGTAAACTTAATGTCATTTGACTCACACCATTTATACATCTGGTCAACCCAAAACTGCGAAGCATATGCAGCATGGGCGGCAGGTAGTGTGATATCAATTTTATAAATTTCAGTCATGATTACTTTTTGTGTTTGGTGTCCCCTGCCAGACTCGAACTGGCACTCCGAAGAAGCAGATTTTAAGTCTGCTGCGGCTACCTATTACGCCAAGGGGACATTATCTTTATTTTACACTAATACTATGTATAGAGTCAATTCTAAAAGAACGCCATTCGTCAATGTCAGTTACAAAAACTGCGAGCGAAGTATCGCTAACCTTGCGTTCGCGCTTCTCTTCGCCTTCTACTACAACCACAGGTGGTAGCAGTTCAGGCTTAAGAGTGCAAGGCATAGTGCGCAAATCGCCATTAACCTTAGTAAAAGTTACTTCGCATACACCTTCACGAAGCATATCACGCAGCATATCAATGCTTGGTTGAACTTGCGTATTAAATTCAATATAAGATGTCATTAGTCTATTACCTCTTTAGTTGACTTGGCCAATTCTTTATAGCCTGTTGCAGTAGGATGAATGCTATCGTGACTCAACCAGTTGTTATGCAACTTGATAGTGCCATCATTGAACTCTCGTGCCATATCTTCAATTGCCGCAAATGCAAGCGGAAATAGTTTTTCGTTAGGCAACACCCAGATAACATAATTTGCATCAACTCGTTCACGCAGAACCCATAGCTGCTCTCTGTCACTGACTTTAGGATTATCGTTTGAACCAAGACTTATGATCGCAATGCTACTAGTTGGAAGTTTGGTGCTATATGCTTCAACATAGTGTTCAGTGTTGATACCGACTTTAGCAATAGTTGTGCAATCACGGCGAACATCGCCAAGTCCTTTTGCAATACTATCACCTATAATTAAACAATCTAGCATATCATACTTCCTAAATTTTGGTAGGGGATGCCAGAGTCAAACTGGCTTAAGCACTGTTATGAGCAGTGAGCGTCCTTCACTTCCGCCTATCCCCCATAAATTAATTCTTTTATAGTATATTGTTTTTTTCTAATTTTGTCAATCTCTTTTTGTTTCAATACTATTAAATTTTTTACGACTGCCCATTTTGCTAGATCACGCTCTCGTTCATATCCTTTAACTTCAATAAATTTGTCAAAGTCAGGCAAATAAAAATCTGGAAAATATAAATGCCAATCATTATTCCAAAAGTATGGTATAGGATTTTCAGGTTGTTCAAACTTAATATTATTATCTAACAAAAATTTTCCTACTTCTAATTCCCAATTTCCTTTAAAAATATATCCAGAATGTTCAATATTTTTCACTCTTCCTGATATATTTTTTTTACTATACGAATCAGGATTATTTTTTACAACTTTCTTCATTCGTTCCGATTGTGCTTTTTTATATTCTTCGGTGTTATGTAATTTTTTAATTTTAACAGATATTTTTGTTTTTGTTTCTTCTGTTAGATCACCTTGTTTTATTCTTCCTTTTTTGCCCCATTCTTTTAATTTTTCTCGGTGTTCATCTGTAAAAAAATTAGGTTGACTTCCATTCTCATATTGTTGTTCCAACCAAGTTTTTTGCCTATCAGGATTGTTTTTACATAATCTTTGATGATTTTTTAATGAATTTAAATTTGTTTTAACTGACCCGCAAAATACGCATTCCATTTTTATTATCCTATTGATAATATTATTTAGAAAAAGTTAATAAAAATATTAATTAATGAAGGGGATGATATTAACTTATACTGTTTTGTTTAACCTGTCAAGAAAAAGTTTCTTTAACGCTTTCTCAAAGATTTCACTATTTCCTTCAACACGAGCCAAAAACAATTCGTAAACCAGTGGGTCATCTTTTTCTGGTTTGAAATTTACACCACGAGCCTCTAACTCTTCAATAAGTTCATCATCATCAAAGTCATCTAGATCAACTTCTACTTCTACATAATGTGCCATGATTTATCCTTTGAAATTTGGTAGGGACGCTAGGATTTGAACCTAGTCAAGAACACCCATCTGATGCTAAAGAGTTTATAAAACTCTCCCGTGTACCAACACCCGCCCCCACTATGGTTAGGCAGGTATGTAATGTAACAACTGACCTGCTATTGCGCCAAAGGCAGCAGCACTAACAAAGAATAAGAATTTCTTAAGCATTTGTGTCTCCGTTGTTTGTATTATAACTATATATCATTTTGAAAAATTGTCAAGTATTATCTTTAAAATATTCTTTTAAATATTTGAAGCATGCTTGCTTCACTTTTTCACTTGACCGTTCAAGAAATACTGTATTGGCAATAGACCATACATACCCGTTAGCATCAAACACCACATTGTCACGATAAGGCTTGTTGCAAATCTGACATTGCGGAATAATGTTGCCAGCTTCTAGCGGCTTCTCAGGGTCCATATGACCTTTTTCTAGCACCGTAATAGTTCCGCGCTTGCGATTGTTTGGCTTGTTTTCTTCACTTCCACAACAAGCACACCGAAATTTGTAATGATGCTTAACTGCGTCCCAGTTACCTGTTGTAACTGCAACGGCGCGATTATTTTTCCAATCTGGCGCAGTAAGGTTCATATCTAACAGCGCATAATAACTAGGCTTAAGCTTTGTGCCATCTGGCATTGCGCCATTGCGACTGCGAGCATTGTAACCATTGACATTGCTCATATGACGCAGTGACTGCGCGTCTGTTACTTTTTTGTTTAAAATATTACTAGCAAATTCTAGCGCATCCTTGCCATTAAACGCATGTCCAATATGACAATAAGCATAAAGATAGATCATACTAGTATTGGTACCAAACATAGGCGGTTTAGTTACGCCTAACTGTTTTAGGTTTGCTTCCCATTCACTATAAAATTTATCATAGATTGGTTTTGCTTCATCTAGTGTGGTTGGTAGCGCAATCATATTATTTCTCCAATAACTTTTTATCTAAGTATTTCCATGAGCGACGAGTTTAAAAACCTATATGGCAGTATGCTAGTCAAGGATGCCAAGAGCATTCAAAACGCATATATTAAAGAGTATATCATCGAAAACAAAATTACGCAACGAATATTTTCAGATGAACTGCCTATAGATGTGCAAGATGATTTCTTAGATTTTTATCCTCGTTGGATTGCTAGTAGTAAACTCAATAACTTTAGTGGACTGTTTGCATTTCCGCATCGTTATATCAGCATAGGCACTACACAGTCAATAGATGATTTTCATTTTTGGTGCAAAAAAACAAATCGCACCGTTAAAGTTTTTCGTGGTGAATATCCTTATAGCAGAAATATATCTGTTAAAGAAGGCGACAAATTTATAGATGATAGCGAATTAAAGTGCGGCGATGCTGTTATTATCAGCTTACCATTTAGCGCAACTGGCAACATTCATCCGCAATGGAATGAACTTATGGATACTTGTGATAGGTTGAAAATACCAGTTATGGTTGATGCTGCTTTCTTTGGTACATGCTATGACATCACTGTTGATCTAAGTCGCGATTGCATTGACACCGTTGCATTTAGTCCAACGAAAGGATTAAATTGTGGCAAATGGCGCAGCGGTATTTGCTTTACAAAACGCAGTCCGCTGCATTGTCCGTTGGGCATACAAACCGAATGGCATCATGGCGTTCATCTAAACACTGCAATATGTTATCATCTTATGCAAGCATTCTCACCAGACACAGTTCCGTTAAAATGGAAAGATGCTCAACATCGAGCTTGTGCGCATTATGGATTAACCCCTAGCAAAACAGTGCATCTGACAATAGGCGATGAAAGATGGAAATATTTTGCTAGAGATGATCTTTATAACAGAGTTAATATCTACTCTGCAATCAAGCTTTTTTCTTAACCTGTGATTGAAGGAACATGCGGTACAGTCCAAGTTCGCGACCGAACGCTTCGATCTCCCAAGGCGTGTCCCAATAGTTCATGTTCTCTGGATAATATTTTCCAGCAAAGCGATACATGCGCTTGCGTTCGCTGAAACCAAAATTATCCTGAACATGCTGCTTGACATGCACCATCTCGTGAGCAAGGCCCAAGAGAATAGCGCGTTTTCCCATGCTAGCATCAATCGTAATGGTAAATTCTTTACCATCGTCGTTTACGCAGTCAGCATCGTTGCCGCTGTTTTCTTTGTAGTTCTTTTCAAAGTCAAGATAGACATCAACCTTGTCATGGTTCTTCATAAGATAATCGGCGTAAAATGCCATCGCTGCCTTGACAGTCTTGCGGTCAACTTTGGATGGCTTGCCAGAAATCGTGAGGTACATGGGTAAATCTCTCCATTGCTTATATTATCAATATAACACGATTTTAGGGGTTGTCAAGCATTATTATCTCGTCAAACCCCTCAGAAAGTTGTGGAATTTCAAGGGCTTCTATCATTCCCTGTAAAATATTTTGAGGAATGTCTTTGCCAACCCGTGACTTTAAACGCCGTTCCAACTCAGGCGCATCTGGCGTAGGAAAAAATACCGCTACCTTGAGCCATTCGTCGTTAAATTGTCCCAGCTTGTACTTGCGGCCTTTAGCCATAGTGTTGGTCTGATCCCATACCAAATCCTTGCCTAACTTGATAGCTGTGTTGACCTGTGCCTTGCAGAAATCCATAGCATTGCCGATCTCACGGGAGAAGACATCGCTATAGGTCTTGCCTTGCTTGGCAGCAACCGTATCAATATAAGCATCGCTAGATGCAATGATCACATCTTCAAACTTCTGGTTTGCAACCCAAGTTGACTTGCCGCTACCTGGCACACCAATTAACATATAAACCTTGGTCATTTTACACCTATCATTTCAACTTCTGCTTCTGTTTCAATCCAGAGTTTAGCACCACATTTGCGTGGTTTGTCTGGTCTATATACCATACGAGATGGACCCTTGATATCTACTTCCATGCAGTATGTTACCACACCATTCTGTTCAACGCGAACAACAGGCTCACTCTTATTGTGCTTAGAGTTAGCCTGTATAATGTTTCGGTTGATATGGATAATAGTAGTCATATCAGAAATTACCTTCGGCAACTTGTAAAACACGAACGCCTTCTGCTCTGATCGCCTGCACCACTTGCTCTCTATCGTCGAACCATAAAAACGGTGGTCCCCAATCCTTACGGATTTGTTCAAGCAATTCTACCTTGACGATGCTATCCTTCCTGTAATCTTTTTCCGCTCGCATGTATAACGCATTGAAGTCAATACCATGCTGATGCAACCATGTTTCAGTAACGCCCCGTGTTTCCTCACCACGCCCACTGCACAAGATGATACGGTCTCCACGAGCAAATAACATACCCAACAGTTCAACAATATCTACATGAACCGTATCATTAGCCATGCCAGCGTTCCAAGCAGCCCAGTTCTTTGGCTTGCTCGCAACCCAATGCTTGCGATGTTCAGTGTTGGCAAGGGTACCATCAATGTCCACGACTATTACCTTACTCATTTCAACCAATCCTTATGATAGTCAACGAGAGCCTTAATCATGTCTTGACTAAGTTCACCGTTGGATAGCAAACCTTCCATATATGAGTCATAAACAAGGTTTTTTCTGTCACAATAAAGTGACACCAAAAAGCGTAATTTATCCATGTCATACATTGTTTGTGTTCTCCTTATAACCCAATATAGCACAAATTTAGAAGCTGTCAAGGGTTATTTTTCGCTTGACAAGACCTGAAAACATGCTATATTGGGGTATTAGCAATGGAGAAAACTATGCGTATTACATATGATGATTTCTTTGCGCTTCTTGGTTTTTCCTTTTTTGCCTATTTTATAGGTACTGGCAAAATCTGGGATACTATTATCTACCTTGGACATCTTTAATAGGAGAATAAAATGAGTAATCAACGAGCAGGTAAAACCCATGCAGCAGCATTGGTTGATAGTGACAAGATTTCTGTTACCAGTTTGATTAGGTTCTTGCGAGAAGCCAAGAGCGATCTTGAAAAAAGCGGCGACGATGATGCGGCTCTTCGTTTTGAAATTCTCGCAGACTATCTTGTAGAAGATTATCGCGGCGGCGGTTTCAAGTATCAATCAAAAATGATTGGGCTGTAAAACAGCCCAATAAATATCCACATGCAAATAATGGTATGTGGTGATAGTTTTGGCGTAAACACAAAACATAAGTTAAGTTGGATTAACTGGTTATCAAGATTATTAAATGTATCCGTTCATACATTTTGCCAAGGCGGATGCAGCAACTATTCTACATACTGGCAGTACAAAAATAATAATCCTGAAGATTATGATATTGCTATAATTTTAATCACCAACACTCATCGCATTCCGATAGTAAAAGATAACCCACATCTTTGTTGTATGTTGGATAGCGGCGAGTTACGAAAGTCAAAATTATTGTCTATACCAAAAGATTATTCAGATGCACTTGATTATTATATAAAATATTACTTTAATGAAGAAGTTAATTTGTTTGTAAGTCAAAAATCAATACAAAATATTATTGACAGCAAACCAACAAACCAAAAACTTTTTATTTTAAATTCTGGATCAAGTAAAAATTTAGATATTGATTGCAACAACAGTGTTTATTGTTCTGGTTCACTGATTGATGTTTTGCATGAAGAAGTAAAAAAATCTGGATTTTCAAGTGTATTGGAATATAATAATAAACATCCAGATGAATTAGATAAAATAAATCACCTGTCATTTCATAATAATTATAATTTGGCTAACTTTTTAAAAAATGTTATATTAGACCAAAGCGCAAATAAAAATTTATTAACACATAATTGGACATTCGATTGAATAATTACAAACCACTTCGCCGTTGCCTATGTTGCGGCAATATCAATCTTAAACTTACATTAGACTTGGGTTCTCAGCCGCTTGCCAATAGTTTTAAGGCAACGGCTGTCGAGCCTGAAAACACTTATCCACTGGCAGTTAATTATTGTAGCGACTGTTCGCACCTACAGCTAACGCATGCCGTTGATGCAAATATCATATTCAAGAATTACCTTTATGTTAGCGGCACTAGTCTAACGATGCAAAATTATTTTGCATGGTTTGCAGATTTTGTCATGGAATATTTTCCAGATGTAAAACCTCGCAAAGTTTTAGAAATTGGCTGTAATGATGGAACACAGCTAAACTATTTTAAGAAGCATGGATTAGAAACAGTGGGCATTGATCCTGCTGAAAACATCTATCCAATCTCTTCAAAGAACCATAAGATTATCTGCGATTTCTTGACACCAGAAGCCTTACTCAAAGTAGGCAAGACACCTGATATCATTTACGCACAAAATGTATTTGCGCACCAAGACGATCCAGAAACATTTTTGAAACTATGTCGCAATATTATGAATCCTAATACACTGTTGTTTATTCAAAACTCACAGAGTGATATGATACAGAATAATGAGTTCGATACAATCTATCACGAGCATCGTAATTTCTTTAGTGTGAAGAGTTTATACACGCTTGCTAACAGTGTTGGCTTGAACATGATTGATGTGTTTAAGGGAACCATCCATGGCGGCAGTAATATCTTTGTGTTCTCAACAGATCAACATAGTCCTGCTCGTATCTCCGCTTATCTTGATTGGGAGCGTATACAAGGACTGCATGATTATGCTACATATGAAGCATGGGCAAGTGGAGCAAGGCAGACAGTTAATGACCTTTCTATGGTCCTAGACGGGCAGCGCAAGGCACACAAACGCCTCGTGGTGGGCTATGGAGCGCCAGCAAAGGGCAACACTCTACTCAACTTTGGTAACATTGATATGGACTTTATTATTGATGATAATCCACTTAAGCAAGGCAAATTCACGCCAGGAATGAGTATACCTGTTGTTACTATTGATGAGTTGAAGCGGTATCCTGATCGTGAGATTTGCTTTGTGCCACTTGCATGGAACTTCTTTGACGAAATTGTTGGCAGAATTAAAAAAGTTCGCAACTTTAAAGGCGATGTATTCGTTAAGTACTTTCCAGAAATAGTAATCTCATAAATAAACAGCAGGAGAGATTACGCTATGAACAACGATATCAGACTTACAATGTTAGTGCTAGAAGGTTTAGAAATTAACCATAGCATGGACCCTGAAATTGCTGAATTAGTTCGTGGTTTAATGGTTGAAGGTTCACAACTAGACGAAGGTATCATTGATACCATCAAGGAAAAAGCTGCTGCTTTTGCTGATAAGGTAAAAGATAATGCAAAGAATATTCTGCCTTCGATAACTAAGAAATTTGAAAATGTCTTAGCACAAGTTCGTGCTAAACAAGGTGACGAAGCTGCTGATGCAATTGAAACCGAAATGTCTAAAAAAGGCGGCAGCAACTGGAAATCTAACAGTACTAAAATTGCAGCAGCACTGGCTGTTGCTAGTAGTTTAGCACAAGCATCACCAGCACAAGCACAAGACATTTATATACGCATGATATCTCCATATCAAGCACAGCAATATGATATGCAGCGCCATGCAAATTTTGATCGTCAACGCGCAATGATGTGGCAAAGACAACAACAATTTTACCAGCAGCAAGGATACCAACAAGGTTATCCACAAGGCTACTACCAACAGGATCAAGGCGCAAACAATGCAGCAGCACTTGCAATCGGCGTTATGATTGGTGCAGCACTTGGCGCAGCTTTAAGTCAGCCACATAACTAAATCAATAAATATCTTTATGCGCAGCAGAGAATTTATCACAGAGTCACGATTGCTCCTTGAGGGCGGAAATATGTTTAAGGATGCTGAAGATTTTGATCAACAGTATGCTACACACATTATTAAAATTGTAAACGATGCACTTGCTCCAACAAATATATCAGTAACGCCTATTGGTAGTGGCGCAACACCAACGCCAGGAAAGATAAGCGGCGATTTTGATGTTATGGCAGATGAAGGCGCAGTTCAATCGTATTTCAAAGTAAAAGATGCTAAAGAAGCTCGTCGTGCGCTGCGTGATTATCTAACACAAAAAGGTTTTGAGACTGCGCAAAGTGGCATCAATGTACATATGTTAGTTCCGCTACCAAATGGTAAAAAAGCACAGACTGATATTATGGTTACACCACACGCAGGTGAGATTAGCAAATTTCACAAACATAATATTCCACTTGGCAGTAAGTTTAAAGGAACGCATAAAGCAATCCTAATGAGTGTGCTAGCTAAGACAAAAGGAATGATGTGGAGTCCATGGAATGGGTTGTTTAATCGTACACCAGATGGCAAGCGTGGTGACCTTATAAGCAATAATATTGATGTAGTTGCTCGCACTTTACTTGGCTCACATGCAATTGGCGGTGACCTTGGAAGTGTTGAAAGTATTCTTGCAAAACTTCCACAACAAAAAATAGATGAATTGATGACGCTGCTTGATGCTGATCCAAATTGGAAAGCTATAACATGAGAGCATCAGAATTTCTTATTGAGGCAAAAGGCGTTTTTGGTCGCAAAGAAGGCGATCCATATATGAACGATAATGGCGCAACCGCTAGGTTCATAGGCGTTCAAATGTATCCAGATACTAAACCTAACAATGGTTATAAAGATTGGGACACTGCCACAATCGCAATTGACCGCATTGAAAAAAGTATGGGTAAACAAATTCAATGGGTAAATCGCCAGACTCCACAAACAAAAGCATTTGCTATAGCTACACTGCATGGCGATGATGGTGAACTAATTTTATGGGGCCGCTATTATAAACTAGTACCAACAAATACTGTTAGTAGTTGGAACAACAATGAATTACCAAGCGGATGGGTGTTTAATAGCAAGACTGCAAAGAAAGCAAGAAGTGGATTAACGCCACAAGATTTAATTCGTAGTGAAATGAAATTTACTGGAACTGATAATATCATTGATGCAATTGCGGCAAACGGTGCGCCAGAAGAAATAATTAATGGATTGCGCATGGCTGCTCTTGGACAAATGCCAATCTTTAGAAACAGTGCAGACAAACTAGAAAGTATCCGCGATCATCTTGGTGAAATTATTACGCCTATTGCGTTAATGGCTGGATTGATTAGTGATTCAAATTCTAACAATGCTAAGAACGAATTGCTAAAGACAGATTGGGATAATTGTACAGTTCATTGGCCTCAAAATAAAAACAATAATTTAGTAGACAGTGAATTTACTGCGGCGGGTGGCGGAGTTATAGGCATCAGCAACAAAGGCAACAAAGGCGCAATGGCAAGTGTTGCTAATATATTCCAAGCTATGCAAAAAGCAAGCGATACTTTAAGAAGAACGCACCAAAAAGCAGTTGATGTTATTGAAACAATTCAGCAAAATAATGCCAAAGAAGGTCCGATTAAACTTGCCGAAGACCTCGGTATTATTGATGAGTATCTTGGCAGAGAAATTCGTGATAATATAAAAGACGGAACAGATGATCCAGAAGCATTAAGCGACAATGCTAAAAAACTTTTTGTAAAGTATGGCAGTGTTGGAACTAGTGCTGGTTACAAGATTGGATTAGTGTTGCTAGCAAACTGTGCTAAAGAAGTAGCAGCGAAACTTAATAAAGATAAAGAATTTCAAGAAAGCTGCATGTCTTTCTTAAACCAAGCAAGTATCTTGCAAGTATATACAGATGCTAAAGTAATTGGAAATGATGTTCACATAACAAAGTTTATGTCAACTTATCCGCCAAGATTTACTGGCGGCATAAAATTAGATGCTGGTAAAAATTATATGAGTACAATCGTCAAAGGTAAATTTTCATTTGACATAGGAAAAGGGCAGGATTAACCTGCCCTTTATTAATTAAGCATCACGAGAAATATAGTGATGACGAATCTTCTGCGGCTTAAAATACTTTTCTACAGTGTTAAAGACAAGTTCGTTTTCAAATGGCTTACATGAGAAAACATCAATATAGAAATTGCCATCATTATCACAGAAATGACCAGTAATGTTTGATGTTTCAATCATCTGACAAAGACTATATCCAGCCTTGTCAGCAGCATGCGTTGCAAAACGCTCAATCCAAGGTTCACCAAATGCTGTCATGTCAATAACAACAACTAGTTCCTTAATAAAATTATAGATATTTTCCTTTGAACCGATAAGTTCCTTATCGCCAGCGGTGCAGTCTAGTAGTAGGTGGCAACCCCAAGTCTTGCTCATGCCAGTCTCCTTTGTTTATAGCAATTTGAAGAATTATTTATTTGGATATACGCCTAACTTGTGGAAACACTCAGTTAGCCGTTGTATTTGTGACAAGCAATCCCATAGCGCATGGTGCTTGTTATTTTGTGGAATAAAATGGTCAGGAACCAGTTTATAAATGGTGCGAGCATCTAATACTTGCCAGAAATGCCAAGAGTTATCAAACCCAACTTGTCGGTTACAGCTTTCAAGAATGCTGAAATCAAACTGAACTCCATTTGCCCAATAGCGATCTGCTCCTTGCGCCCACTGGTTAAGACTCTTCATTGCTTCTGGCAGCGGCAAACGATTGCTATCAGCAAATGCTTCTGCCTTTGCTTCTTCTGGTTGTTTTGCCCACCACTGCACAGTATCTTCGTCAATTTGACGATTTTGATTTTCTACTTCTACACGAGTATAGAAAAAATCAAGTGTGGTTGGGTCTGCTACCATTCCGTAATTTCCCATACGGTCAAAGGCAATGCCAGCAATAGTTAAAACTGTGGCATCAGGCGTTTTGCCTAGCGTCTCGATATCGATCATTACATCTCTATGTTTTATCATACTCTCAATATACACTAAAATATTATATTGTCAACAAGTTTTTTGCTAAAAAATGGTAAATATGATTAGTAAGTTTTTCGGAGTACTAACCAGTGTCTACTCAAGAATGGCAATGCATTAAAAATAATGTACCTAATTTTATATTATGGCCTGAGTTTTTGTATGGTTGTTTGTTTGGCGCATGTGGCGGTGTTTTACTTCTTGAAGCAATATTAAAGATGGTAGTTCGATAAATTGGAAGTCACACATGGACTTTTTAAAATTAGTTGGTGAAGTTGGATTCCCTATTGCTGCCGCCTGTGCTGGCGGCTATTTTGTTTTTTTAACCCTAAAATTTATTCTTGCTGGCGTTACAAGTTCTGTGAATGGCATTAAAGGTATCATTATGGCACTTGATAACCGTGTAAAGACGATGAACCACGATGTTATTAGAATTGATACACTTATGAGTAATGCATTAGGTGTGCGTCCCGACCTTGACCGTATTGCTCGTGCAGACGGTAAAAATGATGCTCGCAGAGATTAAAAGGAAAATAAAATGGTAGAATATTTCGTAGTAACAGGCTTATTAATTCAAATGGGCATACTTGCATTTGTTGGGAAAGATTATCTATGGGCAAAAGTATAAAATATATTTTATTAATAGCATTATCGTTATCAACACCTGCGATGGCATTTGATATAAAAGGTGACAAGGGCGAACTTAAACGCACACCTCCGCCCAAAGTTGATGGTCTTTGGCGCATTGATCCTATTAGAATAACTGACCCTCCAATTTATTGGGGAGATTGGGTAGAGCATCCTCCACATCATCGCTACCATGAACATATACATCCATTATGTTCATGCATAGGCACTGTACATATACCATTAGATAAACTTAGAATATATCACCCACAAGAGTAATTACTTGCACCGAAGGAAAATAAAATGAGTATGATTCTTAGTAGTCTAATTGTCATACAACTGATTATAAGTACTGCTATTATAGGATGGATTTTACATGGACTTTACAAGGATGACTGACATGGTTTTAAAAAATAAAGATGGCAAAGTACTGAGTCGCAGCGAAGGTGAAGCAGTTCTTAAAGATAAAGCAAGTGTTACGATTACGATTTTTGCTGCATTTTTGGCAATTTGTTCTTGGTTAGGCGGACAAGTTAGCGGTAAGATTATGGCTAATAATATTCAACTTGGAGATGTATGGTCTTTCTACCAAGCAAAAAGTATTAAACAGAATATGTACCAACTTAACCTTGATGATTTAAAAATTCAAATTTCTGAAACTAATGATGCTAATATTAAGAAATCTCTTGAATCTCGCATAGAGAATTACCAAAAATATATTGATGTTCTTGAAAGTGATCCAAAAACTGGCGAAGGTAAAAAAGAAATTCTTGCTAAAGGCCGTGCGTTGGAGGCAGAGCGTGATAGTGCCAAGAAGCGTAGCCCATATTTTGGTATCGCCGCTACAGTACTTCAAATAGCTATCGTATTAAGCACAACAGCAATACTGGCAGTTAGCTTGGCATTATGGTATAGTAGCATTGGTGTTGGAATTATCGGCATTATTCTTTTAGCAGATGGTGTTTGGTATTTCTTGCCCCTGCCATGGTTATAAATAATCTTGGTGGGAAAACTTAAAAAAAAGGAAATCCTATGCGTAAAATTATACTAGTAGCAACCGTTATGGCGTTTGCATCAACTGGGTTTGTAAGTTCAGCGTTTGCAAAATCAGCATGTGATCCCGTATCAAATCCAAAAGCTTGCAAGAGCGTGGTACATCACAAAACACCAAAAGCTTCAATTTGCAAGATAAAAGACAAAAAGAAATGTCCTAAGAAATAATTAACTTTTTGTTAAGTATTTGGTGGTAAACTAATGAAGTGGAAAATGTACAGTATCCTTATCGTGTTGAAGAACACCGCCATGTAAATGGTGACCGATATTTTACTGTGTATTTCCATGGAAGATTAATAATAATATTACGAAATAAAAAAACAGCAGACGAATACATAGAATTAAACAAGAAATATAAAGAGAAATAATGGAATTGGGATTAGCAGACGCAATTAACAAATATGGTTTTCCAATTGTTGCTGCGGCTGGAATGGGATATTTTATATTTTTTACCTGGCAATGGGCTACAACAGAAGTAAAACCAGTGTTAAGTGAAGCTAATACGGTGTTGATTGCTCTCATTGACCGTATTCGTATGTTAGATAACGATCTTATCCGTCTTAATCAAAAACTAAACATTGTGCTAATGTTGCGCGGCAAAGAGATTGAAAGCCAGCGCCATCTTGATGATGCCAAAGCTGCTGTTGCTGCACAAAAAGTAGAACTTGAAGCAGAAAAAACGCTAAAGAAAGCAGCTAAAGAAATCAATAAAAACGAAGCCGCTGGCGGTAATAGTTAATTACTTAGAATTGCTTCTTTTTTAATTAAAAAAACAGAAGTATTATTTTGTCTTGCTGCTTCATTCAATCCTTTATATTCTACACCACGATAGATTACAGTTTTAAGAAGCGGATGCTTTAATCTTTTTTCTTCCGTGCAAGGTTGAAGTTTTCCTTTATTGGGAGAAACCTTTCCATATCTTGGATTTTTCTCACCAACCATTTTTCTTTTTTCCACCCATTCTGCGGATTGTTTTCGCCCTTTTCCTTGACCTTTTTTAGATTCACTAATTTTTCTTTTTGTTTCTTCGCTTAATGGTGGTCTTTTTACACCTCTACGAGCAGCATACATTATTTCCATTCTTTCTTCTTCTGTAATCAAACCAAGCAATCCTCTATATGCAACAAGGTCTTGCCACCTTCCATGCACTTCATACAAAATTTTGTGTGCTTCTGCGTGTTCTTCTATGGTTAGTTCTACGAGATTCGATGGGTCATCAGTTCCGCCCATATGTCTTGGAATAATATGATGTTTATGTTTCATATTATTATTTATGATTTGTTCTATAAACCTATTTTGAAGTTGCTCTAAAAACACCATCCCAACCTTCGCCTGGTAGATTTTCTGCCATCTCTGTACAGCGTTCAATCCACATATCATAATAGCCATCCATTTGACCATCAAACTCACCTTTTAACTGCTTGCATGCATCAATAGCAGTTTTAAAGTGTTGTGAGCGATAATCATCCATCATACTAAGATGCCCACTTTTTGCTGCTAGGTATTCTGCGGCTGAACCAACATCATATATCTGTAGCACAGTGTGAATATTCACACCTTCTTTTTTACCCTTAACTGCAATGCAATCTAGTGGCAGAGTAAAGTACTCGTCCTTGACATATTCATTAGTCTTATCACCAATAACCATAGCAACATGATATGGTTTACTTTGTCCTTCTAAGCGTGATGCCAGATTAACGCCATCACCAAGACAAGTATAATCAAAACGCTGACTAGAACCCATGTTGCCCACCACCACAGTAGCAGTGTTAATACCAAGCCCCATACCGAAAGGTGGAACACCTTCGGCAGCAACTTCTCTATTAAACGCATCTAAACTTCCTAACATTTGTAATGCTGTTTTCACAGCGTTTTTTGCATGGTCTGCATCATCAAGTGGTGCGTTCCAAAATGCCATTTGTGCATCACCAATATACTTGTCAAGAGTGCCCTCGTTTTCTAATATCTTTGCTGTCATCGCTGTCATATAGCGATTCATTATTTTGGTAAGACCTTGAACATCACTACCATAATGCTCAGAAATTGAAGTAAAGCCCCTAACATCGGTAAACATAATTGACAATTCACGAGACTCTCCACCAAGCGTTAATAATTCAGGATTCTTTTGTAGTTTCTCAACCATTGCTGGTGAAAGATAAGTTCCAAATTGTTTCTTTATTTGTTGTTTTTGTAAGAACTCACTAACAAATTTAACTCCATAAGCATGCAATGCCACTAGTATAATTGTGACAGTAAATGCAGTAGCGTCAAACAAATAAAGGTTGCTACTAAATTCGTACATGCTGCCACCAATACCAGCGAGAACAAGTACAACGACAGTTGATAATCCGACATAAGTCCACCTTGTTAAAAATAATAATAATAAACTACCAATGATAAGAGCAGCAAGTTCTGCGCCTTCTGCATAATCTGGTCTAGAAATGTTAACCTTGTTTGCCAGTGTTGCAATAATTTTTGCTTGAATATCTTGTGGATATACAGCACCGATAGCAGTTGGAACAGGGTTAGCAATACCAGCCGCACTGGTGCCAACAATAACAACAGCGCCATCAAAGTTTTGTGGCATATTCATAAGACTTACTTGCTTATGCTGTTGACTTAAATCAATCCATACACGACCAAGTTGATCAGTGGTGAATATAGACTTGCCCATGCCCATCTTATCAATACCAATTTCACTTAACTTGACCTTAAAGTTCTTTTCTTGCATCAAGACACGCAGCGTCTCAATACCAATAGTAGGATAAAGTTTGCCGCCACTGCCAACAAGAAGTGGAATACGACGATTCACACCATCTATTTCAGGATATACATTTGTAGTTCCGACACCGATAGCGGCGTTTTCTAGTTCTGGAATGTTGGCGATTACCCCAGGATAATTGTAAATCCTATCAATAAAATTACTGTTGACAATGGCAGCACCGTTAGGGCGAGGCGTATTTTTACTCACGCTGCTTGGAATATTTGAAAGAATGGTTGGGTGTTGCTTAAGAGTATCTGCTAGAACTGCATCACCGCCTTGACGGTCTGCCTCTGGCATCAACACTGTCCATACAACTAGACTTGCTCCACGAGCATAGATATCTTTAATAATATCCGCATATATTTGTCTATTAAACGGCCACTGACCATACTTGTCAAGTGCTGCTTCATCAATATTGACTGTATAAATTGGATTATCAGTTGGCGCTTTGTTGGTGATTAGCGTGTCAAAGTATCGTAACTTAATACTTTCAACAAAGTTGGGTGATGAAACTTTGATAGCAACTAATATTGCCAGCGTGATGAGTGCAGTCCATGGAGATAGCAGAATTTTTTTCATGAATATATTTACCCAAGAAAAAACCCCGCAAATTTCTTTGCGGGGCGTTGGTGTCTTATGCCTGTTCTAAGTTTAGTAACTCAGTCATATTAGCATTTAAATTAGAAGTACTAATGCCAGCCTTAATGAGTTTGGCTTTCTTTTCCAAACGCTTCTCACAATCATGCAAACTTTCATCTAGATTATCTGCATGAGTAGTCAGAGAAACTGGTTTTAGTGCGATCTCAACATCTGCTGTATCATACCCATCTTTTGCTCGCTTGCACAAGCTATGAATTACTGCCTTAGAAACAATCCATGCCATTTCCTCAGTAGCAATATCTTTTGCTGCTTCACGAATATCAGCAACAGTTCCTTCATCCTCATTAAGGTAAGGACCAACCATTGCATCAACTGCATAATTTACAGCATCATACATACAGTTAATATAAAGAGCAGTCTCAGTATATTGTGCCGCACGATGCTTTAACTGGTCAGCACTGCAACTTTCAAGATCAATCTCATTTCTGATAAACTCAATTGGCGGAAATGATTCTTGAATATCAGCAGCAGCCCCAATGCCACCAAAGAGAGGAGATTTTTTCTTAGGCGGAGAATGAGTAGCGCCTTTGCCAGTTGGCGGGTTACGGGTGCCATTTGTGCGACCATTGCTGCTGCGAACTGCAGCACTGCCGCGCATTTGCGTCATCAACTTATCAAGCAACTCTTGTGCTTTGTTTTGCAAATCATTTGCACTCAAGTTATTTGGAGCATAACTCTTGATTTTATCCTTGAACCATTGTGGCATATTTGCACGAATTTCGGGTGCAAAAGTAAGCAACTTAACTTCGGTCTTATGCTCATCATTGATCATGATCTTCTTACGATGTGAGTCAGGCATGATTTCAAAGTCATCTGGAAGTTCTACAAAAATACGAAAGTATTTGTAGTTATATAGAATGTTCAACAAACCTGCTGTGCCACGCCATACATTGTTATTAGTGAAATCATAGATTTCATTCTTCCAAACAAGGCCACTGAATGTGCTTTGACGAGAAGTTGGATTGCTATAAATGCTCATGCTAAGATCATTTTTCGCAATAGGCTTGCCATCGTCGTCTAGTTCAGTTGTATTAGTATTAACAGGACCGTCCCATACATAAACGATCTTAACGCCATTTTCAAGCGCAACAATTTCTTTCTTAATTTTGTCTGGTTGTGACTCACACAGGTTGTCAATTCGTTCTTCAATGCTTACAAAACGAATGCTATTCTTGTGAGCAAAACCAATACCAGTAAAGAAGCGCATTTCAATGCGCGGGTCAAGACGATAGAAACGAGCATATGCAGTGTTGACCAACCAGCCTCGTGCTTCCTCTTGCTGTGGGTCATATGGACGCTCTGCGGTATTTTGCTTGATGTTATTACCACACAACACGATAGCAGTCCAATCTTCATTGGTGTCCCAAGGAATCGTGTCAAGACCAGTAATATCCACAATGTCTTTATACTTTGATTTGCTCTGTGCATCGGTATCAAAGAAATCATACCGAACAAATTCTTCAACACCAGTCTTTTCATTTACTTGCTTCAAAAGCAAAACAAGTGATACCACCTTGTTTTTGCAAGTAATCCAAATCATACCTTTTTGATTGACTGCAAGTGCAGAAATTTTAGCACCAATACCAAAGTTGTGCATTAGACTTTGCATTTTTTCAATGCTACTAGCTAAATCAACCGCCAAGCGAAGTTGATGAGCAGTCATTCCACGACCGTTATTCCAGTAGGTAAGTTTTTTATTGCCATATGCATTATCTGATACACCACCTCGTGCACCAGAACCATAATAATTGAGATTATTGAGTGGATATTCAAGGATGCCAAAAATTGCTGGATCAGTTTCCATTATATAAATTTTAGGAGATTCTGCATTTTGACTTGCTTCAATTGCATTTTGAAGTAGTTCTCGCACCATCATATCACTTGGTGCCTGTGAAATAGTACGGGTAATATGACCCGTTGGATTGCCGAACGCGAGTGTACTCATTGTTTATTTTCCTTTTTGTTGTTACCATGAACAAACCCACCATGGGGTAACTATGTCTAAGGTATAATTATTTATACTATACAATTAGAGGCTTTTCAAGCATTTTTTTTAATTATTTTCAATTATTTTTAAGAAATTTTAAAGGCAATATAATTGACTATCTCGCTTGCAATGTCAAGGCCGCAATATTTTTCAAATCCTTCAAAGCCAGGCGCACTGTTAGCTTCACAGACTTTGTAACCATCTTTGTCAAATAGCAAGTCAATGCCAGCAATATCTAAACTAAGAGATTTAGCAGTTTCACGACATAGCAAATCAATTTCGTCCGTAATAGGAAATGGTTCTCCTGTGCCGCCACCAGTGATATTAGCACGGAAGTCTCCTTCTGGACCAATGCGTTTCATTGCGCCAATACACTTGCCGCCAATTACCCATACCCGCAGGTCAGTTCCAATAGCGGCATCAATGAACTCCTGAACGATCATTGTTTTCTTTACGCCAAGATTATCAACAAGGTCCATTAGATTGACAAAGTGTTCTTTTGTTGGGCAAAGATGAACACCCTTGCCATGCGAACCTTGCAGCACTTTAACTACGCAAGGGAAACCAATTTCTTGTTCAACAGTTGTGATATGAACAGGAAACTTCACTAACATTGTTTTAGGTGTTGGTATATTATTTGCAACTAATATCTGGTGCGCAAGTAGCTTATCGCGCACATTATTGATAGCATCACTGCTGTTGATTGTTTGCACATTATACTTCTCAAGATGTCGCATAACTGCACTGCTAAAATAATTTGTGCCAGCACCTGTTCGCGTTAGAACAAGTTTAGGCATGGCGATAAGATCACCTTGGTAGCGAATACTTTTATTCTTGCTACGGTTAACTATGATATCAAAATGATCGGGATGCATAAGTTTGGCGTCAATACCTTTGGCAGCAAATGCCGAAAGCAAACGACCATTCTCATAGCTATCACGATGTTGACTTAAAATCCACACTGTGCTCATGCCATTAGTTATTCTTTAATTGATTTGTCGCAAATAATTCACAAAACTATCTGTGCACTTTGTCCAAGTGTAATCTTTGCTGCTTTCGTACACATATTTACGATAAAAGTTGGTGCTGCTCGCAAAGGGAAAACTGCCATAGAGATTTATGGAGAGGAAAAAGCAAAAGCAATGATTGAAAAACGAATAGCAACAATGGCAGAAAAAAGAAGGTGCGGGTAGGATTTATACCTACAATTTTAAATGGTATTATATAAAGCAGAAGGGCTTATCATTCCCGTGCTAGCTAGTTCGTCGTTCTATTCCCATTCTTCCCCGTATCTAGGGCTGTGTGTCCTGTCCACGCCGCCGCACCTATCTCTTACTTAACCTTGACTTACAAAGTCATTTAGAATCTTGGCTTTCTCAACAATCTGTTCCATTGTATAAATTGGTGGGAGGTCTGGAATAGTAGGAACAGGTTTATGTCCTTCATGTGCCAATGAAACTTGATTGCTCCAATCAGTACGGATCATATCACATTTTGTATGGTATTCTGTGTTAAGTGCATCTTGTGCCATCTTTAACAATTCAAGACGAAGCATATATGGATTTGACATTATAATCTCCTTTGTGTGTTTGTGTGTAATGTCTGTATACTGTTGTATACCAATATACTTATTTTTAACTTCATACACAATAAAATAATTTCAACTGTTAAATATGTTAGGAATTTTTGGAGCAACTATGCGTAAATTTGGCATTTTTATGACAGTTTTAATGTTTTCATCTGCTGTTAATGCATCGCAGCTTGAATTTCAATTCAAGAGTCCACAGTTTAGTGGAAACGGTTATGGTACATATTCTCAGCAAATCGAAAACACTGAGTATACACGCCAACAAGCAATAGAAGCGTCAAAACAAGCAGCAGCCGCTGCTGCAGAATCTGCTGCAAAAAACAGTATTTTAAACCAATTTGTTAACAATTTACAAAGTCGTATCTATGCACAGGTTAGTCAAAACATAGCTAACCAGTTGTTTAATGGCACTGCTGGGTCAGCTAGTACAACTTGCGCAACAGCAGCGGCTGGATGCACAGTTCAATTTCCAGATGGCAGCAATGTTACATTTTGGAATGATGGAACTAATGTTAGTTTACAAATAATTGGTGGGTCAAGTGATAGTTCAACAACGGTAACTATACCAATCGGAGCGTTCAAATTATGATTAAAAAACTTATTATATTAACCACAACGGTTCTTGCATTATCGGCATGCCAGACTGCTAAGGAAGTGGTAGTTAATGAAAGACCAACCATTGTTCAGCCCGAACTGGTAAATGAATTTAAAAGCGTTCGTGCACCAGATGGTCCTCCGTTTGTAGTAGCACTTTATAACTTTAGTGACAAAACAGGTCAACGCAAACCAAACGATGCTTATGCTAGTTTAAGTAGTGCAGTCACACAAGGCGCAGAAGTTCTTGTTATCAAGGCACTAAAAGAAGTTGGCAATGGCAAATGGTTTCGTGTTGTAGAACGAGTTGGAATTGATGATATTGTAAAAGAACGCCAAATGATTCGTCAAACTCGTGAAACATTTGAAGGAACAAGTGCAAAGCCACTAGACCCTATGTTATTTGCTGGCATATTAATTGAAGGCGGCGTAATAGGATATGACACCAACAAACAAAGCGGTGGTGTTGGTGCTGCCTTTCTTGGAATAGGCGCTGATACACAATATAGCCAAGATGTAGTAACTGTTTCTATGCGAGCGGTAAGCGTTCAAACTGGCGAAGTTCTTATGGAAGTAAGCACTACAAAGAACATATTAAGCACAGGCAGCAATGTTACATTTTTTAAATTCTATGATTTAGGAACCCAACATGTAGAAAGTGAAGCAGGGTATACGATCAATGAACCTGTCACTTATGCTGTTAGAGTTGCAATAGAAGCGGCAGTAGTAGAACTAATCAAAGAAGGTGTGCGTAAAAAATATTGGAATTACGCTTCAAGACCTGATTCAACTAAATCTTTATCAACAAAACCCGTTATACAAAATGGTGGAAGTAAGCAATAATATATTGTGATAAGGATGGAATTATGAGTATAAAAAAAAGTTTAGCAATTGCAGCAATGCTTTTGTACACGGGTATTGCAAACGCCAATGAATTATATATTGATCAAGTAGGTAACAGCGGAACTGTTAATTTAAATCAAACTGGTATAAACAATACTATTGGAAGTTCTCCTGTGCCATTTAATATTACTGGTGATGGTAGCACTATCACTATGACACAAAGCGGCACAAGTAATACTATGACAGGCGATATTACTGGTTCAGCAGTAGAATTTACTTCTATTGTGTCAGGAAGTTTCAACACGCAAACTAATTATGGTACTGGCATGGATAATAGTACTATAACACAAACTATTACAGGCGACACAAACACTGTTACAATAGGAAGTAGCGGTGCTGGATTAGCTGCTAATGGTATAAAAAGCACAGGCAGCGGACCAACTAGCACAATTGGTATGGGAACTAATGTCACTGTGGCATTGGCTATCACTGGCAATACTAACAATGTATTAAGTATTCCACAAAGCAACAATGGTATACAAACCATTACTTTGAATGGCAGTAATAACGATGTTACTGCGGTTCAAACTGGTGGCGGTGTTGGTAGTGGTCAAGGCCATGATTTAACATTGACAGTAACTGGTGGCTATAATACATATGATATTAACCAAAGTGGTTCAACTAAACAAATTGCTAGTGTTAGTACAATTGGAAGTAATAATACGGTTACTATTCGTCAAAATGGTAACTAAAATCAATGAAGAAGATACTGGCATTTCTCATGGTGATGGTATCATCCCAATGTGCAAGTGCTGCAGTGGGGACCATTACTGAACAAACTGGTCCCACTTCTATTACCAGAGACAAATCCAGCTTTGATACACAAAAAGGCGCTGGAGTTGAAATGGCAGATACTATCAAAACTGCTAGATCGCGTGTTGGTATTCAATTTGAAGATAATAGCACAGTTCAGATTACCGAAGATAGCAAACTTGAAATAGATGAGTTTGTTTATGATCCAGAAAAAAATGTAGGTAAAATGGCTATCAAGGTTGCGCTTGGGACTGTTCGCATGGCTAGCGGCAATATTGCTCATAACAGTGCAGACAATGTTAATATTCAAACGCCAACCGCTACTATTGCGGTTCGTGGTACTGATTTTAGCATGAGCGTAGATGAAATTGGACGCAGTGTTATTGTGTTGTTGCCAAGTTGTCCGCCTTATATAAAAGATGAAGCATTATGTAAAGTAGGCGAAATATCAGTTATAACAAATAATGGTAAGGTCACACTTAATAAAGCATATCAAGCAACAGTTGTTAATAGTAGAAATTCTCCGCCGTCTACGCCAAAGATTGTTTCTATTGGTCTTGAAAATATCAATAATATGATTTTAATTGCTGTCCCAAAAGAAATTAAAAAAGAGTACAGCAACGACAATCAACTTAAGATTGATCAAGTTAATGTAGATTTTCTTGATAAAGATTTTTTAAAGTTTGATGAATTAAAGAAAAATGCGCTAGCTGATAATGCGTTATCAACTTATGGTGCTACTCGTTTAGATATTAACTTGTTGGCAGTAAGTTTTTTGTTTAATGTGCTATCTGTGGATGCTGACACAAGTGGATTAGGTGGAAATCTTCTTGCACAAGCGATGGACACTGTTTTACCAGATTTTAAACCTATTGCTGGTCTAAGTGCAGTAATTACGCCATATGATGTAACCATTACTCGTCAAGCAAGCGATCAACTTGCTCAAATAACAGTGCAGCGTTTTACTAACGCCACACTGACTATTTCACAAGATAACATTAAAACCATTACAAAAGTTAATGGCGGCAACACCGTTGCGTTTAATATAAAACAAAGTCCGTAATTTTGGTTGGGGAGCCAGGGATCGAACCTGGAATCTCCTGAGTCAAAGTCAGGCGTATTGCCAATTATACCACTCCCCAATAACTTAGTTTTCGATTGCCTGTCCGTTTGGAGCAACCAATCCTTTTACACCAGTGCGGTCAAATTCAACCACATCTGCCTTTGGTAAGAATTTATACCAAAGATGTTCAATATCTATATATCCGCCAGCATTAACACGATCTTGCATATGTTCAGTCATATCTTCGAGAAGTAAAATAAACTCTGCAATACGATTACCACCAAAACTATAAACACGCAACATATACTGCTGGTCTGTACCAGTAACTCCTGGAACAAATTGACTTAACATACGCTTAGAAACAACATACTTGTCACCAACAATGTCATTTTCATAATCTTTAGTATTAAACTTTTCAGTTAGTGTATAACGACCACTGACCTTAAACACGCGATCACAATCTTTGAACCAACCTTCTTCCTGCGCAATATTAAAGAAACCTTGAACAACACCAAGTTCGGTTAAATTCTTTACAACATCTTGAACCGTAATGTTGTCATGAATCCATTTTACATTATCATCATCACTAAAGTCTATAAAATAATCAACATTTGCAGAGTTTAGCTTGTTGGCAACTTCTTCACTAATTCCTGGCTGACTGCAATCTGTCAAACAAATAACAGCATTTGGAATGCGTTCACGAACGCTCTTAATAGTTTCTAGCGTTTGTGCTAGTCTTTCTTCTGGACTATAAATTGAAAACTTTGCATTAATAGCACTAGTAATCAATACGCCGTATTTCTTTTCTGTTTTCTTAGGCATCTAAATTTAACCAATCTGGACGAGCAAGAGTCCAATCTACAACTTGTTTAATGCGTTCTGTAAGTTCAATCTTGGGTTCCCAACCAAGGCTCTTCATAAATTCACCACTCAGTGAATAACGAAGGTCATGTCCAGGACGGCTACTATGAAAATCAACCATTTCATAGTGCAACTGTTTATCCTGTGAGTTGGCAATGATCTTGGCAAGTTCAAGGTTATCAATTTCTTGTTTGCCAACGATATTAAATTTAGGGCATTTTGCTCCACCAAACTCTGGTGGCATTGTAAAGTTTTCTAACCCTAAAATAAACATCAATGCTTCGGCAACATCTTTTGCATGGATGTAATGACGAGAACCAGGAATAGTGCGAGTTTTATCACTGTGCACGGTAATCGTTTCGCCATCACGCGCCTTACGGATGCACATAGGAATGAATTTTTCTGGATGCTGCCGCTCACCAAATACATTCATAGTATGAGTTACATAGATTGGCAGACCATAGGTATTTTCATATGCTACTGCAAGTTCTTCGCCACCTGCCTTGGCTGCGCTATATGGATTGCCACTATTGTAGCGATCATATTCACCATAGTTCACGCCAACTGGTGCAGGACCAAATACTTCATCAGTTGAGAAATATACAAAGCGTTCTAGATTATCACACTTGCGAGCAAACTCAAGTATATTACAAGTTCCCACAACATTATCCATGACGAATTCCATTGGATAATCGATGCTGCGATCAACATGACTGCCAGCGGCCAAGTGAAGAATAACATCAACATGACCAATGCGAGTTTTTGTAAGAGGGTTAATTTCTGCTTTAAGATCATGGAAGATTACCTTTACTCGTGCTCGTGTCTGTGGGCTATGGTCTTGCATCATATCATTTAGACGGTTAAGATTGCCGCTAAAATCTAAACGATCAAGACTGATAATATTCCAATCAGTAGTTTTAAGGATATGGTCGATAACATGGGTAGCAATAAAACCTGCACCACCCGTAACTAATACATTCTTTGACAATTCAAGCTCCATTATTGATACTAATATATATGGCTATGAAACCTTTGTCAATAAATTATTAATGATATCGTTACTAATTTTTCTGGCGTGTCCATTTCTATCAACCAAAACTAGACCAACACCAGTTGGGCTTGCATCATCTGGATAAAACTCAACAGTGGCTTCACTATCTTTGCCACTTTCACGAAGATAGCGTTTTACCATATTCATCATGCGCACATTTTTAAATGTGTTTTCACAATCAATTACATTATCCATTATTCAACTCCAACAACATGTTTGCAACTACGACGAAATTGAAAACCACTGCAAGTGCAAGATTTATACGCACCATCAACTGTAACAACATAAGTGTTTCCATTGGTGCCAGTGACTTGAAATTGGCGTTTAGTGGCAGGAATAACAACTTTTGATTTAACTACATCGCCGTTGATTTTAACAATATGCTCACGAGCAATGATACGGACTGGAAACTTGTGATCACCTGTCGTAAGAGCAACCGCAGGATAATCTACCCATTTAGGAACAGAAACTTCTTCGCCTTCATAGGAAAATTGTTTGATTTGTCCGTACATAGTGTTTTTTACCGTAACAATCATACCTGCCTCCATTGCTTATACTCTTAATATAGCATAGATTTTAACATTGTCAAGCAAAAAAAAAACACCGCCGAAGCGGTGTTTTTAACGGACATCTTTAGTTTTGGCTCGTGCCGATGCCGCAAGTTTTTAAATTACTTAGATTTTTTTGGTGCCTTTGGAGCAGCCGCCTTCTTGGCACGAGGCTTCTTAACTGGCACAACTTCTGCAACTGGCGCTGCTTCTGTGACTGGCGTGTCAGCGGTAACAATAACTGGCGCTACTTCAACACGGTTTGGGTTTTGATCACTCATTGCCCATTCAGCATCGCTCAACTTATGTAACCCAACACAGTTACCTGTTGGGCTACGACCGCAGCCACAGGTTCCTTTCTTTGGTGCATCTGTAGTAACAGTTTCAGTTGCTACTTCCACATTTGATAGTGGTGCTGTAGCTATCTTTGACAAAACTTCTTCAAGTTTTGCATTTGCGTCCGCTTCCAATTTATCCAATGGATCAGGCGTCTTGTCGCTGTGAGTTAGTAATTTATAAATTACTGCAATAAGAACCGCAAGTCCAAGTAATACAATAATAGTATTCATCGATTATCTCCTTTGTAGATATTTAATATCTATAATATGACAATTAAATTAAAATGTCAAATTATTTGTATGTTGGGGAATAAAATTTAAATGCTTCCTTCCAGAAAGTGCTGTAAAGATCATTTGAAACTTGTTCTTGCATCTTCTTGAAATGCTTGCCAGCACTAACTTCTTCGACTGACTTTGCCATTTCACTTGAAATAGTTCCCATTGCACTTGCTGCTGCCTTGACAGCATCTTTTGTATAAGCAGACTGTGCATCAACAAATGCATTTAGACTCTTTGCAACAGTTTCGTTCTGTACAAAAGTCTTAACCATTGTCTTCTTTGCGTTTTGTACAGTATCAATAAATTCATCGGTATCAAACATTTCATTCTCCTTTGTGATGGCGGTTGTGCCGTTATTAATAAATTCTAATTCATCTACAGTGTATGGTTGCATCATTACTTCCTTTGCTGCACTGCATATATTTATACTGCACCGCAACAATTATGTCAATATATTATTTTAGAAAAGATCAACTGTTTCCCATGGCAATCCATCTTTGCCAAAGTGTCCGTAATTAGTCGTAGCACTATAGATAGGACGGAATAGGTCAAACTTGTTGATAATACCAAGTGGCGTTAAGTCAACATTCTCACGAATCCACTTTGTCAATGCACGACTATCGCCATTGCTTTCAACATAGAAACTCATTGGCTGTTCAAGACCAATAGCATAGGATACCTGAACTGTTGCCCAATCTGCTCGTCCGCTTGCCACGATATTCTTGGCAAGATAACGCATCATGTAAGCGGCAGACCTATCAACCTTTGTAGGGTCTTTACCACTAAATGCACCGCCACCATGAGGAGCAGAACCGCCGTAAGTATCAACAATAATCTTACGACCAGTAAGACCAGTATCGCCATCTGGACCACCAATAACAAAGCGTCCAGTAGGATTGATATGAAACTGTGTGCGAGTATCAACTAAGCGGTCAGGAAGAATACCACGAATAAGCTGTTCTACTCGTGTGCGAACCGTATGCATATCAGTATTTTCGCTATGCTGAGTAGAACACACTACCTTATCAATGCGAAATGGGTTGTTATCATCATTGTATTCAACGGTAATTTGGCTCTTGGCATCTGGACCAAGCCAATCACGACCACTCTTGCGATGTTCAGCCAATACCTTGACAATTTCATGACTATAATGGATGGCACTTGGCATAAAGTTTGGTGTCTCATTGGAAGCGTAACCAAACATCAAGCCCTGATCGCCAGCACCAAAAGTATCAGTACCTAGCGCAATATCAGCACTTTGACCATGCATTAGGTTGAGAATTTCAACAGTTCGCCAATCAAATCCACTTTGCTCATATCCAATATTTTTAATAGTATTGATAACAGCAGCATCTACTAATTGTGGATCAAGTTCGCCTTTGTATTCACCTGCAATTACTACTTGATTAGTAGTAACAAGTGTTTCACACGCACACCGATAAGATTTATCATGTGGTTGCATCATCAAATCTAGAATAGCATCGCTGATAGCATCAGCAACTTTATCTGGATGTCCTTCACTTACCGACTCGCTTGTAAAAAGATAACTCATTTAATTTCCTTTTGTTAATTCTTCGTGTAGTTTAAAACTAGCAAGGTTTTTTGCCTTGGCTTCTACTTGAATATCAAAGTCATTCCACAATTCGCCAACATATTGATTGACTGCGCCATTCCACATAAAATCACTATGAGAGCGAAGGGTACCTTTCTTGTGACCACTTTCCATTAGTGTGGATAGATCAGGTCTAGTAGCATCAGAGATACCCATAGATTCACGACTAACACTATAATGAAGAGTAGGGCGGACACCACGCCAACTATCCTTGACCATCTTAATACGGTCATCAGACGGTGAGATGTATTCGCCGCTATGAATCCAGTGATGATGTGTATCAAAAACGATAGGCAAGATATCACCCAAAGCAAGACAAGCATCAAGTCCATATGAATATTCCTCATTTTCTATTGTGATAAGGTTTCTGGCTTCGCGTGAAAGTCTATTAAAGACTTGGCGAACTCCTTCTGCACATCGTCGTCCCGCAATATGGACATTGATCTTAAAACCGAAATCATGCCAGCTATCCCCATAGCCCATCCATCTAGCCATATCAGTATGATACTCAAATTCTGCGATTGAATTTGTAATAACATCTTCTCTGTCGCTACCAAGCACACAAAACTGGCCTGGATGAAAACTAATACGGACACCGTGAAGTTTAGCACTTTCTCCAATTCGGGCCAATCGCTTTTCGATGGCAGCAAGAGTGTCTGGACGACGATAGAAATAGCTCCAAGTTGGCTCAGTGTACACAGGGAAAATGTCACTACTAAGACGCACCATTCGAAGTGCTGGGTCCAATAGTCCCACACGGTTGACCAAATTGAGTGTAGCATTGGTATTGTGCTCCATGATGTCCCACAGCCGCTGCTCAGCAACCGCTTTGGTCTGTCGGTTTAACCAAGCTACTGTTGTAGTCTTGTTGTTATAATTTAATGCATCATCTTTAGGCTTGAAGCCATCAAGTTGATCCACGGTGTCAATCCATTTGCAGCAAAAGCCGATTCGTTTTTGGGTCATATTAATAATATAACACAGATTTATACATTGTCAAGCGTTAAAATACAGGAATATTATGCAAATTACTAAATTTTTGGGCGTCTTCCCATGTATTTACTAATGGTTCGCCTTTAATATTAAGGCTAGTATTCAACAACATCGGACAACGAGTTCTTGAATACCATGCTTCTAATATCTTATACACGATGCTTGGAGTAGGATGATCAATTGTTTGAACACGAGAAGTTCCGTCTACATGACAAATTGCTGGAAAATCTTGGGGAGAAAGACATGCATCTGCATATTGCATATAGTCATGATCTACTCGCATCTTGCTGTAAAAGTATTCGCTAAACCAAGGTTTCAATATAATTGGTGCAAATGGGCGAAATGGTTCGCGCTTCTTAATTGCATTAACACGATCTTTTACATCGCCACCACGAGGATCGGCAAGCAGTGAACGATTGCCTAGCGCACGAGGACCAAACTCTGCACGACCATTGGCAATGCCAACAACTTGTCCTGCTTCCAGTGCATCAACCACATCGCGCACATTTACACTACGACGAATATCGTGACCAAGAAATGCATGATCTAGATGCACATGCTTCTTAGTATGATAGGCAACTGCACCAAGACTTAATCCAGCATCTCCAGTATTTGGCGGTACCCATATATTATAAAATCCAGTAAATCTTTTTAATCTAGTATTTGCTACACAATTAAGAGCGCATCCGCCGCTTAACACTAGATTATCACTGCGAACAATTTCACGCGCATAGCGGCAGATTGCCATTAGATATTGTTCATATATTGCTTGAGCGGTAGCTGCAATATCTTCGGGCTTCCAACCATTTTCATCAGGCGTTTTCCACCAACGCATGCCACGATGCAGATTGTGCTTAAACTCTATGTTCGGCGGTGACCATGCTCCAAAGAACTCATTAAGCATTTCTTTAAGATATTTTGGCTCACCATATGCTGCCATGCCCATGACAATATATTCTTCTTCGTTGGGCTTGAACCCAAGATAATCTGTGATGGCACTATAGAATAGCCCAATACTTTGTGGATAGACATTGCTCCAAACTTTGCGTAGTTCAAGTCCACGACCACGCCATATTGAAGTGCATTCAAGTTCACCAACTGCATCAATTACCACAATAGCAGCATCAGCAAATTTACTGGTATAATAACCCATAGCAGTATGTGCGCCATGATGCGGCGTAGTGATCACTGGTATTTTACCTAATCCATATTTTTTAAGATATGTGTTTAAGTTATAATGCAGCGGACGCTGACCACTTATAAGATTGCGAACCGTGCGTTTCCATGGTTGTTCATACCATACTATTCTATCTGGTATGCCATATTGTAGCGCATCATCAATGAGTGCTTCATTAAGATGAGGATCATTTTTTACTCTGCTATACCGCTCGGCGTGACCCGCAAAAAGAATATTAGACCCATCAACAAGAGCAATACTTGCATCATGGTTGTTAGCATTGATACCTAATAACATTTTTCCTCAATATACAAATGGATCGCGTTTCTTAAGTTCCTTAAGCAACTTACGACGCTTATATTTGTACATCATATCATCAAAAATATTATAAATCCATTTAAAAATGCGTTTCATAGAATCTTCCCCCAACTAGTTTGACCATGACATCTGTATATAGCACTGCCATCGATGAGTATTGCAATTTCTCCAGGTTCACCAACTCGTTCAGGTATTCTATCAACTACACTTATTACTAATCCAGATAATCTGATTCTGCCGTTTATTTCAATATCACCAGTAGTTTTTAGTTTAATCTGTGGTTGGTTATTACTGCCGAGCGTAACATCTGACATTCTAGTGCTGCCAGCAAATATATTTTTTGGTGAATGTTTTACTAGTGTAAATTCACTATCTTCATCCCATACAGTAAGCGCACCACGCGCTTCTTCTGTATTGATTCCAACTCGCTTATCTGTAACTGTTAAGGTTTCTGCAATACTAGCTTGTCCGCTTACTACTAGCTCAGTCAGGTTTCCTACTTTTCTAAGATTACTATTGATAATTTGTGGACCAAGGGTATTTTCACTAAGAATTATTCTATCTTGGTAAGTGATACTGCGATTGGTTAGATCAATGTTGTTTTGGTTATTTCTATCAACAATTTCTACAGCAGCGCCATTGGCGATAGCTTTAATATATCTATCAAGCGTTTCGGTAGATGATATTGTTCCATCTAAAATTAAATTGCCTTCAATGGTTACATTTTTAAGAAAAGCATTATCATCAATTAGTAGATTAGCAGCAGTAATGTTATTTGTAGTAATAATACCTTCATCAGTTATAACTAACTGAGTTGTTGATGATTGGTCTTCAATACCAGTACTATTAAAAAGTTTTATTTTTCCTGAATCTATTTTTGAGGCAGGAATTATTGCTTTTTCTAAATTAATACTGTTAAATGGAATACTTGCTTCTGGAAATTCATAGCTATCAGCAACACGATGCACTTCATTTTTTACACTGCTTAATATTAAACTATTAATATCAGCAGACTGTATTGTTGTTGTAACTTGGTTTGTTCCAAAAGTTAATAATTGGTCAGCTAATATATTTTTAACAAGCGAAGTAACTTCACTTTGTAAATCTCGTTTACTAACAATGTCACCCAATATTCTAGTAGTTAAATTTAGAATAACATTACTGACTTGTTTTTCTAGTGTTTCTGCAATAATTTGATCTAAGTTAACAGTTTGCAAATACTGTTCTACATTAGCTTTTACACTAGCTGCAATGGTTTGTTCAATTTGTAAGTTTACCAAGTTTAAAACCTAAGTGTGATGATGTGCTCGTAGTTTTTTTTAAAAAATCCACGATATAACAGATTCTTCTGTATTACATAATCACTGCCGTTTAAATCACTGCTGTATTTTGCTAATTGTTTAAAATACATAGTACGGCGGTTTTCTGGGCCAAGAACTGTTAACTCATTATGATTTTCTATATAGTATATATAGTTTTTCCAGTTCTGCCTATTATTTTTGTCTAATATATTTTGATCTAAGATTATTGACTCTGTTGCACCATGAGTAGCAATTGTATCAACTTGGCTTCTTTTGTGTGGCGCTGAGTTTTTATAGTCTTGTAGAGTGGTTATAACATAACCGTCTGTTACTGATTTAACATTTTCAAGTAAATCTCGCTGATCTTGTTCTGTTTCAGCATAGGTAAAATATTCATCTAGTGCAAGACAAACATCAACTTTGTTTTTAACATCTTTTATATTATCAACAAATTCACTCTTAGATTGCCATGAATATTTTAAACTTTGGTCTGCTACGACAATACAATCATAATGATTTTCAAGCAATATAACAATTGGATTAAAAGAAGTTAACAAAACAGTGCGAGGAGAAATATTTAAGCTTGCAAACAACTTGTCTATAATATCAAATTTTGCTTGTGCTTGTTCAAGCCATCTATTAGGGTCAATAGTTTGTTGAATTTTTAACCAGTAATCCGTATTAATCATGCTGAACTCCACCTAATATTTAGTGGAAATTCAGCATGATCTTACTTAAGAATGATACCTAGTTCTTTCAAATCGTCATAAAGAGTGTGATCATTCGGAATGGTTTCTGTTTTGCCATCTTTGACATTTTTGACAATCTTTTCAATTTCATGCGTTTGCAACTCTGTGCAACGCTTAAACGAAGCACGGACCTTGGTCCAATCTGGCTTGCCTTTATATCCCATGATCAACATTGTCATAACTCTCTTCTGTTTATTCTCTTAATATACTATATAGTTTTTATTTTGTCAAGTAGTTTTTAACGGGTGGGTTGCTATCCCCACGATGGTTTTAGGCTGGTCTACCATTTCGGGTTTCGTTTGTCTGACACAACTACCATTACCTTAAACAGGTCTCTCACCTGTGCAGTCCACTGATATTGGTATGCATCCCTCACAGATGGTTTTTAGTTATACTCGCTCCAACCTTTTAGCACAGCCGTGCCGCCGTTAAAAATTGTTATGTCCATAAACCTTTTCTTATACGAACAACAAGCATCAACATAGCAGTATCTTCTGCATCATATGCTGCTTCAATTTCAAATGATTTATCTAGTGCCGCACGACCACGCGCTCGTTCTTCTGGGGTTTCTTGATCACGACTTTCAAAAATATGGTCATCACCATACTTGTCACGCATATCATCGCAATACTGGCTCCAGTCACTTGCATCATGCACATCAGGACGATTTGGGCGATCAAACTTCCACCAGATATAAAGTTTCATTACATCAATGGCTCGTTGTGCTTGATCAGTCAATGTACCAAACTTTTCGTCACCCAGTTCCATTCCCCATGACTCATCGTAAAACAGTCCCATTTCCCATTTTAAATATTCTAAACCAAGTTCAGGACAACGACCGTTCTTCCACACAGCTTTCTTGCTTTCTTCTGTGCTCATCCAACGACTTTTCCATGCAACTTCCTTTTCGACATAATCAACAATACTTTGCATGATACCATGAAGAATGCGTTCATCTAAATCATGATATTCACCCACTGTTAATCCTGTTGGTAGAACATGAGTTTGACTCCAGAAACGATTGCGCAGATAATAACGAACATTATCAATATGACCAACTGTGTTGCGATCAATTTTATCAATGATACGAGGAAGAGTTTCAGTCACCCAATATCCAATAGGATGTGCAGCTTTGGTTTCACGCTTCCACACTGACCAAGCGCCCCATTCAAGAGCCACTGGCTTTTCAATCTTAAACTTCTTGCGAAGCCAATAGACTACTTTAGTTTCTGACCAATAACGATTCATTGGAATCTCCTGTTATATTTTAATTTATATTAATAGTACTGGTTTGTCAATTAAATAATATCATGATTTTAATTACAGGTGGGTGTAGTTTTAGTGACTGCACATATATAAAAAAAGAAAATAGTACTTGGCCCATTTATCTTTCTGAAAATATAAATTTAGAAAAACATTACGCCACAGGCTTGGATAGTATAGGAAATTCGTTAATAAGTAAAAAAGTTTTATATACATGTGAACAATTGTTAAAAATTACGAATTCAGAAAATTTATTAGTCGGAATAATGTGGAGCAATCCAAATAGAGAAACTATATATATAAATGGAAAAATACCCCGTAAAGCAATACCACAAACTAAACTAAGTAACGACGATTTAGGAAGTTGGTTAATATTAAATGCACGCCACAATAACATGATTGCAAAAAATTATTTTGTTAATCTGCATGATGAAGTATGGGGATATATAAAAACACTCGAAATAATATTGCACACTCAATGGTATCTTGAAAGAAAAAATATAAAATATTTCATGATGCCTTATGAAAATTATGTTTTTAATGAAAAGTTATATGAAAACACAAATGTAAAATGGTTATATGATCAGATAGATTTTAGTAAATTTATCACAATGACAGGATGTTACGAGTGGTGCAGGGATAACACAAATTTTCCGTTTAGAGAACACGAAGAAAATCTTGCTATCAAGCATCCTACTAGTGACCATCACAAGAGTTTTACAGAAAAAGTTATAATACCTTGGCTCGAAAACAACCAATATATAAATGGTGCCCAAAGAGAGGATTGAACTCCCGACCTACGCATTACAAGTGCGTTGCACTACCGCTGTGCTATTTGGGCTTTATTCTTTCGGAACAGTGTGCTTTACGCCATCCCATGTACTATTTAATTTAGCAGATTCTGTAGAAAAGTCAATAACTAAATCATAAAATTCGTCAAGTTCTCCAGAAAATTGTCCTTTGAGAGTCGTTGCAAATTCAATAGCTTTGTTCCATACACTAGATTTATAAGCTGCTACCATGTCCTTGTGTAATTCGCGAAAGAAACTAAGTGTAGCTATATCACCAATATTATTAATTTCAATCACTGCATAAAGAGTTAACGGCTCTGTCATGTTTGGTTGAATAACAGTATCTAATTCTAAAACTGTGTACTTGTCTGCCAATTCTTTGGCTATATTTGGGTCAAAAATTATGTTCATACCATTATATATTCATAATTAAAATAGAGAACAAAAAAATGCATTTTGATTTATACAGTGATTTACATGATAATTGGTGGCCAAAAGATCAATTATTAGACTACAAAGGTCTAGGAACTAGTTTAGTAGCAGTGGTTGCAGGTGATATAAGCAATAACTGGGATTATAGTTTTAATACACTGCTTGAGATTGGGCAACATTATCGCCATGTTATTTTCGTAGATGGAAATCATGAACATAACCATCAATCAAACATTTCAGAAAATTGTGCAAAGTTTCAAGAACGGCTATCGCCGTATCGCAATATAACATTTTTATATAAAAGCTGCATAGTTTTAGATGATACTGCGTTCGTTGGATGCAACGGATGGTGGACTTATGATTTCTGTCAGCCAGAAGTTTCGACCGCCGAATGTTGGGATGGGTTATTAAACAATGTTTACCATGAATCGTTGCAAAGTGAAATTTTTATCACTGCAAAGTTAGAAGCACAAACTTTGTTAAATCAAGTTGAAACTTTTAACAATGATCCACGCATTGGTAACATAGTTGTTGTTACACATACTAGTCCTATGCAAAAATTTAGATATATTAATCCAGAAATGGAATTTTTCCATATGGGACGAGCAGGTAATAGTTTAATGAGTTTAGTATTAAACGCGAATACTAATAAGAAAATTAGTACTTGGTGCTTTGGGCATGTCCACAAAGAATATGATGAAGTGATAGATGGTATTCGTTATGTATGCCATCCTCGTGGAAGGGCAGAAGAAAATATTGGGCAGATTTACTACCCAAAATTAATTACAGCTTAAGCTTCTGGTTCTAGCTTTACAGATAGTGGAAATTTATTCTTGCGAGCCAGCACTGTAACTTCAACAGCTTTACTTTCTGCAATTTCAAAAGGCAGCACCGCTACAGTGGCTTGCCCCTGTTCATGAATTTTTGCAGTCAGTGACATAGCATAATCTTCTGCATGGTCAAACAATTCTTGTAATACAGCCATTACAAATTCTACTGTTGTAACATTGTCGTTAACAAATATTACTTGAAACTGTGGAGGCGGAGTGAGATCAGTTTTTGGCTGAATCTTGACACGAGTTGTAGTGTTGGTTTCTGTGCTCATTTTGCTCATCTTCTATTATTTACACGGCGGGACAATTCCCGCCGTGTTTATTAGCATAAATTATTCTGAAATTACTGGAATTTTCTTTGGCTTCTTTTCGTCTGGAACAATATGCTCCAGTTCTACGATAAGCAAGCCATTTTTAACCTTTGCAGCATTTACTACAACATCATCACTTAGTGAGAATGTGCGAATAAACTTGCGAGCAGCAATGCCACGATGAAGATACTCATTGGTATCCTCGTCGGTGTTTTCGCCAGTGATAACCAATTGATTATCAGTCAAGGTGATATCAATATCCTTTTCAGAGAAGCCACTAATGGCAATCTGAATTTCATAATTGGTTTCATCATTGCGGATGATATTGTATGGGGGATAATTTTGTTGTACTTGGATGCTGTTTACACGCAGCATATCATCAAACATACGATCAAAACCAATAGTGGTACGGTGAAGGTTATCAAATAATTTTTGGTCGAAGACCTGTAGAAGGTTACTCATGCTTGTTTCTCCTTTATTAAGCGAGTATACGATAGACGACCCATCATTGGCATCGTCTACATATATTTAGTGATTCGCACACCATTTGTCAAGGGGTTTCAAGAAAATATTTTATTCACTTGATTATTAACCAACACAAATGTTGTGCGCTTGGATAGTTCTTTCAGCGATTTGCTGCCTGTATAGGTAAGTGTAGAACGAACACCACCAAGAATATCCTGAACAGTATCGCCAACATCGCCACGATAAGGCACTGCTACTTCCTTGCCTTCTGCTGCACGATAGGATTTTAATCCACCACTATGCTTTTCATTAGCAGATTTGCTGCTCATACCATAAAACTTTACAAACTGTTTAGTCGTAAAGATATCATCTGGGGTGCCATCGTCTTGTATCCAAACTTGGTTACTACGAGTAGTTTGTGATACAATATCACCGCCGCCTTGATCGTGACCCGCTAAAAGTCCCCCCAACATTACGAAGTCTGCACCACCCCCAAAAGCCTTAGACACATCGCCAGGACAAACGCAACCACCATCGCTAATGATATGTCCACCAAGCCCATGAGCAGCATCAGCACACTCAATAATAGCACTAAGCTGTGGATAACCCACACCCGTTTTGAGACGAGTAGTACAGACACTACCAGGACCAATACCAACTTTAATAATATCTGCTCCACTCAGTATCAACTCCTCTGTCATATCACCAGTTACCACATTACCAGCAATGATAATTAGGTCAGGATTTTCCATACGGAACTTTTTAACAAACTCTACGAATCGTTCTGTATAACCATTGGCAACATCAATACAAACAAATTTGATATTATCCTTTGGCAACATTCTCTTAACAAGTTTGAAATTTTCGTATTCTTCGTCCTTGATACCAAGACCATATGCCCAATATTCTTGGATATTATAACCTGTGCGACCAATCCATAAGATAAGGTCTTCTGTGCTATAATTTTTACGCAAGCATGTGAACATTTTATAAGTGGCAAGTTTTTCTGCCATCTCAAATGTAGCAACGCCATCCATATTAGCAGCCATTATAGGAGTTCCGCTCCAATAACGATGACTATTACGAAATGTAAAAGTTCGTTCTAGTGATACTTCTTCACGGCTAGTAAGTGTGGATCGTTTAGGCAAGATTAGTACATCACTAAAATCAAGTTTAGTGTCATTGATAATACGCATTTTTCACCTATTGATTAGAATTTATTAACGAGCAATACCTTGGGTACGAAGTTCTTTCAACTTCTTTTGCCAACGCTTAACAGCACGGGCTTTTGCCTTTTTGCGCTGTTGACTAGGAGTTTCAAACCGCTCACGATCACGGAGTGTTTGAAAAATGCCGTCTTGCTGGATGATCTTCTTCATCTTACGCAGTGCTTTAGTTACATCTCCGTTATGAACTTCAACAAACAAACCTCTTTGACGAACATTTTCTAATTCTGGTCTATACATTTTTTTCCTCTTGTTTAATGTAATTATTAAATTGCTGAGCAAGCCAAGAATAAATGTCAAAGACATTTCTGTGTGTTGCCGCACCAATATCGTTAGCCCCCAATGCCCATGTGTTTTTTTGACTTAGAAGCCAACCTTTGAGCATTTCTTTATTTCCACTAAATCTACAATTGACAAGTGTAGTATAAGCATGCTTGCTTGTGTTGATACACCATACATCATCTGTATCATTGCTACCATACAAGAATATAGTAACATCAGTATTCATTGCTTCAATAGCTTTGCTAAGTTTTTCAACATCGCTCCACTCTACATCAACCAATAATATCTTGAACCTGTCATCTAAATCCATATCAGGCGCAGTTACAATTCTACTTGTATTCATGCATTTTGTTCTTCAATTGCTTGTTGCTCAGCAACAGTCATATCTTCCCACTCAATTTCGGCGCGTTGTAATCTGCCCAACTGCCAATGTTTCCAATTTATATTTTGAGTATAGCTGGTATTTCCGCCTTTGTCAACTTGAATCCACTGATCTCCGTTATATTTCCAAAGAATTTCTGGCTGGCGGTATACAATAAACAATTGTCCATTTGTACCTGCAGGAAGTTGTGGACCAACGATATCATTATCTTGTTCAAGGTTGAAATGTGATGTATCTTCACCTGCTAATTCTTCGGCAAGAATTTCACCAGTGGCGCGAAGTTTATGTATCTCGGCATTTTTCTTTTCTATTTCAGCAAGAAGGTGATCTAATGCTTGAGTCAAATCTATCACTGTTTTGCTATCTTGTGCCTCAACAGGAACTTCAACGATGCGTTCAACTTCTCTAATAACTTCAACAGGAACTTCTACGATCTTTTCTACTTCGCGAATAGTTTCAAATTGCACTTCTACAATCTTTTCAACAACCGTAGTAGTTGGAACTTCTACTATCTTTTCAATGATATTATCACGAAAAATAGGAACTGGTTGTATAATTTCTTTGTATACTACTTCTGGTTCTTGTGCCTTTAATCGTTCTAACTGTTCTTCTAGTACTACAGCACGAGCAATAGCATCGTTATCATAAACAGTTACAATTTTCTCAACAGGCACTTCAACAATTTTTTCTTTATATTCTATCCGTGGTTCAGTTTCTTTTCTGCGACCACTGATGCCCATCGTTGCGCCAAGAACCAGTGAAACCGCAAGTGGATCAAACACAGCGACGATAAAAATAATAACCCAACGAACTGCTCGCTCAAGTAGCGACTTATCAATATTATCTCCGTATATTAACTGCGCAATATACTTGATTGGCCCAACTTCAGCTTCAACTTTTAGCTGTGCTTGATTAAGTTTCAATTTCTGACTATTCAAATCCTGAACACGCTTATTAGTGTCATCTATGGTTTTATTAGCTGCTTCTCGGTCTTTCTTTTGACTATCGCGCAATTTAGTTGCTTGTGTGGCTAGTGTAGCGGTGCGATTATTATCTTTGGTAGCATTACTCGCACTGCCGCTTAGCAGACCATTAACTGCATCATCCATTTGTTTAATAACAGCTTGATTATCACGAATACGCTGTTGCTCAACCGCAATGTTTTGATCAATCTGCTCAATAAGAAGAGTATTATCGCCTACGCTACTTGTTGTTTCAATATGAGCACGAGATAAAAACCCAAAGATACCCATAGAAGTAACAAACATCAGCACGACAACAGCAAGTGAAAGGTACCACTTTACAAAAAAATTAACATGTTTCCAATTTTGGTGCAGCCATACTGTAGTAATAATTTTACCAAACTCAAGAGTACCGCCCATGATAATAATAGGAATAACGGCACCACTAAAGATAGCAGTAAGACCAGCAATACTATAATATGCTGCAACGCCACTGATAGAGATTGCACTCAACAGTGCTAAAATGTTTAAGAACATTATATATTTACCTTGTTTTCAACCACATACCAACCAATTTTTTTTAAATCTTCACGAATCTCTTCATCAACCATGCCTTCGGAAATATAGTTAGCATCATCGCTAAAACTTGCTGTGTAATAACGCATATAATCGCCGCTAAACGAACCATCATACAAACTAGCAGCAATACCGCCACTATGTCGCCAACTACAGGACCAATGTTCTGCTGCTACAATGGATAATACTTCTGCCTTGATAAATTCATTATTACAAAGAGTAGCATAAAGGTGCTGGCAATAGGTATCATTGTTGCGTGATTTATCGCGGATATATTGGCTATCAAACAAATCTCGTTCAAGGTCTGGTTTAGGCTGATCCATAATGCGCTCCATGATTATTTAATCTACCACACGAAGCTTCATAGAGCAATATTAAAATAAATATTAATCTAACAGGGGATCAATAATGTTAAAAGACCTAAGCATACCTGAATTGGCCGTAACAATGGCAGAATTAGCAAGTGCAGCCTATCAAGATGACAATAAAGCCATTTATGCTGCTCTTGGATTTACAAAATATAAATTTTTAGACAATGAAGGCGCACAAGGCCATGTTGCTGCAAGCGATAGCGAAGTTATCGTTTCTTGCCGAGGCACACAACCTACGCAACCAAATGATCTACTTGCTGACCTTGACACTATTCCAAAGCGACATGGTAAAGGATGGGTTCATGAGGGTTTTCGTCGTGAAGCAAGAAAAATTCTTGACCAAGTATTAGATTGGGCAGCGAAGAATAAGGGCAAAGATATATATGTTACTGGTCACAGTCTTGGTGCTGCAATGGCACTTTATATCACCCAAGAACTAGAATTTGCTGGATATCAGCCAAAGAAACTTCTTTCGTTTGGACAACCTCGTCTTGGAAATGCTGATTATGTTGCTGATATTAAAACAGAGCATTATCGCTTTGTAAACTGCAATGATATGGTTACGCATGTGCCACCGCCAGTGTTGCTATTCAAGCATCATGGTCAACTATGCTATATCAACTTCTATGGCAATATTCGTCCACTAAGCCGTTATCAACGCTTTAAGGATAGTATGAGAGCACATATTCGTTGCTGGAAAAAAGGTCAATTGTTTGATGGAATTTATGATCATGGAATGGATCACTATATTGAAAAACTGACCAATATTCGAGATACTGGTCAGTCTATTAATTAATTTGCATCCGTATAAAACCAGTGGTGTCCTATCTTTTTAATAAACTTGAACTGTTTGTTCTTAAATGGTTTATTATTAAAGTATAGCGCACCATCGGTTGGATCAACCATATATGTTGAATATAACACCATCATTGCTATACTATAAAAATCTCCACGATTTTTGTCTTGGTCAACTGGCTTAAATGGAAAACATATAAAAGTAAATTGACAATCAATTCCATGTCGTTCATAAACGATTTTGCATGGCGAGTTAGGAAACTTTCCACTTTGTAATCTATTACGAATTACCCAAGCAATCGCAACTTGTCCCATATAGTCTTCGCCGCCAGCTTCATTTTTAATAGCTTGGGCAACACACTCGCTAGGATCTTCCACATAGTAAGGAATTTTGGGGGGTTGCTCTTTGGCTAAAACAGGATAACTCACTGCCGTGATAAGCGCCAAAGATAATAAGAGTTTTTTCATTAACCTCTCAAAAAGGTGGGGGGATTCTGTTGCCAAGTTCCCCCCGTTACTCCGATCAAGCCGCTAGGCGAAGATCATATGCATTGTTGTCGTTTGCATTTACGATTTTTACTAACATCTACTCAAAACCTTTACTGCACTTGTCGATCCTATTTCGCCCCCATCAAAGATACACCGGGTGTTCGGAAAAACCTATTACGCCATATTTGTTCCGACTATGACGACCGATGTATCTATGGTGGAGGCGCCGGGTACCGCCCCCGGGTCCAATATGCCTATTCTGTTTCGCCTCAACAATATTAGTATGTTATTTATAGCATATGGAAAAGGTTATGTCAAGGGTTATTTCACTTCTTTGGAATAGTATACATACCATCTGGACCGCTTCCGCCCCAAGCACTTTGAATATTACGGTCTACACCAGTATCATTTTGATATAACGCACTTTGAGTAATATCATTTAGCTGCGATGTATTTGTATTGGTGCCATTATTGACAGCAGTTCCTGTATTAATTCCAGTACCAGCAATAGATTGACCAGTGCTAGCAGCAATGATTTGCCCAAATGCATTATTGATTTTAGTAAGCAGATTTGGCAAGACTGCACTTCCAAGTAAAGTATTCTCTAATGCTTTTATGTTCATGGGAGTAACTTGCCCTAGCATTTCAAGTGTTCCATAAATCATTTGGTCAGTATTAAATGGATTTTCATACTTAGTAGCACCAATTTGACCATAGATTATCTTATTTGATATCTTTAGAAGATTATCAACCAATGCTTCATTGTTGGTAAGTGCTAGCCCATTTTGATCTATTGTAGCAAAAGGAATTTGTTGTCTGTCAAGTGTAGTTACAAGACACTTATTACCAACTACTAAAACATTTCTATCAATGGCTTGGTTAACAACATTCAATCCAATATTTTCTTTAACTGCTGGACTTACATTAGTCCACTGTAAATCATAATATGTTTCATCAGCTTGGGCTGGTAACATTTCTGCTGGATTATATCCACTTTCTACCAATTTTTGATTTCTATTATCTATATAGATATCTGCTGGGTTAATCGGGTACACTACATCTTGTAGATTTTGTGGAACATATGGAAGATTTCCTGTGTACGCAGTCAAGTAAAAAGTAGCTGGATCGCGGAAATATTGGCTATGTGGTAGCTTAAATCTATCAATATTAACGCCAAGCTGGCTTAATGCATCTGCATTTCTTCCCATACGCATTGCACCTTTGATCGCATCTCCATAAATGTTATCTGCGGCAACACGCTCTAAGTAGTCACCAATTTGACCATAACCAGTACTTGTTCCATAGTATGGCAATCCATCAGCAAAAACATATGCATTGATTGGACTATTTGGTATGGCTTCAAATAAATTTACATTGAAAGCTTGTAGGTGATGGTTTTCTTTTAATAACTGAGCACAACTAGCAGCATGCGCGTTTTCGCTTGCTTGCAATGCTGCTTGTATAGTAGGATCACTTGTATTTTTAATAACAGTTAACTGCGATTCAATCAAACCAATCATGTAATATACAGCATCGTCAAGCGTAGTGAAAACCGTACCATTGATTACTATGCTATCAGGATTGGCTGGCGCTCCAGTAGTTGGGTCTGCTTTAGTTCCTTGAACATGATAGCCGCCTGTTAGCAATGTTTGCAGTTGTGTGATTAATTGATTTAATGTTTGGCCATCTGTAGTTGCCATAACTTTGTTATTAGCATCAATTATATAAGGAAGCGTTTCATTGTGAACATACCCTGCAGGGGTTCCAATGAAATCTGCCATAGTAAGTTCACCTAAACTGCCACCACCATATCCAAATGTTTGCATCATTCTGTCAGCGGCTGGTTGATAAAATGGCGTACTCATTTGACTAAGATGATTTAAATCTAACCCAGAATCTATTTTTGATAAGGCAGTTCCAATTTCTTGGAAATGTGTAGCTCGCGTTAGCCCAAGACTTAAGAAATGTTGTCCTAGCTGTGCAAAGTTTTGACTAGGCCCAGTTTTAGATAGATTAGGACACATATGACTAATGTCAGTTAATTGTCCCAAATGATTTAGCGGTACCCCAATATTAAAAGCAGCACTTACTGCACCAGTTGCGGCTTCGCCAGTGGTATTTGTCAGTATTTGTTGACATACAGCATCATTCATCGGATTATCAACTCCAGCGAGCGGAATACCTGCAGATACCAAATTCTTAGTTAAACCCGTTACATCACCAAGCCCTGCATTTAAAATTTGAGCAACAACCTGACTTGGTTGTTGCATACGCAACATATTAGTTGTTGCAAAAGTTCCTAAATTTGACAGATCACTTGCCGCGCTAGGAAGATTTAAACTCAATGTAGTTGTACCGTAACTCATAATATCATTATTGTTACGGAATAAATTTCCAAGACCGCCAGCGTTTGCCGTGCCAAAACTCATGGCAGTTGCTTCGCCAATAGCACCAACTACATTATTTGATATACCACTGTATGCACTGGTAATACCAACATTTTGCATAAAGTTACTGAGTGATCCACTTACAGCATTTCCCATCATGTTACCAGCAACTTGATTAATCATTCCGCCTATTCCGCCACAGCTAGCAAATTGTTGCATTGCATTTGGTAAGTTTAAAGGATTTTGTAAAATTCCGTTTAGTGGACCTAAAATTGAACCAGTTGCTCCCTGTAGTGCACCGCCAACTAAACCTGATATTCCAGATGGCAACACACCAGTTAAACTTGGAAGTATACCGCTGCCTATTGAACTCAGCGCACTAAATGCACCACCAGATAGTGTATTCAATGCACTACTAACACCACCAGTAATAGAACTAAGTGCACTGCTTAAGCCACCAGTGAGACCACCTAAAGCACCAGTGGCAGCACCCAGTGCGCCGCCTAGTGCTCCAGTTATCCCACTCAATCCAAGTGCGCCAGTTAATCCGCCCAATGCACCATTGATTGCTGCGCCAAGTCCGCCCAATAAACCACCGCCAGCAAGAGCAGCAATCATTCCTAAACCAGCACCAGCGCACCCTGCACCACTGCCAACTCCAGCACCTTTTGCGTTTGCTGGAAGCGCCGCTGAAGGACCGCCGCCTTTAACATTACTAGGAACTTGTCCGCTTGCAAGCGCAGCATCTGCGGCACGGCGCGATGGGTTTGAACTAAGCTGTGACATGCTGCTGCTAATAGCATTAGGATCACCTGTTTGTGCTGCTGCTACCGAATCACTTAAGCAACGACTGCCAGAACCATAATTATAACTTAAATCAACATATGCTGCTTGTTGTTCTGGAGTTAAATTACTCCATGCTGGTTCACCGATACGATTTGCAATTCCAGGCGCATATGTATCAACAATCTGTTGTTGCATAAGAGCCTGACCGTCTGTTTGAGTTATTGATTGGCCAGGCTGAACAGGACTACCATCAGCATTATAATGGTTGCCATATCCAATTGCATAGCCAGTGAAAACGCCTTGGCTGTTATAGTCAGGATAAGCAGTTGATTTAAAACCTTCATTTGAAGCAATAAAACTTGAAGTAAGATTAGGGTCTTTAAGTGCACTTGCCATAGGTTAACTCACATTTGTTGGTTTAAAAGTAGGAGGCACCCAAGTTATGTCTCCAGGCTTATAGGTATCTGCTACAACATTAAGCATGCCAGGAACTGCAATGGGTGCGCCTGTTGCTACAACTTTTCGTAAGTTTTGTGGTTGTGGGCGCAATCTTGATTCTTGGTTATTTCCAAGATTTACACCGCTATGATCTTTTAAATCTTCGGTTGGACTAGTTTGAGAATAATATTCTCTAGCAGAATCTAAACTATCAGTAACTCGTGGAAGATTTATATTAGCTAACTTTGCATATCTATCCGCGCTAGTGGTTGATACTAACGAACCAATTGCACCGTTATATGCTGCCCTATCACCAGTCCTGACTAAGTTTTCAATGTCTCTAGCACGATGCAAACTATTTCTCACATAACCAACATCGGTCCCAAAAGCAGATTGATTTCTATCAAAGTCATGAACGGTGTAATCGCTGCCAGCACTATTAAACTTTGTTCCTAATGAATAATTGGAAAGAACAGCAGTGCTGTTTCCGTGTTTGGTGTAAATGCTAGCTGGTAAATTTACTAATATTCCAGTTACACCATCACGAATTGGCGGATGGTAACTGTTTACTACGCTAGTGTTTGGAATTAAACCAGTGTTTACCCAGTTAAACAAATGACTGTTGATATTGAGTATACCCGCATTAACATTTGGTTCTTCAAATGCAGTTCCTGGTCCGCCAAATGGTGAATTTTTTGCATAAACTGGTTTAGTGTTAAAGTATTGTAAGTTGCTAACATTTGCCAACCCATTGGCATTAAGATATAATTGGGTATCACTTGTAATTAATTCAACCGTGCCTACATATGTATTTGGTCCTGCGACTGTATTTGCGATCCATATACTATCGCCATAATTTACTTGAGTAGTAAAATTAGTTGAGTTGCCAGTTACAATTTGAGAAGCTGTATTGGCAGTAATATTTCCAGTTGTATAATATGTATAAACAATTGCATTTGCAATAAACGGGGCATAATGCAATGATTGATTTGTGATGTTAAGATTTGCGTTAGTAGTAAGATATAAGCTAGTATTGTTAGAAATATATGATACATACCCAACAAACACATTGCTTATGTTTGCAATGGCAGAGCCAGCTTTAAATTGCGTAGTAAATGTAGTACCAATGCCAGTGACGGTGTTCGATGTTGTCGTAGTAGTAATATTTCCAGTACCGATTGTAATATTACCTAATGGCATTTTGTACCTGCCCAACTACATTATTAACTGCACCACCAACAACGCTGTTGACTAAGCCGCCTACGCCATTGTTAACAACATTACTAACTGCGCCAACAATACTAGATACGCCGCCGAGACCACTAGCAATGCTTCCTAATGAACCTAACCCACCTGCTAGACCGCCAAGACTGCCAAGACCGCCAAGCAATCCACCACCAATACTGCCTACCAAACCACCAAGCAATCCGCCACCAATTCCGCCAGCGCCGCCAGCAGCTACTAAAACATCTGCTTCAAATGGGATCATAGAGTGGTGACACATATCAAGACTTCCTAAGAAACCTTGTGGTCTACCACCTACCAGTACGCTTGGACTACCAATAATTATTGGATTTGGTGGGTGGGGGTGTCTAGGATCAAATCCAGGGTGACCTGTTACCATATCACCTAAACGACTTGCTGGTCTTCCATTTATGAGAACAGTTAATTCTCCCATAAATGCAACACCAGCGCCAGTATTCATACTACCAATTTTTGCTGGAATAGACATCGACTCTCCTTAGATAGAAGTAGCCAATGTCAATCCTGTTGTTTTAGCAAGGTACTGATTGGCTATATCTTTGTCAGTAGGACCATATAAAGCTACTGCACTCTTATTTAACACTGGAGAATCGGCAGGTGAAATACTAAACACCGCAGGTGCTAACCCAAACCCACCTTGCGGTGTAGCAATCATTACTAGCGGTTTAGTAAGTTTATATGTAGTTTCGGTTTCTTCTGCGACACGAGTGATGATTTCTTCACCTGCAAATGTCTTAAAAGTCATAACGGTAGTTGAGTCAGTTGTTTTCTGTAATAACACGCTTTTTTTCCTGTAATTCGTTGATAGATAGTTTACTTAGACCACTATAACCGCCTTCTACTAAAAGTTTTTCGTTATAGTAAATTTGTGGCACGGTCTTATGACCTTCGGCAACAAGCCAATCACGAACACCCTCATCATTGATATCGACTTCGGTGTAATCTTCGCTCCAACTTTTAAGTAGGTGCTTTGCGCCATCGCAATATGGGCAATTATCTTTTGTATATAATGTAATCATTGATTATTCCTTTTCTATTACTTCTATTTTCCAATCTTTATTTTTACCTCTTTTGCTTGGAGGCCAATTATCTTGTATATTTTTTTGAAATGTTGCAAAACTTAAATTGTTGTCTATGCAAAACTGTTTCAACTCTCCACCATATAACATGTATATATTATCATTATTTGTTAGTTTATAACAATTACTTAGATAGTGATTTTTACCCGTTGGCATTGTTCTGTTTTCTTTAATTTTTTGTATTGTTTCTGGGCTATGATGTTTGCCATACATTGGATTATTACTGCCAGTAGTAAGTTCTCTAAACTTTGCACGAGTTTCTTCACTGTGCTTTTTAGGTCCATAACCACCCCGTTCTTTTTGTAATTGCGAACGCTTTAATCGCTGCAATTCTGCTCCTTCCTTACCATATATTTCTTCGTAAGTCTTTCCTCGGTGGCTCGGTGGTCTTGCTTCTAAACATATGTTGGTTAAGATACCATAAGGTTCATATCCTTTGCGACCATACCGCAATATTAAATCTTCTTCCATTTTATAAGCAAAATTTTCATCAATAATATCTTCTGCAAGATATTCAATTTGTGGTTCTAATCCTGCTTTTCTAATAGCATCAATCTTATTTTCTTTATGAATATTGTCACTTCTTGACATATCCCAAAGATGCGTTTGTGCTCGCTTACCAGTTCCCTTGCCAATATAAAATGGCATATTATTTCTTGGGTCTATAAGTGCATATACATAATACATAATATCTAATTCCTGCTCATTGTATTTAGCAAGAGATAGAGAATATATATTATTTGTAGTATATTTTTGTGTATTATTTTTTAATTTGGCAAATACATTTAATTTTCTTTTATCGGCAAATGGAGTAATATCTATCAAGTTTCCATCATTGTCCTGCCATACACTATGCAATATTGCTTGATATCCCCACGCACTTTCCAAGAAATAATATCCAAGTATTTTTTCTCCCCCATGACTAAGAATATAATTTTTTACATTTGTATGGCATATATTTTCTTCGCAACTTGCATCAGGATTGACTGGAATATTTCCTAACCAATCACAACCAATACTGCGAGCAAAATCAGCAACTGAAGTTGCTGATGGTATAAACCAAATCAAAGACTAAATCCCTTAAATGTATCGTTGGATACATCCTGTTTGGTTCCGCCAATGATATACGAACTTATCTGCGTTTGCTGGGGGGCCACTTGAACTTCTGCACCAGCAATCCATTTCTGTGTCCAAGGCAGTGGGTTATTCTTAGTAGGATATGGTTGACCGAGACCAACTGCTTGCATACGCTTATTAGCAATAAACTCAACATATTCAGCAAGTAGTTGATAGTTTAGACCAATCATAGAGCCATCTTTAAACAGGTATTGCGCCCATGCCTTTTCTTGATTGACTGCATCATCAAATAGTTTGATAGCCGCATCACGACATTCCGTTTCAATCTTGGCATAATCAGGATCATCTTTAGGTAGCAGTTTTAGTAAGGTTTGTGTGCCAGCAAGATGCAGATTTTCATCACGAGCAATCAACTTGATAATTTTGGCATTGCCTTCCATTTTCTTCAATTCAGCAAATGCCCAACTGCAAGCAAATGAAACATAAAAGCGAACACCTTCAAGAATGTTCACACTCATAAGTGCAAGCCAAAGTGCTTTTTTATGTTCATAATTAAACCCGCCCCAATCAGGTGGATCGAAGTCATCTAGGGTTCTTTGGTTATTCATCGTAATAAGTTTATCATAAAGCGCAGTGATATCACCAGCACAATCAACAATTTCTTGAATGTCCATCATTTCATCAAATACTTTTGATGGATTAGCATATACATTGCGAATGATATGAGTATATGAACGAGAGTGAATAGTTTCACTGAATGTCCAAGTAGTGATCCATGTTTCTAACTCTGGTAGTGAACAGATTGGACCAAATGCCACTGCTGGCGCACGACCTTGAACCGAATCAAGTAAGATTTGACGCTTTAAGTTGCTTGTAAAGATATGCTGCTCATTTTGGGACAAGTCTTTAAAATCTTTGGCATCACGAAGAATATCTATTTCTTGTGGTAACCAAAAGAAAGATAATTGCTTTTCGGTAAGTTTTTCAAACTGGCGGTATTTGATAGTATCGTAACGCTGAATACTTACACCGCCATGTGGGTCTAGGAAAGCCAGCGACTTTGTGTGGTCACTCTTATCATTTGCATCAAATACTGTACTCATTGTTAACCTCAATTTTAACTATTATGTCATATTTTGTTATTAATATCAATTTCAAATTCTTGTAACCAAGGAAAAATTTGTCGCCAATCTGTTCCACGGCGACGATCTTTTTCATTTAAGTATGTGAATAATTTACTTATTTCTTTTTGATTTTGAACACTTTTCTTTACAGAATTTGCAATTCCACGCATACACATTATAGAATTTTTTTCTTCTTCATTATTAGATGGCATTAGAGATATAATATTTTCAAAATCATCCATAAAAAAATCAGGTCCAAAGATGCCAGGTTTCATATAAATTGGAGTTGGTCCAACTTCTCCAAGATACTGTGCTACTTTACCAATTGATTTCCAATACACAAGTTTTTCAATAAGTTGTGGCATTGTTTTTATTGTTAGTGAACTTATTGTCTGATGTATTTTTAAAGAAATCCATTTTTGTTTCAATAGATATTCAAAATTACTTTCCCATAAATTTAAATTTAATCCATATCTAACATATTCTTGTTCTTTACCCCAACAATCAATACTACATATAACTCCAAGTGATTTAATTTTTCTCTTTTTAATTAGATTTTTTGTTTTTTCAACAAATTCTTTTAACTTTTCATTCGGTATGTTTAAATTTGTAGTAATTGAGATACTAAGATTTATGTTTGGTTTTTTTTCAAAAAAATCTAATAGAATATCTAATTCTTTTTGAAGTAATGGCTCACCACCTAAAATATGTAATTCACTTAATACATGAGAATTTTTATTAAGCCATGTCCAAAAATATGGAACTAAAGTTTTATATTTCTTTTCCCTAGATATTAAATCAATTCCATTACTATTAAAGTTACCAAATTCTTTATTTTCTTTAGCAATGAACGAACTTAAATTTGGTCCGCAATATAAGCAACCCATGTTACATGTATTGTTAAAATATACTTCAAGAATAGTAGGAGATACGGTTGTTGAATTAATGTTTTCTTTTAATTCTGGTGGAATTGCATGTGGCAATGTTAAATGTAAATTTCTATCGCTGAACCCACCAGAATTTTCTATATTTTTGCAATAACCACAACTAGAATCAGGCCATTTTCCATTTAACATTGCTTCTCTATCAGCAATTTTAATTTCTGTATTATGAAAATTTTCAAAATTTTCTGGAGTTAATGTGCTTTCACTCGTTCTAAAACAAGAACGAGTGATACCGCTATTCAAAAAAAGTGTGCTCCAATTCCATTTTAATGCACATGCAGTTGCAGTTTTTATAGGAAAATTGCTTTCCATTAAATCGTGCAACTTTCACAAGCGTCTTGATCTTCAAGAAGTTGTAAGTTTTTGACTTCAAAGTCTTGCTTTTGTTCAACAAACTTGCTGACATCAACTTCACCTTGACCATCATATGTATTGAAATAATAAAGAGTCTTAATACCATACTTGTAGCAAAGTAGTAGGTGACCAATCATAACACTCATTGGAATCTTTTCATCCGCATAGAATGTTGGATTATAACTTGTGTTAGTAGAGATACTTTGGTCAATATACTTCTGCAGCACAGCAACTAATTTCAAATAACCTTCTGGTGATTTTTGATCCCACAGTAGTTCATACTTGTTCTTTAATTTGCGGAACTCTGGCACAACTTGCTTTAATACACCATGCTTGCTCTGCTTGACACTAATAAGACTGCGTGGTGGTTCAATACCATTTGTAGCATTGGCAACCTGTGCACTAGTTTCTGCTGGCATAAGTGCCATCAGAGTAGAATTACGAATACCATGTTCACGAAGACTTGCACGAAGCGATGCCCAATCCATGCGCTCCACATGAGGCACAAGTTCATCAACTTCACGCTTATATGTGTCAATAGGCAGAACACCATAACCATACTTGGTTTCATTGCTCTTTGGTGCAGCACCACGCTCAATAGCAAGTTGATTGCTTGCACGAATAAGATAGTAAGACCATGCTTCTGCATACTCGTCAACGAGTGCCAACGCACGAGGATCGCTATAACTCATATCATTCTTTGCAAGGAAATATGCGAAGTTAATGATACCAACGCCAAGTGGACGACGGTTCATTGTGCTTAACTGTGCTGCAATAACAGGATAGTTTTGGTAGTCAAGTAGCGCATCAAGACCACGAACAGCAAGGTCGCACATCTTTTCAAAATCTTTTGGTTCCTTAACATTGCCCCAATTAATTGCACTAAGTGTGCATAAACTTATTGCAGCACCATCATAATCTTCAACATCTGCATCAAGATACACATACTCATCAGTTTCTATCTCGTTTTCATCTACTATTTCATATAACCAATCGTTATTTTTCATTTTGTTTCCTTAATTTGTTCAATTTATAGATAGATAATCCAGTGTATTCGGATGCTTCTCTCATTGACCCGTAATATATTCCATCAACGGTAATAGATTTAGCATATCCATTTTTTTCACCATAGTTTGCCTTGGCAGAATGTCCTTTACTTTTCCACTCAGTATATTCGTAATCAATATTGCGAGTGTTTGTTAATTTCTTACACCAATAATTTTTATGAATCTGTCTTTTCCCTCTAGCAACCGCACTCATTGTAGAAGGGTTTAAATTATTTTCTTTACAGAACTCTAACATATTTTCAATTTCAAAGATATTTCCATTTGGGTCTTTGACCAACCATTTATCAATTTTTAATTTGTGTCTATTATTCTTCCATAAAGATTTTCCTTTATGTGGCGATGGTTTGCCTTTTCTTGCCGCCGATATTCTTTCATAGTATATTTTAGCAAGTTCTGGATTATCGTGATGACTCCAACCCATGCCAGAATAATTATTTAAATTATAATATTCAGAAGAGTTGGCTGCATCAATATCGCAAAGAAGCAGTTGTTCTTTTTCCAATGCCTCTTTTCGTGACAATTCAATAGTCAATATTTTTCTTTCAAAGTTTTCTGGATTGTTGTTATATATTTCATTAAAGTAATTGCTTGAACTAACATACCCGTCAGTCAATTCACCATAGTGCGAACCAATGTATTTCTTGTTATCACTTTTAGAAATCCACATATATATAAATCCATATTTCATAATATATCTCCCGATATATTATTTATCACTCTTTGCACTTTTACTGCCATTAAATCTTTCTTTATTAAGATATAATAGGTTTTTGGATTCTTTTTTATATTTCAAGAACTCTTGATATTTTTCTTTTGGAACACGAATTTTTTTTCTGGAAGCACCATCAAAGATATGATTCAATGGCTTTGTAGGCAGCGCAATTTCAGCGCACAGATTGCTTTGCTTGATTACAGCCTTGCTTTCAATAAACGCACCATGAGTATTAGCATGATCAACATTCATAAGATAGATGCGACCTGTGTTCTTGCGCTCTTCCATGAACTGTGAAAATAGGTCAATAGCTTTGTAGGTCTTCTTACGAATCTTTGGATTCTTTTCTGCTTTTTCATACAGTTCTTTGAACTTGTCTTGATCAGCAAAGAACGCATCATACAAACCTGGCACATCACTTGGCGAGAAGCAAGTAATATCACCGCCTTGAAGAAGACGCTCATACATAAGTTTGTTAAACTGAACGCCATAATCCATCTGGCGAATACGATTATCTTCTGTTCCCTTATTGTTTTTGAGAACCAGCAAATCTTCTACTTCATAATGCCATAGTGGGTAATAAAGAGTTGCAGCACCATTGCGAACACCGCCTTGTGAGCAACTACGAACTGCTGCTTGGAACATCTTATAGAATGGAATTAAGCCTGTGTGAGAAGCATCGCCACGACGAATAGGCGAACCGATAGCACGAATAGAACCCGCCCCAATGCCAATGCCAGCCTTTTGTGAGACATACTTAACAATGGCACTGCTTGTTGCATTAATGCTGTCTAAACTATCGCCAGTTTCAATCAACACACAAGATGAGAACTGGCGCTGCGGAGTGCGAAGACCAGCCATGATAGGAGTTGGAAGAGAAATGTCATGCTTTGAGATAGCATCATAATAATCACGAACATACTTCAAGCGAGTATCCTGTGGATACTTGGCAAATAGGGTTGCAGCAATAAGCGCATAGGCAACCTGTGGCGTTTCCATAATTTGTCCAGTTACACGGTTCTGAACCAAATACTTTCCGCGAAGTTGTTCCATAGCAACATAAGAAAGTGTACAATCACGCTCGTGATCTATAAATTTATTAATGGTTGCCCATTCTTCTTCAGTATAATCTGTTAGTAAATTAGCATCATAGAAACCACTTTCTACATTCTTCTTTATAATATCAATCAATGGTAGAGGAAAATAATTGTTATATACTTCTTTACGAAGGTGATAATTTACAAGACGACCTGCAACATACTGATAATTAGGTGCTTCTTCACTAATAAGATCAGCAGCAGCCTTGATCATTGTTTCTTGAATTTCAGAAGTCTTAATATTATTGTAAAATTGTATTTGACTTCGTAGTTCTAATTCACTGGCACTTACGCCATTGATGTTTTCGGTTGCCCAAAATACTACTTTATGTAATTTTTCAATATTTAATGGTTCTTTGCGACCATCACGCTTTGTAACATTGATTGCCATTCTATTCTCTTTCAAACTGGTAAATTTTTGTAATTAGCACGATTAATCAATTCTGCTGATGGACTGATCGTGAGGTTATTTACAACCTCGCCCAAGCTGTAATTAAGCGTATATAATCCGCCTTCGCATCTGACTAAATTAAGGTATTCATGTTTTTCTCTATCTCTATAAACTTCAATAGCCATTGTATCACGAAACGGATAAGAAGTATAATATAAAGTGTAGTACATACCCAATGCACGGGCTAAATCGCAGTAATTACCTTCACTAATAAGTGTCCAAGGATCGGGCCAGTTACGACAATCATCGTATTCAAGATAATTTGTAATGATTGGGCATTTAACCCAATCACGCGCTACAGTTTGCAAATGATTGTTTGCAATACTGCGACGATATGTTCGCCATTCTAAAATTTTATTATCAGATTTACCAGAGAACCAATTATAACATTTCAAGGTATCTAATTGCATAGTTGATGAGGCCAGTTCCATTTGAGTCTGAAGTGTAAGTTAAATCGGTTCCGTCAAAACCAAGTGTAACTCCTGTATCAGCATTTTGAGTTCCATCATCTTCTATACTATAAATTCCAGTCGGTGTCAATGTTAATTTTAACATACCAGTTCTAACTTGGCTTCCACTGTTTCTGTATATAGTATAATCTACTAGCATACCAACAACTTGAGAAGCAACACTATAAAAATTTGTTCCTAATCTTGAAGTAGTGCTTGCTGCAAGAACCAATGATTGCCCCATAAGATGATGTTCAGTTCCAAGTCGAAGACCAACAGTATAATTCCATTCTACAGAATTAACAGTTTCAGTAACACGATTACTATCTGTTCTGTCAAAGCTATCACCAACGGATGCACAACCAATAGCAGTAGCTGAGTCAAAATATATAACTGGTACTACTGGACTGCTAGCGCCATTCAAGCTATCGCCAACATCTTTGTAATAATTTGCAAAGCTAACAAAGTTAGTGGCATTTGTTATATAAGCACCATATGAATAAATTTGATCCATTACACTGTTGCTAAGAGTAACGCCTTTTGCGCTGCTACCAACTAGATAAACGCCGTTATATAAGTTATTAAATGTACAGCTATCCATTAATGCATTGCTTGCACTTTGTGTAGCAGGTACATATAATCCAACATTAAATCCAGTAATTAAACAATCTACCAAATTAACATCGCTTGGAAATGTCAAACTTCTTCCTAGTATCTTTACGGCGGAAGTTATATTTCCAGATATAGTATCAGTTAGTGCAGTAACAGATGAAATTGGTCCTTGCAGACGAACATTGTTCAATGTCACGCGACTTGCACTATCTATGACTATACCATCATTAAGACTTTTTAGCGTTAGATCACTGATAGTAATATCATTTGGCAACCCTGCACCATTTAATCCAATAAGATTCTGAATCTGTTGTTTATTATCTGCAGTATACATAACCCAAGTAATATATGGATAAATGTATGGATTTGCAGTTTGTGTAATTTGTGTATTAAATGTTCCTTCGCCTTCAATTCTAGCATTGCTAGGAACATTTATACTACCACTTACGATATAATTTCCCGCAGGAAAATATAATCTCTTTTTTGCAGGATAGCTAGATGTGCGGCAATAAATTTCATAAAGTGCACGGTTAATAGCTTCTGTGTCATCAGTTACGCCATCGCCTCTTGCGCCAAAATCTTTTACACTAACAAAATCATCAAGTTTATCTTGTAACTTACGAATAGTACTGCTATTTCCAAAGGTATAACTTTGGCTAGTCCAAGCAATGCCATTTACACTGTTTGATATTTGACCAGCAGCACCCACTGCAATAAACTGTCCAGCATTATATAATAGCGCATCGGTTGTATAGTTTAGGTATTGAACAACATTTCTCCAATAAACATATTGATTGCTTGCATGGTATAGATAACCATATTGTCCGCCTAAAACACTATAAGAAGCATTTGTTGCTGCATCATTTAAGTTGGGTGCTAATAAGTTTGAACCATAATAAACACTAGTGGGAGTCCAAGTTACAGAATCTTGACTTGCTAAATATGTTAACCCAACATCCCCCACTGCAAAGAAATAAGTTCCAGTGTATATAATGTCTAAAAAGTTACTATTTGTATATGTAGTAGTAGTACTCCAAGTGGTGCCATTTGTACTTGTAGCAACAATACCATTATCACCCACAACAGTGTATAGACTAGTAGGACTACCTGCGCCAGGAGCAGTAAAGGTTTGATAAATTACTGCATTTAAATCACTAAGTGTTACAGGTGAACCACTTGGGTTTGTAGCTGAATTGTTTATAGCGATTGACCAAGCGGTTCCATTTGCACTATAAATTCCCTTGCCGCCTACGCCAACTGCAATTGCCCTATAAGTACCACCGCCTAAATTTGCAACAGTAATATTACGAAGATCAGTGCTGAGACCACTTGACTGTGCAGTCCAAGTTGTTAGATTTGGACTGGTAATAACTATACCACCAGCACCAACGGCTATCCACGAAGAACTAGGTATTCTGTTAATACCGTATAAATTGCTTGTTGTTCCACTTGTTCTGCTAGCAAATGTAGAAAACGCAACAATCGTTACCGCAGTTCCTGTTGCAGTTACAGGATTGCTCAATACTAAAGTACTAGTTCCTGCACCACTTACCACTGTAGTATTTGCTGGAATACCCGCACCAACAATATATTGTCCATTGGCAATAGTAAGATTTCCAACCGAAGTTATTGATGAACTGTTAGCCGTTGTAGTAGCAGTGGTCGAAATTGTTGTGTTTGTTAAGATTACGCCGCCATTGCCAACGGTTACCCAAGAAGTTGTTCCATCATAATAAGTTGTATTAAGAGAAGTTGCAACGCCACTCGAAAGAGTTGTCCATGTAATAGCATCTGCACTTACATAGATGCCGCCACTACCAGTTAATGCCATAAATGCATTGCTTGAATAATATATATTGGTAAAATTTTCAATGTTGCTTGCAATACTAGAAATATAGTTTAGCACACCATATGAATTTTTATAAACATCGCCCCAACTTGTTAGTGCGTATGCACTAGTTCCATCAGTAGCTACGCCAACAAATGAATCTACTAGCGATCTATTCCAAGTTACAGCGTCACTGCTATAATAAACTTTGTTGTTTGCAGCCGTAGCAATATAAGAACTGCCGCCGCTTGTTGTCAAATATCTTATGCCTAGCAAATCAAAACTACTGATACTCTTATTTGTCCAGCTTACGGCATCTGTGCTATAAACGACTGTGCCAGATTTACCAACTGCTACATACTTTCCATTAGCATAAGTTATTGCGTTGAGCGGCACAGATACTCCACTTGTGTGTGATTGCCAAGTGATGCCATTAACACTAGTAAAAACACCACCTAACAATGTAACAAGAACAAATATTCCATTACCAAATGTAACATCGTTAATTGATGTGTAGGTAATTGCCCCACCAGTTGCTAGTAGTGTCCAAAAAGTTGTATTGGTTGGAAGAATACCAGCAGTAGTAGTAGCGATGCAAAGATATGAATTGCCGCTATAACTTACAACTGTTCCGCTTGTATATGATACTGATGCACTATAGGTTTGTGTTCCCTGATTCCAAACTGTACCATTACTACTATAAAGCACTGTGCCATTTGCGCCAACGGCCACAAAATAACCAAGCCCATATGCAATGCCCAATAAATCACTGGTTGTTCCGCTATCGGTGTTGCTCCAATTAGTTGCATCTGTACTAGTTAAAATGTGACCAGAAGTACCAACTGCAACATATATTGTTCCATTCCATGCAATGGCATTATACTGTGCTTTGGCATTTCCTGTTTGTGGATTATAACCAGCGTCATTATTCCTAAAGGTGTAGCTGTTGGCTAAATTTAAAATATCGCTGTATTCAGTAAGAATTTCTGTATTGCCAGTTTCTGGTGCACCATCGACAAGTTGACCATTGCCGATAAAAAGACGACGCTGATCAACGCTGTAACCAAGTTCGGCCTTAGCGAGTTGTGGTAAATTTTCTAGTAGACCGCTACGATGGGATATACGGGAAATTTGAACGATTGCCATATGGAATATCTCTCTTTAGAGATATTTATGTATAAATGGCAATGCTATTTGCAATAAAAAAACAATGGGAAAAAATTATTCAGAGTAAAATTTTGTAACTCTGTCCCACCATACTTGAGTCCAGTGTTCAAAATCATCGCCTTTGATAATCCATCGCTGTGGCTCACAATCTTTGCTGCACATAAGGATAACAATCTGTGATATATCTGTGCCAAACAACTCGTTGTGTGCAGCAGCATACGCAGCGCCTTGAATGAAATAGTCATGAATCCATTCAGTTTTCTTGGGTTTATTGGTTTGTTTGTAATCTACGATAGATGGTTTACCATTATAAACGCCAACAAGATCAGTAGTGCCAGCATAAAGTTGCGGGTAATATAGCGCAGTTTCCATGCCCCAATATTCTTGCATCTGACCTTTCATATAATTCTCGATAATAGTAGTTGCCATCTTAGCAGCATCGGCATGAACTAAATTACTGCCTGTTTTTAATTCTCCAGTTTCAAGCCAATTTTCTAACTGCTTGTGCATTGAAGTGCCGCGACCAGCAGCTTCTGTTGTAATAGCTTGTGCTTTTACAACACCTACACGCTTTTTCCACTCGTATAATGATTTCTTTTTTTCTTCACTCTTTGTTTTATCAAGGATCGTAGTTACACTAGCAACAACATCGCCTTCTGGCGTTTGATATCTACGACCTTCAACAGTTTCTTTTCGTGTGATTTGTTTATAATCATACAGCGGATTGTGCGTTACATATGGATTTGTCATATTATTAATATATCACAAAATTGCCAGATGTCAAGTGGTTTTTTTACCAGCTAATCTGCCAAGATATATGCGTTCCATCTAAACTTAAACGACTTACTGTATAACCAAGAGCAGAAAAATTGTTTATAACAGCGTTCATTTGAGCAGCACATAACAAATTACTATTAGTAGTTTGCCAAGTGCTGTAATAATTTGGATCAAGAGTCATTGGAGTACCAGCAATATTTGCGCCACTTACCATCGTATATGTATTGCCTTTAATCTGAACAGATGTTTGGTTATTGTCAACAGCATTAATAATATTAATATTAATTAACGCAAGTTCAGTTTCAACAATTACGCTATCAACACTTGCAATTCTGGCATTTGTGGCATTAAACATTTGTGGCTCCGTTATTATTTATTGGATTTTTTATTCTTTTTAACCTTGAATGTTTTACCACCAACAGTAAATTCGCTGTGTCCTGCTTCACGAGCAGCAGCAAGAGCACCAGTAAATTGGTTACCTTCGCTTATACTTAATTCAACATCGGTTGCTTGAGAGCCAGCTTTATATAGTTTTTCTATATCGCCAACATTGCGTAGCAATTTAAATGCAAGGTTATCAACACCAAATTCACCATCTTTTTCAAGACCACTTTGGCGCATCGTTTTAATTTTTTTCTTTAATCTATTAATTGTTTCGCTATCGCCGCTGTCTATTGCTTGGTCAATTTCATTATGAAGATATTCATACTTGTCTTCAATATTAGAAGTGTCAGGCGTTGCTGTAATTTTCTTTGGAAATTTTACCCAATTATCATCATATACGCTATATATGCCATTGGAGATATGCTTCTCGTCACTGTTTTGTACATATACTTCGACGGAATGACCAAATATAGATATATCATGCTGGTCATTAAACGCACTTTTCTTAGCAAGAAACATTTCTTTAAGGTCTACTTCGCATGGACCATTAATATCTGCAATTAAATGCAAATCTATGTCGCTCATTGAAGTGTAATTGAATGAAGCATTGCTGCCGCTAACAGTAATATCAGTTAATTTAATATCTGCAATGTTAATAAAAGCTAAGAACTCTTTAGCAATTTTAAAAAGAGCAAGACGAACTTGCGGCTTCAAGCGATTATTATCCCACAGTTGTGGATTAAGTTTATCATGAAAATGTGTAAGCTGGTCTATATCATCAACGCGCATTAAGTATTTATTAGAACTTAGCTGCGTTACTTGCCATCTGATCTACGGTTTTTTCTTCCGCATTATTATCATCTAGCGACTCATCGTCGGCAGGAGATTTTTTACCTAGCGTAATGCTATCTTGATTTGCATCGCCAATCATATCTTTTAAGCCAGTGTTTTCTTCATCTGCCATCATATCTTGTAAAATATCAAAGTTAAATTGATATCCAGCATTGTTCATTAGACGAGCAATATTTGCCATCGGAATTTTTTCGCCTGGCTTTGTTTTACTTTCCAGATATTGTAAAATTGTCATGAGAAATGCTTCCTCACCTTTTACAAAATCTGGAGCAACTTCAAAAAGTTTCATATTATGCTCTGCGACCACGGCCCATTTCAGCGCCAACTCCACCAGCCGCAGCATCTGCTGCATCAAGTTCGCTGGCATTATCACGAGGCGGCGTTATTGCTTCGTCTCCGCCTACTGGAGCATTCATATCTGGCGCTGGTTCTCCGCCCATATCGCTGCCCATATCATCGCCACCGCCCATATCCATAGGTTGACCGCCGCCAACTGCACGGCTAGCGTTGTCAAGAGCATCACGAGCACTATTTGCTGCGTCTAGCAGAGTAGAAAGAGTTGTCTTAGTTGCTTCGCTGAACTGGTTAGCTTGGTCCATGCCAATCTGATCCTTCATTGCGCTAACAAGTGCTGGAAGTTTTTCGTTCTGCATATCGCTGATTTTTTCAACGATGTCTTGTACGCTATCTGCAAGGTCACGAGCAGCCATGGTAACACGGGCTTGTTCAATCTCACCCTCGGTAAGTGCAGGTGGAAGAGTATAGCTTTCATTCTTTGCCATCTTAGTAGCAGTAGCATACATTACTTCATCACCACGAGGTCCATAACGCTTGCTAAATTCATCTTTGCGCTTTTCGAGTGCACCCTTGTAGTGCTCACGCTTTTTTAATTCAGTTGGTGTCAATTCGCGTTCGTTAAGATTTATCGCACAAAAACGATCAATTCTGCGCATTGCTTCACTAAGACGAGTGCGTTTTGTTGTCATTTCATTCTTCCAAGTTTCTAAAATTTTTCCAACCATTACAGCTTCCATATATTGTGGATTTCGCTCTGCATGATGAGCTTGGCTAGTGCTTTTAATCTTTCTGATTTTGCTACCAATAGTTTGCAACATTTGTGATGCATCGTTTTCGGTGATAGTATTTAAGTTTAACTGCCAACGATAAACCTTATTCAACTGTTGATTCAACTCAGTGGCTGAAACACTTCCAAATTCTTTAACAAACATAGTAATGTCCTTACATTTAATAGTATTTATTGCAGTGAGACAGTTTTCTCTAATTCGTGTAACTGTTGATCTAACAATTCTAATTCAGTTTCAACATTAACAAGCCTATCTGCATATATTTGGTTATCTGGATTAGCTTTATATCTTATAGAATACATTTGCTTATCGCCAAGATAAATGTCTAACTGTTTATCAATTACTGTCGCTCGTTGAATATCACGATAATATCGCTTACTTGCCAATGCCGCAAGCAATATAGCTACTCGTCGTTGACGCAATTTGGCAATAATTGATTTGCCTTTTGTTACTTGCCACAAGTTATCTACAAGTTTTACATTGATACCATTGACAAGGTATCCGTTCCCCACGGATTTTACAATCACTGCTCCTTTTTGGGATAGGTGACTGTATTCTTCCGTGACGAATTGTTTGATTTTGTTAAGAGTTGCGGTTTCATCTATCATAATATTATAATAGCATAACGCTGTCTCTTATGTCAATTAAGTATGTGATTTTGCAACATATAATATAAGTCCCAAAAGTGCCGTTAATAGTGAGCCAATAATGCCAATTCCTAAGCCAACGAGTTTTTTATAAGCCAAAGTTTCTTTTTCGATTAACATAGATTTAATTTCGCTGACTATGGATTCGACCTTTGCAAGTCTTGCTTCCATAGTGTTCATTTTATTATCCATTTGTTCATAACGCTCTGCACAGATATCAACATGCGCTTCTAAACTGGTTCGCTCTATTTCATATGGTTTATTTGCCATAACAACTCCATGCATTGCAAATAATATTTATTATGACACTTATAATAATAAAAACACTATATTTTGATTATCGCCATTTGTAACAGTATAATGATCAAGGTTTTTGGCAGTTTCTTCTAATCCAGTAATCATTGGTATAAGGTCAATATTGCTTTCTAACTCAGTTATATCACCATCAAAATTATCTATATTGAAATCAAACATCCATATTTCTTCATGGCCACTATATTTTTTACCAAACCCTAAACCATCTGTATTACGAAAAAATTTTCTAGGATAAGATTGAATAGTAGGAATAGATTTTATATTAATTGCTTGCATAAGAGTGTGCCAATTTTTAAGTTGGTCTGCGGCATGATAGTCACCATTTCTGGTAATATCAAATAGTGTCATACATCTAATCATGTTTTTACTTATAGTAGAGTAATTTAGACAAAGAAAAAGGGCGGTTACCCGCCCTTGAACTTGTTTAATATATCTGTGATATATTAAGTATAGCTTAGCTTGAAACCACGAGCTGCGATCATAGTGCCAGTAACATCAACGCTGTTGTTACCAACAGTTGTTCCTGCGCTACGAATGATGCCTTGAATGTCGGTTGCACTGAAGTGTGAAGCACCTTCAAGAAGTAGACTGATGTTACCACCGCTACCATTCTCAATCTGATAAGCAAGAACAGTGACATTTGACTCAAGAGTGTTTAGGATTGCAGGAACTGCATAATTAACACCCACTTCACCACGAAGGTCAACTGCACTACCGCCACTTGCTGCAACATAACCTGCAACTGCAAGAGGGGTCTTACCGATAAAACTAATCATGCTACCAGCAGGACCAGCATTACCACTTATACGATAAAAATCTGCCATTTTAATTCTCCAAAATATTGCGTCTATTACGCTACTATTATTTATACATAATTATGATTTATGGGGTATTACTCTTCTGCGGCATTATACCCTGTCTAGCCAGTGATTTAGCTACTGCTTCTCTTTTATTTGGATCAGCTAGTGTATTTGCCAATGTTTGAGCAATATTTGGACTATCTGGATCAAGACCAATATACTTTAGTAGTTGACTGTTACGATTTGATAGTCTACTACCAGTCCCAGATTCACTACCAGCGCCAGAATCTAAACTTTTTCCTGGATTATCATTTGACCATTTACGATTCTTGTACCAAGTTTCAGCGGCATCATTTGCCAATTTATCAATTAGTTCGGGGTCAACTGATATTAGACTAGTTGATGAATCAAAAGAAACCGCAGCTTCACTGATAATATTACTAGGATTTCTGTATACACTGCTGTTTAATCTTTTAGTAATTTCAGCATAACGAGGATCACTTGGTTTAATTGTTTCGCCACCAACAGTTATAGGCTGTGGAGTTTTAACTTTTAAATCTTCTGGTGATTTAGCAGCCGCCGCCGCTTTTATCTGGTCAGGATTCATGCTGCCAGTTGCTGGTTCTTTTGTTTTTGAGAAATAACGGCGAGTAAGTTCTTGCGCAACTTTATCATTTGCAAATTTACCACTGCCGCCAGTTCTAGGAGAAACTTCTGCCCACTTAGCGCCTTCCCAACGATATTTTGTTACACCGCCACCTGCTGCACGAGATTTTCCAATCTCTACTTCAGCACCTCGTGGTATAGTTTGTTGTTTTTGTTCTCCGCCAGCAGCGGCACCTGCTGCAGAACTGCCAGCACTGGTATCTTTATTAGCGCCAGCAGCACCTGCGGGTTGTTCTCCACCAGTAGCGCCAGCACCGCCTAAGAAATATTCTTTAAATCGCTCAATATCGGTGTCAGTAATAAAGCCAGCGCCCATTTTCTTAAGATTGGCATAAACTGCGTCTTCAATGCCTTTGGCAAGTTGCATTGGGTCTTTAGATATGCCTTGACCAACTCGCGGGTCTTTTTGATTTCGCAAAGCAACGGTTTTAGAATATTCAGAAATAGCATAGTTAATGAACTTCTTCATTGACTCTGCAGTAGCTTTAAACTCAGGACTGCCTACTTGTGGCGGTTCGCCTGGCTTTGTTAATTCTGTCAAAAACTCAACGGCTCTCATTTATCTTCCTAAGACCTCGAATAAATTTAGCAGGGTCTTGTCCACGAATACTATTAATTAATCTGCGTTCAAGTTCATCTGCTTCTGGAGTATCATAATTTTCTCGTATTTGCGTAATTAAATTTATTGCACTGTTAATAATATGGTTTGCACGACTCTCCAACACTAAACCAGAATTTTTATTAATGGTCAGTGAACTTAATTCGTCTAATATTGAGCGGGTTTGTTTACGCAAATCTTAATACTCCACGAATATTTATTGAATAGTTGCTTTAAAAAATAATAAAGGATAACATATAATAATACATAATAGTATGTCTGAACAATTTAAAATAACCCTTGCCAACCCCAATGATTTTTCTGACACGCATGAACTGTTGTTTAATTTAGATGATACTCCTATTGTTGAAAAATGGAAACAAAAGATAAACTTAGTAAACAAGCTAAACATACCAGTAGATGATCCTACTAGATTCTATGGAATGAATAGTGCCGAAGAAGATGCAAAGATTTCCATTGGTTTAATCAATAGAAATATTGAAACAATTAATTCATTTAAACCGCTGATAGACAGGGCAATGACATCTATTAGCGACACTGATACTCTTAATCTATTGCATCATGTATTTGAAGAATATCATGGATTACTTAATGAACAAAACAGTGAGTTTTGGTTATCAGCGCCGCCAGAAGTACGCAAAGCCTTGTGTGATTTAAACATTAATGTTCATAGAGTTGAAAATGTTCGTGATAACAATGTCAGTAGATTTGTTGCAACATATTTTGCATTACCAAAAAGAAGCAAATTAGATATCGGTGATTACAGTAATTTAAAATGGCATATAAAATTTGGCGAGTTGTTTTTAAATTATGTAGAGGTAGGAAAAACGCTAGAAGATTTATGGCGCGATAACGATCAATATATTCATCCAGATGCATTTAAACCATGGATACATTACAGTGCTGATTTTACTGTTAGACTACATGACAATGCGCATAATGCAGAATTTAAATATGATGAATGTTGGAAATATTTTAAAAAGAATGCTGAATTTTTTAAAAAATTAGGATATTCATATAAAGATATACGATTAAATCCTGGATTTATTAAACTTGGAAAATTAATATACAAAGATGAAAAAGATATTTTAGATAAAATACAAACACATCAATTTTTATCTAATGTTAGATTTTTATAAAGACCTTTATAATATAAATTGTTTAGCAATAAATCAACTTTGTCTATTTTTTCCAAACGAGTTTTAACAACATCTGTTAATTTTTCTCGCAATTCAATCAACTTTTCTGCAGTATCAAAAACTAGTTCTTGATCAGCATTAGTAAGATTAAGATGTAATCTGTCTTTTTTACCACTATTAAACGCATTATGAACGGTGTTGGTGTGCAGCTTGTACAATTTAGTATAACTTGGCATAGTGACAAAACTATCATCGACATAAAAAAAACATTCTGGAACTTGCGTAACTATTGGCAAATGCCATCTAGCACTGCCAAAGTCAGTATGAAAATCCAATGATGAACTTGGTTTCATCAAAGAACTATTAATAATTCCAAATTTAATATTTGAAAGTTTTTCTATTTTGTCTAAAACTTCTATGATATATGGAAATTTTTCGGTTAGTAATGTAGTATAATATATAAAATCTTTTGGTTTTACTAATCTAAAATTTTCTATTAAATTGTTCCAGTTAATATCAGCAAACCCATCTAACGCATCAACAGACAAACTTGTTACTGTTGTTTTGTTTGGGTTAATTTGTTTTTCTATAGGCAAAGATGTGTCATGCGTTCTTAGCCAAATTCTATTACTTCCTGTTAAATTAAAACATTCAAAATGATGTTTAACTACTTGGCTTCTAAATTTATTAAAATCAATGTCAATATGACTTAAATCAACAAAATCTTCTAATTCTTTAAACATAACATATTTATGTTGTCATTATTTTGAAGATTTAATATTAGCTAACATACTTTTTAATCTGCTGCTATCGACTGTTGCCGTGACTTTACTAGATTCAGTATCAATGTTGCCAGCCGCTCTTACGACACTGCCAGTTTTAAGACCGTCGAAGATAGTATTTGATGGTTTCTTGAACTGAGATGTTTGGCTATCATCATCTGGAAGATCGCGAATACGCAAACTATCAATATCAAATTCAAGTTCAACCTTTTGTCCAACGCCACTGCTGCTACGAGTTTTCATAATTTGAAGTTGATATTTGCCGTGCTCACGCATACTGCGTGTTGTAAAAATGCCGAATAGATTGTCTGCAGTATTGATTTTTGAAATACCGCCACTAATATGACTGTGGTCAAACTCTACTTCTTCAACACTTGCACGATTTAACTGCGATGCTGTAACCAATAAGATTTGCATTTCTTTGGCAAAATTACGAATTTCCTCACTTACATACTTGTCCTTGACAAACAAATCACTTGGGCTAACCTTTGCACTAACAGGCATTAGCAAATCAAGATAATCAATCATAACAAAATCTACACGACGACCGCTGCGGATTTGCAGTTCTTTAATATAAGCACGAACATCGTTGATATTGCTTTGCGCTGGCAAATATTTGATTTGTAACTTACCACTCTTTTTACCCATCATGATAACCTTCATATCTACATTGTCAATATCTCTGAAGATATCTTTACTTGGAATATTAGTAATCATACTATCAATACGCATAGAGGTTAGTTCTTCACTCAATTCTAGCGTAATATAAACGCCATTGAGACCAAGTTGCATCCAGTTAACTGCAATGTTTTGCATAAACAGTGACTTACCGCTACCGCTACCACCAGCAAATATATTCAACTCGCCCTTATTAAACCCACCAAATAGTTTCTGGTCAAGTGCGTTCCATCCTGTAGAAACCTGCCCATTGTTATCTTTAATTCTCATCAAACGGGCTTTAGGATCAGCAAAGTAGTCTGTGCCAAGGTCTTTAGTCAAGCTAATTTGCACTGCATCCTTAATAAGTTTCTCAACAGGATCAAAATCGCCTTTCTCAAGCAAGTCAGCAGCGGCAAGAATTGCTCGTTCAAGTTCTTTTTGTCTAGTAAATCCCTCGAACTCATCTAAAAACCAAGAGGTATGGTCATCTGTCATTCCAGAAATTGGTTGAAATGTATTATTGGTGGCAGCATTAATTTGCTCATGCAACGGCATAATAGTATGCTTTTCACAGTGTTCCTTAATGAACTCTGCTGCACTTTTTAAACTACGATCAAAGTTATTTGGATTAAAAATATTTTGAACGCGCACATAACTTTGCGAATCGCTCAGCATCATTTCAATGAATAGCTTTTGGATTTGTGCGTCGTATGTTTTTGCCATATGTGTATTATATCTTTATTCTTGGTTGTTGTCACTATTTTTAGTTAAGTCGATAAGCCATTTGTTTTTGCTTGCCCAGCAATCGTAAGTACTTTCAAATAAAGTATTATCAAACTCAACTTGGGAAATATTATTAACCAATGTTTTACATTTATTTTTATCAAAAATATCAACTATATCTATTCTGTTTATTCCTAGTTTTTTCCATTCATTTAGTGCATGTAGTCTACTTTTTTGTATTGCCAACAATGCGGTTTCTTCGTTTGGATATTTTATTTTTGCAAATTTAGGATTTCCAGAATTGCATTTCAACCATTCAATTATACTCGAATAATCTTGATTTATTCTTTTTTTAACAAACGCCGCCGTGGTAACTTCACAAAACAGACTATCATCTATATAATAAAATTTACATTTTGGAAAACGATTAATTATTTCGTTATTGCAGAAATGCGAGTTGCCAGTATCATATTCATAAGATGATATATTTTCTTCAAAACTATTATTAAAAAAAAGAGAATGAAAATATCGTTTAGAAATACTTTCTATACCTTGTTCAAGGGCACCGTTATCATCAATAATTCTGCTTTCTGTTGGCAACTTATATCGCTGCTGCAAAATAAGAAAAGTAAGAAAATCGCCACATGCACCACCATTGAATACTATGCATATTTTAGGTTTAAACATTAAAACCACTTTCGTGAATGTAACTGTATTTTTAATTTATTATTCTGCACACTGTTTAAAATACTACGCATAGTAAACAACTGCCCATACTTAGCAACAGCATCTGATACATCTTTAATTCCCGCTTCCCAATCAGGAAATGCTACTCCCCAACCATATTTTAGTGCAGCATCTACCATTGCCCCACCAGCTTTATCACGATCAGGCACGACAATGATATCACGGTCAAGTGTCTCAATAACTTGAGCCTGTCCATCATTGATTTCATTGCTACAAATAGCAAGTGCACCAATAGCAACTGCATCAAGCAATCCTTCAACGACGATGCAAAACTGTGCATCCTTGTGTTGCCGATCATAGCCCCATATCAAATTACTTGGATAGTTAGAAAAATATTTGACTTTCTTTTTACCATCTTCAAACAGCCGCCCACTAAATCCCATAGGTTTGTTTTTCCAAGTAAATGGAACAAGCACACGGTTTCTTAGTAAAGGGTCGTCTGTCCAGTAAAAATCAGATAACTTATCGCCAAAACCTCTAGAATCAAGATAATTGATAGCATTTTCAAGACTGTTATAATCGTTTTCATTGATATATCCATCATTTAACCAACTTGTAATAGGGCGACCAGGACACGGATCACGAGGTTCGTAAGTAGGTAACTCACGAGTTTCAACTACAACTTGTTCATAGCTTTCTTGACTGATAGCAAAAAGAGCAAGACGACCAATCTCGTCGTCGCCCATGCCAAGCCAAGACATCCACCGCCGCATCTTGTAAGAAAGACGGCGACCTGGTTGCCAAGAAGCAGTGTAATGACAATTGAAACAATGCGCAGTTATGCCGCCTTCTGGCGATGGCATAACGCCACCACGACCACGAGTATCAACATTTTGACCATTATGATGACAGCAGACAGCATTGAAACTTATCCAACCGCTAGGCGTGGATTTGCGTTTCCATGGCAGATGCTGCATGATTTGGTCAGTAATTTCCATAACACTAATATAACAGATTTATAACAAATGTCAAGGACGATATGCGATATAATTTACAGTGCCGCTAGTTTGTGTTATTTTAAATCGTACAGCGTTAAATTTACCATAGAAATTAAAATATCCGTTGCCTGTCATGTTGTTAAGTGTGACATCTTGTATAACAACCCAAGTAGCAGCATTACTAACACTGAGATAATCTTGCGTTGCCTGACATTCAATTGTACCAGTAAATCCTGTACAGTTATATTGCACGGTTTGTGCAACTGCACGCCCTTTTACACGATCTGCCATTTGCGTTGCACTCGTATAAGCAACATTTAGATAGCCAGTGCTGATATCGTTTGTATAATTTAAAATAGTAGGTTTGAAACTTTCAACAAATGCTGGATAAACATTGTCGTGAATTCTGGCTTGTCCTTGCGCATTATAGTTGTCATCGCTATATGCAATTTGCTGTTCGCCTTCTGGACTTGTAACTACAATACTATAATTGTATAATCCAGCGTTTACATCATCAATAAGACTGCTCTCAACAAGTGTAGTGGCAGTACCAGCATCAGTATAAACAAGTTGTAATGCTCTACTAAAAACTAATTCTGTCGTAGTAGGATCAATCAAGTTAAATAGAACTGAACTATCAAGTAGACTTACAGGTTTTTGGTCTTGGTTTTTAAACAAAAATTGGAATCGGTTATCTACACCCTTGTATATTTGTAATGGTTTCGCATACACTAACTGATTCTCCCTGTGTGGTGCGAAGTCACTGTTCTTTACAACGGTAATGATTTGTTTATATAAATAACCTAAAATTGGCTGCACAGAATGGACTCCTTTTATATTTATTATGATTTCAATTGAACAAATGCTAGAACAATACCCGTTCCTAAGTTACATAAAATATACTCACAGTGATTATATTGGTATTATACAAAATCATGATACCGATATCGTAAGCATGTATGCTTTTAATAAACTTAGAACAGATAAAGATAAACTTGGGTTTTTAGAAACTGCAGAAATATGGTGGTGGGAATCTAATAGATTAATTCCTATTAACATATTTCTTAAAGAAAGTTGGAATCCATTCAGGTACAGTACAGTAACGCTAGCTTGCAAAGATATAATAGAACAACATGGACATATTGTTAGCATTGCCAAGCTAGCAGAGAAGCGAACCAAACGCCGTGTAGTGCAATTAGTTCGCAGACTCACTTAATAGATTCATATGAACCATTACTAACTGCGCATAACTGTATGCGTGTGCTTTCTTGAAGTAATAGCCTTCATGCGGTTTTAACCAAATTTCTTCGGCAATTTCTTTCCATCGTTTTCCAACAAGATATCGTTTACTTGGACGAATCATTGCTAATACCATTGCTAACTTATCCATTGTATCTGGAAAATGTTTCTGGACAAGATCATAGTGGCCATTAAGATGAATTAACTTATCAACAAATTCTTTATTGTGAAGTTGGACCCACTGCGGTTCAGTATTACAGAGTTCGTCAAGATGCTCGTTGCTGCGAACTGAATTATAAACATGCACATTCAACAGGTCCAACTTCATATAGCCAAGTTCTTCGGCTTCGTTATAATCAATATTACTTAAACCAGTAACTGGGTTTTGGGGTATGGGATTAACATAAACACCAGTATTGTGTTTGACAACACTGCCGTCACGGCTGATAGACGCAGGTATATGCTTGATTAGTTTCAAGATATCCTCGCGGTTTCCAAAGTCTATGTCAATGTCCATTTATGCCCATCTCATTGCAAATAATGTTACATCTTCCTTATTGAGAAACATATATCTTAGATAATAAATTTGTTTTGGATATGGTTCATATATTTTTTCCATAAATTGATACCATTTTCCATTAGGATTTTCACTATTATACTCCATACCAATATTTTCTTGACACCATTTCTTATAATCTTTGGGTATCCCATTAAGAGAAGTACCTGATATCTTGTGCCAATTAGATGTTAATTCATTTTTCATGACCATCTCACCAAAAAAAGTGTTCTTTCTTCATCGTTAACAAACGCTAGTATCATACCTTTTTGTGACCAACTTGTCAATGAAGAATTGCACCATTCTGCAATATCTTCTTCATTTAATACCCACCATGATACATCAGCGATAACAAGTATGCTTTTATTTTTTATTAAATCAATAGTATGAATATTTTCAGATAATTCACGAACTTCACTAAGCGATAACCCATTACCAATTATAAATCGTTGAGTCATTAAAAACCTGCTTGTCGCAATATATGACGGTTCATTTCAGCGTCTGCTGGATAATCTCGAAGCTTTCTTTGCCAAAAATCAGGATCAATCTGTTTAATAACCATGCCAACATGTTCCTCAGTCAAAGTTTCAAGTTTAGCAATTCCACTGTCGCAGCAATATAGCACCCATGGAGAAACACGACCATTGATAATATGCTGCACAAATCGACCATTTGAAACAGCTTCAAAATACTGTGTTATATCATTATTGGTATCTTCTGCCCAATCTTGCATAGTTAAGATTGAACGCTCTAACGCATCGCTACTATTTTCAGTACGCAATAGTAGATGAAGATATTCATCATACACTTTGTCTTTACACCAATTATCAATTTTCAACTGCTGTTTTAATACATAGTCAGTAAATTGACTGGTGTTAATAGCATTTATACTAACGCAATGTCGCCCAAATTTTACAAATGCGTTATAAAAAGTATTGTTGCAAAAATCTGCATATGTTTTAAACTTTGCCGAACCTTGTGTAAGTTCAAAGAAACGAAGCCAAGCGTTAAATCCAATGATCACACCTTTTTCATGTTGTTGCTGGTCACGGCGTTTTGGTTCACACTGGTGAACCGCCAGTGTACTTTCACGCACAAATCCTTGGCTACAGTATTTGCATACATGTGTGCCTGGTTTAACATCTTTGGCTGCTTCTGCTGCGATTTTGCGCAATTCATCCATACTCATTTGTTTATTTCATGCAATACTTTTGCTTGTTGTAACGCATCCATAACACTTGGATTATAACTCTTAAATACTGGTCCCCATTCCTTCCAAAAAGAAGCCAATTCCATCATTTCAGTGGAGAACCTAATATCAATGTTTTGACCACCGTGAGTGTCTTGGATATTAATAAATGCAACATCGCCAGCATTTGTAAAAGCACTTTTAATTGTCATTTCATCGCCTCTTTAATTTCTTTATCATTCCAGCCCAACTCTATCAACATTGCCTTAAACTCGATATCAGGAATGCTTGATGCCAATAGATCACAATCATCAAGTTTATATTCTGGATATAGTTTTGCAATAATATCCGCTCGTTTGTTCTTTGATTTGCGAGCATTAAATGCCATCCATTCATGACGATGGTTACCCATATCGGGACTTACCGTTGTCATCAACAGCCACTGCAGTTTAGGATGCTTGTTGATATCAAAAAACCGCTTGTTAACTCGTTCATTCATTGCTTGCAAGTAATACTGCTGCAACTCTGAAACTCCTGTAACTGCGCTGCCCCAACGCAACATAAGATATGTAGAGAACTTCTTGCGTTCTTCATCGGTAAGTTCATCATAAAAGGCACGGTTCTTGGTATCCAACTGTGCCATCTCATAACCAATGTCAAGTTTGTTCATTTTTATATTATACTACACTATGTTTTGAATGTCAATCAATTCGCTTGCTCTGCTAATTTCTTTAACAAAGTATGCACATATTGGCTTTGGTCCATCACTTAGCGGTATGCACAGTAATTGACCGTTTTTTATTTTAGGAAAATACCAGCGCACATCTTGATAAACATCTGTTATTTCAATATTCATAAACTCTGCACGAAATGAACTAATAGGATTAAATGTAAAGGCTTGAAACCCACGATCATTTAATTTTGTCAGTGGTAGGGCTTCAAGGTCACCAATTTCTGCTTCGCCAATAAGAATACGCCAATTATATGGCATCATAATTTTATGATTTCCTATCTTTAGCACAAGAGCAGGATCATTGAAACTTTCTAAAAAAACTAATGGTAAAAAGTAATAGTCAGCATCTGCTGGATTACTGTTGTCTAACACACAGAACCTAAGATCATCAACTTGGTCTGGTAAATTATTCATTTCAAATACTGTATTTTCTACGGTTAATATACGCACTGCACTTCCTTTATTTGTATATGCTTTTTTCTTGTGTAAATGGGTAATTTGCCTCTTTATAAAATTGTTTACGCTTTGTTAAATGTCGCTTTGCAAATTTACAATCTGCTGTTATGTCCCAGATTTGAACAAAGTCTTTGTCGTCTGCCTTTCGTATGCCTCGTCCAATAGATTGGATAACCCTAACAAAGCTCTTTCCTGGTTCAAGCAGTACCATATTAAAAATGCGAGGAATATTGATACCCACAGCAGCAACTCCATAGGTAGCAACAATAATCTTGTCACTGACACTTGCAATTTCATCATAGTGTTCTTTTCTATCAGCATTTTTCATATCTCCGTGAACAAATATGCTATTTGGTAATCGAGCTACTAGCTCCTCGCCACACTCGCGGCGGTCTACTAACACAAGCGTATTTCCTGTTTTAATTATCTCGCTAATAAGACTTGAAAGATGGTCAAGTCTTTCTTTATTTGTTGTGAGATATTTTAATTCTTCTTGATAATTTCTAAAGTCGCTGTACTCAACTGTTTGCACGATATTGACATGGCAGTTAGACAGAACGCCACGATCTTGTAATTCACTTGCGCTAAGCTGACTTATAACTTGTCCAATGGATACAACAAGCGCAACCTTTTCAAATTTCTCTTTTGGAATAGTTCCTGTTAATCCCCAACGAATGGGAACATCTGCAAACTCTGTCGTAAGCAATGCTTTGAGAACTTCTGCTTTTGCTTGATGAACTTCATCGACGATAATTGCTGCAACATTAAGCATCATGGTCCACTCATTGCCTGTGCCTTTGCTGCCCTTATAAAGGCTGTTCAGGCTCTGCCATGTGCAAATAGTATGTGTTCGACCTAGTTCTTTGCGTTCGCCAAAATAAACGCCAACATCTAGCCCAAGATTTTTATAATCTTCTTCGGTTTGAAGAACTAAACTCTTGCTTGGAACGATAATAATAGAACGACCATATGGTTCAACCATAAGGCTTAACGCTGCGGTCATAATAGTCTTACCAGCGCCAGTAGCAACTTCTTGTACACACTGTGTATCGCCTAAAAATTTATTGATAATATCAATTTGATAATCGCGCAAAACAATTGGCTGTCCTGCATTTGGATGACCTTTTGGCCAAGTCTTGTGCGCGAATGTATTCTCATCTACTTGTGTAAATTCAAAGGCGGCTCGCGCTGCACGGCGATCTTCAATCTCAAATTCCCAATTGCGATCCGTTAGATATTCAATTACTTCTGGCAGCAAGTTAATATAGGTAGAGCCACCCAACTGAAAGTATGCAATTTTTCCATCCCATCGTCCAAGACGAACAGATGGCAAATATCTGGCGTATGGAACTTCGTACTTAAATTTTGCCACAAGCCTACGGCGCGTGTCTGCATCAAGTCCTTCAATTTTGCAATTTACTTCGTCCTGAATAATTATTTTGCACAACATTTATTTAATATACAGTGTTGTTTATTATAATGCAATAAAAAAACAGGGCATCTGCCCTGTTTGAAAAAGTTATTTATTTTTCTTTTCTAAAATTTTTTGAAAATTAACTGTTCCGCCCATACCATATTGCATAGTGACCAGTCGCTTTGCGCTCGACTGGTCATTTGCATTTACAGTTACTTGGAACTGAACGGTTGGTTCATGCGGCTTGGATACAAACCCCTTAATATCATATGTCTTCATGCACCGTTCCTCATAATCGTTACTTCTGCAACACGCTGCCAACGGTTTGGCTGCGACTTACGAAGGTCAGCCAACTTAAGTGCGGTACGCAGTGACATTTCACGGAACCGATTGGCATTGTCTTTCATAAAGTGCAGGATTTCGGTTTCTTGTGTTTTGGTCATATCATAACCGTTAAACAGTTGTCCGCTTTCTGCAATTTGCCGAATACGAAGATATTTATCGTGTTCAGTATCCATTGTCAAATCAATATAGTGACAACGAGACTGTAGTGCACCAAGATGATCTTGTAATTTTTTAGAACGAATATTCTCAAACTTCAAGTTAGTGATAAAGATAACACCGCCCTTGAAGTCAAACTTGTTGGGGATGCCTTGCTTGTGAAGCAAGTTGCTATCAGCGTTCCAGTGAATAGTGCGCTTCTTGCCGCTATCAAGTGCTGCCTTAAGAATATTGAGCGACAGTTCATCCATCAACACGCTATCGCAATCGTCGAACACGAGGACGCTACCACTATCGCTGAACTCATACAGTTTGGCATAGAGACCAAGAGCAGTCATAGCACCCTTGACAACCTGGTACTTGACCTTGCCAGCAACTTCGTCATACAGTGAGTGCTCGTCCAACTTTTTATGAACGCCATAGGATTTACCAACGCCAGGCGGTCCTACCACGATCATGGCACGAACATCACCTTCCTTAACGGCAGTGGTCATGTCTTCAAGGATTTCAAAACGCTCTGCAATACGAGCCATAATTGCTTCATCTGTCATGCGAGTCATAGGACACCTCATTGGCTGGTTAAAAGCTTATATATGCATATTACCACAGTTAAATAGGTTGTCAAGCAAAAAATGACCGTTTAAGGAAAAAAAATGGCAATAAAAAAAACATTTATCGTTGAAATACCATCTGAAAATGTTGAATTTTCAAATCTTTTAGTGAGTGTGTTTGATTATAAAAAAAATATCATTGAAAAACTTAAAAATGAAGGGAAATTGCTGGCAATTATTCATGGCACTGACTCTACAAAATTTAAAAGTATAAATGAAATAATATTTAAAGATTTAGATAGCGTACTTGAGTACTATTCAGAATTGTACAACCCCACAACGGATGATGGAAACCCGCTGTGGATTACTGAATTAATTGCTGAAATAAAACAATATTATGGGAACCAAATTAAAATTTCTGAAATTTGGGATTTCAATTATCAAGCATAATTTTCGCGAGGATAGCGTTCACGGTAATGGCGCTCGCCTGGCTCTAGGCTTTTTGCAAGTTCAACATATTTTGGTCCCTTGCTATGCAACCACGCCTCATGATCAAAACGCCAGTGTGGATTGGTTGGATGTGGAGCAAATTGAGTATATGCGCGATTAACTTTATCTTCTGGATGATGTAACGGTTCAAGTGTTCCAATATAACTTAACTTTGCCCACCAGAAATTTCCAGCAAAATGTGGCCAAGGCGCAATGTTGTAATTTGTACCAACTGCTTGTGCACCTTGATCTAGTGCATCAATATTATCTTGCCATTTTTCAATAGTTGCCCAATTCATAAAATTGCGCCAGTCGCCTACATTCTCATCACCCCATCGCAACAGACCTTTTAGATGAATATAACAGACATAGCATTCACTATCAGCGTTCTTTGCTACATGATGCATGTATGACAAAGTTGGATATTCATGAAACGCTGCGTCTTTGTTTACATTAACAAGAATAATCTTGTTGAATAATTCACTGTTACTCTTGCTTTGCTTCCATGTCTCAAATGTCCAAGGTTGACCATTTGCACAGATAATAATTTCTTTAGCTGCAGTTCCTAGCCCACTTTTTTCAATCAATTCCCACTGTTGGTTCATTACATTGTCCCAACCAGCTAGCTCATTTACATGCCAAAAAATTTTGATATCAGTCATAGTATCCCTTGTTGATGTTGGTGGAGAATATCAGAGTCGAACTGATGAATCCGCCTTGCAAAGGCGGCGGTTTTCCACTAGCCTAATTCCCCACTAGATAATAATATATATCCTAATATAATTTTTGTCAATAAAAAAACCCCGCATGAAGCGGGGTTTTTAACCACATAACTCCTGAAAGTTATGGACTACTACTACGAATAGTAGTAGGGGGTAAGCTAGTTAAAGGATACTAGACTCTGCATCTAGTCCCACAACTATTTAGCGAATTTGCAATCCACCAAAATTTCTTTTATCCATACCGTAGCCACGGTCCCACATCTGTAGACGATATTCTACATCACGAACATCATGACAGTCAGCCATAAATGCTTCAAACCTGCGTGTCATCTCTTCTTGTTGTGATGGAAAAAGGTTATTCCAAATCTTAATAAGAATCTTCATTGTTTTCTCCTTGCACTGCATCATTACTTATATTATAAATGGTGCGTTGCAACATAAAAACAAGGGGTTTTTGTGAAACTCTGCTATGCGTTTTACGCAGAGGATTTAATACTCTTAATTGTTTCTATAAACAAATATTTAAATTCTTCTTTTGCAGGTAAAAATACTTCTTGTTTAATTTTATCACGGTAGCGATAATTGCTATATTTTTCTTCTTCCCACATATCATCTTGTGCATCAATCATTTGTTCCATTGCAAGCACTAGTTTTTCTAATAATTCATCTGTTGTCATTATAGTTCTTTCTATATTTTTAAGATAGTAACTGATCTATCTAACCATTCAACTACCAAATCAGTTTCATTAAATCTATTAGCAGACTGTATTACATCATCAAGACTATATGGTAATCTACCTGTTTCTGCAAGTTCATACCAACTATTATAAAGTTTTGGCTCTGCCTCTGTGCGATAAACAGCCGCACGAATCCATCCAGATTGCCGATCTAAGTGAAAGTGTGCTTGTCTGCAATCAAACCCTGCGCTAGCTAACTGCGCAATAAGATTGCTTAATGTATAGATATGATATGTACCAGCCTTCATATTAACATCAACCTTAAGTCTTTCTACATGCGAATGAACGCTTAATAGATAAGGTATTTCTATTAAAAGTAATCCATCTGTACGAAGAAGTGTATGCCAATGAAATAGCGTACCGATAGGATCAGCAGCCAGTTGCAACACATCATGCGCCCATATAATATCTTGTGGCGGCAATTCTACTTTGCTAAAATCAGCAAATTTCCATTCCATATTCTTAACAGTGTTTATTATTTGTGCTGGCGCAATTTCAACTGCAGTAACTTTGATATTTCTATCACGCCCGTTTGGGTCTTTAAGGTTTGCCCAAAACACAGAATCTAAGCCAATACCTGCTCCCATATCGCATACCGTTTCTACGCCGCTAAGATAATCATCTAGCTGTTCTATAAAACCAAGTGTAATCAAACTATGTTGGTGGCTTTCTTCTGGTGTCATAATTTTTCCATTAAATATTGCTATACATTATATATTAGGATATTATAAGCATATGAAATTATTAATTACAGGCGCAAGTGGCTACATCGGCAGCTATCTAAAGAATTACTATAGCGAATTTGGATATAGTGTACTTGCGCCGTCTAGTCAAGAACTTGATTTAACAAACTTAAGCGCAGTTCAATCTTATATGGCTGCAAATGCAGTGCATGTAATAATAAATTGCGCATTTTATGGTCGTGAAATGATTCATAACCCAAGCGAAGATTTTTACATTAAAAACTTTGCTATGTTTGGTAATTTATTAAATCAATCACAATATTATAAAAAGTTCATACATCTTGGAAGCGGGTATGAATATGATATCGAAAGAAACATTGATGCCGCAGATGAAGATGATATTCTTTATGTCGATCCAAAACAACCATATGCCTCGTTAAAAAATAAACAAGCAAGACATTTGCATGAACGCGACAACTGCTACAATTTGCGATTGTTTGGATTGGTTCATCGCAGCGAGCCTAATGCTAGGTTTTTTAAAAAATTGATGAATGATGACAAGGTAGTAATTAACCAAGATTGCAGATATGATTTTTTTAATCTTGAAGATTTACCGCAAGTAGTTGATCTTGTTTTGAATAATACTATTCAGCATAAAGCAATTAATTGTGTATATGAAAACAAGTATACTTTAAGTCAGCAAGCTAAAATGTTTTGCGATATTAAAGGTATAGACTATAACAAGGTAGTAATAGAAAATACTTCTAACAAGGGATATACTGGAAGTAATGTAAGATTGGCCAGTTATAACTTGCCACTCATGGGACTAGAACTAGGAATGTTTGGTTATTAACCAACTTTTTCAACATTAAAATTTTCGCACAACCGCTTTACATATTCTAAAAAATGACATGGCGTAATATCTATATCTTTTCGTACATACCAAGTTTCAAAATGATCTTGTGGTTTTCCAAATGGAAACACACCATATACTGCAACTTTGTATCCATGTGATTCTAAAAGTTTTCGCGACATCAGATCATAATTTCTATCCGTGCAGTATAAATCATGCTCATAGGTTATACAATCAAAAGAAAACCCTTGATTTAATATGCGTTTTAACGCAGTAAATGTATGCTTTGGCGGATCGATATCACATGATAGATATGTAAGATGTTTTGGAAATCCGTATTGTGTTAGTACAGTATCATAGTCAAAAATCAAAGCATCACCAAAACATATAGGTTGTTTTCTTTTGTTTTGATTTTTCCAATCTGGCATAAGGTCAGTATTATATTCGATACTTACCCCGCGCCAACCAGCGTTAACTTCTAATTGATATGTGTTACTGTGGATTGATGGATGATTTGCGCCAATTTCTAAGTATGTTCGATCACCCTGTATAGACATTGCAAATATATCTTGTAACGACTGAGAATTTGTACGAATCGTTTCCATTAGTTTGGAATTAACCTTTCAAGCATTCTTGAATAATCTGCCCACACTGACTCGCGGCTATATGCTGTGTAGAGTGGTTCCAATGGCGCAGTGCCTTGCGCAATAATTTCTTTTATACTTTTATCTTCAATGAAAATACTTGGTTCAATATTCCAGAAATTACGGAACTGGTGACTTCGTGTTAACGCAATTGGACGACGAGCAGCTAGCGCATAATCTGGTGAACTTGCAATACCACAGCCATCTAGATAATCATAGAAATAACAATTAATAGTATTGTGTGCTAGCCAATCTACAATATCATGCGTTTCTTTTAAATCGTGACTAAACTGTAACTCAATGCCTGGTTTAGTAATAATACTTTTAACTTCTTCGACGCGAGCATAAGCATTGCTGCCTTGGTATCCATGAATAAGGTCTTCATAATATCCAAATGGAATATGCAATCTAAAAATTGCTTCGTCAAATTCTTCTTGAACTTTTTCAGCAAGTCTAGCAATTCCTTTATGAACTGGACCAAACCCTTGAAACCCAATAATAGGTTTAGGACCATCCTGATAAACATGTGTACTAGTAGGCGGTAGGAGTCTGTTAGTTATAAAGACACGATCATTACCTACCACGCTTGGATCGTCTGCAAGCAAATACTGCCATCCAGCATGGTTATCAGGATGAAACTCGTCTGACAAACGCTGATACATATCATGCATAATTCTAACTTGTGGAACAGGAATCTGCATACGAACTTGCGGTTGATCCATCCATCCAGTAGTGCCAGGCGCATAGTTATAAATTAAACAATCTGGTTGCCAATCATTGACTGCACTAACAAATTCATCGCCATACTCGTCAGTGTATAATACTTTGAAATCATAATCTGGATGTTGCTCAAGGGTTTCACCAATAAGTTTACCAATGAGTCCTATTCCACAAGCTGCTTTGTGACCAAGTGTTTGGGTCACGAATAGTACACGAGATTTCATTGTTGCGATGCCTTTACTTGTTCTGCAATCCAGTTATATGTTTTAGTTAAGCCAGCATACAAATCTTGAGTAGGCACCCAATTTAGTTTTTCCCTAATAAGATCATTGTTGCTGTTGCGTCCACGAACGCCTTGTGGACCATCTATATGCTTAATAGTAATTATTTTATCTGCAATACCACTAACCATTAACACAAGGTCATTTATTGAAATAAGATGATCGCTACCAATATTAACTGGACCACTAAAGTCACTGTCCATAAGGCGCATTACGCCTTCAACACAATCATCAATATGCAAGAATGAACGAGTTTGTAATCCATCGCCCCATATCTCAATCTCACCGCCTTCGCTTGCCATTGCTACTTTACGACAAATAGCTGCTGGTGCTTTTTCTTTGCCACCGCTCCAAGTTCCGTGTTCGCCAAAGATGTTATGGAAGCGAGCAATACGATTGCGCATGCCATACTGACGATTATACGAAAGATAAAGTCGCTCACTAAACAACTTTTCCCAACCATATTCAGTATCAGGATGTGCAGGATATGCAGTATATTCACGGCAATCTGGATTCTGTGGGTCTACTTGGTTAAATTCATTGTACACACATGCACTGCTGCTGAAAAATACTTGTTCTACACCTTGACGGCGAGCACTATCTGCTACATTGAGATTAATTTTAGCACTGTTGGTCATGACATCTGCATCATTGTCAACATTTCCAATATACCCAATACCACCCATATCTGCAGCAAGCTGAAATACACGGTCAAATTTACGATCAATAATAAAATCTACAACTTGCGGATTACGACAGTCGCCTATATAAAACTCATCACACGCACTTGATGCAAATTCAGGTGCTTTTAAATCAACGCCGCGCACCCAATATCCTTCAGTCTTTAATCGCTTAGCAATATGACTACCGATAAATCCACCTGCGCCAATAACGGCAGCGGTTTTTTGTGTTACTTTTTCTATTTTGTACATTATAGATACCTATCCAATATTGTTTCAAAGTTTTTTATGTAATTATCGTTGTTATATCGCTGTCTAAACTCTTCGGTTGGTTCTAGTCCGCGAGCAATAGTATCTTTTATACTGTTCTTTTCAGCCAACAATTCTTGTTTCCAATTCATGTGACGATACATGTTACTATCACTTAATAGAATTGGTTTCATTGCAGTTAACCCGCTGTCTACGCAGCTAGATATACCACGACCAGGCTGTGTTGCATATAGAAACATATTAAGATCATTATTGTTCAAGAACTTCGCTAGGCTATAACGATCTGGAATAAACTCGTGTGTGATATTAACCGTTACATTGGGTTTAGCAATAGCACGACAATGATTAGCAATGCTATGCGCAAGACCGCCTGTCATATCAACATAAGCGCCGTAAGAAATGTTAATGTTTACTTCAACTGGTTCATCAAACTGTGCATTGACTAGTTCAACAATGCGTGGAAAATTTTTAGTTTGCTGACCAAATCCAAATGAACCAATCTTTAATACTTTACTAGGCGGCGAGTATTGAATATCATCATAGAATATAAGTGGACGACCTACTGAACTATGCGTCTCGGTTGGTGAAAATGTAGGATCACAAACAAAATGATGGTCTACATGAGGAAAAACATTATAATTATCGTGTCCAGTAATGACAAACTGCGGAATACCAGTTCTGCTCAGCACATAATCGCTTAACCATGGCATAGTAGATGGATGATGATTCCATATGATACCATCAACAATAGCATCATCAAAATAATTAAAAAATCCATTTTGATGATCTACTTCAACAAGTTCAAATTTATACTTCTTACTTTGTTGCAGAATCTTAAAAGAAAACAAACCATAGGTATGAATCCCACAGTTTGTTTCACTATTCATTACAATTGCGATTTTACGCATTTTTATAGCCGCTACTCTGCTTGTTATTATAGATATCGTTGATAGCAGTTTCAATAATTTTTACTGCTGGACTTGCGTAAGTTGTTGTGCTGCTACGAAAATCAGCTTTAATATCTAATCCATATGGCAGCGTATCTTCTGGCTTATGACTAAAGTTTACAAATACTTTATTCATGTCTAAAAGATTTTGCTTGGTATTAGCATAAGTGAATGGACCACTATTCTTGCCAACAATCAAGTTAACTTTAGTTGACAAATAAGATATATCACATAAATCACATTCATTATTGAAAATGTCGTTAGTGAATACTATATTGTTAAGTTTAGTTTCGAACTTTTCAGTTGCAACAAAAGTATCACTACTGTGATTTGCAGCAACATGTTCAATAATCTTTTGCATGTTGTCCATGCTGCTTTGTTTACTAGCAACTGCACTGTTGCAGAAAAGATATACATTGCCGTTAAAACCTGCATAGTTGTCTACTGCAGCCGTATTGTAAACGCTATAATCGATCTGCGGAACATAATCCCACACATCTTCGCTTAGTTTAAGATCAATGCCAAATTGCTGACGAATGTTATTGTAGCACTCACCAATAATACGGTGATGGCTAACATAGGAAGGATGAGTGTTAGCCCATAATCCCATATAACTTCCTACCCAAGTATTGATAAGAATAGTATCGTCATCTTGACCAAATCGTTGCCATTGATCAATTCCATCAAGAACTAATTTATTGTTTTCTTCGTCTAGTGTATCAACAAGATCAACGATAGCACGACCATTTTTCTTATGTGCATAAAAGTAATTCATATCAGGCAACTGACGCTTGATATCAGCAACCCATCCTCGTGTAGAGAATAGGTCACCATAATGCCAATGATTAAAGAATACTATATTTTCCATAGATTATCCAATAACCTGAAATGTTGGACATGGAACAACTAGCTTGCCACCCTTGGCAATAAAATCACTTTCACGCTTGACAAACTCATCAATAAAGTGCCATGGGAGAACAAGTAGATAATCAGGGTTTGCTGCTCGCATCTCTGCTTCACTTACGATTGGAATGTTAGTTCCAACGGTTTGTAGACCAAACTTGTATGGCGAGCGTTCAGCAATAGCAGTTACCAAATCTGGTGTAATTTCAAATAATTGCAGTAGTGTATTGCCCTTAGTTGATGCACCATATCCATAGACTTTCTTGCCTTCTTCTTTAGCTTTATGCAAAAATTCAAGAACTTGAATCTTTAAATCCCATATATTATCACCAAATTCTTTCCAAAGTTTCTCATCAGTGATATCCCACTGTTGTGTTTCATATGCAAGAGTTGAAGAGATACGGAATCCGCACACATCACGCACCTGTTGTGTAGCAAAAGTCTTCTCGTCGCTAGTATCCTTCTGGAAAGTAACACGGAATGAACCACCGTTGGTGTCATTTAGTGAACAATCACGCAGCACAAATCCTTCACTCGCAAACAATTTACGAATACTGCGAAGATCATAATAATACACATGCTCATGACAGATGTTATCAAACGCCAACTGCTTCAACATAAGCGGAGTATAACTCATCTGTAGAACAAATACGCCATCGTCAGCAAGAATAGAATGAGCGTCACGGATGAATGGACGAGGATCGTTCAAGTCATAGAACATAGCAATACAAGTAATGACCTTTGCCTTTTCGCCGCCGTGTCCAAGGCTATCATATGCTTCACGACTAAAGAAATCTTGTTTGACTTCTGCAACCTTGCTGCTTTCCTCTAGATATGAATCGTCAGCGGGATCAATGCCCAACTTAATCATGTTATCAGGAACTTGACGAAGTAATGTTCCATCATTGCAAGCAATATCTAGCCAGATATCGCCATCATTGATTTTAACACGGCTTGTGATTTCGCTTACAATTTCACCTAATTGCTTCGTCATACTTGTGTTGATACCACTACGATACCAATACTGTCCATACATCTTATCAAGTGGTGCTACACCATCAAGACGAACTGCACCGATAGTCTCGTCAAGATAAAGGTCAAGACTCCATGGTTTTGTTTCACGCATTTCTGCGTTTGGTTTCATAAAATCACTTACATAGTGATCACCTAATTCTAAAATCTTTTTCATTGAATCTTCCTTATGTGTAACTTTTTGCTTCTACGATTGTGCTGTTGCACTTTTTATTGATAATTTGTTTTACTTGTGCACGACGAGTATTTGCTGCATAAGTTGAACTTGCAATGTGAACAAAATCCATATCATATGGTTTCTTGTCTTCACTAGGACCATATGTCCTTGCAAGGTCTTCGTTGCGCCAAATAACCTTGTTAACTTCTAGCAATTCTGTAATCTCTTGCGCCAAGTTGATATCTTCAAACTGACCAGTAAGTGCAGTAAGTTCATTTAACTCACGACGAACATGCGATAGTTTATCAAAATCTTTAATCTCTGCCAATTTAATTTGGAGAATTGTAATCTTGTCGTACAATTCTCCAACGCCAATTGGAGCAAGGATTATGCTCATGGATAAACCTTTGCAAGATTATAATCAGTTTCGCACATATCATTAACAAGGTCTTGAAGTGTAAATTGCGGTTCCCACCCAAGAACTTCGCGAACTTTAGTTGCATCACCTTGAATATTAACAACATCTACTGGACGATAGAACTCTGGGTTGACCTTAATCATTACATCACCAGTTACAGCATTGCGAGCAACTTCATCAACTCCACTGCCTTCCCAAACCAACTTGATACCAAAGTATGCAGCAGTCGAGTTACAAAAATCACGAATGCTGCTTTGAATACCTGTTGCAACAACATAATCATCTGGTGTTTCGTGTTGTAGCATCATCCACATTGCGCGAACATAATCCTTGGCATGACCCCAATCACGAAGTGAATCCATATTGCCAAGTTCTAGAACCTTCTGCTTACCTAATACCATGTTGGCAAATGCTTTGGTAATTTTACGAGTAACAAAAAGTTCACCACGACGAGGAGACTCATGGTTGAATAGTAGTCCATTGCAACCAAAAATCTTATAACTTTCACGATAGTTTACCGTGATCCAATATGCATACAACTTGGCTGCACTGTATGGCGAACCAGGATAGAATGGTGTATCTTCCTTCTGCGGATTAAACTTCTGAATACCAAACATTTCACTAGTTGATGCCTGATAGAACTTTGTTTTATTTGTTAGCTTGAGACTGCGGATACTGTCAAGAATACGCAGCGGACCTAGTGCATTTGTATCACCAGTTAGTTCTGGCATATCAAATGATACTTTAACATGGCTTTGAGCGGCAAGATTATAAATCTCATCTGGTTCTACCTTGTCAATAAGATTACGGATACTATTACTATCACTCAAATCACCATTATGAAACTTAACATGATCTTTGACAGTAACAATGTTTGGATGGTCGAAGTTAGCACTACGACGAATAAGCCCGTGAACCTCATATCCTTTGTTTAGTAGTAGTTCTGCTAGGTAGCTGCCATCTTGACCAGCAATACCAGTAATAAGTGCTTTCTTCATTTTTACCTCGTTGATATAATGTATATATTATTGACTACATTGTCAATTAAATTAATTAAAGATTGGTATCTTCCATACCTGCGGTACGAAGACGAACGATATGGCCCATCATAAAATTTTTACTTTCGATAGATTTAATAATGCCTAACCAACGATTTCGCAACAGTGCAACTTCGTTAATAATGGTTTCAAAGTCAATTACTTCTTGTTCGCCATCAACATACTTTTCAGCATCTCGTGAAGTTAATGCACGAGCATAGTGTTCTAGGTATTTTTGAAAATGTTTACGACGAATTTGCCTGAGTTGCAAATTAAGATAGTTTAAAATTGCTTCAATTTCTTGCAATTGATTATAACGATAAGCGGTAATGCCTGGCAAAGCAGTTAAATTTTTTTCAACATTTCCTTTAACTTCAATATCTTTTTCAGCGTTGATTAACTCAGATTCATAATAATTTATAAAATTTGGGATGTTATCTAAGCTACTAACTACTTTGCTATACCACATTATTCCTCAATTTCTTCGTCAGATTCTTCTATATCAAGATGTTCACTGATAGCTGCTTGCATAATACGATCAACGGCTAGTTGTTGTAAATCGTTGTCAGTAATTCCAGCATCAACTAATTCATTGATAACATGGTCTGCAGCTACTTGTCGATCTTTGGCAGAAATATATTCTTTAATAGTTTGCCAAAAAATTGTTAAAAGTTCACCACTCTCACTCATCTTCTATTTCTTCCTTTTTAGTAATAGGAGTATGCTTGCCATACTCCTCCATAATTATATTCAATTGTTCATCTGTCCAATTTTTACGAAATGCTTTTGTAATTTCGCCAGTTACAGGACTTGTATATTGAAGCATATTACCAGCTTTTACAAGAATACCTTCTGATTCAAACATATCAATAAGACCGCTATAAGGACTCATGCCAGTAGTATAAGGAATCTTAACTTGAACACTTTCAAATGGTTTAGCATAACGAGTTTTCATTACCTTACATGCGGCACGAATACCATTTACTTCCGATGTTTTGTTGCCATCTTCATCTTCTTTCAATTTTAATTTGCGCATAGCAACTACAATAGAAGAAGCATATACAAACCCCTGTCCGCCAGAAATTTTATCATCTGGATCAAACATGTCCTGTGACGCATAGGTATGATTAGTTGCAACCATGCCAATGTTATAAGAACCAAACATATTAACACAGTTACGAACTAGCGCAGTCAATGCCTTTGGCTTACGGCCCATGTCACCCTTCAAATCACCTGATTCAAACTGATTAACATCGGTTGGAGTAAGTAACATACCAAGAGAATCAATTACAAATAGAACCTTTGGACGCGCTTCTTCAGACATTGCCTTATAGTGGTCCATGAAGTTAGTGATAGTCTTAGCAACATCATCAATCATTGCCATATTAAGTTTAAGAAGATGATCTTCATCAGTCTTAACGCCAAGTGCTTTTAGCCAATCTTCATCAAGCGCGTTTTCAGTATCAATAAGAATGACATAAATTCCCTGATCCTGTGCATTCTTAACAATGTTACCGCTACAAATGTAACTTTTACCTGCGCCGCTTTCACCAGCAAATACTGTTACCTTTCCAAGGGGAATACCCTTATTAAAGTCACCACTGATACGATAATTGAGAGTATAATTGCCTGTAGAAACCCAGTCAGTTGGATCATTATATCCAACGCTCATACCTGGAATTGCCTTCGTCAGGTCTTTACGAAACTTTGATATGTCAAATGGTTTAGCCATGATTGTGCCTTTGTTAAATTATTCAATTATTATATAAAAATGGGACAGGATTGTCAATAATCCTGTCCCTTAATGTGCTATTATTCTGCAGTCTTGCGATTGCGAATCATGCTGAGAATTTCAGCAGCACGAGCATTGCTATCGCCCTTTGGGGCAACAGATACTGGAGCAGATGCCACAGGAGTGTCATCTGTATCAAAAGGAACATCCTCTTGAACTGCCGCTGGACGACTGTAAGCTACAGTTGGTCGTGCGGCGGGAACAGCAGGAAGGTCATCTGCTGCGTCTGGGTTAGTAAATGCACCAGTAGGCTTGTAGTACTGACCCCAACGATTCTCATCGTAGGTAGCGCCGTCTACAGATGCCTCAAACATCTCCTTGATGATCTTAAGTTCATCAGGACCAGGCTTCTTTGGAAGGAAACTCTTAAGGTCATGCAGACCAAAAGATTCAATCGCAGCCAACTCTGTCTGAGACAACCCAGACTCCTTACGCGCCCACTTGCTGGTAGCATAGTCTGCATACTGACCCTTGCTCGTTTTAGTGATGTTGAAATCCAGACCACGAATATAGTCTGTTGGCAGTTCATCAATGTCTGGGTCTTTCAATGCAGCAATGATCAATGGATAAATGCTGGGGCTAATAACAAACCGACGAATTGGATTCTCTGGAGTGTTCTCTTCAACCAGTGGGTTATCACGAACGATACCTTGGAAGATATAAGAACGCTTCTTCCAATACTTACGGCCCATATCTTCAAGGCTCTTGTCCTTGAACCATGTGCGAACCTCGGTAAGAATTGGGCATACCTCGTCCCACATTTCTACGCAAGGCACTTGAACAACAACAGGCTTGCTGTTCATCTGACCCTTAACACCTGCGAAAGGCAAGCGAATCATTGCTCGTTCGACCCAGAAAAAATCATTCTTTTCATCGCCATCAGGCAAGAACCTAATACGCGCTGTTGAATTTTCTGGGATATTCCAATGAGGGTAAACTGCGTTATCACGACCGCCGCCGTTACTTCCGCTATTGCGGGTTTCTTGCTGTGCGAGTTTCGCACGGATTTCTGCCAATGAAGCCATAATGTATTTTCCTTTTTGCCATATGTGCCAAATACAATGGAGTTATTTCCACTGCATATATCTATTTATACATCGAAGTAAAAGTATTGTCAATTTATTTTTTCGTATTCGCAGAAATAATTTCATCACGGGCGCGTCGCGCCATTGTCAATGACTCACTTAATATTATGTGACTGCGCTTATACTGTAGGCTATTATTAGTAATATCGCCACTAACATCTTTAATTAATACTGTTTCTGGACGGCTTATGTCAATATCAAATGATTGTGGCAGTGTTTCCCACCATACTGGTACACTATAAAACAATAACATTCCATTATCATACCAATCATACCATTCTGCTGCCCATCGCAGGTGAACTTCAAATATGTTGCCGCCCATTGTTTCAAAGTTTACATGTCCACTAAACTCTGGCAACAAATTTTTCCACAGCAACTCTGCTTCTTCTAAATCGCCATTTACAATAAGCCAGTGTTCAATTACTTTATGATCGTTGCTTAATCGTGCGATAGCTTTTTTACAATATACTACTTTGCCGCCTTTAAGCTGAATATCATATGAACAATGTTCGCCAGTAAAGTATGGCATCCAAAAATGGCCTGGTATGTATTCAACATCATCTGCACTATCCCATACACAACTTCCAAGTGCCATACCTTCTAAATTTATTATAGGTTTAGAAAATACAGGATATTTTTTAGGAAGGATGCCATGTGGCGCACACTCATAACCAAGTGCCTGTGATAATAATAGCTTATTGTAAACCCATCGTGCCCATGGATACTGAGGGTATGCTTCTATGTCAGTGAGCAACGGCTTATTCAAAAGGCGTCTCCTTGTCCAGTAGTAACTTGATGCCATTTGTAAAATGGAGAAGGTATTGAAAAGTCCCAATGGTTGATTTTTTCAATCCAGTTGGTGGGCGGACTTGCTAGATGTAAATATTTAGGCAATATTTGATTGCCATTTACACTGATATTTTGTATTTCAACTGCGCCAGCATTACTCAACGATTGATAACTCAAATGTATATCATCTAATAAATCAAAATATAAAGTTGTTACTGGTTCAGTTAATAGGATGTTGTTAACAAAAAATTTAAAACTAGGATCACGATGCAGCGTAAGTTCTATGTCAATCCGTAGCTTGTTTCTTGTCTCCATAGCCATAATTTCTGAGAAATTCTGTGTATCTTGGAGCATAATCAATAATCCTATTGTTTCTCAAATGTTCAAAAGAATTTAAAAATCTAATTAAATTCTTGCGTTCTTGTTCTGCATTATCTGGTATACTATAGTTCAAAATAAAATCATAGTATTCTATAATAGTATTTGCTATGTTTTGATCTACCGTTTTATTGCTTCTTGTATTAACTAAATTACTATTTTTAATTAAATTATATTCATCTATGACTGCTTTTAATCGTTCTACTGTTTCCTGTCTAATATCATCTGGCATTAATTCCATCCGAAGAACACTAGGTCTGTTTAATATATTACAGCTTTCTGCTGATATATTATATTCTATCATATACCTAGCAAGTTTATCAAATTCATAAATTGTAAAAATATTAGGCGTTATTCGTAAACTTAAAAATAACCTATTATCTTTTCTCAATGTAGAAAATTTATTAATTATTTCAAGAACAGACTCTATTTTACTTGGATATCTAATATAATCATTTAAATTAGTTACGCTTTCTATACTAATTCCTAAATGAAATTGACGAAAACTTTTAATATATGTCTCTATCTTTTCATTGTATATTGTAGCATTTGTAGTTGTTCCAACAATAATATCCTTTGCTAAATTTTTTTCTATTAATTTATCGCATATTGCATAGAAAGCTGCATCATATAGCGTCTCTCCACCCAAGAAATGTATATAATTTAACTTGGGGATTTGTCCAATCTCTTCAACAAATTTATCAATCAATTCAGGATTTTTGGTCCAACTTTGACTATTGACAGGAAATTCAAATAAATCATCGGCCAATGAGTTTAGTTTAATATAATCTTTTTCAAGACGACTGCTATACATTGGAGAACACATAATGCAAGCACTGTTACAAATGTTTCCTAAATCTATTTGCAAATCTACTGGATAGTAATCAGATTTTCCTGCATTTTCCCAACTATATTTGAAATGTTTATAATGCGGACTAGCTCGCATTTTTAAATCAAAATCTGCTTCGGTAACCGCACTTTTTAATAATTGCTTGCGTCTGCCACTTAGTTTGTTATGTTTGTCTTCGTATTGGCAACTAGCACAAATAGAAGGAGTTTTTCCATCCAATAATTCACTGCGAAGTTCTGACATTTCAGAACCATTATAGAACTCTTGTAAACTGATTTGGTTTATATTTTGGCTAACATTTTTATTAGCTGCCCATCGACATGTATTATAATTTCCATTGGGCAGAACTCTTAAATGAATCCACGGACTTGAACAGAATGTATTTGAAAGCATAACCTATTTAATTAGGCAATGCTTTCAAATAATTATTATGCAGTTCTTCTAATTTTATCTAAAAATAAGATAACAGAATACAAGTTCTCAACAACATCATTAGCAAGTTCAGCAGTATATTCGCGTGATAACTGTTGATTTTTTGCCATTTGTCTTAAACTTGAAAGGGTATTGATGGCATCATCAATGCTATTAACATTTGCTTCGTTTATTGTTTGTGATTCAACTAAACCACTGAGTCTTTTGATATCTGCTATTGCGTCATTCATTTGTTTATAATTCCTGCTACTGCTTGTAACCATTTTAGATCGGCAGGGGTTGTACGGCTTTCTCTAACTGATTCGTTCTTCTTGCCGAAATATTTTTCTTGTTTAGCACTCATGCCTTTCTTTTCCGACTTGTCATCATCGTCCTTGTCAGCATTGTCATCTTTGCCTGGCTTCTTATCTGCCCAATCTGGAACGCCATCACCATCGGCATCTGGCTTCTTCTTGGTTGCTGCTTCGGCAGTATATTCTACATCGTTGTCTTTCATATAGTCACGAGCAGTGTCTAGATAATCAACAGCCTTTGTAATTTTAGCCTGAACCCATTCTGGTAGGTTTTCATCATCATCTAGAATTGAACGGAGTTCATCTGCTGCATCTTTTGCAGTCTTCAAATCGCTCTTAGCCATACGACCTTCTTGATCATATTCTGCCTTGTCATCACTACTTGGCTCACCACCTTCATGCTCTGCATGTTCTTCATCATGGCTTTCACCAGCTTCGTGTTCTTCACTTTCTTCTTCTTGAGCATAGATGTAGTTTTCCATCAAAGGCAAACCTGCCAACTTTCTCATTTCTTCAATATCTTTTTTCATTGGGGTTTCCTTTGTTTTTTCTTTTTTTTCTTCTTTAACTGGGTAAGTTTTGCCATCTACTTCAAATTCTTTCTTACCAGCAGCTTTTGCCTTTGCAAGATTGCCACTGAACTCGTTGCCTTCATTTGGCTCTTCGCTTAGTTCATCTTCTTTGTAAGCTTGTTTTACATTTTTAGCAGTGGCAGCTATATCTTTGCCTGCGCCCTTTAATGCAGCGAAAGCTCCTTTAGCAGTACCTTTAGCAATATCGCCAGCGCCTTTAAGAGCGCCTGTTACTACTTTACCAGCAGCATTTGCGATACCAGTGCCTACGCCACCAGCAAGTCTACCAACTGCCTTTGCTGGAACTTTTACTGCGCCTTTGCCTAGTTCCCATGCAGCCTTGCCAATTCCTTCTTCAATGCCTTCGTCATGCATACCATTAAAATTATCATGCGCTGCTGTATGAAGTAAGTCACCGTTTTCACTACCCAATTGCTCAAGTTCTTGATCGCTCATTGGAGTGCCATCTGTAAATTGACCAGCACTAAAATAAGCATCAACAAAATCTGGATAATCTTCTGGGTATGGATTTTCAACTTCTAGTGAATGAATATCAACTGGCTTGCCATTTACAGTAACTTCATAATCTGGCTCAGCACTCATTGGACCTTCACTGCTTGCGCCGTGATCTTCTTCACCAATACGCATAATGCTTTCTTCAAAATCATCGGCTTCATCGCTCACTGGACCTTTCATAGTCTTGCGAGAAATTGGGTCTTGACGAACTTCTGCTTCGTATTCAGGATTATCACGAATTGCGTTTAAATCTTTCATATATTTTTGAGCAAGAACGATAGCTAGCTTCTTATCTTTAATATACTCTGGCTCGCGCTTTTGACCAAATGCTTCGCCTTCACTGCTAATAAGATCGCCCATCAATGCAGCAAAATTAGCAACATCATCGCCATCTTGTGTGATGAGGCGGTTTGCAATATCACCTAGGATAGTAGTTAATAGCGCAGTAGTATCGGTATATTTACGGCTGCTCATTAGCTTATCAAGACCTGCATCTTTCTTAAGAACTAACTTAAAGTTAGGGTCCATAATTTTCTTTTCAACAGCACCAGCGGCTTCGTCAATAGTTGCATTTTCTTTTAACTTGCGATATGCGCCAGCAGCACTTGCTAGATAATTGTCTAGATTTTCATTATATGTTTGTTGTGTAAACCAGCCCTTAACTTCACTTAAATCTTCTGTGTTTTCACTAATAAGATCACTAAGTGCCTCTAAACTTTCACTGAATGAACGACTATTGTTAGTTAGACGATTCAAATGGCGCTTAATGCTTTCTTTCATTTGCTGTGCAGCAGTAATAACTGCGGTTGCTTCTGCTGCTTCAAATGTGCGGGTACGAGTAACACTAGTGAAACGGCTTAGGTTCTTCATTTCACTAACCGCACGAGAAATAATCTGTCCGTGTGGATCGTATGGGTTACCACCACGAGATACATGGTTTGCCATTGCCTTAGCACCACCAACGCTCTTAAATGGAAGGAGGAACTTTTCACCATTTTCATTTACTAGATAAATTCTATCTACCTTAAGCAAACGATTATTGGTATTTTCCAACATCTTTTCATTGTGGACAACATTAATACGAACATTATTAAGTGTTCCTTCGCTGAATTTTCCACGGCGTTGCCATAATACACGGCTTTCTTCTAATGATTCTTTCATTTTTTTCTTCTCTGGGTTAAGTTTGGTCATGTATTGCAAGTCTTGTCTGCTAAGAGTATCTTTTGTAATGTCGCGAACATCAAAATTAAGCATATGACTTTTTGCCATACGACGCAATTCTCTAAGAAATCTGTACCAATAGTTCTTATCTGCAGGTATCATTCTATCTGTAATAGCGGTATCAAAGAATACTTTAAGACTACTACCATCAATTAAACTACAGGTAATTCTACCATAAGGGCGTTGACTTTCTTTATCCACATACTCAAAATTAAAAAAACGAGCTTTTTCTGGATCAACTGTGTCTGACCCAGAATCATTGCCCATATTAATTTTTGGAAAACGATTTCTCAATTTAAAGAAAAGGTCTTCTGCAGCTTGATCTATATTGCTCATGAAATTATTTATCCAATTATAGCATTACAAATGGCATTGGAGGAATGATGTCTGCTGCATCCATTGCCAATCCACTGCTTATTCTAGAGTCGTACACACGAAGATGCAGTATCATTCTTATTGCCAATAAGGTAGCAGAAACCAAATCGTCAGTTTCTCCAACTTTAGCTTGATAGCTAACACCATGTGCCACATATGTTTTCAATTCACTTATTAAACTTTTGCTACGAAGTTTAAGTTTACCTGTTTCTAACCAAAGTTTAAATTTACTGCAAGCAGCAATCTTACTCTTTGGTGTTGTATTAAATCCTTTGCGATATCTACGACCACTGCTAGCGCCAGATGGTTCTGTTAGAAAGCTTCCTGGTATATTTTCTTCACCTATGTCTGCTACTGCATTAAGTGCAGCTTCACCAATAGTATTATTTTCTATGCTATAATAGATATTACCAGAGTCATTTGTAGTATCTCTGATATACTTGCATATTTCTGCCATGATAAGCACTTGTTTTTGTATAATAGTAAGATTATGCTGCCATTCTGCAACTTGTTCCATTGTGGTAGCATCAAATACCTGAATAGCAGCAGGGTCTCCACCTGTACCAAGACTTGGATCAAGTGATATAATATACACATGATCGCGCTTTGGTTTTTCATACCAACGAACTTGTCCTTGTTTTTCGATTGGGTCTACACCATTTAAGTCTACGAGTATACCTGGCGCAATAAGAGTTTCATCATAGATAACAAACTCACAATTATGTTCACGACGGAAGCGGTCTATACCAACGCTAGATGTTTCACGGTCTGCCCAATCTTGGTCGCGTTCTGGATGACGATCCCATGTTGCTAAGAACGCGCTAAATCCATTGCGTCCTAGTTTTGTTTCATTGCCAAATGCATCAAATTTCTTATTTGCTTCTTTCCAAATTTCAGCAAATTGGTCTTCATCACTGTTTGGTGTAGAAGTGATGATTGCTTTACCACCAGTTGATAGGGTAGGACTAATAGATGTCCAGAACTCTTTTGCAATAGTGGGACGAACGAACGCTAACTCATCACAGTATAGCAGTGAAATACTCATACCACGACCAGTAGTTTCGGTAGTTGTTGCACTTACTATGCGTGAACCATTATCAAATCCAAGCGAACCCTTATTATAGTCAACTACGCCAGCACGAATATGGTCTGGACAATTCTCATAGGCAAATCTAATGCGTTGCATAATATCTTGTGCACCAGTATATTTGTTGCTTGCCACAAGAATAGTGCTATCTGGAACAAACATAGCATACCATAACAGATAACCCGCCGCTAGTGTGGATTTACCCATTTGGCGACCTAACATGTTAATACTAAATCGGTTTTCGTGATAGTTTTTTAGTAATTCTTCTTGATAATCAAATGGATTAAGTTTTAATCTTCCACGGGTAGGATGCTGAATGTAAAAGAAATTTTTAATAAAATATTCTGGTCCCGTGTCAGGGTCTGCACACAAACTAAATTCTATTAACTCTTGCTGCGTAATTTGCATTCTTATATGCGGCTTGCGTATAAGATTATTTTCTATTGGTTTTGCCATTTATATTACCAGTTTTCCTATCTTACTTACTATTCTTTCATATATTATATTATTTCCTGCATCCGATAAATGGTTGCATTTTCCGCGATAGCGGTCGATTATATCGCTCCAGTCATCAAAATCAGTAATAGTAATAGTTGGTATTGTTAAAAGATATTCTATTTTTTCACGAAATAACTTATATGCAGTTTCTTGATATTCTTCATCATAGTGATATGCAAAAAACCAATAAGCAGTTTGAAGCGATAAATTTGATTTATTTTTTGACTTTAAATTATGATGTTCAATATCGCTGTAAATTAAATCACAGTTACCATGTAAAATATCATCGCTATGTATAGGATGTTTTCTAGTAACTAACCGATATGGACTAGTATGCGCCACTATTGCCAAATCATAATCTATTACATTCACACTGCATAACTGCTTGTATATCTTATATTCACTTACTCCAGCCTGTGCTAGATTCGTTACATCATATTTTTTAGATAACAAATTTGGCCAACCCTGTAAATCAGGATATTTAACAGCCCAATCTGCAGCAAAACTATCACCAATGATTAGAATTTTCATTAAAATACTTATTGACATAATTTGTATGTGTAGTATTATTAAATTGTCATAAACCAGAAGTAAATAAGTTATATGTCAGACACACTGATTCTAAACGCTAACTATCAACCACTTTCATGGCTTCCGCTAAGCGTAATTCCATGGCAGCAAAGCGTCAAGCTCCATTTCATGGATCGTATTAAGATTCTTGAATATTATGATGATTGGGAAATTCATAGTCCTTCCGTGACTATGTTTGTACCTGCGCTTGCCATAACTAAAGATTATCATAGCTTTACCAAAGGTGTGCGTTTTAGTCGTCAAAACCTGTACTTGCGTGATTTGTTTCAATGTCAGTATTGTGCTGAAACATTTGAGCCGCATGAATTAAATATTGACCATGTAAAGCCATTGAGCAAGGGCGGCACGACTAATTGGGAAAATTGCGTAACAAGCTGCGTTCCATGTAATAGTCGCAAGGGCAATATGTTTAAGCGACCGCTTCGTGAACCATTTAGACCAGATTACTGGACTCTAACTGCTCGCCGTAAGCAATTTCATTATGATATGAAGCATCCTAGCTGGCGCGATTATATTAACTAGAACGACGAGTAGGCACAAACTTAGCAACTGGGCTAACACGATTTACAGCAGGATTTTCATCTGTATTTTTATATGGACTAATACTTTTTGCTGCCATTCCAGTTGCTTTACTTGCAGCCAACATTGTTTCCATTCCGCCGTCACTATATGGCATAATAATTAGTTTATCACCAAGGTTTGTTTGGTCATCATAAGCATCTGGCTGTGGATCAGGTGCACGAGCCATCATGATTCCATAGCGATACATTTGATAGAAATTATAACTGGCGTCAGGAATTGCATAAGCGCCAGCCATGGCGCGTTGTTCATAATCTGCATGTTCACCAGAACGATCTTGTTCGTGTTCATCGGCTATTTGTTCGGAAACAAATTCTTTGGCTCTCATACTGGTTTTTCTCCTGTCAAATAAGGAAGACTGAACCATAACTGAAACCATTCCTGAGTGCCAGGTTGGATATTATGTTTCTTTTCCAATTCTCGCTTTTCTGTGCCAGTCAAACTAATATTGATGCCTTCATTTTCAGTAAAGGTATGCTTCTTAACACCAGCAAGAACTTTGAGTTGAGTAATATTATCCATTCTTCTTTCTCATTTTACCACTATTTTGAGGAACTGGACTCTTTTGATTTACATAACTTGGTTCGTCACTGCCATCTGGTGTCAAACGAACACGAGGTGTATTAAAGTGTGCAGCAGTTTTTGCCAGTATTTCTTCTTCTGCTGGTGTATAACTAATTGTTACCATTTTAAGACCAGTTGGACCATTTTGATCCATCTTTTCCTCTGGCATACCAGCAAGAGCAACACCAAAGCGATATGCCTTGTAACCACTACTGTTGTCTAGCTCAGGGTAAACAAACGCATTAGGAATAGTAGTAAGAGCCTGTTGACTCATTCCTTTGGCACCAGCATAATCTGCTGCTTCATTTACAAATTCATGTGCTCTCATTTTTTCTTCCTTGCGCCGCTGTTAAATGCTACGGGGCTTTTTTTATTATTAGAAGATGGTTCTTTACCATTTTCAGTTGTAATCCAAGATGCTTTCTTGCCCATACCTTTTACAGTGGCACTTAACATATCTTCTTCTGCTTGTGTATAAGCTGTCATAACAGGATGATCACGAAAGTGTTCATGATCATGTGCTGCATTTTTTTGTGGATAACCAGCAATCTTAATCATAAAACGATAATAATCATAGCCAGGGTCCATATCATGCACGACCATGCTTGGTTGCATAGTGGATACATGATCTGGATGGGCTTTTGATTTCTTTGCTTCGCTTACAAACTCGCTGGCTCTCATATTGTTAGCCTCGTGTTTTTACAGGTAAGCTCCAATACTGCGCGGTTTCGTTTTTTACACTACAGTCTACGGTTTCTAAAAACATTCTACTACGACTAGCGTCAGTTTTAGTAAATCGGCATTCAAATGTAACACGAGCCTCAGTATTAGATGGATTTCTTGCGATAACATTAACATCGCTTTCTGGCAGTTGGTCAGTTTCAACAAGACTTGCGCTAGCATGACGAAGTTTATAACCTTGCTCAGTCATACTTCTGTTAAGATCATTGCTCTTTGCAATATTTCTTACAAAATCTTGTGTAATACCCGCAGCTTCCATTGGCGGCTGATGCATAAATTTCTTGTTTACTTGTTGCCCTTTTTTTTCAAAAGTAAGAACAAATTCAGCCATTTTCTGTCTTGTGCCTTCACTTAATAAACTATGACGATCAAGAGAGTTCCATGCAGCATTATCAAGTAAAATAGTAATACTTGTGTCGGTGTGTTCTACGACAGTAGCAGAAACCATCTTTACACTGTCTAATTCAATATTAACAATATCACCAGTGACTGGTGCTTTCATGGCTCTATCTACTTGATTTACATAATCTATGAAACGCATTGTCAATCCTTAATCAAAACTTACTGCTACATGAGTAGGATTGTCGCCACCAGCAATCTTTGGATAAGTTCCTTTAGTTTTAGCTAAATCATTTCCTGCTGGAATTGCTGCTTTTAATCCTTTTGTGTATTCATTTGGGCTATTTGTATATGGACGATTTGCATCGTCTTCAATCGCTGCTTTTGGACCACCCATTGACATATCTGCTGGACTACTGTTTAGACCACGAGGAATCTCAGTATCCATGCTCATATCAACATCCATTTCTGGACCGCCATCAATGCTTGGTAAGTTAGCACCAACACTTGGTAAACCCATAGAAGGAGAACTTGGAACCATTGCATGGTCATGAGGAATGTCTTCTGGTCCACCTGCCATATTGATATCTGTCTGTGCACCAATAATACCAGCAAGCTTAATAATCTGTGCAAGAACCGCATCGTCGCCAGTCATGCTGACATTTACCGCTTCAGAAACGGAAGATGGGTTTAGCTTAGTTAGGTTATCAATTGCACGACCAGCATCTTCGGGGCTGCGATCTTGAATCTCTCTTAATTTTGTTAATACATCAATCATCTGCATCTTAATTATCTCCCCGTTCTTCCACGGTCTGGTAGTTTGTTGCGCGTTGTTCCAACTGGACTTGTATTGTATTGCGGAATATCGTTTGTAGTCTGACCTGCTTTTGGTTTTACAGCATATGGATAATCAATTGATTTAATCTTTAGTGCGTTTGCTAAATCAGCAAGCAATTGCGGTGCCTTTTGTGTTTGATATTCACTGGTAAGAATAGGTTCATCGCTTTCTGGTACGATTGGCGAGGCAAGAACTTCTTGTTGAGGAGTAAGAACCATTATATGACTCATTGGAATTTCAGTTGCTTCATGAATTGCTGCTTGCATTTCTTGTGGAGTGCAAGGATATGTAACAACCATATCTACAATATAGATAGGAACGCTTTTAAGATGCGCAAATCCAGTATGATCTTCTGCAATAGGCAAACGCTTTGGTTCACTAATTGCTTCTAGGTTCCAACGAGCCAAGCAAGTTTGCAGACTTTCCATCTGTTCTTTACTGATTTCAACGGCAACCTTTGCCCGAAATCCATATTTCTTTTCGCTTTCAGCGAGGTAGGTTTTAAATTGTTTCATCGGCTATGCCTTTTATTAAGTATTTATTGCTTTCTAAAAGTTTTTATTAAATCGTGCTTTTTGTGCCGCAGATATTCTTGCTCTTGATTCATCTGATAAAGGTTTTGCGTTTTGTTTTCTAGTCGTTACTTTTTTTGCAATTGTTTCAGCAGATTGTTTAGTACCATACATATTGTGTTTTTCACCTTGTTTTGCAGCAGATAATTTTTCTAATGTTTCAGGTGAATGTTTCTTACCAATATTTGCTTTTTTTAATTTTTCACAAAACTCTTGTGATTTTTTTCTATCTTTGTGCCACGATAGTTTTCCTTTATGTGCCGCACTAATCTTTGCTTTTGTTTCTGCTGAATGTTTTCTTCCTACATTAAACTTTCCACCGCTTGCGCCTTCTCCGCCATCAGTTTTATTTAATAATATACCAGTTTCAATATCTTTTCTACCGTACCAACGAATTAAGCGGCGTTCTATTGCTAATGCACCTATTTCAGTTAAATTGTGTTCAAGTATAATAATTTTAGACTGATCTTTTGGAACAGATATGCCATTATGTCTAGCATAAACTCTTTTTCCTGTTCCCTTACCAATATAATAAGGTGTTAAGTCACTTGCTCTTATATAAGCATATACATAATATCCGATTGGCGGATTAGTGCTGGTAAATACCATTGCGCTGTGTTCCTTCATAACATAGAGTAGGTGGGGCGGCAACCCGTGACCTACACTATTATTTATCTTTATTTCTAAATGTAGATAACAATTCATTGCGGTCAAAAACCTGTGCCTCTACATTAACAGTACCGTCATTTTCTCGACGGTCATACTGCATTTTTTCTATTTTTAACAATAGTTCAGTTTGCTTTAACTTCTTTTGCACTTTTCCAAGCTTGGCAGTAACGGCAGTAGCAAGCATCTTTGCGCTTGCTTCAAATATTGGTGCTGCAAAACGAGCTTCTACATTCATTCCAAGACTTTGTAAATTTTCAAAACTTTCTACTGCTTGGTCGGCAAGTTGATCAAGGTCTTTATCAAGCGCATCATCTGGTTGCTGTGGAATAGAAGATTCAAGCTGGTGAGCGTTTTCTAAGGCTTCTGCTACCTCTTTGCTAGGAGCTGGTGGTAAATCAAATAATTCTTCAAGTTTCTTTGTCATATATTAATTTATCGTTTTTTCTTCTTTGTGCCAGCAAACATGTCATGTTCGGTAATGACTCTAAATGCTATTCCTTGCCGACTACAAAAATCAACTGCTGCCTTCCACTTTGCTTGGTTTACTACTGCCTGTATTTGTGATTTTTGACTGCGACCAGCATTTTCTAATGTAGTTTCTTTGTGCGGTTTAATTTCTACTATTTCTGCTTTCTTATTACCTTGGGCATCTTCGTAAATAATAAAAAAATCTGGTATGTAACTTTTTGTTTTATTGACTATTGGATTTATATATGGAATAGAAATACTTTCACTTGCCCAATGTTTAATTGCAGGATTTTCATCTAAAAAATTCATAAACTTAAGTTCCCAACTGGATCGATAACGAATGCTGCCTTTACCAGCATACTTTTCTGGGTTCTTAGGTTCAAATAAACCTTGAGAAAATTTCATACTCATTGAATAATATTTCTAGCAATATTAGCACTGGTGGTTATGTTATTTTTATAACCAAGCTTGCTAGTAGAACCCTTTACATTGTTAAAAAAACTAATGAGTAAATTTTTAATATTACTATTGTTGGGCGATGTTTGAAATTGATTCAATACAGTTAATGGGTTTAAATTATTATTATGAGTCAACGCAATAACACTTTGGGCAAGCGTATTGGCAGCAGTAGGATCATTTGTAAGAGTTAAAAAGTAATTATATACTTGTTCCCACACTGCATCGCTGATCTGCACAGGCTGCGTGAAGTAACCATTGAAAAAAGATTTACTACTAGATGAGTCTGTAACTGTAGGAGCATTTGCCATAAAATTATTTAGTTAGAACGGTAACCCAGAACCAACAACCCTATTATTGTTATTGTTATTTTTACTATAAGCAATATAACTTTTTGCAATAGATGCTAAGTTTGTTCCTGGCGCAACATTCAATTGACTTATTTGATTTGATGCTAGATTTATATCGCTATTACTATAGCCTTCTGCAGCCAAAGTACTTTGCCAAGTTTGACTATTATATGCAGGATTTACGGGGCTAGCTGGATTAGTAAAATCAAGTTGACTTGGAACTCCTACGGGTTGACCAAAATCTGCTGTTCCTAAATTGCTAACACTTGTAGGATCATCAATATATTGTTGTGCAACCAATGCTTGTGCAGGAACTAAGTCAAGTGTATTTTTAGTATATGAAGTGATAGCAGTAGGAGATATTGAATCAATAAATCCACTAGCAGATGTTATCTGAGGAATGGTGTATCCTCTACTAAACAATATGTCTTGATAACTACCCGCTGGATATAAAGTATCATATTGTTGTGGAGTCGGTATTATATCGCCATTACTAGTAGCGGTTGCTCCGCTGTTAGTAGTATAATCATACAGATTATTAGAATAATTTGGAGAAATAGAGTTTGCAACAGGAAATACAGTGTTTAATGCAGAAGTATCTTGTTGATTATTATTGTCTGCAATGCTTTGTAATTCTTGGTCGGTAAGATTGTTTGATGTAGTTGGATCATAATTGTTTGCTTGATCAACAACCCCAAAACTTCCATTCTGTGCTTGTCTTGCTTGATATGGATTCGTAAAAGTGTCTGTTTGTGCAACCATTTCGCCTGTTACAGGGTCAACATAATATCCAAGGTTATTGCCACTGATATTACTAGGATTGTTATCATAGTACTGTGGGTCACCAATTCCAGGAACGCCCATGGCATAGCCATCTTCATAGGTTACACCCATATAATGAATTTGCATTGTTGCTTCCATTATGCCAGTACTTTCACTATATTCATGAGTATCATGACTAAAGCTACTGATTATTGGATTCATTAAAGTAATCTTATTGCTTTGACCGCCAGCTAAACTGTAAATTTCAATTGCACTAAAAAAAGGAACGGTGCTGCCATTATCTAGACCCCATGCAGCATGTCTGCGATCTTGATTTCTGCCGTATCTGTCATCGTATACATAATCATTTAAACTATATACGCCATCAGCATAGTAATAGTTATAATAATTTTGCCAGAGTTCACGCAACCCGTTTGTATTATCATCATGAAATTTTATTGTAATTGGTTCGTATTTTATACGACTTTGCACAAATGTTTTGCGGTTGTATTGATTTAAATCTTTTAATTCAACCGTAAACTTTGGAAGATCAATGCTCTTTACCAAATAACTTAATTCAGAAGGGTCAATTTGAACTGGCGCATCTGGGTCCAATAGAAAATTTACTTGAAATAGAAATTTATATTTTGGACTTCTAGCAAAGTTATTTGTACGAAAAACTTGGGCGGCGTGTCCATAATCATGAACTTCGCCGCCGCCCAGTAAGCTATTTAAAATTGATCCTAATAATGAACTCACGGCTCATACCTTTAGCCAGTTACGCTATGTCCAAATGTGCGAGGAACAGTAATTCCGACACCGCTAGATGTTGGGATTTCCAATGCATTGTCATAACGCAATGTCAAGCTAATAGTTGCTGGATCGTTGCTTGTATAATCAAAGTTGTTATAATTAACTTCTTGAATAAAGCAACCATACAACTGCCATGTTTCAAGGGTAGTTGGATTTGTGTTACCATTTCCACCATCCAGTGCTTCAAACTGTGTAATGAACTTATAGTCAATACCGCTAACTGCGCTGCTTTGCTCAGCAAAGTCAAACTGCTTCTGAATTTGTTCACCAACAAGTAGTCTAACATTACCATTTGCATCATCACGCAATTCGACTGTAACAGTCTGCCATTCTGGTTTGCCCTGTAGATACATTTTGCTGTTATACAGATCAATAGTGATCGGGTTGAAATTTAGGTTAGGTCTTGTAAAATTCATAACCTGTTTAGTAAGTTCCGTAGTAGGGTTAGTGATTCCAAAGTTAAGGAATGTAACTCTAAAGCGATACTTCAACAGGGGCATTAACAAGCCCTGACTTCCCGTGCTCTGATCACTACTTGAGGCTACGGGTATTGTCATGTTGAGTAATGATGCAACTGCCATCTGATTCTCCTATAAAAGTATTTATACCATTTGCGAAAAAAAATTTTACCCATATAAAAAAAGCCGCTATTGCTAGCGGCTTTTTACTATTATATGTTGTACTATTAAGCAGTTAACTGAACTGCGGTTGTTGGATTAGAAATACCGCTTTGGTTAGTATTGCTGCCAGAAATAGCACCAGTGTTCAAGATACGAACTGGAACATAGATAAATTCAACTGCCTTAGTAGGCTCAATTGCAATATCAATGTGTAGTTCGTTTTGGTCAATTGTAGTTGGTGTGTTGTTTGTAGTATCACATACTACTAGGTAGTCATAAAGACCACGCTGAGCCATGATATTATTCAACATTCCACTAACAATCTGAGTTGCTTGGTTACGAGTAACTGTATCGTTTGGTTGGAATATAAGTGGCTTTACTATTCTTTCTAGTCTACCACGAATATAGTTAATCAAACGAGCAACATTGATGCGGTCTAGTGCAGTTGCAGTTCCTTGACGAGTGTGGTTTCCGTAGTTAATGATACCATCGTTCGGGAATACCGCAACTGGGTTAACATTATTTGAGTACAGAAGGTCACGCAATCCTTGGTTTGTGCCAATGCTATAGAACTTTCCTGTTGTGCGATCAACATAACCAATCTTGGCAACATTATCAATCTTACCACGAAGCGAACCAGCAGGAGCAAACCATGGAGCACTGCTTTGATCGCTCTTAACCATCATGCGTAGAATTGCATGAGTGATAGGAACAACTACTTGTCCAATTCCATCAAGGGCGTTAGCAAATGCCGCGCCAGGATAGAATAAAGCAGTATATGAATCAGCAGTAACTATACCATCTTCACCATCTGCTGAAGTTCCGCTGGTATTAGTGATATAGTTGTTTACACTTGTTAAATCACTTGGAAGGCCCATTGGTGAATCTGCAATGATAAACCCAGTGTTACGACGATCATTATTCAAAGTAACAAGATTGTCAGTAAGTTCAGGATATCCTGGGCATACAAGTATGTTGAAGTTTACCTGATCTTCACGAAGTATAGTGCTATTATCTACAGCAGATGATAGCGCACTTACTACAATGTTGCGTTGAGCCTTGCGACCGAAGTAAGGAACATTGTTTGAATCTTTTCCGCTAGCAGATATCCAAGTTGCAGGTTGTGCAGGAAGGGTTGCGATAGGATAGTTTGCGCCAGTAAATGCACTTGAAGAGAATGACTTTATATTATAGCTACTACGACGAGTATTGAATAGAAGAATACCACGAGGATATAGCTGTGGATTTGGAGCATCTAGGTCAACATAATCACTTGACTGTAGGCTTACAATAGTTGGCTTTGTACCAAGAGCAGGGTCTACTGTGCCATTGGTGTCCCAACGAGCATCGCCAAAGATAATACCATTTTCAGAAGTATTGTCGGTGTTATCGATAGCTACCCATTGAAGAATGTTATTGCTACCAACAGCTTGCCAACGATATAGTGAAGGATAGTGTTCAAGTTCACTTGAGTCTAACCAAATATCGCCTTTTACAAGCGCAGTGCCATCTGTATGAACAGTTGGAGCACTTGCTGCAATGATTGGTCCTAGTGGGTCGGTTGTATTGAGAGGATAGCCACGGCTATCGCTGCTTACATTCTTATAACCCTTCCAAATAGTTCCATTGTTAATCATGATATCAACTTCTAGCGGAGTTGAATAGTACCATAGGGTACCATCTGCAGGGTCAACTACAGGAGCAGTTGCCTGTTGTACTAGAAGAGTTGCTGGTTGCCAATAAGAAGCAGTCAAAGCGCCTGAACCTGCATCATCAAATACATTTGACAATGATGTTGAGATACCAGCCGCAGTTAGAGGTGTTCCCTGTCCAGATACTGGAGCAAAAAGAATGTCACCAGCAGTAAGGTGGCTAAACTGAATGTAACCAGCAGAATTTAATGAGCAAGTTAGATATGGAATGCTCAGCGATTGAACATTTTGAACAAAGCTTGCAGCACTTGTACCAGTTAGTGTAACAGTGTATGTTGCGCTTAGTGAAGATGAACCTGGAACTGTAGTTTGGATAGTGAATTGGTTCCCACTGCTAAAGGTTGGGTTTGAAACTGAACCAGTCACAGTCATTGGAAGACCAGAACCCTGCCATTGCAATAGCTTGCTAGTAGCAGTATTGTTTGCGCTAAGATCATACTTCATGCATAGTGTGTTTGTAGCAATGCCCAATCCACCAGTCACAGGATCATTTGCATAAACTGCTGTTCTACGATATTGGAACAACGGTGCTGAAACTAAGTCCCAATGACTGGTTGAACCGTTCCAACGATATACTAGTGTATTTGCTCCACCATTAACATTAGTAGTCTTAATCCATACACTGTAAGATTGTGCAGGTGTTGTGTCTGTTGACTTCCAAGTTGGAATAGTGTAATGAGGGCTATACTGAAGAGAAACGCCATAATATGTTCCTGCTGTCAAACCAATATTTGACAGTGGAGTACCTGTATTACCATTTGCAATAGTGATCTTGCCATCAACTACTGAACCATTGCTCTTTGAAGCACTTGTTACAAAGATAGCAAAATAGCCAGTTGGAAGAATTGCTGCAGTAACGCCAGGAAGAGCGGCAGTATTAATTTGTGTCACTAGGCTGCTAGCCGTGGTGCCAGACAATGTGATAGTTGTTCCGTTAATAACAAGAGTATTGCCGCTTGTTAGTGTAGTAGGAGTAATTGTTCCAACTAGAGTTGGCGTCTTTGTTTGCCATGCAGTTGAACCAAGTGGGTTCCAAGTATTATCATATGCCTTTACATAAATTGGGTTATTTGCATAATAAGAAACAACTGCATATTGGCCAACTGAACCAAAGCTGCTTGATGGAGCACCTGCGCTTAAATTAGTTGTATCTGTTAATACATAAGGAGTTATCGCAATAAACTGTTGGTTTACTGCATCCCATTCAAAAATACCCCAGCTTGTAGAAGCAGTGTTAAGCCACTGAGTTCCACTAACAGGATTTCCATATGGACGGTTGGTGCTACCAGTAAGCTGTGCAAGATCGATATTTGCACGAAGAACCCATGCTTGGTTAGAAATACCAAGAACGCTGTGAGCAGCCATTAGACCATATTCAGCAGTTTCGCTGCCGTATAGACGATTGCCACTTGCGTCTGTTGGGAAAATTGGTGTACCAAATGTGTTTAGCAAATCTTTTTGGCTAGACATTAACTTTGGAATACCAGCAGTTGCCGCAGTCGTATTGGATGCTATTCCGCCAGCAGAACCTTTTTTATTTGCAGCGGTTGCAAGTAAGATAAATGGTATTGTTCCTGGTCCTGCTGAAGCATAATTGCTTTCATCAAGAACCGTAACTGATATTCCGGGTGATACTAAAGTTGCCATGTGGTATATTCCTTTAAGGTGTTGATAATATTTAGCGAATCAACTAGAAATATACCACTTATAAACAGTTATATGCGGATATTATAACAAACTTTTAACTTTTTGCTCTAAATCTTCAATTGTGCCATCATTATTAATAATATGGTCTATGTTTGATGTTACCCATGACCACTCACTAGGATGAATGTCGTGTGGTTCTTCACCATGTTGAATAAGATTTATCATCCAATCTGGGTCTTCACCGCGACGAACACCCCATACTTCTCCGCCAAGTTTACGAATCATATTAATTTCATTAGGAAATCGAGTATCTGGAATAACAAAATTATGAGGTTTGTTTACAGAACCAATTCCTATCTTTTTTATTTTTCTTTCGAGACTTGCAACCCAAATATCTTCGTGAAAATTAACACGACACACATCAGTGCCCCAATATTGTAACACCCATCGTGGTGTAAGGTTTTCGATACCAAGTCGTGTAGACCACCACTCATCACGCTTCTCACGCCACTCACGAGATTCTACTGTATCGCCTTCAAGTAAATGACGGGGCCAACTGAATACGGTAGCTACCATATCTTTCAGATTGTCCGCAAAACTTAATTTTTCAAAACTATGTTCTTTAACAAGGATATCCGCAACGGTTCCCTTGCCACCACCTATCAATCCGCAAACACCAATTATTTTCATGGTTTTACTTTATCAAAGAATTATGTGGATGTCAAATTATCCTTGTACCCACCACATAGGCATTTCGCCAGTCATGTAATTGGTAATTTCAAGTTCTAACCTATCTTGCAATGCTTGTCCACGGGTAAGAAGATCAGTACCGTTTAGGCTACCGCCGCCCTGTGGACCAGGCAGTGTTGAGAATTTGCTACGGGCTTCGCCTAGCATCATCATGCAACGAGCTAGTGTGTAATCCCTTATCCAAGGTTGACTATAGATATCAGTTAGCAGCGTCACATCTGGTTTGTAATTCTCTGTCCATAGCAAGATAGTTTCTGCTTGCGCAAGAGGACGACGCATAATAGTAAGTTCTTTAGTAACAGTATTAAAGTTATAATTTACAAATCCACCAAACAACTTGGCAGCTTCTTTCAAAAACGAACTATACATATAATATGTTGATAAACCACCAACACGACCACTTTGAATCATGTAGAAGTTAACAAACCCTGCTTCAAATGGCTCATATTGTGAACTTGTGCCGCTATTAGCGCCAATATTACGCTTAAAAACATTACGCACACTAATGACTTCACTAGGAAGCGTATAGGTATTAGTATCTTCAATTAGATTTAAAAAACTATAACTTTCTTCAACGCTGTTAGCACTGCGTTGACGATAACGAATGATAGAGTTTTTGATTGCAGTTTCAAAATGAATAGGATCAAGTTCAACATCAACCATGCCATCACCAAGGCTGAAACGAACATAGTCAAATACTTCTGATTTTAATTCTTGTAAAGTTGCCATGGAAATATTTATTAAAATAACTAGCCTGAATTTTGTTGCGGTAAATATCTAAAATGACCGATGAATATGAAGAAAATGCAGCCGCTGTTCCTTTTGGGTTAGGCAAAGACTGGGCAATGGCAAAGACCATGGCAAACTTTGCTCGTGCTACTCCACAAAAAAACCTAACACCAGTTATTATTAACAGTGCAACCAGAAATACGAAGCTAGCACTGGTATTGATGCCTGAATGGGGAATTTTCTTTCCGCCATATAACTTAAGCAGATTAAGCGCAATGGCAAGAGCAGCAGGATTTGCAACAAAAGTATATGACATAAACATAAAAGCATATCATGCAATAAAAAACAAGCTAGACTTTGATCCATGGGATGGCAGTCGTGAATGGATGTGGACAGGAAAATGGTATATCAAAGAGTTACATCCTCAGTTAGAATCACTGTATAAGAGAAAATTAAAAGCTATTATTGCCGATAACCCAGATGTAGTTGGTTTTAGCATGTATTATACAAATGAACAGTCTACTAACTGGATGGCTAATCAAATAAGATGGGCGTTGCCAAATTGCAAAATAATAGTAGGTGGACCGCAAGCATCTTCGATGCAAGCATATAGCAAACCGCTCTACGATCATATTATCGAAGGCGAAGGTGAACAAGTTCTCTTAGATATTTTAGAAAAAATTGAATCTGGCATTGCTATCACAGATAAATTTTTAAAAAAAGACCCTAAGCTTCGCCTTGACTTAGACAGCATGCCATTTCCTGATTATAGTGATTATGATTTAAGTGAATACGATACGCCAGGCGGCATATCTGCGGAAATAAGCAGAGGATGTATTGCAAAATGTGTGTTCTGTACAGAAGTTCATTTTTGGAAATATCGTGGGAGAATGTCTGGCAGTTTAATTGACGAAATTGAATACCAAAACAAACACTATGGCGGAAACTTTGTTTGGTTTATCGATAGCCTAGTCAATGGTAACTTAAAAGAACTGCGTGGATTTTGTTTAGGAATTAAAGAACGAAACCTCGATATCAAGTGGCAAGGGTATGCTCGGTGTGATGGTCGCATGGATTTGGATTATTACAAAGACCTTGCGGCAAGTGGGTGCAAGCAACTAAGTTATGGCATTGAAAGCGGCAGTCAAAAAGTTCTAGACGCTATGAAAAAAGAAATTACACTAGACGAGATTGAACAGAATCTCAAAAGTGGAAAACAAGTTGATATACAAGCACACACAAATTGGATTATTGGATTTCCAAATGAGGATCATCAAGCATTTGCTGATACACTAACACTAGTATGGCGAATAAGAAATTATGGTATATTGGCAATAAGTCCAGGTTTAAGTTTGATGCTAAGTCCAGGCAGTGATATAAGCATTGATCCTACTAAATTTGATATTGCGCCTAAAAATTTCTTAAACATGTGGACAACAAATGATTTAAAGAATACTAAGGTTCACAGATTAATTCGACAAAAAACTTTTAACATATTCCTAGAACAGTTGAACAGCAAGTCATACATTTATGGATTTGAAAGACCAAATCTTAAAAAATCATATAGAATAAAATATGATGTTACAAAAATAGCTGATACTATCGACCGTGAAACTTTTGACTATGATATTATAAAAACTGATTTAGGAGACTTTGCCAACAGTCTCATGAATGAGATATGGCCTATGTTGCGCCAGTTGTGGAAGGCGGTAGGGGCATATAAGATATCAGTTAAGTTTGATCCAGAAGTTGATGTCAGAGAATTTGGCGATAGATTGGGTTGCGATTATACTGCCGCTCACAACTTTTCAATTGATGAAGGCGGCAATTGGTCTGGAAATTTTAATTATAACTTTAAACACATTAACCACGATGGTACACCAGATAAAAACTGGTATAATTGTAGTTTTACACATAACTGGACAGGCAGCGGCCAGTGGTAGTTAATGTATTATGCTCCAAATTGCAGATAGTAAAGTGTTAAATCTTCTGGTTCAAAGTGAGCGGTTACGGCAACACGGTATTCAAATGTTGCAATATCAAAATGGGCATGGAAAGTTACGCTATTTGCAACAGCATTTTCCCACACCCATTTATAATTCTCACACTCGCTCCAATGTATATTGGCTTCACCTTTTGCATCTTCCAATGCTTTTTCTTCGGTCAATTTATATAAACCTGGATGTAAAGTAGTGCGAAACACCGTGATAGGTTTAGAAGGGGACATCCTGTTCAACTTCATCGTGCCAGTGGTCTGCGCCTGGATCTTTTCCATCTACAATAGCCTTTGTCATGCGATCCATCTTACGCTTGCTTACCAATTTTTCTTCACGGTCAGCAACGGTCTTATCCTTGAAACCAAGAACATTCATATACTCACGATGCTTCATCCAACCATGCATAAAGTGGATGCAATCTTCTGCGCTGCCGCTGTATATTTCTACACCACGAGCATAGATTGGCAATGCTTCGCCACCATCTTTTGGGACAGCAAGTGCAAAATCCGTACCGCTATTTTGTTCATATGCATAAGAATTGTATGCGCCACGATTTGGTTTAATTTCAAAGCCAAGTTTCGTAGCAAGACCTGTTAGGTCATTGATAATGCGAAAGTGATTGTAATTTGTCATTCTACATATCCTATGATAAGTTTCACCAAGTCTTCTTCATTCAAGTAAAAATTTGCTCGTCCATGTGATTCACGCCGATAAAGAATCGTAGGCGGCGATAAAGATTCATACAAAGAAGATTCATACAAATTTGAACTACAATTTTCAAAGTTTTTGACAATATAATAATATAATTTGCCAATTTCCCTATAACTGCGAACAGTGATACGATGGGTATAATGCTGACACATTTTATTGCGCCCATCCATTTTTACCCAACGAGTGTGAGCATCCAAGTATCCGCCGTCGTATTTCATAAATCACCTTACTTGATTGATTTAAGAATTACTGTATCACTGTTTAGTCGTCCTGTCAAGGCAATTTCTGTGGCACGGATACCATCCATGAACTTACGAAGTTGGATTTTACCTGCACCCATAAATGCCTTCATCTGTTCCTGTGGTTTGCGCAGTGTCTTCGCCACACTTAACTTTTCATCAAAGCCAAGAATAGTGCTGCCCTTGATGCCCAATACGCCACTGCTTACGGCTGCAACATACTTGCCAATCTTGCGAGTTTTGGTATTATAAACCCACAATTCGGTTGCACCAATTATATCGGTTGGATTGACAGATACAAGATTAAGTTCTTTAAACTCGCTCATGTACTTGACATTCTTGACCACCTTTTCCTTGCTTGGTGGACGAGCCTTGCGCACCTTACGCACTGCCGCCTTAACTGCGCCATAGGTCGTGAGCGCATCAAACAGAGCCTTATACCAAGCATCATAACGCTTAAACACTGGCTTAGTCACCCAAGCGTAGGCTTCGCGCAATGAAGCATCGCCTTTCTTATCTTGACCTTCAAGCAACTCAGCATATTGCTCTGCATACTTTTCACGAATACGAGCAACAAACGCCTGTGGCATATTTCCTTCACGAAAGTAAGCCATAAAGTCAGGCACATCAGCAGAACCTTCCATCATTGCGTCAAACATAACTTCTAAGTCGCCAATAGTATCAGCCAACTTATCACGCATGTGATCTTGAACATTGCGCTTAACAACGGAAGTAACAACTACTTGCTTCTTTTCAGCAAGACGAGCATTGCCATATGCCAACAATTCAGAAATTTTGTTAGTGATGAACTCAGCATCAATTGCCATTGGACAACCATTCAAGATCATCTTGGATACACTACCAATAGTGATACCAACACGACTATCTTCACATTCAGCAAAAGCAGAGATTTCTGCTTTGCCCCAATTAAGATGTTGCTGACCAAACTCTACAACATACTTGCGCATATCAGCCGCACTCATATAATAATTGTAGAAGTACAATGCGTGAGTAATCTCCTGACGCAATTGGGCAGGAGTCCACTTACTAGCGTTAATCCACACTGGTTCAGGACCAGTGAACTTTTCGTCCATAAACTTTGGTTGACGGACAACCGTCTTCTTAGGTTTGGTCTTCAACATGAGTGCGGACTTAGCCATTCTTACTTCTCCAATTTGCTGTCATAGAAACCATAGTGCTGACTGACATAGCGGTCATACCGTTCATCGATATGACCATTATCAAACCGTTCCCATGATTGGTCATTAAAGTAGTCATAACCGTAATCATAGGTTGTGTCAACATATTTCTGCGTAGGTGCTGCTTCCATAGCCTCTACCAACTGTGCAGTAGGCACACCATGATGCTTGTAACCTTCGGTGCACATATCATAATACGATGTGCTAGGTGTCATTTCATAGTCTTGGTCAGCCATGCTATAAACCCAAGCAATATATGCTTCGGTCTCAGTTTGAACCAAAACACGCTGACGCAAGTAATATGTTGGGAAACCTTCTAAACGGTCAAGCGCAATCATATCGCTATCGCTGACTTCCCATAACACGCCGCAGACAATGCTGCCTGTATCAATCTCAACATCGGCATGGTTACGAAACACAAGACGATAGTCGTTCAAATACGCAACACCTACTAGTGTAGCATCAGGGCAACGCTTTGCCATTTGCTCAGGGTGGGTGTTCATCCCGTATCCGAAATAATAACTGCGATATTCCATAGTAAACTCCTTACTGTCACGGGCAGACCTTGCCCAAAAGGGGGCATACATTGCCCCATGACTTAAAATACCATGTCTTAGAGATTTGTCAAGCATTATTTTTAATTATATTGGTTTAAAAAAACCCTTGACAAATAGCCCAATTATGGTAAAATATAAAAATGTGGATGTTAATCTTCCTTTTATCCCTGCTTGGGTTCATGTTAGTTTGGAACCTTGCGGAAGCAATGTGGGAGTTAGATAATTGGATCGCTACCGCCGAACAACGGGAGCGGGATGGCTATGATTATGAGAACGATGTACCCGTTAAACCGCTTATAACACTTCCTAAGCCAGCGCCAGAAGATGTCAAGAAAATGACACTTGCTTTAGAAAATTTTCCTAAATCTACCGAAGATGCCAACGCAAAAATAGCCCGTTTGATGAAAAAATCAGAAACCCATTAAATAATAGGTGCGTTATGTATTGGGAATACTTACTATTTTATTAACTACTACTATTGCCCACGCACAAGATTGCGATTGGGTAGGCGAAGTTTTACATTATGATTCATGTAAAGTAGAAAATAATCTTGGCAATACTGATGTGTTCATAGGTAATCGTGGTTGGTATTATCGTTTCTATGGTACTAGGGCAGAAAAACGGCGACTAGTTTATACATATTATAGTAATACTCACACATGGATTCGTGATTATACTCTTGAATATATAATATGGAGTGGCGGACAAAAACCATTAAGTGGCCTATGTCGTGACAATTATAATAAATTAGGTAGTCCATCTATCCAATCGTGGGATATAGCCGATGGTACAAAATTGTGTCTTTATTAAAAAAATAATCCTTGACAGATATAAAATCCATGTTATATTAGTAATATAAGCAATGGAGAAATCAAATGGCGCAAGTAAGCACTCGCAAGACCAAAATTTCCACCATCATCCACAATCGTTTTTTTACCAAGGGTGTACAAGACGCACTTGCTGGTCGTCCATTTGATCCTGATTATGACAAGTGGGAAACTGCATCACATGGCACAGCGCAGTGGTGCTATGAGCGTGGTCGTCAATATGGTATTGCCACAGACGGCAAAATTCCTACCAAAACTGGTAAGCGCATTAATTATTATGCTATTCGTGAGTTTAACCGTTTGTACCATGATGGTTCAATACTCTAATGATTATAGCATATTACACAGGTAGCGGAGGTCACCGCTATCTTAATTTTGTTGAACATAAAGACTATACCAAGCTTGGCGTAACTTACTATCATGACAAAGATAAGGAATTAGAATATCTAGTTCCTGAAAAAACATATCAACAGTATCCAATAGTTTTAACACATTGTTTAAATTATAATTTGATTAGACAAAAATTTCCAAATGATCAGGATATTACATTTATAATTGCTGACCGTAAGGCAAGTTGGTGCAGGAAATATCTTATTAAAGTTTCTCAAAATTTTATCAGTGATGATGACAAATACCAAACTGCTTTAAATTTTATTTCTGAATTAGACAACTATTATAATAAAATTCCTATTCATATTGGAAATGCCAAGGTCATAGATATAAAAATTGATAACTCAAATTTTTCTAATATCATGAAACAAGAATTGTTAGTATACTCTTGCGAACACTTTGAAAGAGCATGGAACAAGTTTTATAGTTAAAGTTAATGCCAAACCACCACAATAAAAAAGGCGGGAAAAATTCCCGCCTTTTCTTTATTCTATCTAGATTAGATTAGAACTTTGCAGTTAGACCAACTGCGAAAGCATCGCCAGTTGCATTGAAGTTTGATGAAGTATCAAAGCTACGATACACAGTTGCGCTTACGCTGTAGTTTGAAGTGATGTCATAAGTTACACCAGTTCCAAGACGATGACTTTGCCATCCATAAGTGTTGCTATCAACAGCACTACGATAACGATACTGAACAGCATTGAGAGTTAGACCAGGCATAATGGTATAATCTGCATTGCCATAAAGTGCATAATATGGATAGTTAGTTGGAGCAAGGAAACGCTCACCAACACCGACCTTACCACTTAGGGTAACACCAGCCATTGATGGAAGTGCGTAGCCAGCTTGTGCTTCAACAGTCATCTTGATTGTATTATTAAGATACTGAGTTGGACCTACTGCACCACCAACTGAGAAACCGCCGCCAAGATTATGCTTATAGCTAACGCCATATGTATCATCAGCCTTTGCACCGAAATTGTTGCCAAGGTCTTGACCATAAGTGATAGTCAAGCTATCATTTGAAGTAGGAGCAGGAGCAGCAACTGGTGCAGGAGCAGCAGGAGCCTTTGCCTTGCTTGGTAGATCAGTTGCACTTGCTGCAACAGTAAGTGCCAATAGTGCCATAGTAGTCGTAATAAGAGTCTTCATTTGTATTTTCCTTTTTCAATAAGAATGGTTATATCATAGACAACGAGTTTTGTCTAATTTTTTCAACCAATATTTCTAAAAATATTTGTTGAGGCAACGCTTGGTTTTTTACTCCACAGGTTTAATTTGACAGTATCGTCGCCATGCTCCAATACCCACTTGATTTGGAAGCATAGATATTTAGCTTACAAAACTGACTATATTATAAAATAGCCAAAAAATCAATAAATATTTCATGCGCTTAAATGAATTATATGACGAAGATTTAGTTGAAGGACCGATTGCAGACAGGCTAAAACGCCTCGCAGCAGCAGGTGCGGTGGCAGGTGGACTTGGTTTAGGTGGATATTCTGCCCTAAATGCGCCAAAATCGCCTGAACAAACAATAAGTGTTGCACAAAAACAACAAGATGCACAAACCGACACTAAAGCAGCCGATGAGCCAGAATCAAAGCCTGAGAAAGCAGAGAAACAAGTTAATCCTAATTTTCCAAAAGGGTTAACTGACATTGATAAAATGACAGTAGATCAACGAGTCCATACATTTATAAAGACAGTGGCACCGCTGATCACAAGCGAAAATGCAAAAATAATAGCAGAAAGAAATCGTTTAATTCATTTTGTAAAGATTATTCGCAGCGGCAAGAAACTTAATAAAGAAGAAAATGCATGGTTAAATGGGTTGGCTGACAAATATGACGAAGATAACATACCTGATCTTTTAAAGAAAGTTGATATAATTCCAGCAAGCCTTGCAATAGCACAAGCAGCTATAGAAAGTCAATGGGGACAAGATGAAAAAACACAGAAAGGCAATGTGTTTTTTGGTCAAAAATCATGGGCTAAAACTGGCGGCGTAGAAGGACCGCAGGGTGAACGATATCGTGCATTTGATAGACCAGAAGATAGCATAAGCGAGTATATGCATAACCTTAATACTCACGATGCATATGAAGATTTTCGTAACAATCGTGCACAGATGCGACAAAAAAACAAACCAATTACTGGGTTAGCGTTGGTTGGAGGATTGAAAAAATACGCCGATACCAAGGGCGCATATCCAGTTCAATTAGCTAGCATTATAAAAGGTCGTAATCTTCAACAATATGACATTGCCAAGAAATAAATTGACATTAAATATGCATGTGTTATATTAGTAGACTACCAACAGAATAGGAAAAATAATGGCAAGCAACCGACGCACGGACGAGAACGGTCGTACTATAGATCAACAAGCGGCGGATGCCGTGTCAGAATTTCTTGCCCGTGGCGGTATCATTACCAAGATTCCTACTGGTCAGCGCACAGAACCAGCAGATCAAAAGTCTCAATGGGGCCGACCTCGTAAAAAAAGTTTAATTCCTGAAATAAAAGATTAAAGTATGAACAGAAATGAAAAAATAGAATACCCATATGTGGAATTCTATTTGACACATAGCTGCAACTTATCTTGTTCAAACTGTAACAGATTTAATAATTTTAATATCCATGGCAGAACTGATTGGGCAAAAAATGTAACAATCTATGAAGAATGGAGCAAATACATTGACTTTAAATTAATAGGCATAATTGGTGGAGAGCCGCTGTTACACCCTGAACTAGCAGACATATGTACCGATATACGAAAATTTTGGCCTAATGCAGAGATTATGTTAGTAACCAATGGCCTTATTTTTGAAAATTTAAAAAACATTAATGTTGTTAATTCAATAATCCAAAATAATATAGACCTTAGAATTAGCATACATGATTCCAAGTTTGCATCCTCTGTACACAAAGGAATAGAAAAATGTTTTGGAAAATTAAAAATAAAATCTCAACAAAATGATCCTTTGTTTTCAACTAAAGGAAAAACATCATCTGGTGTAAAGATTGAGTTATGGAAATTTACTCATTTTCATTCTGTTGCTTTAAAGAAAAATAATAACCATTACATATTACACGATAGCGAGAGTGCAAGGGCACATCATACATGCGATATGAAACATTGCCATGAGTTTTATGATGGACAATTATATAAGTGCGGCATGGTACTAACCCTACCAAACCTGTATGATAGTAAAAAAATACATATAGAAATAAACGATAGCGATGTAGAATTGTTGAAAAGTTACCGCCCATTAACCATCGAAAATATAAAAAATAATCCAGAGTTTTCTGTTGAACACCTACAAAATGTCATTCCTCAGTGCAAATTTTGCCCCGAAAAATACGAAAATTCTTTAATATTTCAGGAAAAATAATGCTTGACAACCCCTAAATCTGTGTTATATTAAATTATAGTCAACTGATGGAGAACGGTAATGGCTTACATGTCGCAGGAAAAGAAGTCCAAAATTGCCCCCACAATCAAGAAAATCCTTGCCAAATACGGCGTTAAGGGTTCGTTGGCGGTTCAAAACCATATGACCCTTGTGCTTAATGTCAAGAGCGGCCCTATTGATTTTATCCAGAATTACAATGACACGGTTGGTAATCAACCTGGCGGTTTCCGTCTTGGTTCGCCAGCGGTTGACCATGTTGATGTCAATCCTTACCACTATGAAAATCATTTTTCTGGCAAGGCTAAAAACTTCTTGAAGGAAATTTTGACTGCCATGAATGATGGCAACCATGACCGTAGCGATGTCCAATCGGATTACTATGATATTGGATGGTATGTTGATGTCAATATCGGCAAGTGGAACAAACCTTATCAACTGATTGGATAACCAATGACTACCAATGCTTACATTTTTATGTGGTGTAATGAGGGACTTGATAGCCTAGTCCCCATTACACAATACGAAGATCAACAGTTGATTGATGCAGTCACGCATGGCGCAATTGTGCCTAGCAAAGTAGACCATATATTAACTTTCATGGCACTACGAGCACGGTTTAATTCGCAACGAGTATATGAAATTTATGCGATGGATTGTAGTGAAGATTTAGGCGAAGATGATCTGCGTCAGTGCTTTGATGATGACCCACAGGGAATCGTAGACCTTATTCGTGAGCGTGGTGTTAAACTTTATAGCGATTATAGTGGTAAAAAAACTAAAATTATCGCTTGACAATCTAAAAATATATGCTATTGTAAGAATATAAGCAATGGAGAAAACAAATGACCGTCAATGAAGCAACTGCTCTCGCCGCCCGTATCGAGTCTGTTCTTGCACGACACAAGCGTTCTGAAATTTCACAGGCAGATACGCTTGCGGAAATTCATTATATTGCTAATGACCTTCGTGATTATGCAGATAATCTTGATCGTGCAATGTACGAAGAACTTGGACATGCCCTTGAACGGTATGATGATGCAATGATGGTAAAGGGAGTATAAAAATGAGCAAGTTTATTGCAGAAGCTTTCGGTCTAATTGGATGGATTGCATTTGTCGCAATTCTTGTTATCGCTGGCCCACTTATTACAATTTGGGCGATGAATACGATGTTTCCTGCCTTGAATATTCCTATGAATTTTCAAACTTGGCTTGCATCGCTCGTTCTTGGTAGTTTTTTCTCAAAAGTAAAGGTCTAATAAAATGAAGCGGTTCGTATTCAAGATGGAATGTGGCGGTGTATTTGATTGCATCGCTAGGAATTTTGAGGTAGCGTGTATCAGGTTTGAACAAAACCAAATGGGTTTTCGACCGCAAGATATTCTCTCAGTTCAAGAATGGTAAAATAATCCCCCGAAAGGGGGATTATTTTTATGTAAATACTTTCATGGATTTTTTAGAAAAAATAAATGCTATTGCAAAAAAAACACAAGACCCTTTTTATTGGGACTGCATAGAATATATACAACAAATAATAAAAGAAAACAAAACATTAAAAGAAACTTTAGAATTAGTTGATCCTGAAAAATTTAACAAGCCAATAATAATCAACATAGAAAATAATAATAGTATCTTTCCAGCAAAGATAGGCATTGCTCCAAACAAAGCCGCTGTAGGATATGCTACCTATCAAAAAATACTAGACTATACAGAAAACGAAACTGAAAAATATTATGCATATGATGAATCTAATAGTACTAGAGTCACACTAAATTTACTAAATCAAATTGATATGAACGATAAATTTATTTTTATTGTATATTTTTTTGATATTTGTAACAAATCTCATAGTCAATTAATAGAAAATCACCAATGGTTATTATTAAAAATAAAAGAATTTAAAAATAAATGTGATAATTCTGGAAAAAAATTTATAGTCTTAATTAACGCGATATATGAAGCACCTACTTACAAATATAATCTAAATGGGTTTTGTGATTGTATATCGGAATTGTATGATATACCACTTGAAAATATTATGATTTATAGTGGTGCACAATATCAAAACGATAAAAGAATAAAACATGTTAACAATTTAATCTGCGCAATACACGATTTCTCATTTGGAAAAACATTAGCAACATATGATCCGTTATATCATTATGTTAGTTTAGCTAGAATTGCCAGACCACATAGAATTTATGCAACAGTTGAAATATTAGATCGTAAATTAGATAAGTTTGGTCATATAAGTTTAGGAAGCGGATGGTATAATGATAGCAATGAAAATTTTGATTTGCGGATGGTTCCAGAACGGCACAAAGATCGTATGCCATTGATAATCGATGGAACGATAGCACATGGAACACACCATTTGCAATGGAGGGGCGAAGATGTACGCTTGACTCACGCATTTGTTAATCTTGTGCACGAAACAAGTTTTGATTATGATATTAATCCACGAACATGGAATGTTCCGTTTATTACAGAGAAAAGTACTAAACCTTTTATATGGGGACAAGTTCCGATATTTAATACTATGCAAGGAAGTTTATCTGCAATAAGAGAATTAGGATTTGATTTGTTTGATGATATTATAGATCATAGCTATGATAATGAATCCGACCCAATGACTAGAATAAAATTAGTTATAGACCAATTAGAGAAAATTTGTCAGTGGAGTTTAGAAGATTGTGTTGCATATAAGCAAAAAAATATTGATAGGTTTATAAAAAATAGAGAAGTTTCTGAATACATTTATAACAAATATATTCCACATATAAATTTTACCAATTTAAAAATAGCACTTGACAGTTATGACCTTTAAGTTATAATAATGATATGAGTCGTGTAATAGTAATTGATCAAACGCACAATTTAACCAAAGTTATGGAATGGCTGGAACGCAATGTTGGTCCAGTCACCAATGGCGGACTCATAACCGAAGGACTAGACCATATGCCAGAGGGTGCACATTGGAGACTTAAACATTCAACAATAACACCCAAAGGACAGCGAGTTGCCACTGGACTTTTTTGCGAGTTTGATGACACAGTAGATGAAGGCATCATCTTATATTTTGCACTGAGGTGGGTATAATTATTTTGGAAAAATATTATATATTTTCATCTTCTTTTTCTACAAGCGTTAAAGATATCGAAGAAATAAAAAAATTTTTGAATAAATGCCATCTCTATAACAATTTTATTTTTGTTGTAAATTATAAAAGATATCAAAATGTTAATTTTTTTAAAAAAGAAATAATAAAAGAGCAATCAGAAATATTATTAAAGTATAAAAAATATTGCAGCAATAATAATTTAAATTTTAAATTATTAATTTACGCTGGAACGGAAGCGCCAACATATAGAAACAACTTAACAAAATACTGTAATTATATTGTAGGATTATTAGACATATCGTTATTTGACATAATAATATTTGGACAAGCTGAGCACCAATACAACGACAATGTAAATTTTGCAATCACTAATCTTAACAGCATTCATAAAAAAATTTTTATCAATACCAATGCTAATCTTCTGCCTACTCATCATTTTGTTAGTTTATCACGAGTTGCTAAACCGCATAGATTATATTCAACTATTGAAATAATTAATAAAAAGTTAGACGCCTATGGAAAAGTAAGTTTATGTAGTGGATTTCATTATTCAGACAATGAAAGTAAAATCATACAGTTTCTGCCAGAAAAATATAAAAACATTATACCACTTGAAATAGATGGACAAATTATTGGCAATGATGATAAAATATTCTCTGGCATGTGTCCTTCTATACAATTAGCATTTGTTAATGTAGTGCAAGAATCTGCATATGAACCAGCATTAGATGATGAAATTTTAAAAATTTATAATATTAACGATCCTTGGTTAAAAAGAAAAAATGAAAAATACAAACACACATATTGGAGTGTAAACAGTTTTACTGAAAAAAGTATGAAACCTTTTGCGTGGGGGCAAATACCCCTCTTCAATTGTGTACATGACAATATAAAGTATATTCGTAAATTAGGATTTGATTTATTCGATGATATTATAGATCATAGTTATAATAATATATCAGACCCTATATCTAGAATAGATGCAATGTTGAACGAATTGAAAAAAATATGTCAATGGTCAATAGACGATTGTATAAAATACAAAGTAAAAAACATGTCACGGTTTATTAAAAATAGAGAAATTGCTAAAGAATTAGATGATTTTAAATTTAAAGAAATGGCAACATTCAGTCTACAATCAGCGATTGACAAATACAACATTTAGTATATAATAAAGATATGAATAATAGTTTTCCTATTCCTGTTCCAGGTCAAATGTGGTATGATTCACTAGAATTAAAATTCTTTGATGGCACCGATTGGATAACTATTAAAAAAATGAAACCTATAAAAAACGATATTGCAGTAACTTATATATGGAAGCGCAAGTTTGCCTTTATGCCACATCGTTGCAAATTATCAGGCAATATCATATGGTTAAAATATGGTATGTGCGGAGAACACAGCATGAGCGGTTGGGCAGGTAAGTTAATTGAATATCGTTGGCATGATGAACACGAGCATCTAACTTGGGTAATTAAAAATGTTTGATGTGCCAAAAGATATGGTTCATAAATGGTTATATTATGAAACTGGGTTTGAACAGTTTCATCCAATTCCAGATATTATTCGTTGGATGGAAGAACAAGGTTATCTATATGGCAGGGATTGGAAAGTAGATACTTTTACTGGACACAAATATTATATTATATTTCCTAATGATGAAATAGCAGCATTATTTGTAGCACGATGGTCGGCATGATTGATTTAGATTTTACAAATGGTTTTTGGATTCCAAATAGCTGGCATGAAAAAAAATCAGAATCTGGTACCATGTGGAGAAATTTTGCGGCGTATTGTCAGAGCAAAGGTGCTTTCAATGAAGTTGTGTTGTTGACTGAGTTCAATGCCAAAGCACAACGATATGCGGGTGATGATGATGGCGATGACCAATGGTTTGTGCGATTTAATACACCCGAAGACTATACTTTTTTTGTAATGAAATTTGCATAATGGCTAAAATGAGAGTACACGAGTTAGGACCAACTCGCTGGCATATGAGTGTGTGGTTTAATAACGACGATGGCAGCGTAAATTGGGAGTTTAAGAAGTGGATGGCTGACAACTATCCAGATTGCCTTTGCATACACAGATTTAACAATGGCGAACCATATTGGGAATTGCGCGGCGGTGACCAAGCAGATCAAGCATTTATTGCTATGCGTTGGGGCGGCGAGTAAATAAAGTCATGAAAATATCAATGATCGGTTTAGGCAAACTTGGACTAGAAGCAGCCAATGTTATCAATAAAAGTTATCCTGTAATAGGATATGATATTAATACCGTGGTAGCACCATTTCCAGTGGTCAATACCATAAAAGATGCTATAAAAAATAGTAAATTTATTTTCGTAGCGGTTCCTACACCGCACCATAGTGAGTATAGTGGCAGCAATCCTACCAGTCACCTACCACCAAAAGATTTTGATTATACTATATTAAAAAATGTTTTAACAGAAATTGCAAAGCACCTTGAACCAGAACAACAAGTTTGCGTAATATGCACTGTTATGCCAGGCACAACTCGCCGTGAATTGGCAACAATCATTCCTAATATTTTATATAATCCAACTGTAATTGCGCAAGGCACTGTTGCCAAAGATTTTGAAAATCCTGAGATTGTAATCGTAGGCGGTGAGTCAAACAATCCAAACCGCGCTAAACTAGCGCAATTCTATCGCAGTATTAATGGTGAAAGTGTTCATCTTGTTGAAGGTGAATGGGAAGATGCTGAACTTACAAAAATATTCTATAATACATTTTTAACTTATAAAATCACGCTTGCCAATACAATTCACGATATGGTTCAAAAACTTGGTCATGGGAATAGTGATATCGTGACCGATGGTTTAGCTAATTGCACCCGTAAGATAAGCGCACCAGCCTATATGACTGCTGGTATGGGCGTAGGTGGTCCTTGTCATCCTCGTGATATTATTGCAATGAATTGGTTTAGCCAAAGTATTAACCTTGGGTATGATTTATTTGGAAATCTAAGCCAAATCCGTGAAATTCAAGCTAAAAACCTAGCTGATAAACTATCTAGTTATGGATTGCCAGTTGTAATATTAGGGCGCGGATTTAAAGAAAACCTTGCGCAGCATGATGGAAGTTATGCGCTGCTCGTTGGACATTATATAGATGGAGTTAGCTATCATGATCCACTCAATAACATTGAATATAGCGGCGATAACCCAGTTGTATATCTTGTAAGTTATCATCACGATTGGTTAAAGGATTATAACTTTATTCCTAATAGTATCATAATTGATCCTTGGCGTAAAAATTTATCAATACCAAATTGTAATGTTATTAACTTTTAGGCATGAAGTTAGCAACTATATAATCAAATAGTTTACGAAAACCAACTCTGCTTGGTTCACTATTTTTTGTAAAATTATTTACTATGTCATCTGATAAAAAATCGTGTAATGATTCAACTACTGGAATAAGATATTTGTAATTTTTCATAAGATTTAAATCTAATTTACCACCACCGCCTATACAATGAATAGGCATATAAATGCTGTTTAATTTGCTATATATTTCATCTAGTGGTTCATTGGTTTCTGATTGAAACCAAATAGTCATTCTAGGTTCTGCATCCCAATCAATAGTATCAATTCTAGGAACTGATTTATTCCACCAAAAAAGATCATCTAACTCTTCATTGAGCCAGTCTTTCATAAATTCTTCTTTATCAGTATATTTAAAATATATTGGTTTTGTTCCACCATCTAATAAATGTCTTTGAACTTTTCTTCCATTGAAATAAAGCCATTGGGTATATCTAATTTCTCCCGTATCTGGATCACGCTCAAAAGGTATTGGAAAAGCTGCTCTGATAGCATTATAACTATCCAAATTTGTTGCATAGTATGATGATATATTGTTTACGCTGCACCCAATGTTACGAAAGTACGCTTCTAATCCACGATGGGAAATGTTTTTCTCTTTTACTATTTTTTTTGTAACAGGGTCAATTTTAGAATTTGCCCATTCACCAAGACCATACCTGTCGCCGCTTATTAATATATGCATGACAATATTTACAAAAAAGTATTTGACATTTTTTAAAAATATAGTATTATTATTAATATGAAAGATAATCTAATAGAACGGATAGATGAATTGTTAAAAAGTCACGGACATCTGTCCGAATTTCGGCCATTTGTAAAGATTCTAATTGAAGTTCGAGAACAGCTAGCAAAAAAGAAAGAGAAATCACATGCCTAATTGGTGTAAATAATTTATTTGACAATGTTTATTTTTTATGATAGGATACATAATCAATTTAAAAACAGGAGGTTACAATTCCAAACTGGTGCTATAACAGTGCAAAGTTTACGCATAAAGACCCTGCAATGATTGCACGAGTTGCAAAGGGGTTTAATGAAGGAAAATTGTTTAGCGAATTTGATCCAACTCCGCCAGAATTGCTTGAGGGTGAGCCTGTTGGTGAGAATTATGTTGAGCGCAATGCAGCTCGTGAAAAAGAAAACGAAGAAAAATTTGGTTACAAAGATTGGTACCAATGGAATATTAACAATTGGGGAACCAAGTGGGATGCCAATACTGAGGATCAAGACGCTGACTTGACTGATGGCGCTACTGAAATTTCTCTATCATTCGACACAGCGTGGGCACCACCAATCGAATGGTATCGCACAATGACCGATGAATTTGATTTTGAAGTTGAAGCCTACTATAATGAAGAGGGCATGGCGTTCTGTGGAAAGTATACATCAGAAGTTGATGACGATTTTTATGAATACAGCGACAAAGATGCTGATTGGGTGCGAGAAAACATTCCGCTAGACATCGATGACCACTGGAGTATTTCTATGTTCCTAGAAGACATGGCAGAAGAAGAAGACGAATTTGGCATGGACGATGCCGAAGATAACGACAGCGAAGAAGAATCTGAATAAAATGGTCAGAAAAAGCAGTGAAATTATTGAAGATTTTATTGACTCGCTAGAGAAACTTATTGATACTCTAGATGATGAATGGCATCACAACGATGAGGGCGAATGGCGAATGGCTGATAACATTCGTCAAACTGTGCTGCCGCATGCTAAAGAAAAATTCAAGGAACACCTTGATGAATATATTGATCGTAGAATTGAAACATACTTAGAAAGAACAAAACAAAATGACTGATGAAGTAACTTCAAAGTTAATTGAATATAAAGTATCAACTCGCCATAAAAAAAGTGTTACAGAGATTGAATATTTTGTAAAAGATGGCAAAACTATTTCTTATAGCACAGGTTGGCGTTGGGGGTATGTGACGCTACTTGTTCCGCAAGGTGTTGACCTTGCCGCCGAACTTGATGCAGAAAATAACGAAGAAGTTGAAATTGATGGTCTTGGGTATGATATCAATGACCGTGAAATGGACGATGGTTGTTGGGATGATTGGGATTATGGTGATCTTGACGATGAGGCAATTGCTGCCATTGACGAAGCCGTAGAAGAAGATGGCAGTGCATACGGTGCCCTAGTTGATGTTTTAGGCTGGGATCAGCACGATAGTATATTGGTGTTCAGTGGTCCGCTAGATATTGAAAACATGGGCGAATATGTTCCATATGTTTATACTCCAACCGAAGAAGAAGGTGAAGACGATGTACAAGATTGAAATTAGTGACGAAACCGCAGAAAGCATGTTCCGTGATATTCTTGTTGAAGACTATCGCCGTATTCGTAGCGATATCTATGATTTGACTAACCGTGCAGTTGAAAAGGGAGAATTGAAACCTTTTGAACAAGAAGACCTTGAAAATAACAAGCAGTACTTTGAAGCTATAAAGGTTATGCTTGGTTATTACCTGCCACTAAGTGATGCAGAAGCAATTATTGGTGAAGCATGAAGATTGTTAAAAAACTTGATGAAATTGCAGAAAATTGTGAATGGGGCGAGCGTTCACCTGTCAGTGGAATTTCTACTTGGCCAAAGGAAACTACGGTTGAGTGGAAGGCTGCTGATATTATTACACTGGCAATGCGAGAACTTACCGTTATCAGTGAGATGAATGAAGCGGTACCAGCCGAAGCAATTCGTCATAGTGCCAAAATTGCAATTGCTCAATTAATGGAGTTAGCTAATGCCGAAGACTTGGACGGCTGAACTAATTGAAGACCTAGAAACTAAAGAACTCCTTCTTACATTTCCAGAAGATGTAATCAAAGAACTAGAATGGGAAGAAGGAACACTGCTTTGTTGGGAAATTATGACTGACAATACGATTGTTATCAAAAAGAAAGAAGATATTGAAAAAGTTTAGTCATATCTATTTGGTAGGTTGCAGCTATATGAACAGTTATGCTGCAACCAAGCCGCTAACACAAATTACAGATTACTTTGGCGGAGAATTGGTTGACATAACCAAAGCTGCCACTGGGTTTGATTATCATGAACGAAACCTTTTCAATCGCATGTTAATAGATAAACCAGAAAAAGCACTTATTATATGGGGATTGAGTTTCTGGCATAGGTTTGAACTTGGTTATCGTGATATCAAAGATCGTCGAACGGTTGATTATATTCAATTTAATCCTAGTAGCATAATTCAAAATTCAATGGCAAGGGACTTTGGATTTCATCATGATGAATTAAAATTTTTACCAGAACAGTTGTTTAAACATAAAACTTATGTCACTGATCCGTATATAGAAAAACATTTTCGTGATTTAAGCTATATTAGCGGATGGCTTAAAAACAATAATCATGAACATATTATTTTTAACTTTGCAGATGGCGGATATCCAAAATTCTTAAAACAAAATCCAAATTATAATGCATTATTTGATAAAAATGCAGGTTTTGTTGATTTAAAAAATTTTCAAATGAATCGTTGGTTATTTGATAATGGTGTAGAACCAGACCCTGAAAATTTAAAAATTATAACCAGAGATGTATGTCATCCAGTAGTAGATGAAAATTTAAAAAAAATCATGTCAACTTGGATAATTGAATATTACGAGGAAAATTTAAAATGAAATACGCATTGACAATTGCTGCTGCTGTGCTATTATGTAGTTGTATGAAGACCACTGATTATGTTTTGCCGCAATCTCCTGTTGCAGCAGAACGCAAGCCGCTTACTGTGCCTCATCGTGATTGGCTTGAAAGTGGATGTTGGTTTAAGAGTGAAAATGGCAAAGATGTGAAAGTATGTCATGAAAATTCAAATAGTAAGTGATTTACATATGGAGTTTAGAAAAGAACTCCCACCTATCAAGAATATAGGCAGTGATGTTCTTGTTCTTGCTGGCGATATTTGTGTAGCACATCATCTATATCGTCATCCTCGTGGTTCTCTTCCCAACAATGCCGAAAACGGTCACAAGGCTGCGCTATGTCGTGAGTTCTTACAGTATTGCAGCGATAATTGGGAAAAAGTTATTATGGTTGCGGGAAATCACGAGTTTTATAGTGGTGATTGGGAAAAAGTTACTGACATTATGCGTGAAGAAACGCAGCACTATCCAAATATCTCATTCTGTGATCAGGATCGTGTTGATTTAGGCGATGTAACATTTCTTGGAGCAAGTCTCTGGACTAATTTTAATAATGGTGATCCTCTTACTATGATGTCAGTAAAGGATTTAATGAGTGATTATCATGCCATTACTGAAAATCCAAAGGAAGGAATATATCATAAGTTGCGTCCAGTCACCACTTTTGCCAAACATAACAGTGATTTGGATTGGTTGCGCACTCAACTATCTTTGCTAAAAGACCGCAAGGTAGTGGTAGTTACACATCATCAGCCAAGTTTTCGCAGTGTGCATGAAAGATTCAAAACGCAAACTATTATGAATGGAGCGTTTTGTAGTAACCTTGATGATTTTATTATAGATCATCCGCAGATAAAACTGTGGTGTTCAGGTCATGTTCATAATACTTGGGATTATATGATTGGTGAAACCAGACTTATAACCAACCCATTTGGATATCCAGGTGAAAATACAGAATGGGATGCTAGTTTGATGGTAGAAGTTTAATCTTCTACCTCTGCCACATAATATCCGCAACCCTCATGTTTATCAAATGCCATTAGTGAACCTACTTCGGGATAACGGCGGCAACCATCTGGTCTGGTTTCATAAATTGTGCAAGATAAATTTACTTGGTCAAAGTATTCACACCAAGATTCTGTATAATTAACTGCATCAGTATAATTTCTAAATTTGCAGCAATTACCGCCACATGCTTTTGGTGTGCAACTACCTTTAATAACAAGATTATGCCACTTGCTTTGTATCATGTCCAAGCAAAATAATTTATAGTAGTTGCGGCTGGTGTAATGCCAGCACCACTAAAATTATGAAATTGTATGCTTAAAGTATTCAACGAACTTGCGTATGCTGCGCCAATGATAACACCATAGGATTGGTCTGCTGATGGAATAACAACAACTCTATGACTTGTGGTTAAACCAGTAAGCGTAAATGTTTGTGTGCTTGTGCTATTTTTACCAATAGCACCTGGTGTTATTGATAATTGACCTGCAAGGATATTAGAAGCAGCAACAAGGTTATTTGCTTTGGAAGCAGTTCCACTTAAATTACCTACAAAGTTGCCACTGGTTGAAGCATTACCAACTGTCAAGTTTCCACTAACTGTGCTGTTGCCAGTAACAGAAAGTGTATTAACAACTTCTGTGTTTGTAACAGTTAAGTTGCCAGCACGAATATTACCACTATATGTTGTTAAGTATGCAGCAGTTACTGTATTGGCATTAGTTCCAAGACTGCTAATAGCACTATTAGCAGCCGTCACATTAGCGTTGATAGTTGTAATGTTATTAGTATTAGTTGTAATAGCACTATTGGCAGCAGTGATATTTGCCTGATTAGAAGTAATAGCACTATTTGCTGCTGTAATGTTTGCCTGATTAGAAGTAATAGCACTATTTGCTGCTGTAATGTTTGCTTGATTACTTGTAATTGCGCTATTTGCTGCCGTCACATTGGCATTAACAGTTGTGATTAGATTTGCTTGTGTTGCCGCATTTGAAGTAAGTGTAGAAATTGCACTATTTGCCGCAACAATGTTTGCATTAATAGTTGTAATGTTATTTGTATTAGTTGTAATTGCGCTATTAGCAGCCGTTACATTAGCATTAATGGTAGAGATTGCGCTATTAGCAGCCACGACATTAGCATTTGTTGAAGCAATTGCGCTATTAGCAGCAGCCACATTAGCATTAAGTGAAGCAAATGCCTGGTTGTTTGCAAGACCGCTCATTAGGCTTGCATTACCAAAATGATAGTTTGCTGAAATATTACCAGTAAGCGCAATACCAGTTCCATTAACATAGGTTAGGGAGGTATTGCCATTTATTTGTAACTTGCTGGTACCATCATCAACCGCACCAAGTAACCAACGACCACTATAAATTCTGCCTGCTTCATTTGCTGCAAGTGTTCCACCAGTATGGAATACAACTGCCTTTTGTGTAGTCTGTGTTCCAATGGTTAGATTACCACCATTTGTATAAACATAACCATCAAGTGGATATTGTAGTGTAAAACCAGGATCAGCATAGCCGCTGCTATTGATACCCATATCAATAAAGTTTGTAGATGCACTGCCAACATCAGCAGCAGCAATATAATCGGTGCTTGCTGCACTCAAGTTAGAAATATTTTGCGTAACAGTCTGTGCATAAGAGTTGGCGTTGCTTGTAAATTGTGCAATTGTGTTAAAGTCAATAATTGGTTGAATACCAACACTTAATTCGCCAGTTACATATGCATTGCCAGCATACATATTTTTCCAAACACGAGTAGCATTACCAAGTGATTGTGCAAGCGTAGTAACAGGAACCATATCTATGCTGCTAATCCATGCCGTTTGCGAATCACTATACAATAGATGCGCATAATCAACATTACCGATAACAATGCCAGCGCCATCAGCAGCGCCACTAGTTGCAGCATTTGCAGCAAGAGTAAGCGTTAATCCACTTACAGTCTGTGCTGTGCTAAATGTAGTTGTAGTAGTTCCCTTAACATTCAAGTTACCATAAACAATTAAGTTACCAGCAATAGCACTATTTGCAGTTGCAGCAGTAGTATTGATAGTATAAGCACTAATATTGCCAACTGCCACATTACCAAAATTGTCACGAGAGACAATTGTAGATGGTTGGTTGCTTGGCGTAGCATCGGATGTTAGGTTAAGATAACGAACAGAACCAACATAACTTGTGCTGCCTGTGATATGACCGCCATTATTAATAGCACCAAAGGCAGCAGTGGTTTGCACCGAACCATCATTAAATGCAATATTAGCAGTTCCACTTAGCGTAATTTGGTTATTAATAAAGAATGGACCATTTTGTGTGCGGATACCATTATCAGTAACATTACCACTGCGGAAAGTATCACCAAAAACATAAAAAGCACCAGTCTGTGTAGTAGTTCCAGTAAAATTAGTTGTTCCGAAACTTGCAGCAGCACCAGTGGTGTTAATATTTCCTACAAAATAAACATTGCCATTTAGCGTAGATGTTCCATTTGATGTAAAGGCACCAATTAGATTAGTAGTGCCGCTGGCAATAATATTACCAGTCATTAGCGTGGTGCCTTGATTGATACTGTTGCCTACTACATAAGAGTTGCCTTGCGTGGTAATATTGCCTTGAATATTAAGGTTGGCTTGAAAGAATGAACTTGCAGCAACAGTAATTGGACCAGTGAAACTTGTATTACCAGTATGCACAACATTACCTGTAAAGGTAGTTGTTCCAACACTTATACTATTACCAGTTTGTGTAATATTTCCTGTTTGAAGAATATCACCGTAAAAATATGATGCACCAGTATTAACTGCTGTGCCAATAATATTAACATTCGTTAAATTAACATTGCCACCATCAAAGGATGCGGTTTTAGTGAGTGTAGTAGTTCCAATTGGTGTAGTCCAGATTGAAATATTACTGCCAGCATTTGATGGAGTTTGTGCTTCTGTGGTGGTCATACGAATATGAGCAATGCCACCAACAGGTGCTAACACACCATTATAAGCAGTGCCGCCATAACGAACCATATCTTCGCCAGCACCTACCGCATACGGCGTATCTACGGTATTATCATATCTACGACCAGCATACAGTGCATAGTTACCAAAGGCATCATTATATACCTTTGATGATAGTGTTCCTTGACCAGTGATATGCAGCATAACACCAGTTGAAGTTGGATTAATGATTGTGCCACTTGCGCTACCAATAATATCAATTCCGCTATCGGTGCTGTTTTGAACTGGTGTATAAAGATTAAGTGTGCCGTTTTGTAGCGTTTGAATAATAGGTTGATTAGAAGTGTTTGTAACTACGAACTCACCAAGAATATTAACAGTTCCCGTGCCAGTAGTATCAATATTGATATTAGCATTGGGAGTAATAGTGGATATAGTAGTATTAGATATAGAAAGATTACCAACATTGGCACTGTTTGTAGCAACATAAACTGGAATACCACCGACAGTATGACCATCAGTTAAGCGCAATTCACCTGTGCTTGTGTTATAGAATAATTGGCCAGCCTCGCCAACAAAGCCAGCAAATCCAACGGTATTAACACGACCTGCCTTAATTTTGGCTAACTGGCTCATTTAATTTTTAACTCTCTATTTCTTCATCGCTCGCAATATGTGCTACGATAGGATGTATGCCAGCATTACGCTTGATAATAGCAAGTTCATCGTCTGGTTGTTCTTCTGCACTATCATCATACATTGAATCTACGCCAGCAACTTTCTTTAGCAACTCAATCTTCTGCTGTAGTGGAGGCACCATTACACCGCCAGTTTCATCACTGGTATGTTCATCTTCTGGAAAATCGCCAGTAGGCTGTGGAGCAAGAACTGCTGTAAGTTTAGCACCTTGCGGAGCAGCAGCCTGTGCTGGTTCGTTAATTTGTGTTAAAACATCTATTAGTTTGCGGATAAGTTCTGCGGCTTCCATAGGTAAATCCTGTTTTAGATATTTAGTTATTGTTGCCAATCCAATGATCATAATCTAATTGTGCAGTAAGTTTATCTAACAATTTTTGACTGTAAAATAAGTTATAGTTTGCCAATCGGCGTTCTTCTGTATCTTTAAATATCTTTTTCCAGTTATAATCTACAATTGTATCAAGTTGTTCATGAATCATATCGATTCGTTTATGCCAATCATCTTCAAAATCATAGCTATGATCTATGATATCATCAAATACATCAAACCCAAGTTCACGAAAAAAATTAACAAGCGTTGGATTGCCAAGAAATATTGGCATCTGACCCGCACGAAACGGCTTCCAACTTTTTTCACTAACATATAAATCTATAGTATTAACAGTTGTTTCAGTTACAAGATTAATATATGAGTTATGATAAGCTTCATCTTGAACAGAATAATCGATAGGATATTTTTCTGGAAGCCTATCACATAAACTTAGATAAGTTGGCAATATAGTGTCGTCACAAAAATGCAACCCAGGCCTTTCTGTTTTTTCTTGTGCTTCATCAAAGTTATTATACATTGAAAACCGCAACTTATTGAACCAAGGTTTCTTTACTAACTTTACAAAATTTTCTATTCTATGCGGTCTACTACGATCATTTAAGCAAGATATAGGATAGTGTCTATAAGAATTTGCAACTAAAAGTGGCGATGGTTTATGGTCGTGTGATTGAAGATAACAATATGGAAAATACGCAGCTTTATCTAATGCGTTATTAAGATATTTTACATCACCAGTTAGTATTAAAAAATCATCAAATGTTTTTGATAGTTCAGGAACTATTTTTTCTGTGGTATCATTATATGGACAATTTGATAAATCTATTATCAGCTTATCATTTTTAATGCCAGATTTTATTTTATCTATATCCATATCAAATTTTTTAGTTTTTTCAAAATCAAACAAATTCCAAAATGAAATAGAATTTTCTATAAAATTCCAATATTTTTTATGTTCAACTATTTTTGGCTGACTTATGTTTATATTTGGTAACGATGTATCTAAAGTTATATGTTTAGTTAATTTCTTTAGCAAATCTTCGCTATAAAACAATTTACTATTAGCAAGTCTGCGTTCAAGTGTATCTTCATAAATTTTAGGCCAATCATAACCACTTACTTTATCTATTTGTTCATGTACCATATCGATTCGTTTATGCCAATCTGATTCTGTGTCATAGCTATGATCTATGATATCATCAAACATATCAAATCCAATTTCTCGTAAAAATTTTACAATTTCTACGCCTGTTATATAAAGAGGAATCATGCCGCATTTTAATGGTTTATATGTTTTTTCAGATATAAAATACGATGAATTGCTAACAGAAGCATCCGTGATTAAACTTATATAACTGTTTCTCCAAGCAGGATTACTAACAGTCATCGCTGATGGATAAGTGCTAGGTTTATCTTTTATTAAATTTAAAAATTTAGGCAATATGTTTTTATTGGCATATTGCACTTCTGTTTCATTGCTTTCATGTGCATGATTATAATTGTTGAAGATAGTATAATATGTTTTATCAAACCATGATTTAGTAGACATCTTGACAAAGTTTTCAACGCGATGCGGTCTGCTGCGACCATTTAAGCAAGATACTAGATATTTTCTTTGTGAATTTTTAATTAAGTTAGTATCAAAGTTGTCAGATGAGGTTGTATACAAGAACCAAGGAAAATAAACTATATTGTTTGTTGGTTTGTACCAATATTGTAAATTTCCAGATAAAATTAAAAACTTGTCATAAATTTTTTCAAGTTCGTTAACTATATCTTGAGTGGTTGAAAATTCTAAATCATTGCTTATATTAACAATAGGATATTCATTAGAATTAAATTTATTTTTAATAGTATTAATAGGATCAAGATAATCGTAAATTTGCCAAGGCGGAGGTAATTTATCTACAAAATTTTTTAATTCTTGATAATATGTCATTATCCACGATAAACCGTATATGGATTTCCCAATCCACCCGTAAAAGCATTGCCGCCACTATATGTAATTACATAATTTGCGCCACTTGTGGATACACCACTAATAGTACCAGTTCCACCTGCAACGGTGATTTTCATGCCACTAGTTGGCATACCAGTTTTAAAATCGCTTTTCTTTACCGTCGCACTACGCAAACTACTGCCATTAGCAACAGCAATTACGCCATTGGTTTGAGCAGTAGTAGTTGCACTTGTGCTATGTGGGCGTAGCAAACCATTGTGTAAACCAGGCATTACTGGCTCTTTAATTCAAGAACATTGCAAAGACCGCTAGTGGTACTTTGAATTGCTGCTACTTTGTCACCGCCATTGACAGCGATAAATTCAACACCACCGCCTACGATTAGCATACAATTTCCAGTATTGAAAGCAGTAGGATTAGCACCCCATGCAATATAGGTATCTGCATTTGTTGTTACACGAAGTATACTTGCTACACTACTAAATGCAGCCGTTGAGTTGCTACTGCTGCCCGTGGTGATTGTTTGTGCATTTGCTACTGCATAGGCACCTTTTCTTAAAAGAACTGACATTTATGATTCCCCGAATCTATAAGAATATTTATCTTGACTTATATTATAAGAAATAGTAAATTATATGTATGGCAAATGTAACACTACTACACGGCGACTGCCGCGATCAACTCAAAACTCTACCTGACAATAGCATTGACAGCATTGTAACTGATCCACCGTATGAACTTGGATTTATGGGTAAAAGTTGGGATGCCAGTGGCATCGCATATAATACGGATATGTGGCGTGAATGCTTGCGTGTACTAAAGCCAGGCGGACATATGCTTGCTTTTAGTGGTTCACGCACATATCATCGTATGACGGTTGCCATTGAAGATGCTGGTTTTGAAATTCGTGACCAAATTATGTGGGTGTATGGCACAGGGTTTCCAAAGAACCATGATGTTAGTAAAGCAATTGATGCCAAGATATTAACAGGCGGGTCACATAGTAAAAATATTAAATCTGCAATTGAACAGCGGCCTGGCGAAAGCAGAGAAACAGCAACTCTTCCAAATAATGGCGTTATGAGCGATGAACGCAAAGGTGGAATTACAAATGATAATCCCGCAACGCCAGAAGCGCAACAATGGAGCGGCTGGGGAACTGCACTTAAACCATCGCATGAACCAATTTGCGTAGCAAGAAAACCGTTGGGTGAAAAAACTGTTGCAGAAAATGTACTAAAGTATGGCACAGGTGCACTGAATATTGATGCTACTCGCGTTGAAGGCGAACCACCAAAAGCCATGATAGGAACTGGATGGGCAGCACAAGATAAGAAAAACGCAGAGCATGGCTTTCGTCCTAACGCATATTATACAGATCAAAATGGCGTAGAGTATGAACCAAATGATCTTGGTCGTTGGCCAGCAAACTTTATTCATGATGGCAGCATAGAAACAGAATGGTCAAAGTTTTTCTATGGCGCAAAAGCAAGTCCACAAGATCGAAATGATGGTCTAGATGACTTTGAAGGTGGAAAAACAAATGACGGTCGCAAAGTAGATGCTAACAACGCTTATCAGCGCGGCGCAACTGTTAGAAAGAATACACATCCAACAGTAAAACCAACTGATTTAATGATTTACTTGTGCAAGATGGTAACACCGCCTAACGGGACTGTTCTTGATCCTTTTATGGGGTCGGGGTCAACTGGGCGAGGAGCAATCAATGGCGGGTTTAATTTTATTGGCATTGAGATGAGCCAAGAATATATTGATATTTCTCGTGCTCGTATTGCAATTGTTGAAAAAAGAGAAGAAGCTAAAATTAACACTGTGTTTAATAATTTATTTGAGGAAGAATAATGACCAAGCAGCTTGATAACAACTTGTTTGAAGAAGAGGAAACTCATACATTTAATCCACGAGATGAATGGAAAAACATGCCTGAATTTGTGCAAGAGAAACAAGAGCCATTTGCTAAGATCATTGTAAGATTTGACAGTGCAGAGGCATTAGAAGAATTTAGTAAATTAATTGGACAAAAGCTTACGCCAAAAACAAAAAGCATTTGGCACCCTCAACTAGTTCGTGGTCTTAACGCAAGCAAGCGGTGGGTAGATGAATCCTAATCATCCAGTTTATATCGTGTCTAAAGGCAGATGGGAATCTAGGCTAACCAGTAAAGCACTGGAAGAAATCAATGTGCCATATCATATTGTAGTTGAAGCAAGTGAATATGACAAATATGCCGCTGTCATTGATCCTAAAAAAATTCTTGTACTTGACCAAAAATACCTAGATGAATATGATACATGCGATGACCTTGGAAGTACTAAGAGCAAAGGGCCTGGCGCTGCTAGAAACTTTGCATGGGAACATAGCATAAGCCAAGGCGCAACTAAACATTGGGTATTGGATGATAACTTTGATGCGTTTCATCGTTTTAATCGCAATGTTAAAGCAGAAGTTAAAAGCGGAACAATATTTAAAATTGCAGAAGATTTTGTAGACAGATATGAAAATGTTCCAATAAGTGGATTTAACTATTATAGTTTCTGTAAAGCAACTGATGCAGTACCACCATTTGTATTGAACACTAGAATTTATTCTATTCTTCTTATACAAAACGATATACCATATCGTTGGCGTGGACGATACAATGAAGATACTGATCTATCATTGCGAGTATTAAAAGATGGGTTTTGTACTATCCAATTTAATACTTTCTTAGCTGGAAAAGTTACTACACAGCGGATGGCAGGTGGCAATACTGCTGACTTTTATAAACAAGAAGGCACGATGGCAAAATCTCAGATGTTAGCTGATTTACATCCTGATGTTGCCAAAGTAGTATGGCGCTTTAATCGTTGGCACCACCATGTTGATTATCGTCCATTTAAAAATAACAAACTAATAAAAAAAGCAGGACTAGTAATTCCAGATCAAATTAATAATTATGGAATGAAGTTAGTGTCATAATACTGTCACAATAGTGTGATAAATTATGTTTAGCATTTCAAAGGAGAAAACCATATGCTAACTAGACTACTCACTGTTGCAGCAGCAACGATTATTGGTACAGCAGCGTATGCTGCTGAAATTACAGGTGCAGGTGCTACCTTCCCATATCCAATTTATGCAAAATGGGCAGATGCTTATAAGAAGAGTTCAGGCAATACCTTAAACTATCAAGCAATCGGTAGTGGCGCAGGTATTAAACAGATTGAAGCTAAAACAGTTACATTTGGTGCTACTGATATTCCAGTAAAGCCAGAAGACCTTGAAAAGAAAGGTCAGGTACAGTTCCCAATGATCGTTGGTGGTATTGTTCCAGTTGTAAATCTTAAAGAAGTTGCAAGTGGCAAGCTAGTTCTTTCAACTGACATCCTTGCCAAAATCTATATGGAAAAGATCAAGCGTTGGAATGACAAGGAAATTGCAGCAATCAATCCTGGTGTCACATTACCAGACCTTCCAATCATCAAGATTCGTCGTAGTGATGGTTCGGGAACAACTTGGAACTTCACTCGTTTCCTAGCAGAAGCAAATGCCGATTGGAAGAAGACATATAACTTTGGTCAATCAATTGAGTGGGTAGGCGGTGCTATTGGCGCTAATGGTAACGCTGGCGTTGCAGCAAATGTTCAGCAAACCAATGGTTCAATTGGTTATGTAGAATATGCTTATGCAAAGCAGAATGATCTTACTGTTGCTAATATGATTGGTAGCGATGGCAAGTCAGTTGCTCCAAGCCTAAAGGCTTTCCAAACTACTTGGCCAATGGTTGCTACTTCTTATATCGTAATGTATAAGGAACCAGGCGATAGTGATGCTTCAAAGGCTGCAATCAAGTTCTTTGAGTATGGTTTTGCCAATGATAAGATGGCAGAAGAACTAGATTATGTTCCGTTAACTGCTGCTCAGAAGGCGGATGTAAAAAAAGTTTGGGCTAGCATAAAATAACTCTTGACATATTAAGTCAATAGATGTATAAAGAGAAGGTGAGAGGGAAAACCCTTTCACCTTTTTTTATTTTTAAAAAAGATAAAAAAAGTTCTTGACAAATATTTTTTATCGTGTATAAATAGAACTACAAATTGAGAGCAAACATGACTAACACGCCTAAACATTATGATTATAACATTTGCCGCATGCCAGAAGGTTTCTGGATGGTGGGGGCGTGTGCCTTGATGTGATATGCACATCATAGTATGCACTTAGCCCCCGAAGCGAAAGTTTCGGGGGTTTTTTTATATCTACGGGACGCTACTCCCCACGCATAAGAGTAGCCCTTGACTAGTACTGGCTCCAAATGGACGCAGGTGGTTTCAGCAAGGCAAAATTTAATATTATAGCACGATGGTTTTTTGAACCATCGTGCTAAATACTCTCAAAGGAGTATTATATGCCAAAAGGTTTCGTATCATCAACTGCGGGAAAAAATTATAATAAAATAATTGAGGCGGCTCAAAAAAGAGCATTTTCGGATGAAATTGTATTTGTTGAAAATTCATCACATCCAAGACATAGAGTAAAAGAAAGATTAATAAATCGCAATTTAATACCGCATTTATGCGAAGAATGTAATCAAGATTCTAATTGGAATGGAAAAAAATTAGTTTTACAACTAGATCACATAAATGGTATTAACAATGACAACAGAATAGAAAATTTAAGATTTCTCTGTCCTAATTGTCATTCGCAGCAGGATACATATGCTGCAAAAAACAAATTAAATGAGGATAGAAAACCAAAGAAATATTACAAGTCTAAAAGAGCAGGAATAAGTTAATTGGCAAACTATCAGTCTCCAAAACTGAAATTTCCAGATCGTTGCTGGATTCCTGTGCCATTTTTCTCTTGACAACCTTAAAAAACATGATATATTAGTAATATGGCTAGAGCATCAAAACCGCTTAACAAACCCGTTATTCCAGAGGATACCTGTCCTTATATTGACATGGTAATTGACCTTACTGAAAAGATGGCAAGTGATCCTAACTATGATTGGCGTAATGAACAGCAAATACTTGTCAAAGCACTGCTAGAATATGTGCGTGAAAGCAACCAAAAACTGCGAATTTCATCCAAATTCTGGTATGAACAGTACCAAAAAGTGTCAAAAAACTAAGTTTTTGTGTCAAAATATTGGCAAACCTGTCAAAAAAATAACACTTGACAACAATTTTAACTATGGTATATTAGTAATATACCGCAGTTCAGGAGAATTATATGCGCAAGATTGCCCTATTTTCCCATCACCCACAATGCTCCCGTGACTCCACAAACGGCATTATTGCCGCCCTAAGTGGTGCTTACGATGTTGAGACCTTTCGAGTAGATGATGACTTTGGCGCTATTTTGGGCGAGGCTGACATCGTAGCCTTTCCTGGCGGTATCGGTGACAGTCAGTCATTTGACCATCTGCTTGGTGACAAGGTAGAGATGATCCAAGACTTCGTAACGCATGGTGGCAAGTATCTTGGTATCTGCATGGGTGCTTATTGGGCTGGTAGCCACTATTTCAACCTGCTTGATGGCGTAGACGCTGTTCAGTATATTCGCCGTCCACAGGCTTGCACGGCTCGTCCATATGGCACTGTGGTAGAAGTAGATTGGTGTGGTGACAAGGAAGCCATGTACTTCTATGATGGTTGTGCATTGGTTGGTAACAAGCGTAAGTTTGAGACTGTTGCTACCTATGCTAACGGCGATGCTATGGCTATTCGCCAAGGCAATGTAGGTATCATCGGTTGCCATCCAGAGAGCCAAGAGTATTGGTTTGATACATGGCAATATA
>Ga0214246_1000003_pt1 | contig 137312 bp, 142 predicted proteins | sample TroBogypolimnion_41_FD_153084 | JGI IMG/M metagenome (GOLD analysis project Ga0214246, IMG submission 153084) | Freshwater microbial communities from Trout Bog Lake, WI - 29MAY2009 hypolimnion | ecosystem: Environmental > Aquatic > Freshwater > Lake > Hypolimnion/Profundal zone | place: Trout...
CATTTATGCTATATTCTTTATACTATAATAGGAGAAAAAAAATGTATATAGTTTAATTTAATTAGAATACGCTAATCCTCCCATACCTGAAAGAATACGAAGAACATTATAATTAACAGCGTATATTAATATATTTCCAGAAACATATTGATATGGAGTAACTTGAAGAACAGCAGTATCAATACGAGACATATTAAGAGATCCGGATGGTTGATGTTCTTCCGGTTTTAGGGCAAATGAATAAACATTAATACCACGATTTTGAGAAATATTAGTATGATGTTGATATTGTTGGACTAAATTGAAATAGTTTCCAGGGCGAACACTGAAACGATCATTTCCATTTAATTGTAAGAGGCAAGTATTGAAAGGATTTAAGTTGCAAGTTGCAACAAAATTATCAAAATAAGGATCTATTTGATAATTTATTAAATTGCTAACACTGATATTACAGTTAGCAGCACCACCATTTATTAAATTATCATAAGTGGGATTAATAGCTGAGCCTATTGAAAGATAATCTGATAGTGTGCTGCTTGGTAAGCCATAATTGCTATTCCAAGTAGCAGCATTTTGTGAGCCAATTGAAGGCCAAGTATAATTATACCATTGGTTATTAGCTTGTTGAGATCCAGAAGTTCCATTGAATTTTCCAACCCATATTAATTCTTTAACTGGATGATTAAAATTTAATTTGATGCTATTGGTATTTGAGCTTAGATTTTCTGGTCCAGTGAATTGTAATTGTTCAATAAGATATTCATGGGATAATTGGGCGAATTTACGACGTTCATCAGTATCAAGGTAGATATAATCAACCCAGATATTAGCATTTGATAAAGCAATAGTTGAAGTAATATTGGCGGGAGCAGATGAACCAGTAGTATTATTATAAACACAATCAGTTAGAGGGGCGAAATCGATTTTGATGCGAACTTCATGATATTGAAGGGCAATAAGAGGAAGGGCAAGACCAATATTACGGCAAAACCAGAATTCGAAAGGAATGAAAAGGGTAGTAGTTGAACCATTGGTTGAATTAGCACCAACATTAACAAGATTGGCATCAGCTCCAACCATGTTATTATAGGCATTACGCTTTCCAATTGGTAATGAAAGTTCATTCCAGATATATAACCAATCAGCATAATGCTTATCTATTTGCTGTCCTCCGATTTCTATTGTAATGGCTTTTAATAGACGAAGACCAACATAATTAACATACGAATCAGTAGCAGTTGTTAATATTGGAAGATCAACTTGTAAATAAGTACGATGGATTAAATCACCATTGCGAGAAATTTGACAATAGACAGTTCCGCCAAAATTAACTGTTCCGCTGAAAGTTTGTTGAATTGCTTCCATAGCAAAATTTGTATGTCTGCGATATACGACTTTAAAAAAAGTTATTTGAGGATTGCCAGTTAAATAAACATCCTGAGCACCATAAGCAACAAGTTGAAGAAGACCACCACCCATTTATGCTATATTCTTTATACTATAATAGGAGAAAAAAATATATTTAATAAGATATATAAAAGCATATTCGCATTTTTTATTATTATACATGTTTAAAGACAAAACATCTAAGAAACGATTTCAGAATATAGATATAACGAAGGATTTATCTACTCTTGATGCGATGCACAACAAGATTATAACAAGTTATACAAAAAAAATTATAGATGATAAAAATTTTATGGATAAAATAACTATTTTGGAAAGACACAATAAACTACTTAATGATGAGATAATAAAATATAATAATGAAAATATTAAAAATGAAGATTTATATAATGAACTATGGAATAGTAATATAAAAATAAAAGAAGAATTGAAAAATATAAATGATCAAATAAATAATATAAATCATTTTGATGAAATTGAATATTATGAAAATACTAGTGATATATTATTTAGTTATTATGAAATGCTTGAAAAACAATCGACAATTGCTGTTACAAATACGGGAGTTCCAAAACTTAAAAATAAATCTATTTTAGAATCTTTTAATATAATCAAAGAAGAACCTGTTAATAATAATGTAACTGAAATTGAAGATGATAAAATCATTGAAAAAAGCGATTTAGTTGATAAATATTTAGCAATAACCAACAAATATCATATTAAAAAGATTGATCAAGAAAATACAGAAATTTGTAGAAAATGTAATATACCTCTTATATGTCTTCAACAAGATGCTATCATGATTTGTAATACTTGCGGTTATCAGGAATTATTATTAGTAGAACAAAATAGACCAATTTTGAAACAAAATACAAAGGATACTTCACATTTTAGTTATAAAAGGATTAATCATTTTCGAGAGTGGTGTAATCAAGTTCAAGGAAAAGAAAGCACTGATATACCAAATGATATTTTTGAGAAGATTTTAAATGAGATTAAGAAAGAAAAGATTCATGATACTAAAAACATTACATATTCAAAGATGAGAGAAATATTAAAAAGATTAAGAATTAATAAATATTATGAACATATAAATTATATTATTAATCGTATTAATGGAATACCAACACCGCAATTTTCAACGGAATTAGAAGAAAAATTATGTTCGATGTTTAAGGAAATACAAGGTCCGTTTTTAAAACATTGTCCCAAAGACAGAAAAAATTTCTTATCATATAGTTATGTTTTATATAAGTTTTTTCAAATATTAGGTTTAAACGAATATCTTAAATTCTTTCCATTATTAAAAAGTAGAGAAAAATTATACGTTCAAGACCAAATATGGAAAAAAATATGCGAAGAGTTAAATTATAGGGTTATACCTTCTCTTTAAGAAGCGAATCCTACGAGACGGAAACCGGCACCAAGTCCAACACCTTGACGGGCACCAGCAGAGATAGACGGAGATATAAGATCGAAGATAGAGAATAAGCAAGCAGCAGTTAGGGCAATCATCCATATTTCATTAAATTGTAATTTTTCTTTTGGAAGGGCATAGGCGGCAAAAGCAACAACAATAGCTTCTATGGCGTATTTAAGGATACGAATTAAAGCTTCCCATATATCAAAACTGTATGAAGGTTGATTATTCATATTTTATACTAATATTATAAAATATTTTTTATTTAGAATAAAAAAAAGATATAAGATTTTTTAATATATATAATTATTAGATATGGAAGAAGTACTTGTTTCAACAAAAACCAAAGATTATCTTGATGAAGATAAACCAATCAGAGGACAAAATTATTGTTTAATTTCTTTTTTAAGTCCCGAAGATATTTTAAAAGACAAGGAAGCTTATTATTTCTCAAAATTCACTGAACATTTTGGAAAAGATGTTAAAACACTTCTTGAATGTCTTGAAAATAAATATCCAGATTCAGCTGATCTAATTAAAAATATTCGTTCTAATCATGAATATATATTTAATAAGGATGAAATGGATGCGCAATATAAATTTTTCAAAAGCACTAATTCAACTGATATAGAGGCTGATTTTCATAGAGAAAATAATTTTAGAACTTCTATGCGTGGTATTAAGGTTCGTGGAACTTTTGATACTCTTGATGAAGCTAAAAATCGAAGCCAATTTATTAAACGATATGATGATAAATTTGATATTTATATCTGCCAAGTAGGTTGCTGGTGTCCATGGTCACCAAATCCAAATGATCTTGGAGATCAAGAATATTCTGAAACTCAACTTAATACTTTAATGAAAGAATACAAACAAAATATGCAGAGTAAGGATGAAATGTTTGAACAAAGAACAGCCGAATTAAAAGCCAAAGGAGCTTCTAAACAGCCTGCTGATCTTGCTGATGATCTCTCACAACCTGATCCGTGGACTGCTTCAAAATTAGCCAATACCGAAGTTATTCCAGAAGGAGCTTCTGAAATAATTAATGAAGAAACAAAAGAAGAAGTGAAAGAAGAAGAAACACCTCAATAATTTAATTATTATTATTTTTTTTGTAAATATAAATAAAATGAAGTCAGTAGCATTATTTATATTATTTGTTGGGACTGTTTTAATTATAAAAGCTTATTATGAAAATAAATATAAAAATATGGATCATCCAAAAACTTTAATAAAATATATTCCAATTACGCAATATGAAGAAACATTAACACCAAATGAACAATTAGATGAATTTTATAAAAGTATTTTTGAAACATCTCAGCCTTTGATTTATGACGCAAAAAAAATATAATATGAAATAATAAATATGAATAACAGTTTGAGAGATATTGGTTATTTATTAATTGATAATATTAATCAAAAATCAGATAGTAATAAAATTAAATTATTTGATAAAGTTAATAAATATAATAATTTTAAAAAAGAGGTTGAACGAAAAAAACAAGAAAATAAAGAATATTATTTAGCAAAATATGAAGAACTTAGAAAAATAAATGCTACTAATTATGCTTCTTATTTAGAGAAAAAAAGTTATTTATTTGATAAATGGAAAGCAACAGCAAATGTTAAAGATTTATATGAATATATATCATTAGAAAGACCAGAATATATAGAAGTTCCTGATGTTTATACGAGTCAATTTGATTATAAAATTATTAAATAAGTTCATCATCAGGATGTAAAATTAAAATACTAAAATAATTTATAAAACTAAATATGAATCCAAATACTATCATAAAACCATTATAAAATTGAACAAATAATTGATAAATATATGTTGGTATTTGTATTAATCCTTCAAATACTGTATATAAAGCATAATATAAATATAAAATAGGAACAACTATAAAACTATATAATAAGACTCCAATTAAATTAAAAGTGCCAAATGATATATAACCATAATGAACTAATAAAGCAAATATTATAATAAAAGTTATTATCTTAATATATTTAAAATAGTCTGTCATTAAGCAATCTCTATTACAATTATATTTATTATTTATTAGAATAATACATGGAAAATAATCAAAAGGTCTTTAAGTTTAATGTGTTTGCCTTTATAATCTCGTTTGCTGTTGGTATTTTATATGTTTATATTTCAACACCAAAACCCAAAATCATTATAAAATATCCTACCCCTTATAATGTCAATAAAATAGTTTATAAAAATGAAAATGATGTTTGTTATAAATATCAAGTAGAAGAAATTAAATGTACAGATAAAGCCATTGATCAACCTATAATATAAAAAAATAAACTTTAAATAGAGAATTATATATTATGATAGATACCAAAGATATTATAGATAGATTATTTTATGATAGTATAGGGCAAATATTTTTAAGTTCATTGTTTGGTATTTCATTAGCATTATTATTTAACAGAGTTTGTAAAGAAAATTGTGTTTTATATTATGCTCCAAGACCTGATGAAGTTGATGGAAAAATATTCAGAATTGAAGATGGATGTTTTAAATATAAGGTAAAACCAGCAAAATGTAATGAAAATCCCTTAAATCAATATAATGGGAATTTACGACCTGATAATAAAATAACTGAAAAGACTTTTTTTGATAAAATATTTGCGTAATTTTAATATATATATTTAAGTTATAATATTATAAATGCAACAGCCACAGTCTCCGCAACAATCTCAATCACAAAATAATATGATTACACCAATTGATAAAATACCTTTAAAAACTACTGGTGGTAGTCCCGATGATTCAACTGATGATCCTATGATTCGGGATGTTTTAAATGAATTTGAACAAGAATTAGCAATAAATGAATCACAATCGTCTAGATATAAAATAAATGAACAAAAACCAGTTTATCAACCTCAGCAACCTCAACCATCTCAGCAACCTTCACAACCCCAGCAACTTCAACAACCTGTTGTAAAAGCACAAAAAAATAAGTCTTATATAGATAATGAACTTGTAGTTAAATCATTTATTATTTGTATAGTCATTGCGATAATAATCAATCCTTATATTTTTTCAACAATTTTAAGTAAAGTTCCTGAAAATATTTCAGTTATGCTAAATTCTTATGACTATTTTATTAAATTATCTTTAATATTTGTTGCTATTTATGTTTTATTCTTTTATAATCTTCTTTAATAATAAAATTAAACGGAATTATATCGCGTATATTGATTATCAAATGCTTCATAGTGTTTATTATCACTATTTAAACCCTGAATGCCATAGAAATTTCCACCATCTTGCATAATTTCTAAATTGTAATTTTTTTCATCATATATATTTGTTTGAGCTGCTTTAAGTAGTTCATTTGATATATAAGGCATTGTTGTTACACAACCGTCTGCTGAATCTTGAACAAAATGTTCAGGAATTACAGGTTGAAGAGAATATGGTAGGGGTTTAGAATCAGCTGTTGAAGTTTTATAATTATTATTCATTGTATTTATAGCATCAACAAAAGGGTTTAATAAGTATTGTGAAAATGAATCAGATTTTGCGGATGGATTTACTTTTTTCTGATAATATTTAAAATATAATATTAAAAACATTAATCCTAATAAAAATCCTACAATTTCATCAACGACAAGCATAGTTATTATAACTAAAATAGCAATAAAAAGCTGATTTGTTGGAGTATTTATAATGATTGGTAATTCGACATCTACAATAATTATATAAATCAATATTAATATTAATAACGCCCTAAGAAAATTTATTATCATCTTTACTATATAAATAATTATATATAAAAATAAATTAATATTATTAAAATGATGAATATTATAACTTCTCTTAATAATAAAGGTTATGGTATTAAAAAAACCGAAAACAATCAAGAATTAATTAAGAAAATTAAACAAGAATTATTAGTTAGTCCTAAGGTATTTTCAAATGCCGCTTTTTCAGTAGAAAAAGAATATCCTATTTATCTCGAAAATGACAATAAGCTTTATGTGCCAAAATGTTACGGAATTGAGAAATTTGGCTTTCCATTAGATGATAAATTAAGTTTTGGCGTTGATTGTCCATTATTAGAATTTAATGGAAAATTACGCGATGTTCAACAAGAACCTATTAATGCGTTTATTGATAATGTTAATAAAAAGAAGAAATTGGGCGGAATTATTAGCGTTCCTTGTGGTTTTGGTAAAACTATTATGGCTATTTATGTCGCTTGTTATTTTAAAAAGAAAACTTTATTTATTTCTCATAAAGATTTCTTGAATGAACAGTTCATTAATAGTATTAAGATGTTTGTGCCAGAAGCAAGAATTGGTAAAATTAAGCAAAATAAAGTTGATGTAGAAAATAAAGATATTGTTATAGCAACTTTACAATCATTGGCAATTCGTGATTATGATCCAGCTATTTTTAATGAATTTGGATTAGTAATTATTGACGAATGCCATCATATCGCATCAGAAGTTTTTTCAAGAGCATTTCGAAAAATGAATATTCGAATTACATTGGGATTATCAGCGACTTTAAATAGAAAGGATGGTTTAAGAAAGGTTTTTGAATGGTATTTGGGAAAGTCTGTTTATAAGATTAAAAATAATTGTGAAGATTGTGATATGATTGTAAATCTTCATAAATATTATGTTCATGATTTAGATTATAGTTATGTAAAAATGATGTATAATGGAACTCCTAATATTGTCTCAATGGTTAATAATATTTGTAATTTTAAACCAAGAACTCAATTTATTATTAATTTATTAAAAGAAGTCTTGAAAAAAGAACCAGAAAGAAAGATATTAATTTTATCGGAACGTAAAAATCAATTAAAAGATTTAGAAGAATTTATTAAAAATGATGAGATAGCTTCTTATGGTTATTATGTAGGAGGGATGAAAATGTCTGACTTAGATATTTCAGCAACTAAACAGATAATTTTAGCTACTTATCAAATGAGTAGTGAAGGTTTAAATATTCCTACATTAAATACAGTAATATTAGCAAGTCCTATTGGAGATATTCAGCAATCAGTAGGGCGAATTTTACGAGAAAAAAAGAATGAAAGAAAATATGTTCCTTTATGTATTGATATTTATGATGATTTTTCTGTTTTTAAATTTAAAGGAAATAAAAGAATTAAATATTATAAATCAAATGGATATAAAATAAATAATTATATTGATTATGATTTAATCGAAGAAAGAGACGAAGATGAGGAAAGAGATCCTAATGTCAAATGTCAATTTATAGATGATGATGAATAATTATTTTTTTAAATTTTCAACTTCAATAATCAATTTATTTATTTGTTCTTGTTGTTGTTGAATAATTTTATATAATTCTTGTGTAGCAGAAACATTTAATGTAAATATATAATCTTTATTTAATGTATGAAAATCATTAATATTTGTTCCATAAATAAAACAATTACTTGTATTTGGTTGTTTTCTTTGATTTAATTTAATATTATTATCTAATTTTATTGAATTGCTTGTTTTATCAATAATTTTATAATATTCTGTTTCATCATTCGCATCAATTTTTATTTCTGTATTTATATTTAATATTGATATATCAACATTATCATCAAAATAAACAATATTATCTACATAAGTCGCATTTGTATATATATTTGGTATATATTCATCTTTAATCTCTACTGCTTCTGGAATAATTTTTATAACATCTTGTGATATAAATCCATATACATCATTCTTTCCTTTTTTTTCATCAATATAATTATATTTTACTGCTTTTAATGATAATATTTTTTCTAATCCATTTGCTTCATTTACATTCGATATATTTTTTTTTATTCTTCTATCACATGGATATGAAGTCGCGCTAAAATAACAACTATAACCAGTAGAAATTGAATAACTAGGATTAGGAATAGTGTTTACTGATAATCCTCCTGCGCCATTACCTTGTGAAAAATAAAAACCACCCGGACTACCAGCATTATAATTCGTAAAAACTAATCTACAATATGTAGAAGCATTCGCACCACAATCAGTATAAATACTATTATAATTTCCAGAATGCCAACTACCTGCACCTAGATAAATTGATCCTTGAAAAGAATTTACTCCACCATTTGAAAAATCAAGACTAGTAGCTGTTATTAATGCCGCATTCGCAACTAATATATTACCAGAATCAGTTATTGTAAAAACATCTCCTTGCGCTGTATTTCGAAATACATAGCCCGCATTTCCACCTTGATGAAAATATGTCTTTCCATTTGTATCAAAAAAAAATCTATTTACACCATCTGCTGAATTATGCCAAACACCATTACCAAGCACCATTTTTCCACCTGTTGAAATATTACCTGCATAAATAGTACCTCCCAATGTTAAATCGCCAGAAGGACTAATACTTGCTAAAACTGTTGTAAGAGATGATGAATTATAAAATAAGTGTGCTCCTGATGAAATATGCATTAAACCAGACGAATTTACACCAAATCCATTACCTGTATATAATTGAATTTTATAATTGTTTAGATTATTATCAAAAATTAAATTATTTGTAGTACTTCCTAAAATAGTTATCGAACCATTAGTTGTCAATGTTGTTGAAGGATTTGTTATTCCTATGCCAATATTACCATTTGATGTTATTATCATTCTTGGTACATTTGTGCCTACATTACCGCCTGTATTAAATATCATTCCACCATAAGCTGCTGTTGATTCAAAATATAAATTACTACAATAATATCCACCTCCCGACATACTTGTTGCACCTAAGCCAATATAAGCAGTTTTATTATCATTATTAATAAATTGAATAGCATTATTAGCTGTTGTTAAAGACGAAGAAATAAGTATAGGATTGTTACCAGTTGTAGTATTATAAGTTAAAGCCCCAGTCATTGTTCCGCCATTTGAGCTTAATTTAGAATTTAAAACAGTAGAAATTTTAATAGTAGATTGAGACATTTATTATTATTAAATAATAATAAATGTATTTTTTTATTAATAAAAAAACATAATAAATAAACTATTAATGATATAAAAATAAAAAATGATTTTAATAATTATAAAATAAAAATATATAATGTCAGAAAATCCAGATATCCAATTATCTCAATTTAAGGAAAAATCAGTAAATCCGACTATTAATAATGATTTATGTGTCGAAGATTATGAAAATGATGAAATAAATAATGAACCAGACTTTGGATTTCTCACAAGAGAAACATCAACAATTTATCAAGTATTTCAAAATAAAGTTAAAATGAGTTAATTTTTGTAATTTATTTTTTATAAACTATTAAAATAGATTAATGGTTTTAAAAAAGACAATAGCAAAAAAAATACCAAAGACAACACAAAAAACAATACAAAAAACAACAAAATCATCAAAAAAACCAGTAAAAATACCTCCAAAAACAGTTATAAAACAAACTAAAAAAACTCTAAAAATTAAACAAATTAATACAAAAAATAATTTAAATTATGTAAAATTTGGTATAAGAGGACTTGATCAAGTTTTAGGTGCTCTTTTACAAAATGCAAGAAAACATATAATAACTGCTGTTGCTGATAGAGAACAGTGCGATATTTCACTAGGTGATATTTCATGTGAAGGAAATGTAAAATGTTATTTATGTACATCTTCAATTATTCCTCATTATGGTGTATTTAGAAAAAGATGTAAAGATGTTTATGATAATTATCAGATTCCACAAAATAGTTTTCCATGGATTAATGAAAGAACAACTACTGATAATGATGCACCTGAATGTGATCATGTAATACCTTGTAGAGCACTTGGTGATGGTATAAATCCTTGGAAATTAAATATTATGATATATGGATTTTATAAAACACTTATTAATAAACCTGGAAATAAAATAGGAAATCCTACAAATGCTACATTTAATCATACATATTATCAACAAATTAAAACATCTTTAACTACCAAATCAGAAACAAATAAATTAAAATATTTTTTAAATATAATTTTGAGAGTTAATTATGCTTGGACACATAGAATATGCAACAATTTAAAATCTGATAATACTTGTATTGTTCTAAATCCTGCAACTACTAATTATGAAGTTATTGATAATCAAATAGATAATCTAATGAACTTAATATTTGGAAATCTGTCAAATACTTGGGAAAAAGATGTTCATAATCATTTTAAAATTATTAAACAAAAAAAACCAATTTATCCACCTATTGAAATATATGAACAAACTGCTGATACTAATATAGCAATGTTTTATAATAATTGTAAAATATCTATACGCGACCGAATGTTTTTGGAAACATTAATTTTAAATGATACATCATCATTTGGTAATTATCGCGAATATGTTATTCCATCTAATTTTTTAAAGAAAAAAGGAGGAATAGCTGCTGTTGATCATCGTTTAAATACAATTTATGAAAGTTCAGAAGATTATTCAAAATTATCACAAAAAGAAAGAGAAGAATTAATAAATAGTATTAAATTTAAAACAAATTTTTCTCCAAATGTTTTAAAAGTCTCAGAAATAGGAAGATCTAATTTATTATCATCTTCATTTCATGTTTCTCCACAAATATCACAATTATCATCAGAATCAACAGAAAATTTAGAATCATCATCACAATCATCTTCTAAAAGACCTGTAAAGACAAACATTAAATTATTAAAACTTGTAGATCATATTAAAAATGAGAAAATATATGCTGATAGTGTTAAATTTTTAATAAATTCTTTTAAAGATCCTTCATATCAAACGCCTAATTTTAAAATATTAATAGATTATTTATATAGAAATTTACCAACTACTAAAAATCTTTATAATAAAAATATTTTAAAATATATTAATAAAATTTCAAAAAATAATGTATATAATTTATTTTTAAAATTTATTAATTTTGATTTTACTAAATATGAGAATGAAAAAGAATTTTCATTTGAAACATTTTATTTTACATATTATAAAAATTTATCAGATGAAGATATAAAAAAAATATATTTTAGATATATTGTATTTAATAATAAAGAGATTTTACAAAATACTAGATTAATTGAAGTATTAGAAAAAATATATAAAATGACAGATAAAGAAACAATTATTTATCACATATATATATTTAATTTTTTTAAGAAAATATTAGAAAAATTATTTATTGAAAATAATATTAAATATGATAAAAATATACTTAATTCTGAATTTAATGATATGTGTAAATTAATTTTTCAATTAAGTATTTCACATGGTCTTTTATATAAGGATATAAATCCTTGGAAATTAAATTCAATAAATTATAAATTAAAAAAAGTATATAAAAGCCAAAAATACAATCTTTGACTTTTATACCTTCATAAATTTCCTTAAATCCTTCTAAGATACAATGATTGTTCTAACATTCATCTTATTTTGAAAGGTAATTGAAAGTAAATCCATAGGATCTTCGAAAATATATTCATCTGGATGAGAATCATAAATTGATTGCGAAGCATATCCATCACAATCAATAATCTCCTCATCCTCATAAACTTGTGATCCAATGATGTACATCTGAGAGTGTATGAAATCATTTGTATTTAATTCTGTCATTTTTTATAATATTTAGATTTATTTTTATACATATTTTATTCTTCTGTAATAGTTTCAATATTAATAGTTTTTAAACGAATTTCTAAATATTGATAGTTATTTTTCCCAAAACATCGCGATAATCCAGTATCACAATACCAAATCTGATTATCTCTTAAAACGATTTTATCATATGTGGTATGTCCAACAAACATATAAGTTATTCCAAGTTCATTAAATAGTTCTGTTGTTTCTTCTTTGTTATTCTCGAACCTATTCCATAAAATACCTCCCGAACCTATTATGATATTATCAACAAGTTCTTTATCTTCAATGCTTATTTTTTCATTTTCCAAATAATTTCTCCATATTTGATTAATATATGATAAATCTTTATTATATTTCTTTAAAAGATTTAAATGATTTATATTAAGTTTTGCGTGACAAAATAACAAGTCGCCTATTTTTAAAACTAATGGTCTTTTTGCTAATATCAATGCCATCGATCCTTTTGGTTTAAACATTTGTGTTCTTGTTTGTGTATTACTTTTATCTGAAACATAAGAAAAATCACCAATAATATTCATCAACTCATGGTTACCTATTAAAGAAATACAATAACCACCCTTAGCTCTCGCAATTAAATTTAAATGTTCAGTAAAATGAATCATTTCATAGTCTTTTAATACTTCCCATTCTTTATCAGTATTTCTATTTTTACTATCAATTTGATCACCTAATTGAACAATAACAGTCTCCGAAGGACTTGCTATCCATTCAAGATCGTTATTAATGATTTGCTTATTTATTAAAATATTTTTAAATCGTTTAATATCACCATGAACATCACCTACAATTATAATTCTTTTCTGAGAAGGTAATTCATAAATAAATTCATTAAACATAATAATATTATTAATGAATATTTTTTAAATAATAAAAAAAATCTAATCATTAAGCAATAACCCAATAATTAAAACAATAATCATCTATTTCATCAGGATCTGTTTTCTTATGTTTAATGGCATTATCATAACTCCAATAGTTAGGTGGTTTTATTATCCATTTATTTGTTTTAGTATCTATTAAACCAGAAACATCAAAATCAAATAATTTATATGTTCTATCTTTTTTGCTATATCCAATATTATCAAATTTCCAATCAATATAAATAATTCCCAAATCTTGTAAATAACTTTTTACATTTTCCATAATTTTTATAATTATTTTTATATCTTTTTTATAATCTTTTTTAGTTTCTAATAATTCCATATCAATATATCTATCATGAATTTTATAATAAGTAACGATATTAGGATGTGGATAATTCATTAAAATCCTTATAAGTCTTTTTTCATTATTTGAAAGTTCAATATGTTCATTATTTGGATGTTTATCAGGTGGTGACATTTTTCTGAAAAAAGGTCTATTATTCCTTAAATCATCAGATAATACATAATCTTCGTCATTATCATTATAAGGGTTGAATATTACTGATTTTTCAGGTTTTCTTTTAAATAACCAGCGCCAAGAGTTATAAATGGATTTAAAAATCCATGACATTTATCTATTTTAAACTATTTTAATTTTATATAAATAATTATAAAAGATAATTTAAATATGGCAAATATCATAATGAAACAACTTGAACAAATTATATTTTTAAAAAAGATGATGAATAACGATGATGTTAGTAATTATTCTATGAAAGAATATAAAGATGAATTAGAAAATCACACAAATCGATGTATATTTTTAGAAAATACATTACAAGAAAAGTATAAGATCATTAAAGGGCTTGAAAAACAAATTAAAGAACACGATGAAATCATTAGCACTTATGAGAAGGAATTAAAGGACAAAGATATTAAAATTAAAAATCTTCAAAAAGAAATTTATGATAAAGATATAATTATAAGAGAATATGAGACTATTATTGAAGATAAAAATAATAATATGGATGAAATTATTAAGAATCAGGATTATTCAATAAAATCATTACAAAAAAAACTTGAAGAAATTGATTTCTTAAATCATTCTAAGAAAAATTATATTTCAAATGCTCAAAAAATGCTTCAAAACAGTTTAAATTTAGAAAAAGACATAAGTGAAGTTGAGTTAGTTATTAAAGAATTAGAAATAAATTTACAGAATAGGTTAGTAATTATTAAAGATTTTGAAAAAAATATGAATGATAAGAATGAATCGATTGAATTACTTGAAACAAAACTTAAATATACAGATGAACTAACATCAGAATTAGAAAAAGAAATACTTGAAAAAAATGACATAATTAAGAAAACTTTATTTTATAATTAATGTCTGAATCATCATCAGAACAATCATTTGAAGATTCTGAAAAATCATCAGAACATTCCGAATATTCAGAATCACAATGGGAATATTATGGAACAAGTGATTGTGATTATTCTCATAATGATTATGATTCTGATAATAATTCAGAAACATCTCATAGATCAGAAAGATTAGAAATATTAGAATCTACTGAAACAATTATAAATTCTAAATTTAATATTTATTCTTTATTGAATCAAATTTATATTTTTATAAAAAATGATATATTATAAAACTTTTAATATATAGACAGACATGGATAACATAAATAGAAGTCTTTCAAATATTGAGTCTAGTCTTTTTCACATGTTAACAATGATGCAAGATAGCAATAGAATGTTAACACATATTCTAAATAATATTCATCTTATTCAATTACCAAATAAAACAAAAAATATAAAAATAATAGGTGGATAAATAATAAACAAAATGGTAACAGATATTAAATTATTTTTATTAATATTTAAAAAAAACTTAATAATCATATAAAAAATAAATTTATATATTATATAATGGAACAAATTATTAAGGACTACACCCATAAACAAAATAATATGGATGCCAATGAACCATTATTAAATGAAAAACAACGTTTTTGTCTATTTCCTATTAAGCATATTGATATCTGGGAAATGTATAAGAAACAAGAATCTCTTTTTTGGCGTGCGGAAGAGATTGATTTCTCAAAAGATTTAGATGATTGGGTAAAGTTAGACGAAAATAAACAATTATTTATTAAAAACGTTTTAGCATTTTTCGCAGGCAGTGATAGTATTGTTAATTTAAATATTTTTAATAATTTTATTAATGATATTTCAATCTTAGAAGCACAATATTTTTATCAATTTCAAGGAATGATGGAAAATATTCACAGCGAAGTGTATTCAATTCAGATTGACACATTAATCAAAGATGAAGATGAAAAGAATAATCTGTTCAATGCAATTAGCAATATTCCATGTATTAAACAAAAGATGGAATGGGGTATTAAGTGGCTAAGCAATGATACAACTTTCGCAAAAAGATTAGTGTCTTTTGCTATCATGGAAGGTATCTTCTTTTCTGGAAGTTTTTGCGCGATTTATTGGATTAAAGAACAAAATATGTTACCCGGATTGACTATGAGTAACGAATTTATTTCAAGAGATGAAGGACTTCATTGTGAATTTGCTTGTTTATTATATAGTAAATTAGTGAATAAATTAGATCAAGAAGAACTTCATTCAATTATTAAAGATGCTGTTGAAATCGAAAAAGAATTTATCACTATTTCACTTCCTTGTAGTATGATTGGTATGAATTCGGTTCTTATGACTGAATATATTGAATTTGTAGCTGATCGACTGGCGAATATGCTTGGTTATGATGCTATTTATAATTCCAAGAATCCGTTTTCATTTATGGACAAAATTTCAGTTGACCAAAAAACTAATTTCTTTGAAAAAAGAGTAACTGAATATTCAAAGGTCAATAATACATCTAACTATAAGATTGATGTTAATATTGATTTTTAACTTTATTGTGTTTTTTTATTAATAAAAAAAGACATATATTATTATTTAATAATAATATATGTCTCAATCATCTAAACTATCTACCATAAATTCTAAATTAAACTCTAATGGCGGAACAATGACAGGAACTTTAACACATAGTACTACAACTGGTAACAATCCTATACTTATTTCTTCGTCTTTAACAACAGCTAATAATGCTATTCAATTTATTAATAATGATAATAAAACTGCTTATATTGGCTTAGGTGCAACAAGTATGTCTGGAGGTGGATATTATTGTAGTAATTTATTTTTTGAATCAACAGCTACTTATGGTGGAATGATATTTAATACAGGAGGTAATAATGGTTCAAATGTTCCAAGAATGATAATATTAGCTAATGGTAAAGTTGGATTAGGAACAACAAATCCAATATCATCATTTCATATATATGAAGCAACTGGAACTGATAATACTGCTACATATGGAACTATTACTTTACAACATGGAAATAGTGGAGGAGTATCATCAATTTTATTTCCATCTACTGTTAATTATGGCAGTGATTTTGGTTATATAAAATTTATTGATAATGTAAGTTCTACAAGTAGTTATACAGGTTATAACTATTTTGGAGCAACTAATACAGAAGCAGCAGCATTAATAATAGGTTGTGAAAATGATAATACAACTGTTTCTGGACCAGATAGTGTAATAATAAATCCAGCAGGAAATATAGTATTAGCACCTAAAAATAGTGTAACATATATAACAGGAAATGTAGGAATAGGAATTACTAATCCCGGTAATACATTATATGTAAATGGAACAACTACACATAATGGCGCGACAACAGTTAATGGAACATTGGTTGTTAATGGTAATATTCAAGTTACTGGTTTAGTTTATAATCCAAATCCAAATTACACTGGTACTATGACATATAACGCAACGACATATTTTGGTAATGCTTTTTGTTTAAATATGTATAACATGTTAGGAGCTAATCAAAATAATGACAATACTAATATTTATAAATTAGTTATATATGATAATAATGGTAATTATTGGTATGGTATGATAGGATTTTCAAATACATATCCACAATTTGGTACTATTTTTGCTTCTGGAACAAGAGCTAATAATGTTACGATTTCAGTTGGATGTTCTTATGATGGTAGTGGAACAGTATGGTTATATGCTGTTAATATACCTTCAACATACACTGTTTATTATAAACTTACATAAAACAAAAAATTAATCATAAATTTCTGAGATTACACGAATTTCATCACTTTCTTCTGTATCAGCTTCACTTTCATATTGATTAACTACTGCCGATTCTGCTTGAATATAAAATTTATCATATAATATTTGAGCTACTCTATGATGAATATTAGGAATTATATCAACATTTGTAGGATTGTCATAATTACGAATAATATATTCATTCATTTCTTGACTATTCGATGATACAATATTATCAATATAATCATCAAATAGAATCGTTATATCATAGCTTTCAGTTGAGTCGATACAATATTGAACGAAATTATTAATGAAAGTTGTTTCATTAAACATTATCATTTAATGATTCTAAAAATTAAAAATAAATCATTTTTTTATTGAATATAATAAATATTTAAAGAATATATTATATTAATATATATGGTAAATATTATTAAAAGAAATGGAACCATCGAACAAGTCAAATTTGATAAGATTACAAATAGATTAAAAAAATTATCACAGGACTTAAATATAGATGTCTCAATTGTGGCACAAAAAACCATTTCTAATATTTGCGATAATATTACTACTAAGGAGTTAGACTTATATTCAGCGAATGTATGCGCTAATTTTGGAGATTATGAACATAATCTTCTTGGTGGTAGAATTCTAGCAAGTAATCTACAAAAAAATATTAAAATTGTTCATAAAATTAATTCATTTTCACATTATATTAATAAACTAAGTAAATTAAATGAAGATTATCTAAACTTTATTAATGAAAATAAAGATGCTATCAATTCTTTTATAGATGAAGAACGTGATTTCATTATTGACTATTTTGGATTTAAAACATTAGAACGTTCATATCTTCAAAAGGTTGATGAAGACATCATCGAAACCCCTCAATATCTATGGTTAAGAGTAGCAAGTTTCATTCATTATAGAGAAAATGATTTGAATTTAATCAAAGAGACTTATGATTTAATTTCATTAAAATATTTTATTCATGCCACGCCAACTTTATATAATGCTGGTTTTAAGATGTCTCAGTTAAGTAGTTGTTTTTTACTTGGAACAAATGATTCATTGACTCTTGGAGAAGATGGAAAATTTGGAGGAATCTTTAAAACATTAACTGATTGTGCTACAATTAGTAAATGGGCAGGCGGAATAGGCGTTCATGTTTCTAATATTCGTGGTAAAAATTCTCTCATCAAATCAACATCTGGAAGAAGTTCAAGTATTGTTCCAATGCTAAAATTGTATAATGATGTTGGATTATATGTAAATCAAGGAGGAAAAAGAAATGGTTCAATTGCCGTTTATTTAGAACCTTGGCACACAGATATCATTGAATTTCTTGAATTGAAATTGAATACTGGACCAGAAGAATTAAGAACACGCGATTTATTCTTGGCTTTATGGATTCCTGATTTATTTATGAAATATGTTGAAAATGATCAAGAATGGTATTTAATGAGTCCTGATGAATCGCCTGGATTGACTGATATTTATGGTGATGAATTTGAAGCTCTTTATAATAAATATGTGGAAGAAGGTAAATATAGAGCTAAAATAAGTGCTGTTAAAATTTGGCAAAAGATTATTACATCTTTAATTGAAACAGGCAATCCTTATATTTGCTATAAAGATAATGTAAATAGAAAGAGTAATCAGAAAAATATTGGAGTTATTAAGTCTAGTAATTTATGTGCTGAGATTATGGAAGTTTCAAATGATAAATATTATGCTGTTTGTAATTTAGCAAGTATTGCTGTAAATAACTTCTTAGATGAAAATAATAATTATGATTATAAAAAACTTCAAAAGATTGTTAAGATTATCACAATTAATTTAAATAAAATCATTGATTTGAATTATTATCCAACAATTGAAGCTGAAAGAAGCAATAAAGAAAATCGTCCTATTGGAATTGGTATTCAAGGTTTTGCTGATCTCTTATATAGATTGAAGATTCCTTATGAAAGTGAAGAAGCTATTAATTTAAATAAGAAGATTATGGAAAATATTTATTATGCTGCGGTTGAGACATCTATTGAACTTGCTGAGAAATATGGGGCTTATAAAAACTTTGAAGGATCGCCAACAAGTCAAGGAATATTTCAATTTGATATGTGGAATGTTTCACCTGAATTAGATTGGGATTTATTGAAACAGATGGTTATGAAGTATGGTATTCGCAATAGTCTTCTAATTGCTTTAATGCCTACTGCTTCGACTTCGCAAATTCTTAATAACAATGAAAGTTTTGAACCAATGACATCTAATATTTATAGTAGAAAGACATTAGCAGGAACATTTACATTAATTAATAAATATTTGATTAAAGATCTTCAAGAATTAAATTTATGGAATACTGAAATGAAAAATGAGATTATTAATAATCGTGGTTCTATTCAAGCAATTTCAAAGATTCCAAGTAATCTCAAAGATGTTTATAAGACTATTTGGGAAATAAAACAAAAAGCAATTATTGATCATGCTGTTGCGCGTTCTCCTTTTGTTGATCAAAGTCAAAGCATGAATTTATATATGGCAACTCCAACATATGCGAAATTATCAGGAGCTCTTTTCTATGGCTGGAAAAATGGACTAAAAACAGGTTGTTATTATCTAAGAAGTTTACCAGCAGCACAAGCACAACAATTTTCACAAGTGTGTTCAAGAACAAATAAAGACTGTGCTGCTTGTAGTTCTTAATTATATTCTTCATCTTTAACATAAATTTTTCTAACTTCATGTGTATCATAAAATGATGCTGTAATTAAATCTTGTGTCATTAGTTCTTTTTTATTTCTGAGAAATAATTCAATATTCTTAGAATCAGTATATAAACAAGGTGGAATGAAAAATGGAAATATAATAAGTGTAGATGTTAATGTGTATAAAATTTTATCAGTATACATCAGTTGTTTATTATATTTATCTTTTCTATCATAGTTATATAAAATTCCTCGCAACAATCCATAAACCTGATAAGATAAATTTATTCAATATTGGCGTCATTTATTTTTATATTATTTCATAACTATCTTAAATAATTTTTTATTTATATTCGTGTTTAATATTATAAAAACACGTTGTTACCCAATCTTGAATCATTAGATCTTTCTGATTTTTCATGTATAATTCAATATTCCTTAAATCATAATATAAAGATGGCAGAAATGTAGGAATAATGAAAAATATTGAAGATAATATGAAAAATGATTTATCAACTATAAGAAATTGTTTATCATTTTTATCTTTTCTATCATAATTATATAAAATGCCTCTAATAAATCCATAGATAGGTGTGCTAATTATAAATTTGTCAAATAAGCCTATTTTGGACATTGTTTCTTTTTATTTATATAAAGGCTTCTTTTTATATAAAGGTTTTCTTCCACCGCCTGTTATAGAAACAATATCGGTTTTAGTATCTTTAATAATATCAATTTTATTTAAATTTTTATCATTATTTGCATAAATTAAGAAGTAATTATTTAATTCCTGTGGAATGAAAAATTCATCACCAACTCTATCATAATCCTCTTTAATTTCATTAAAATTACCATTAATATTTAGACCTTGTACATTTTTTTTAAAATTAGGGTCATCTTTTTGACATTTATGTTTACAATCTTCTCTTCTTGATGGATATATAGTTTTTTCTGGATTACAAGTATAATGTTTTGCAGCATCATAACAATGATCTAATGAACACGTTATTGTTTTTTCCAATTTAAAGAAAATAAAATTCTTTTTATTTCCATTAATAAATTTATACCATTTAATATTTTTAATTTTTCTTTCATCTTTAATTTCTTCTCCTTGTTCTCGTATATGATTACATAAAATTTTAATAAAATCACCTGTAACATTTCCTTGAATATGTGTTTCAGATACATTTTTTGCAAACATATGTAATCTCACCTATTTTTTCATTATATTGTTGTGGGTTTAAAGATGTATGGGATGATGCGCCTCTTAAACATAAACTTGATGATACTATTAATATTTTAAGCATTTCTTCATCTTTATCCTCAATAACAAAAGAACCAGCAACAAAACACATTTCAATAGCATTTAAATATTTATATAATATATCAATATATCTAATTAATGTATTAATAGCTTTTCTTTTATCTTCTAAATATTGTTTTTTATTATATCTTCGTTAGGCATTTCTTTAACAACATCTTTAGGAGGTTTCCATGCTATTTTTAGTATTTTTGACATTTATACTCTATAATAATTTAAATATATTATTTTTGTAATATCTTTTCTTTAAAACCCTCTTTTTTCTACCACCTTCTACAATTTTAGATTCTACTGTAATAGTTACTACATCTCCTCTTTCATCTTTATTATTCTCTTTTCTAATTTGTATATTATAATCTATATCATACCTTTTTTCTATGAGTTTTAAAAAATAACGACTTAATACTTCTGGAATAAAAAATTCATCACCTGTTCTTTCATAATCTTCATTAACTCTATAAGATTTGCCTTCAATAACAATTTCATCTATATTTTTTTTCATAGAACTGTCTTTTAAATATACACATTTCTCTTTACAATCTTCTCTTCTTGATGTATATTCTGATTTTGTATCATGATGATAAATATAACGATCTGTTGCAGCAAGTAAATGTTTTTTTGAAAATGTTTTATATCTTTCTAATTTTAAAAAAACAAAAATCTTTTTTTCTCCATTAAGAAATTTATACCATTTAATATTTTTAGCAAATCTTTTATCTATAACAGCATTACCTTCATTATCTTGTAAATGAGAACATAAAATCGGCATACCTTTTTCAATTTCTCCATCAATACTACCATTTATATGTGATTCATTAACAGAAGTGCTGACATAATTAATACCATCTATTTCTTTTTCAAACCCTATTGGATTTAAAGATGTATGAGATGAAGCACATTCTAATGATGTACTAGATGATAATATTAATACGTCAAGCAATTCTTCAATTCGGTCTTCAATAACAAAAGAACCTGTTGTAAAACACATTTCAATGGCATTTAAATATTTATATATCAATTTTATATATCTTATTAAGGTATTTATAGCATCACTTTTTTTTAATGTATATTGTGATTGTAATTTTGGTGGTATTGTTTTATGAAGAGTACGTGGACTGTGGCATATTAAATCTACAAATTTATTCATTCTTTATATGTTTCTAATAAATAATAAATATTTTTGTTTTAAAAAAATAGAAAAAACTAAAAAAATGATTATTTACTTTTGATAATTTAATTATGATATTAGAAATGTCATCAATCTACGAAGTCGATCTCTCGTTCTACAAGGAAATGAAGTATGATGTATCGATCGAACGCCCGCGTGTGCTTATGTCAATGGCGAAGGAAATGATTTATTACAACCATTGGTCAAATCTCGTCATGTTTGAGTTCCTAAATTCGTGTCAAGATTTAAGCGCAATTATCGAGTCATTGGAAATCAAAACAATGGAAGATTACTTTGCGTCTGGTTCTATTTTCTGAAAAGTTGGAAGTGTGTATAAAATGCCATAGTTAACATTTTTGGCATTTTTTGTTTTTTTAATAAATTTTATTTATAAAAAGAAGAGATAATATGAATTTAAAGAAGTTTAAATTAGATTGTTACAACAAGATTATAGAAGATTATTCTAATAATCACGACCTTTATATGTTCTTTTTATATCCACTAATTTTTAAATTAAAGAAACAAGACATCAAAAATTATAATTATTCCATTTTCCTTAAATTAAAAAAGAAACAACCTATTTCATTTAATGAATATAATGTGATAAAAAAATATACTAAGAAAAATTTAGATAAGGATATTCGTTCAACTATTAAATGTATTTTTTGGTCTGATTACATAGACAAGAATAATATTTACGCTATTTATTATTTAAAGAAACATTTATCAACAAAAAAACAAACACCAATGAATTTAATAAACTTATTGTATCGTTTATTAACAAACGCACCAACAAAAATAAGTGGTGGTATGTTTGATGATACTAGAAAATATCTAAGTAATAAGGCTAAAAATTTTGGTAATAAAGTTATAAGTAATGTAAAAAATAATTTAAGAATATTAAAAGAAAAAGTTACAAATAAAAATAGTGATTCTCCTCCTCCGCAATCACAAGATGTAGATATTGAAATATCTGAAATAAAAAATTCTGAGCAAAATAAACCACAATCACAATATAGTATCTTTTTAGATATATTAGAAGAATTAAATAAAATTATGCCAATCGCGTATAGTATGAATTCTAGTGATCCACATATAACTGATTATAATAAAAAAACAAAAAATTGGACAAAAGAATATCGCGATGGGCTTCTTCGTAATTTTGATAAAGATAAACTTAAATTTTTATTTAATTATAAAGATTCAAGTTTACCTAGTTCAGATAAAAGTAGATTAGATTTTTTTAAACAATATTATACAGATGGTTATAATAGCTTAATAGGGTTAAAAATGGATATATCTGATTTGATTATAAAAGAAGGCGGATCATCAAAAATTATTAATGTTAAATTACAATTATTATTAAATTACATTATTTCTCATATTTCTTCAAAAAAAATTTTTATTTATAAAAAGAAGAGTTAATATGAATTTAAAGAAGTTTAAATTAGATTGTTACAACAAGATTATAGAAGATTATTCTAATAATCACGAACTTTATATGTTCTTTTTATATCCATTAATTCTTAAATTAAAGACAAAAGATTTTAAGGATTATAAATATTCTATTTTCCTTAAATTAAAAAAGAAACAACCTATTTCATTTAATGAATATAATGTGATAAAAAAATATACTAAGAAAAATTTAGATAAGGATATTCGTTCAACTATTAAATGTATTTTTTGGTCTGATTACATAGACAATAATAATATTTACGCTATTTATTATTTAAAGAAACATTTATCAACAAAAAAACAAACACCAATGAATTTAATAAACTTATTGTATCGTTTATTAACAAACGCACCAACAAAAATAAGTGGTGGTATGTTTGATATTAGTCAAACCTTATCAAAAATAGGACAAAAAGCATATAATAAAGCATCAAGTTTAGGACAAAAAGCATATAATAAAGCATCAGATTTAACAGAATCAGCATATAATAAAGCATCTAGTTTAGGACAAAAAGCAAAAAATGTAGTAAATAATAAAGTAGAATCAATTTCAAATAAAACAACTTTATTTATTGGTAAATTACAAGATATAACATTTGAATTTTTTTCTATAATACATAAAATATATAATGAAAAAAACGAAATATTATGTATAAATAAAGACTTAGATGATGGTATTTTATACAATTTTAAAATAAATAAGTATAATTTTAATAGAGATGACATTATAAATATAAAAAATATTTTGAATGAAAAACCAAATGAAGATAATATAGAAGATATACTGTTTTATAATTCAATACAAGTAATGGTTTACAGATTTTTACAAGAAAAACATTGTAATTCATTACTTTATAATATAAATAAAAATATAAGAAAAGATTTAGATTATATAAAAAATTTTTTTAATAATGAAACAGCTGATGATATAAATAAAGAATATTTAAAAGGAGATATTATATATTTAAAAATTTTTTTTGATGATATTAGTAATATCAAAGAGATAACTTATTATATAAATTTTTTTAAAGATTTAAAAATAAAACAAAATTTTAAAGATTTAAAAGAATATTTAATTATTTATTTAAAACAATACTATAATCATTTAAATAAATATGATTCTAAATTTGAATTAAATAATATAATTATTTTTCATAAATTTTTTATGTATTTTTATATGAATAATGTATATGATATTTATAAATGTTATACAAAAGATGATTATAAAAAAAGTAAAGATATTGAAGATATTGAGGATATTAAAAGTATTGAAGATATTAAAAGTATTGAAGATATTAAAAAATATATTCAATATCGTAAATATACTGAATTAGAATATGATTATTACGAAGAAGTTACAAATATTGGAGACAATATTTTAGATTATGATAAGTTAATAAATGATATTTGTGGTATATATAAAATAAAAAATATAAATATAGATGAAATTATAAAAAAATTAATATCTGATAATATTTTTATTAACAATAATGAAGAATATATCACAAATACATTTTTTTATATTATAATTTTAATTAATAATAAAATAAATATTAATCAATATAATAAGAAACTGTTAGATTTTATAATTAATGGTGATGATAAATGCGAATTGTCTAAAGAAAAAATTATTGATTTTAATAATAAACAAATAAAATCATATGAAACCAAAAGACAAAGAATAGTTGATGAAATAGAAATAAAATTTAAAAGTTTATTAGAATTTAAAAATGGAGGAGATTATCGTACTGAAATGAATGATTTTATGGAATATCAAGAAAGAGAAAATATGAAAGATAGAGAAAAAAAAAAGAGACTAGAACAAGAAAAAGAAAAAAAAGAAAAAGAAAGAGAAATTAAAAAAGAAATAGAAAAACAACAAAATAGTATTGTTGATTTAATAAATTTAATAAATAATTTAATACTAAACGTTGAATATATTAATTCTAATATAAATAAAATAATGACAAAATTTAAAAATACTAATAATAATGAATTATTATTTGATCCAAATAAACAGCTTGAATATTTATATGAGTTTAAAGTTGATAAAATAAATAATAATGATGAAATAAAAATTTTAAATGCTGAAAATAGTATAATTTACATTAAAAAAAATAATAAAAATATACAAAATAATGAAAATAATGAACAAATTAGCATAAATAAAAAATATTATGAAAAGAAATTAAATGATATATTAAATATATTGAAAGATGTCAATAATAAAATTGAACCAGCTATAAGCATTTACGACACAGCTTACTCTAAATATGAATTAAGTAATTTGTTTAAAAAAAGAAAAGAAATATTTGAATTTATACAATATATTAATGTAACATATGGTATTATTATTAGTGGTGGTGGAAAAGTTCAAAATACTAAACTGAAATTGTTAATACAACATATTACAACACATTTATCTTAAAAAAATGACCAAAAACTTCTTGATCATTTTTATTTACTTTTTTAGAACAGGGACTGTGTCTCGAAATACTCCTTGATTGTCTTTATTTTTAAATTCTTGACGATTGTTGAAATATCATCATTAGAATTCAAGAACTCAAACATGATTGTGTTAGCCCAGTGAGTGTAATACACCATTTCTTTCGTCTTCACCATCCACGAATAAGGCGTTTCAAATCGATGATGGAACTCGCGCATTTCTCTGTAAAATTCAAGATTGATATCATAGACCTTTCCAGAAACTGACATTGTTCTTTGCTTTAATGCGTGAAAATTTTAGTATTATTTTTAATCATTTTTCTTTATTTTTTTTATTTTTTACTACAAATTAAATATAAAATTTATAATTAGAATAAAATGAATTTAAAGAAATTTAAGTTAGATTCTTATAATAAGATTATCAACGATTATAATGAATTTAAGGACATTTATATGTTCTTTTTATATCCATTAGTTCTTAAATTAAAGACTAAAAACTTTAAGAATTACAATTATTCAATTTACCTTAAATTAAAAAATATAAAAGAGCCATTTCCATCATTTAAAGACTATAATATCATCAAGAAATATACTAAATCAAATCTAGATAAAGATATAAAAACCATCATAAAATGTATTTTTTGGTCAGATTACATAGATAAAAGTAATATTTATGCTATTTATTATATAAAGAAATTATTAGAAAAAAATAAAATAGAATTACTATATCGATTATTAACTGATGCGCCAACGAAAATAACTGGTGGTTCTATTTATGAAAAAGCTAAAAAATTATTAAAAAATTTTGTTGGAAGTAAAATATCTTCAAAACCTGATAATACTATTAAAGTAACATTTAATACAAATGAAATAAATGATGAATTATTTAGAAATTTTTATAATTTTTTTGAAATTTATAATGATAATGATGATTATGAAAAAAAAGTTATGATTCATATAATGAAAATAATATATAAACAATATAATAATGAAATAAATAATTTTAGTTTATATATTGAAATTATAAATAATTTTTTATTAATAAAACAAAATAATAATATTTCTGAATTTACAAATATACTTATTAATAAATTTGATACAATTAATTTTAATTTTACATCTTATAAAAATGAAATAATACAAGTATTTAATAATAAAATTAATTCATTAAATACATTGGAATTTTTTATACAATTAAATAAAATACTTAATTTGGATTTTTTAGAAGAAAAATATAAAAAATACATTCAAAAAATATATGAAATAGTGTTATATATAAAACGAAATGAATTTAATTTAAAAGTATTAGAATCGATAGACAATAATTTTTTCAAAAAAAAAAAAATAAATTTTAATTATAAAAATTTTTATAATATATTAATTTTATTTGAAAAAAATAAAATTAATATAAAAGATAATTTTGATTATGATATTGTTTTTGATTTTGATAATGAAAATAATTTATTATTTTCATCGATTGATATTTATAAAATTTTCAATGATATAGAAATAGAAGTATTAAAAAAAAATGAAGTTATTGAATTAAATTTTCAACATAATTTTTTATATACATTTTTTCTAATACAAAAAAGTTACAATATTAAATCACCATCACAATATGATAATATTATTAAAACAAATTATGTTAATTTTTATAACTTTAAAAATTATTTAAATGAATTTTTTTATAACATAATTCAATATAATATTAATAAAAAATTATCTATAACAATTGATTTTAATAATTTTTATAAAAATCCTAAAATTGATGAAGAAAATATTAAGTATGTTAATTTTTATATATTATTAAAAAAATATATAGAACCAATGATTGAAATATATGATATTTTTTTAAAAAATAATAAGTATTATGATGTATCTAATGAAATGATTTATTTAACAAATATTACTAATTTAATTGTTGGATATATTAAAGTTATGTGTAATATACTAGAAAATAATAAAATAATTAACAATGATATTATGGTTGATTTAAGAATGAATATTAATTCCAAAATAGTAAAATTAGATTTAGATGAAAAAAATTTATTAAATCGAGATCTTTACTATTTAACAATACAGCAAAAAAAAATAGTAGAATATTATTTTAATAAAGATAAATTAACTAAAGAATTACAACAATTAAAAAATAAATTAGAAATATCAAATGCTGAAATAAATAATGTTAAAGCTAGAATAGAAACCGATAATATTAATTATGATATAATAGAATCAATTATAAATAAAATACTAATAAATCAAATTATTTTAGATGATAAACATTTTAATCTTTTAATTCAAAAAATTAATACAATAATTTTAGATTTAGAAAATAAAATTAAAATAATTGAAATAAACGGTTTTCAAGATATGCATGAAAAATATTATTTTGACGAATATTCAAATAAAAAAGATAATTTATTATTATTACGAAGTAAATTAACAGAATTTAAAAAAACACAAAATCAAATAAAATTAATAAATGATGAAATAAATGATGAAATAAAAAAAAAAGAAGAAGAATTAAATACATTAATACTACCATCATCTGAACTTCAATTAATACAAGAAAAACCACAACAATCATTAAAATTAAACCCACAAGAATTAGAACCAGAATTAGAACCAGAATTAGAACCAGAATTAGTAACTCCTGATGATTTAAAAAAAAATTTAAATATAAACCCTGTAATAATAGAAGAAGCAGAATTACAAAAACCATTATTAAAACCAAGAGACCAAACAAATCGTGAATATATTTTTGATTCAGAAGAATTAAAAGAAAATCATTATAAAATATGTATTAAATATTTATCACTAATAACTAATTTATTAAATGATGAAAATTTATTAAATCACTTAAATATTACCATTGAAGAGAAAGATCATTTAAATAAAATAAATGATCGTAAATTATCATTAACTGATAAGCAAGAGTTTTTATTTGTTACATCGATTTATAATAGACTAAAAGAAAAAATTAAAGAATCAATAGATAAAAATGCACGCGTTAGCATAAATGCGAATATAAGAGATATTGAAAATTTATTTGTTAAACAATCATCTCTAAATCAACTTAATAATCAACAAAAAAGTAGATATATTACTAATTATCCAAAATTAACAAGAGGAGGGGGGAAATTAGAAAATACAAAATTAAAATTATTAATTAAGTATATTTTATCTTATCTTATTTCTTCAAAGAAATAGTAAAATCTTTAAATATATCTATTTTTAATTTTTCTCTATTATTATATGAATATTCAATATTATCTTTAATTTTTTTTATTATATCATCTCTTGAATCTGATTTAAAGACTTTAATATTACACATTTTAGCCATTTTCTTATAAAATTTTATTGAACTAATGTCAAATTTATTATCACCTGTATAATTTTCCTCATTAGGAATACAATAAAAAGGTATTTTTGTCATATCAGGTTCTTCATCATTATATATTTCATTATTAGGTAAAAATAATGATGTTTCTTTTGTAAATAAGGTTTTTGGCGTTAATTCCTTTGATATATTATATTTTTGAATGTATAGGCATAAATATTTCATTGGTATAGGATCATGAAATACTACTTCATTACCAACATATAATTTTTCATTTACAGGCATTTCAGCTATTTTTTTAACAGCATCATCTAATTGCCAACTAAAATATGTATTTTTTTCATTTATAAAACCATTATAATCATTTATATTTATATGAAAATTATGTTGTAATAATAATTTTTTAGAAAAGATTAAAACATTATCATCTTCATATAAAGGTTCTCTATGTCTATTTTGTTTAGTAATTAAAGTAAAAAAGACACCTGGAAATTGTACATCAGAACTAGTTAATGGCGAAGGACGTAAATTAACATAAGGTTTAGAATTATCATATTCCGAAACAGCATGTACTAAATATAATATATCATCCATAATTTATTTATATGTTTCTACTAATATATCTTTATAAATATTTGATTCATATGTATACCATTTTCCTTCAGCTTTATCCCATTTAGCCCCCTTTTCTTTTGCCTTATTTTTATCTTCAAATTTAACATTTAAATAAATTTTAGCACCATTTTCTTTCTGAATTTCTTTCATTTTTGCCAATAATTCTTCCTTATATTGATTGTCACTATAAATAAACCATTTTGCCTTATCCTTATCCCACTTTGCTCCTTTTTCTTTTACAATATCTTTATCTTTAAATGGAACTTCTAAATAAATCTTATCTTTCTTCTCTTTCATTTGAACATTAGAAATTGAACTATTTGCTAATAAATCTGCATTTTCATTTCCAATCGAATGCCTATCTTTAAGACCTGTATGAGCATCTATATGTTGATATTGAATGTTATATTTATTTGTCAATCTATAAACTTCTTTTACAAGTTCAAGATTAGGCGGAGTTTCTTTTTTAGTAGCTGTTAACCAATTATTGGCTTCTAATTTTTTACCATAAGTTGTAGCACATTTAATAGCATATTCTGAATCGGTAACAATTATTTTATTTTTAAATGGTTCTTTTTTGATTAAATTGATTGCTTCAATAATTGCGGTTAGTTCAGCAATATTATTAGTCAAATTTTCACCAATCAATTCCCTCGATAAATTTCTAGGATCTTTCTTTGAGAAGAAAATGCCAATACCTGCTTTGGCATTTTTAGAACCATTATTGATACAAGAACCATCTGTATAAACATATAAGTTATTTTTATATTCTTCAATAAAATCAATCGCATCTTTTTCAGTTTCAAATTTCTTATAAACAGGTTCTTCAAACTCTTCAATATTTATCTTACATTCATTCCAAGATGTATAAACACCTGTTTTTATACCCTTAGCAACAGCATAAAACATTATTAATAAACAAATATAATTTATAATGATTAAATCATTTTTTATATAATTTGTTCAATAGGTTTATACTTCTTAAACTTTTCATTATAGATGCATTTAAATTTTAATGTGATTGTTGTGCTTTTATCTTTAAAAATATTACGAATTTTAATGCTTTCTTGAAGAGTTCCAACAAATGCTATACCAATTTTATTTGAAGTAAGAATATTATGATTATCATAAATATTATAAATATCTGGATCATCTGTTTTAGATATCCATAATTCTTTATAATCTTCATTTTTCTTAGGTTCCATTGGAATTATATTCGATGTTGAAATAATGGTTTGTGATTGATTTAAGGAACTTGGTGTATTTAAGGAACTTTTAGTAGTCGTGTCTTTTTTAGTTAGTTCTTTAAATTCAGTGATGTCTTTAACTTTCTTTTGAACTGCTACAATAATATCTTCATTAAAATTAAACAATTTTGGTTTATGTTTAATATAATAAGAAGAAAAATAAATACCACGACATGTATAATTTAAATCTTTTGAAATTGTCAACAATTCATTCAAAGATTTTTTAGATAAATAATAATAATTCTTAACTTTATAGGAACATACGTCACAAATCTCATCAGGTGTATATTTAGTTTCTAATATATTATAAACAATCTTTAATCTTTCTGGTAAAATTATATTATCCATTTTATTACCTTCATAAGCAATAATATCATTGATGATAAATATCCATTTATTTTCAGTTGTTTTAATCATTTCACCATCAAGCAAAGTATTCTTGAATAATGATTTATCGAATAAACCTCTTCCAAGAATAATACGAGGTTTCTCATAACCGGTATGAATTTTCATATCAATGAAATAAATTATTGGAACATCATTATAAGTTGTAAAATAAATGTAATATTTATTACCATTGGTTCTTAAAGAAATTAAATGAGGGGCTTTTGTAAGATGTTTAATATTATTATCGTCAATTACATAATAATGTTTCTGAATGATTCGAACATTATATAGATTCAACAATTCATTTAATATTAAATCTTTTGTAAAATTACATTTTATATTCCATGCTACTCGATCACCAAATGATATAATTCCAGTCTGCATTTTAAATCTTTAATATATAAATATTATTTCATTTTTTATTTATATAATCATAAATATTTAATTTCTCTTCCATACTTCAAAAAATCTATCATTACATACACCCCATCCACCAGATTCGCGATAATCATTATAAAAACCATTTTTAATCATAATTTCATCAATATAATTCTTATGTTCTATATCATGATAATCATTTTCCATAATAATCAATTTGATGTCATTTAAAATTTCTGGCATATCCATTAAAATATAATAAAAAGCTCCTTCGCAATCTAAAACCAGTGTATCAAATTTAATATTATATTTTTCTAATAATTGTTCATAATCAATTGTATTAACTTCTTTATATCCGTCTTCAAGAACTTCACTAGGCTTAGTGTCCCATCCTTTTTGAATTAATTTGCGTTTAGATAAAGCACTATTTTCAATAATAAATGAAAAATTATTTAAATCTCTATTTTCAATTAATTGTTTTGAAATTTCTGTATCAGATTCTAATGTAACAAAATTATTATTATCAATGATGCTAGCAATAATTAATGAATTTCTACCAATATTACCACCAATTTCTAATACTTTTTCATTTCCTTTTAAATATCTAACTGCCATTAATTGTTCAGGATATTCTTCATGAAATGAACCATATTTTATTTTTAATTTAGAATGTATTAAACTTAATTTTGTATTATAATCAAGTTCTTCTTTAACTTCTTCTTGTTTTTTCAAATTATTTTGAATATTTTGAAGCACTTGTATTCTTTCTAAATGTCTTTTATAGTAATACATTATTATAATAATTAATATTATTATAATTGCACCTCCTAATATATGAATGATATTCATATTACTTAAATATAATTTAATATAATTTTATATGGCAACGAATATTAATGAATATGAATATTTAAAATTATTAAATATTGTTAGAAATGAAGGAATTTGCAAGAAAACAAGAAATGGCAACACATATTCTTATTTTGGCTATTTATTAAAATTTGATATTCATAATTCATTTCCTTTATTAACAACTAAAAAAGTTTTCTTTAAAGGTGTTGTTGAAGAATTGCTATGGTTTTTAAAAGGTTCTGTTAATTCAAAAGAACTCGAAGAAAAAGGAGTTAATATTTGGAAAGGTAATTCAAGTCGTGAATATTTAGATGCTAATGGTTTTACAAATTATGAAGAAGGTTATCTGGGTCCAATTTATGGTTTTCAATGGCGTAGTTTTAATGGTAAAATTGATCAACTAAGATATTTATTAGAAGAAATGAATAAAGAAAATAGCAGAAGAATTATTTTGAATGCTTGGAATCCTTGTCAATTAAATGAACAAGCTTTACCTCCTTGTCATTTATTATATAATTTTTATAAAGGTAATAATAATGATATCAGTTGTATGATGTATATGAGGTCGAGCGATTTATTCTTAGGATTGCCTTTTAATATTGCTTCAACTGCTTTATTTACTTATATAATTGCGAAAGTTTGTGGTTATAATTTGCGAGAAATTGCTTTAAGTTTATGCGACTGTCATATTTACGAAGAACATTTAGAAGCTGTTGATATTCAACTAAATAGAACACCAACATTATTTCCACAAATTAAAATAAATAAAGATATTGATATTAATATTCCAATAGATGAAAAAATAAAATGGATTGAAGAATTAAAATTTGAAGACTTTGAATTAATTAATTATAATCCTCAACCAACTATTAAGGCGCCGATGAAATAATACCAGCCTCGGTTAATATATTTTGATTTAAAGAAAGTTTAAATAATTGACCATTATATTTATCAGTCTTTACATTCTTTTTAACCTTTGACCAAATATAATTATTATAAATGAAATAATTGGATTCTTTTTCTGCTAAATTTGGTATTTTAATAATATACGAATTTACATAATGTGCTGATATCAAGACACCGATTTGTAAGAATATATATTTAAGGAAGTAGAACACATTCTTATCTGTTGTATTGACGGTTGTATTTAATTCACAAAATCCATTAATAACTTTGCGAATATTTGTTAAAGACAGTGTATTAATATCATCAACATTTGTAACATCTTTTAAATTAAATTTAATAGTAGTAGTTACATTATTATTATAAATTTCATAAGGAATATTATTATTATGTAGATATTTATTTAAAAATCCAATTGTATTATTATTAATATTATTGTTCAATGTAAAATTATTTTGTCCCAATAAAATTAATCCTTGAAATCTATATTTATCATCATTAGAAACTTCATCAAAATCTTCATTTAGATTATCTTCTGAATTTAATAATGGATAACCAATATAATCAAAATCTGTTATATTATTAACAGATACAAATTTAGGTGAACAAATACTTAAATTATCTTCAATAAATTTCTTACATTCATTCATTTTTAATTCATATGGTAAATTTTGAATACATAGAATTTTATTATTAGCATCCAAATATGAATAATCAATATTATGAATAGTTTTTAGTTTATATAGATAATAATTTTTAATATTTTTTTGATTGATTTCATCAATTTCAGGAGAAATTTTAGAATTATCATATATATGATCCAATCGCTTAATGCCGTTTTTGGTATATATTAATAAATCTCCTCTTATCATTTAAATTTAAATATTATTATTTGTTTAAATCAAATTAAATACTAAATTTAATTCCAAGTTTGCCAGAATCATTAGGATTTCTAACAGTTGGGTCTTGACTAAATAGATAATCATTCATATAATCATATGACGTACTGCTACATTGCATATCACTCCATGGAATACCGCATAAATTAGCATATTTACATCTTAGAGCATTTTTACTTAAATTAGATGAAGTATTATTATCAGCATAAGACATATATAACGGATAAAATGAATCACATACTAATGGAATATTTGAATTACTACTATATAATTGATCAGTAGTAATTTGAGATGGTAAGAAGTTATTATTAGTAGCTGGAACATATTCTACATATGGAGAAGGTATTCCAAGTAAATCAGAATTATTAGGTGTTAAAATATCATTAATAGCACATGATACCTGTAATGTATGTACATTTCCTGAAGTTAAAGTTTGACCTTGACCTACTAATGACGCTGCGGCTGCTGCTATTGCTGTTTGCTGAGCAGTATTTAAACTATCAGTATAAGCCTTTGCCGCATCTGCTTGTGCTTGTGTTTGTGCAGAACTTGGAGGAACAAGAATAACATCTAAAATAGAATTAATTATAGTGCTATTAAGAGTTATACTACTTTGATTTATAGGAATATAAGTTAAATTAGCATTTGAATTATTTAATACAATAGTTCCTAATTGAACTCCTTTTCTAGTATTATCAGTAGGATTTCTTAAATAAACACCTACATTATTTTGTCCATAATTTGCTCTTAATATATCATAATTTAAACCGTTCCAACTTTTTATTATAGGTATATATGTAGTAGCAGATGAGATATCTTGTATACCAATCGCACCGTTAAATTTCCAACTAATGGGAGGAATTGCGTAATTACTTGTATTTGATTGTAAATTTATATATTGATTTGTTGCTGTATCAAATTGATAATTATTCATAACCAAAGCAGAATTTAATAAGTTTGAATATACTTCTCCTCTTAAAGAAGCATTATTTATATTTTTATATAAATGACGATATTTATTGTCATTATCATTTTGTATTGATGATATTGCACTATTATCTAGAATATCAAAAACACCAGTTTTAGCATATGAATCTGTTAAATTATATGTTCCAGCTGGATTATATCTAAGTATATCATCAATTTTAAATAAATTTGAGTTTAATACACAACGATATTTGAATAAATTAGTATTATATGCTTTATCAAATAAATTAGAACTTGATTCATTTAATATTTCCATATCCCAATAATCAGGACAAGACATATCGGGATAAGGAGCAGAATAATCAACTTTTGTAGGTTGAAATGTCATTATATAAATTATTAATGCTATAATAATAATAATAGTACCAATAATATATATTATCGTAAATGGTAAAAATTGAACAAATAATATATCTCTAACAGAACTGAAAGCATAACTTAAAGCAATTAATATAGCAGCAATTACAGCATAAATAATACAAACAGCAATAGTTCCTTTAAACATTTTCTGTCGTTTTAAATTATAAACTTTCCAATCATAATCGGTTAAATTAGATGTATTAGAATCTGTTGCCGACATATAAAAAATATCTTCTAATTATATAAATGATTTTAATTCAAGATTTTTAGTTCCTTTTTGCGATGGTAATTGTGCTCTTTCCAATGGCATCGGTAAAGCGCTAACAGATTTTTTATAATTCATATATTGTCTAATATTAGTTAATATTTCTGCAACCGCCCAATCAATAACCATTTTATTAAGTTCTTGTTTTTGATTATCAATATTATTAGGCATATTTTTACAATATTGTAAATAATATGATCTCATAATAACTAGTAATTCTTGTTCGCTTTGATTACTTATTATAAATTTTTCATCACTTTGATTATAAACTTCGTGTATTATTCTTTTTTGAAGATGTTTTATATTGTCTTTTGAAAAAAAGATAGTAGAAATATTAGTTGATGTTATATTGCGAGATACGCTATTATTATTATTTTCAGTAGATATCATATTTTGTTTTCTTGGAATTTGTTTATTATTAATTATGTCTACTCGTCCATTTATAATATTATTAGGAATAAATATATCATTATCATAATTTACATTTTCATAATCAGACATATCTTTTTATCTTCTTAATTTATAGAAAAGATATGAATAATTTTGCCTACGTCGTAAAGAATTATGTAGAAGTCTTTGACTTTAAAATGCCAAAAGATAAAGAAAATTGCGATAAAATTAATAAAATATTATTAGAATTTATAAAAAATTTAATATTTAATGTATTATCAATTGCTTGTATAATAACTTTTATAAATAATGATTCTCATATTAAAAGCCAAACTTTAAAAATATTAATCAAATATATTAATGATAAATGTAAAGTCAAGAAGGGAGGAATGGCAGTTATGCCATCTGAATTTTATGGAATAAACAGTGGTCGATATGATGCGGCTAATTTTACTCCTGATATGTTATATGTTGATCCTTCTGGTTCATTAATACGACCACAAATAGGCGGAGGTGGCAAAAAACCAAATGATAGCAAAGTTAATAAATATATTATCGAAGAAATTAATCAAATATTAAAATATTATAAATTAAAAGTTTCTTCATCAATAAAAGAAGAATTATTAAAAATAATTAATATCAATATTGACTGTATGTTTAAACAACTAAAAATGAAGGTAAAAAATTCGGTTTTAACCAAAGATCATATTAAAGAATTAATAAAACAAAATAAGAATTTAGATATATTTAAATAAATAATGACAATAATAACGATAGATGGTAATATTGGGGCTGGTAAAACAACCATATTAAACCATTTACATAAATATAAAGGATATCAGATCGATTTAGAACCTATTGAAAGATGGAAACTGTTTCTTGATAATATTTACATAAACAAAAAAGACTATTTTAATTTTCATATAAGAGTTTGGTTAGATCGTGCTTGGATTCAAGAAAAAGATACTAAATCTACTATTTTCATGGAAAGAAGTCCATATTTTATTAGAAATACATTTAATCTTAATGATTTTAATAATAATAATATAAATCAAGAAGAATATAATGTAATCAATGAAATGTATAATAAGACTGATAACATCTGGAAATCAAATCTACATATATATTTAAGAACAAGCCCTGAGAAATGTTTAAATAGAATTAGGGAAAGAGGAAGAGATAATGAAATGAATATAACTTTAAAATACTTAGAAGAGATTCATAATTTACATGAAGAGGCTTATAAAAAAGGTCTAAAAAATAACATTAATGTTATTATGATCGACATTAACGATAAATCTATTCAAGAAATCATTGATGAAATAGTAAGTATTGTAAGTATCATAAGATAGATTTAAATGCCAAAAACAACTCTCTTTTGGACTTCCCTTGATTCTAAATCATTTTCCTTAAATAGCCTCCCTAATCAAGATAACCCAGTAATCTTCTCTTCCAAACTTCTCGGAGATCTCACATCTCTTATTTTTGTATGTAAAAACCATAATGACATTCGTCCGGTTATCACAAACTTCAAGAGAATTATATGAGATTTCTTCTTTGTCAAGCTGTTCATCCAATTTTTTCTTGAACCATTCATTAATACTAAGAAGACTTTCAAAACAATCATCTTCTCCGTCTTCCTTATAAACATAGCCGTATCTATAATGCTCTGGCATTTCGCTGCTGATGTTTTGGACAATGAACTCAACGACTTCTTCCATTCTTTTGGACAAACTAAAAATCAATATTTTACTATCATTTTTTTTCAATTTTGTTTTAATTTAAAACAAATTTAAAAGAATTATTTAAATAGAATAATGTCAAGAAAAATTATTAAAAAATTTTATAATTTACCTCATATAAGCGAAGATCCAATATTTAAACAATGGATATCTGATACAGATTTAGATGATTATGTTGAAGATTATTTTGGAAATTTACATTATAAAATAATAAATGAATTACTTGTTTTATTAAATAATAAAGATTATTATGATATAATAGAAAATATTGCTAAGAAACAAACTAAATATAATATATTAGTTATAAGACAATATCTAGCAATTTGTAAAGATAATTCTAAAAGTTTATCAGAATGTTTAATAATACATTTTCAAAATATTGTTCAATTATATTATAAAATAATAAGCATACCATCATATACAAATATTATAAATTTTCTGGAACCTTACAAAATACAAGATGCTATTAAAAGTATTCAAAATAAAGATTTACATTTATATAGAGGTTTTAATGGGTATAGTGGAAATTTCTTTAAAGCTATTAAACAAATAGATGAAAAAACTATCATAATTCCTACATTTTTATCTACATCGATATTTATGGAAATTGCTAAAAAATTTGTGAATAAAAAAACAGATATTGATATTAATCATAGAATTATTTGGAAAATTATAGTTCCAAATGAATTATTGAATATTTTTAATTATGTTTATTTAGGTACTGATATTGATTTAAAGATACATAATAATCAAATAAAGGAAAATGAATTTCTATTGAATATAGGAGCTATTTTAGAATTTAAAGAGATTGAATATAAATACAACGATACTTATTATAATCCAACAACTAAGGTAAATGATATAATATCGTATACTATTTATACTTATGTATTTAAAGGATGGAGTAAAGAATATGCTGAATATATTTTATCATTAAGTAATTATTTTATTACAATGTTATCAAATGATTCAATAATCAACACACGTTCTAAATCAAGATTAACAACATAATTTTATTTATCATTTAAAAGGTATAAAACAATTAATAAATTAATATAAATAAATGAATATTCCTGAAACTCATATAACTACTTTACGATTCAAAATATATTCAAGTGCTCCAAAAGAATGTCTTCAAAAATGGAAAGAATTGAAAGATATTTGTGAATATAATAATAACAATGAGAATAAGAAAATTGTAAAAGACTGGTTATCATTTTGTAATAGCGAACGAATAAAAGAAATGCCTTATTTAAATCGTTGCGAAGGAGGTATAGGAGGCGATAACAATTTTAAACATAAACAAATGAGATTTAGACAGTATATTTATTTGAATAAAGATAATGATATCGTTTTTGACCAAATTTATAATACAAAAGAAGAAAAATGGACTTTTGAAGAATTTGACGATTTAATTTTAGGTTTTATTAAATATGCCAATAATTTTATTAAAGGTAATTATGTTGATGGAGTTATTGAGCTAATTAATAAAGATTTATATTATAAAATTTTATAATCATATAAAAATTATTAATTATTATTATTTAAAAATGCATGAAATAAAATTGTGGGATAATATGCCTAAACGTAACAAGTATATTTTAGGAGTTACAAGTTTATGGATGATGATTCCCATAATTAATACAAATATATCATATTTATCTGGATTACTTGGAGCTGTTTGTGCAGCATCGACATTATTCTGGTTTGATCCGCATCAAAATTCATTACTTCATAAAGCGGATAAATATTTATCTACAAATTTTACTATAACATTATTTATTTATACAATTTTTGATATAATTAATAATAATAGTTCTATTTTATTGTTTTCATCATTATCAGGAACGACATGTATGTTTTATATTATAAGTTATAATTATTTTGAATCTGAAATGCATAATTATCAACTAATAGCACATCTTCTATTCAGATATAGTATCTTTTTATGGAGTTATATGATTATGGTTCAATCTAAAAATATTCAAAATGAAATTTTAGTAGTTACAATAGGATATTCAATAAATGTTTCAGTAATGATTTTCCTTAAATCATGGAAGAATTATTCTTATTGGAATAATTGTATTGCGACATCTTTATTAGTTATGGGCACTGATTTAATAAAATTATATAAATCTTAATTCATATTATTTTTTTATAATCTTAAAAATGTTTTTATATTCATTGAGATTTTCAATAATAAAAGATATTCATTTGCCAATTTTTAGTAATTGGTTAAGACTTAAAAATATCTGTGAATACAATATCAATAATAGTAATAAAGTTGTTGTTGATGGTTGGTTGGCAAATTGTCGTTCAGAAGAAATAAAGACTTTAAGCTATTTATATAGATATGAAGGTGGTTTAGGAATGGAAATAAATAAAAATAAACAATTAAGATTCAGAACACATTTACATTCAGAAAAAGATAATGATATTGTTTTGAGACAATATTATATCGATAAAAATAAGAATAAATGGACTGATAATAATTATGAAGATTTAATCAATGGTTTTATTAAATATTCTAATAATTTGATTGTTAAAGAAACAGATTTTAAAAGAGGTAATTATGTTACAGGAAGGATTGAATTATATTAAACAATTGTTAAAGTTACAAATGGATTACCAGAAGTAAATATACCCATATAAAAATTTCTTCCTACTGCTAATGCTGTAAATTGTAATACACATGTATCAGATGCCAATATAGGTATATTTAAAGAAGTATAATTAATTGTTACTAATCCATAAGTTGTAATAGAAGCATATGTTTGGTTTTTAAGCACACCAGCAACAAAAATATTCACTGCTACATCATATGATATTTTTTGAAAATAAAAAGTAAGTACTCCTAATTTTCCACTTTTTTTTATATTAGGATTTAATGTTAAAAAAATTTGATTAGAAACAGTTGTTTTTGTATAAGTTGCTCAGGGTGGTTCAATACCTTGTTGAAAATAACAATATTTAATTCCTTGAAATAATGAATATTTAATTTTATTACCAGATGCTACAAGGGGGGGGGCTGTCCTGATGTGAGTTTTAATGAATTATCTGTATAAAAATCACTTAATTTAACTTTTCCAGTATTTAATGTATTAAATTCAGTTCTTAAACCCGATAATAATATCTGAACATTTGAAGCCATTAACTATTATAATAATAGTAATAATAAAAAAATGATAAAAATCATATAAATAATTATCAATAATAATTTAACATGACTACCGCTGAAATCGATAAAAAATATAAAAAACATGAGCTGAGAAGTCATATTTATAGTCGTCCATCAATGTATATCGGAACAATTGATCCAAATACAATTGACAGTTATATTATTGATGATAATGAAAAAGTAGTCAAAAAGACAATTACATTTATTCCAGGGTTGTTTAAGATTTTTGATGAAGCTGTTGTAAATGCGATTGATCATTCAGTCAGAACTAAAACACATGCTAATCCACTTAAAAATATCAAGATTACTATTAATAAAGAAACAGGAGTTATTGAGATTTTCAATGATGGAATGGGTATTGAAATTACTAAACATACTGAATATGAGATTTGGATTCCTGAATTGATTTTCGGGGAACTTCTAACATCTTCTAATTATAATGACGAAGAAGTGAGAATTGTTGGAGGCGTGAATGGTCTTGGTATTAAATTAACAAATATATTTTCAAAGTCATTCATTATTGAAACAGTTGATAGTGATAAGAAGAAGATTTATAAACAAGAATTCAAAGACAATCTAACAATTAAGGAAATACCTGAAATCAAAGCTTGTCAGAAGAAATCATATACTAAGATTACATTTCTTCCAGATTATGAAAAATTTGGATTGTCTGGAATGACAGATGATATTTATAATCTATTTAAAAGACGAGTTTATGATGTTTCGGCTTGTACTGATGCGTCAGTTGCTGTTTATTTCAATGATAAGAAGATTAATATTAAAGATTTTGAGAAATATACAGATTTATTCTTAGATACTAAGACTTTACAACCAAGAGCTTATGAGAAAGTAAATGATCGTTGGGAAGTCGTAGCAGCTGTTAATAAATCTGGAACATTTGAACAGATATCATTTGTAAATGGTATTAATACTATTCGAGGTGGCAGACATGTAGAATATATTACAAATGCTATTACGAAAAAGATGGTTGAGATGGCATTAGCAAAAAAGAAGAAGAATATTAAACCTCAGCATATCAAAGAAAATTTATTCTTATTTGTGAAATCTACAATTGAAAATCCTACTTTTGACAGTCAGACAAAAGAGACACTAACAACATTAGTAACTAAATTTGGTTCAAAATGCGAAATGACTGATAAGTTTTATGATAAATTATATAAATCTGGTATTATTGAGATTGCTTTAAGTGCTACTGAGGTTGTCGAACAGAAGAAATTAGTAAAGACAGATGGTAAGAAAGTAAATAAGATTATCGTTCCTAAGCTCGATGATGCCAATTTGGCAGGAACTAAGGACAGTAAGGATTGTACATTGATTCTAACAGAAGGAGATTCTGCTAAAACCATGGCTATCTCTGGATTGAGTGTTGTGGGAAGAGATAAATTCGGGGTCTATCCTTTGAAAGGTAAGATTATTAATGTAAAAGATATTACATTACAAAAGATTTCTGATAATAATGAAATTACTAATCTTAAAAAAATCTTAGGATTAGAACAAAATAAAGATTATGCGAAAGGCATTGACTCGCTTCGCTATGGTAAAATTATGATTATGACAGATCAAGATCATGATGGTAGTCATATTAAAGGACTATTATTCAATGTATTTCAGACTTTATGGAACTCTTTGTATAAATTTGATGGATTCTTAACATCTATGCTTACACCTATTATCAAGGCTACTAATTCAAGCACAAAAGAAGTATTATCTTTCTATAATATGACTGATTATGAAAGCTGGATTGATAAAATTGATAAGAAATCACAATGGAAAATCAAATATTATAAAGGACTTGGTACATCAACAGATCAAGAAGCAAAAGAATATTTCAAAGAAATGAAGCAAATTACTTATGTATTTACACCAGAATCTGACGCGTCTATTGATTTGGCTTTCAATAAAAAGAGGGCTGATGATCGTAAGAAATGGCTTTCAATGTATGATAAGAATGATGTATTAGATTATACAGATAAATCAATTACTTATGAGACATTTATTAATAAAGATTTGATTCATTTCAGTAATAGAAATTTAGAGAGAAGTATTCCACATATCTGCGATGGACTTAAAGAAAGTACGCGTAAAATCTTATATGCCTGTTTAAAGAGAAATTTATATACAAATGAGATTAAAGTAGCGCAATTGGCTGGAAATGTCAGTGAGGTTACTGCTTATCATCATGGTGAAAATTCATTACAAGAAGCAATTATTGGTATGGCACAGATTTTCGTAGGAACTAATAATATTAATATTCTTGAACCAAAAGGTCAGATGGGCACTCGTATTAGTGGCGGTCAAGATGCTTCATCGCCAAGATATATTTATACTCTCTTATCAAAATTGACAAAACTTATTTTCAAAGAAGAAGATAATTCAATTCTTAATTATTTAAATGAAGATGGATTATCAATTGAACCAGAGTATTATATTCCTATTATTCCTATGATTCTTGTGAATGGTGGAATTGGAATTGGAACAGGTTATTCAACCAATATCGCACAATATAATCCGGCTGATATCATTTCAATCTATTTAAATTTAATTTCAAATATTGATACAAATATCGGAAAGATTCTCAATATCGAAGATGTAGATAAATCGATTTCATTGATTAATGAAGTTGAAATGGAAGAATTGGTTCCTTATTATTTAGGATTTAAAGGCGAGATTATTAAGAATGATAAAGGTAATTTCAGTAGTAAAGGAGTTTATAAATGGCTTGATAATACAACAGTTGAAATTACTGAACTTCCTGTTGGAACTTGGACTGAAAATTATAAAGAATTCTTGGAAGAATTGATATTATCTAATAATAAATATTTGAAATCATTTGAAAATCATTATACTGCGAAGAATGTTAAGTTTATCTTAAAAATCAATGATGGACTTAAAGAAGATTTAGAACCTAAATTCTTGACTGAATTTAACTTAGTAACAACCAAGAATCTTAGTTTAAATAATATGCATCTCTTTACTGAGAAAGGTTGTATTAAAAAATATGATACGACAATCATGATTATTAAGGAATGGTGTGCGACAAGAATTCATAAATATCATGAACGCAAAGAAAAACAATTGATGATCATGGAAGAAGAATTTAATATATTATCAGCAAAAATTAAGTTTATCATTGATATCATTGAAGGTAATATCATTATTATGAATATTAAAATGGCTGATATTGAAGAACAATTAACAAAAGCTGATTATTATAAGCACAATGATAGTTATGATTATTTATTGAGAATGCCTATTTCACAGCTTACTATGGAAAAGAAAGAAAACTTGGAAAAAGAAGTAGCAATTCTAAAAAATAAAATTGATGAACTGAAAGATATGTCAATTATTAAAATTTGGGAGAATGAATTAAATGAACTATTAGTTGAATGGAACAAGCATAAACAACTTATTGAAGAAGATTATATTAATGATTTGAAAGGAGAGACAGCAGCTACAAAGACTAAAAAATCTTACCAAAAGAAGAAGTAATTAAATCATCTATTCCCCAAATATCTATATTATTAGCGTTATATTTCCATTTAAAAGGTAATATTAATGATTGATATTTTTTCAATTTGATTATGATTATTTTGTCAGTTGAAATAGGAGGCTCTTTACTTCTATTGGCATTATAAATAATAACTTCTGTATCTTCTTTTGCGTTTATAAAGAGATATTTATAATTATTATAAATCCATTGGTCACTTGATTCATTATCTATTTTTGTCTTAAAATTATAATTGAACCAACTGTCTATTATTTTTAAAGGATCTTGAATAAAATCACTGATTACTATTGGTTGTCGTTTAGATAAATTACTAAAATTAAAATCATTAACATTTGTTTGAAGGATTGTTATTTCACTTGGAAATATATAATAACAAATAGCATATAATAATAAAATTATAGAGATAATTATGATTATTAATTTCATTTATTTATATTAAATAGAAAAATATGGGCAGAAAAAAGCTATTCAATAAAGGCGGTGCCACATTTGACACTAAGGAAGGCCCATTTTTAAAAGTTAAATTAAATAAACAAGAACGAGAACAATTGCTAGAAACTAAAAAAGAATATGAAGAAAAAATTAAAAATGTTGAATTTGATTTAAAGAAAGCAACAGAAGAGAGAGAACTTGAAGAAAAACATAATATAGCAGAAAAAAATGAAAAAATTAAAATTGATACTTTAAATGAAAAATCTAGACATCATTCTATTGAAACATTGGGAAAATTTTTAAATGCTTTAGGATCAATTATTTATCAATTAGTTCGATTTATATGTATTGTTATAAAAGAAGGCATTGAATTTTTATTTAAATTAGCAAACTTAGTAGCTAAATTTATTGGAGTTGGTAAAGGAACTGTTTTAAGATATGTTTTGGCAATTTTATTCTTCCTTCTTATATTTTTTGGAATTTTTGGGATTGCTATGGCAATTAAAAATTCTAATACTCCTGCTACGAGAAATAATATAATAAGTGATACAATTTTAAGAGGAGATCAATCTACATTTTTAACTATAAAATCTCCTACATTTTTTTCTAAATTTTCTAATGGTTTATTTTCAATGGTTCCGGATAAATATAAATATTCATTTTCATCCATGACAGGTTCATTTAATTATATGATAACTGGTAAAAATCAATATGATGAATATTTAGAAAAAAGGGAGACAGTTGAAAATGATGCTGGTCGAAGTGATAATATTTTTAATATTCGTTTTAAAAATACTACAAATAATTTAATAAATAATAAAACTTACAGTATTTTAAAACCAAATGATATTAAAATTACTCTTGATATGACTAAAAATCCTACAACTGATTTAAATAGATTACCCGATAATTTTAAATCAGAACTATATTTTGGATTATTTGATAATTATACATTACCTGTTTATGCCCCTTCATCAAATTGGGTATTAGATGTTAATAATGCTTATTTTTCATCAAATGATAATTCAATATTTAAAGATGTTAAAATATATGCTAATAATCATAATAATATTTTTAAAATTAATGAAAAAGGTCATGTTGTTTATAATTCATTTTTAAATAAAAATTATTATACACTAAATAACTTTCAAAATTATAATACAATGATTCAAAATAATACCGTTTATATAGAAATTATTAAGAAGTTAAATATAAATCATAGTATTCATCTAAATAATAGCGCTATTTTAGATACATATAATGGTATAATCGCAACATTGGATTCAACTAAACTTTATACTAATCCAAATTATATAAATATAATAAATAATTTGGATAAATTTAATAAATTAATATAAATATATAAATTAAAATGAGTGTATATTATTTTGATTTAATAGAGGATACAACCACAAATGACGGAACATATCGTTTACAAACTAATCCATTTTGGGAAAATACTAATTCTTCACTTGCTTATGACATATTAATTAATTATGTTATTTATGGTAATGATACAGCTACGAGAGGGCATTATTCATTTGGAAATTTTTTTATACAATCAAATAATGATAGTGCTAGAACAGATGGATATCCTCCAAACCACATAATAAATCAAGTAAAAAATAATCAGATTTCTCTTGTTGATGATAAAAATAATCCAAAAGGACAAGGACATCCATCAGATCCAAGTGGTGTTCAATGGATTAAAATAACAGGTGGAACACAAAAAGCAAAATACTCTATGAAATGTACTGTTATTTAAGTAATTTTATCATATATGTATCAACTAATTCATAACCATATTTTCTATAATAATTTCTTACTCCTGTTCCTGCTATTATTGCCATCTTTTGAATTCCATATGATTTTGTTATTTCCTCCGCTTTTTCTATTAGTTTTCTCCCATAGCCTTTATGTTGTAAAGAAAATGAGTCATTATTCCCTACATTCGATAAAGTCGAATATACATGTAATTCGCGAATCAACCCACAATTTTCAAGAACGGTTCCTTGATTTACAATATCAACATTAATTATTCTAAGTCTTATAAATCCAATTAAATATTTATCAGTCTCGAATGATATAAAGAATTCTTTGCCATCACTTGCTGTATATTCTAAAATCTCTAATTTGATATCTTCATATTTAACAACATTCCCTTTAATCTCTCTACATCTAATACAATGACATTTCCATTCATTAGCTCTCATATCATTTTCTAATACTTGTCTAATACTTGTAAATTGTTGTGAATATCCACCAATAATATAATGACCTGAAATATCTCTAATAATTCTATTAATTCTGAATTGTTTTGTAATTTTTATTTTAAAATTTTTAATAAGTTCATATAAATATTTATCTTCATATGGTTTATATTCGCCTTTCTCATACAATTCTTTTATTTTTGTAAATGGAACAATCGCACAAGGATAAATCTTCAATTGATCTAATTGTAATTCAGGATCATTTAAAATTTGATTCAGCATTATCTCATCTTTTTCAACTGAACTTCCATATAAATTAAGCATAATATGACCATCAATCTTATAACAATTATCTTTTAGTAATTTAATCGCCTTCTTAACTTTCTCAACTGATTCGCCGCGATTATTCATTTTCAATACTTCATTATCAGTATGCTGAATTCCTAATTGAACTCTGGTACAATTGAACCTTCTTAGACGCTTAATTTCATTTATATTAATGCTATCACTTCTCATTTCAAGCGTAAGACCAATGATATGAATTTTAGCAGTCTCATTAATCAATAATTCTTCTTCTAAACTTAGAACATCTCTTTTTTCAATTTCATAGAAAATATTAGCAGCATAATAAAGTTTTGTTATAAATTGTTCCTGATATTCTTTTGGATATTCGCTCCATGTTCCACCTAATACAAGCAACTCAATCTTATCTACTTGATGACCCATGTTAATTAAAGAAGAAATGCGCGCATTCATTTGTCTTATTGGATCAAATCCATTCTGATTTGCTCTTAAAACAGCTGGTTCAGTAAATAAATAACTGCGAGGCTGTTGAACCCATCCATTATCTTCTGATGGTTTTTCATTAGGACAGTAAGAACAATTATGAAGACAACTAAATGTTCCTTTAACAACTTCACCACAACTATTAATATATTCAGGCGTTCCACTAGTAAGAACAGTAACACTAATAATACCAGATTGAGACTTTTGAACTTTTTTTATCAATTTTTTCTTTAAATCATAATCTTCATAAGCAAGACTATTATAAATCTTAATCAAATCAATTTTACTACAATTAATCTTAAATTTCTTATTCATATCTTTAATAAAATTAAAAATTGTATCAAATTCTTTTTTCAATAATTCATCTCTAATAAGATTTAATTGTTCAGTTGTTAATTCTTTTGGTTTTGATATAATATCTTCAATATCCATTATAATCAATAATTATAATCATAAAACAAAAATCAATTTTTAATTATCTTCTTTTCTTTCTTTAAAATAATTCATTATATCTTCTTTAAATTCTTCTGTAAATTTCTCAGTAGGTATTAAAATTCCATAATCATCATAAGTTAGATGTTCATTTGGTGAATATTTATGTTTAATCAAATATTGCCATCTTTCTGTATATTTTCTATTTTGTTTTGAACCATGATAATAATGTCGTATGACTCCTGATGTATATCCTAATCTTAATTTATGTGCTTTTTTCTCAAAATCAAGCATACTATTATTATAATCATCTGAATAATTCTTATTATTCATATTAATACTTTTATTGATAAATCCCAGAGCCATTATACTATCTCCCGAACCAAGAATACCTTTATCATATAATCCTCCGATTTTTTCATAAGCTTTTCTGGTTATTGCCCAAGCATAGCCTGGATGCCAATAATCTAATCCTTTTGTTGTATATTTTTTATTTTTATTGAAAGAATAACCAAAACTTGTAAAAATATTTAAACTATTTTCATCTTTATCCATATCAACACAATGACTAAAAAGTTGTACTACATCTTTACAACCATTTAAAATTTTCAGTGTATCTAATGCCCAATTATTATTCTCAAATTCAACATCCGCATCAATCCATGCGAAAGCTTTCCAATTAGTTGGAAGTAAATATTTAACTCCTAAATTAATCATATTTTCTTTATGCCAAATAGGTATTTCTGTTCTTATTTGTAAATGATTTTTATTCTTCTTATCAGTTACATAAAACTTATGATTTCCATATGCCAATTCAACAATAAATAAATTAACATTTTCTTCCTCTTCTTCCATTCTTTTCACAAATTCTTTTAATAATATGAATCTTTTAGCATACATACAAGGATTAGAAACAACTATAATTACATTTAATTTATCTTCAATAGGTTCATTGTTTTTTATAGCATATTTTATATCATTAACTTTATAATGAATGTCATCAATTTCAATTCCATTTATAATCGTCATATTATATAAATATTTTATAAAAAAAATTATAATAAGTAGTATTGAGGTTTTTCAGAAGAAGTCTTATATTTATAAACGAAGAATCGTCTTACAATATCTTCCGCATAATATGAATAATTATTGAAATCAAAATCATCAGAGTTTCTAAGATAATATAAGGCAAGTTTAACAACATCACCTTCTTTCGAATTTATAATCCTATTTTCTTCATCATTCAATTTATTAAAAATTTCATCATGACTATTCTTAATAATCTTGATGTAATCATCGTAAGGAAGTGTATTCATTAATTAGATGAATAATCTAAAAATAAGAAGAATCATTTTTTTAATAAAAATTTCTGTATTTATAAAAACTAAAAACATTGTTTTCAGATGGAAACATATATTTATCAAACAATAAATAAATCTTTTTTAAATAATTATCATTTTTAACATCTTTTAAAACTAATAGAAACTTAAAGATTGTATTGTTATCATAATTTTTTAAATTAAACAACTTAGAACTTAAAAAATAATGTAATAGGTATTTAATATCAGTGTCAATATTAATAAATAATCGAGTTTTATTATCTTCTAATGGTAAGAAATTAATTCCATAATTGATCTTTTTATTAATTGAACCTTTTAAATAAAAAGGATATTTATAAAATATTCTATGTTCTACATTTGATAATTGTTTTTTAATGTAAAATTTATTATTAACTGTTCTCTCTTTAATATTATAATTAGAATACATAAATTCTAAAACAATATTTTGAAGACTATTATTTACATCAATATAATAATGATCATTTGTTTTATTTTTGTAAAGAGAAGGAGGTGTTTTTTTTAAGTTCTTATAACTCCACCATACAAGACCATCTTTAATCATTGTTGTGCCAATTGTATCAGATGTATCATGAACTGTTAAATGATTTGGACAAACTAAACAATTATTATTATCAATAAACCCTTTTTCTAATTTAGCTCCAAGATGCTTACAATATCCGACAGTTATTTGTGGTTTTGTATCATTAAACCATAAAACTAATGGTAATTTCCCATAATTAATTGATAAAGGTTTTGATTTATCAATTTTATCATGAATAGCTATTGGATGCCATTCGCGAAATATTTGAGGTAAAAAGAAACCAAGTGTTGTATTCAAAAATAAATTTAATATCAGCACCAAGTTATACCATTTCATTTATTTTTAATTATATAACACAAATAAACCTTATATTTGTTTAATAAAAATATAAATATATAACAATTATAAATCCAATAATCCTAAATTTATCAATTATTCTTTCAATTGTCTTATTAATATTATCAATCCTTGAAGGTACTTGATTATAAGCTATTAGTTTCATACTATTTTGTGGTTTAATTTTATTAGGAGACTTAAAACAAGATGTTGAAAAACATATTAAATTAAGAATTAAAAATAATTTATAACATCTCATTTTAATTAGATATCATTAATAATCTTTATATTTATTTAAAATAGAGATGAATTGTGATTATTTAAAATTATATTCAATTAGAGATGATGATGTATTAAAATTTATTAAATCTTGGCAATATCAAGATGATATATATGATACTTTTGAAAAAATTAATGGAATTATTAGAAATGAAATTCAACCTAATAATTATTTAAAAAATATTGAATTAAATTATATTTTTATAAATGAACTTTTATTACACTTTTTTTATAATAAAAAAATAAAATTAACAAATTCATTTATACAAGAATATATTTCATATGTTATTCAAAATAAATCTATAATTAATATACAAGAATTTATATTAAAAACATTTTATATTTTTAGTATATTAATTTATGAGCTTTATAATAAATTTACTACACGTTTTATAACTTTTGAAAAATATTTAGAAGATACAGGACAAATTGAAAATATAGATAATATTGTTTTATATAGAGGTTTTGATTCTGATAGATATAATTTATTATTAAATAAATCTAAAAAAGTAGAAATAAATAAAAAATTTAAAATTGGATGTTTTCTTTCAACTACATTATATAGAACAACTGCTTTAAGTTATATTAGATCTCATAATATTGAAAATAGAATATTATGGAAAATCAATATATCATCTGATAAATTTAATGATTTTTATTATTCATATCTATTATCTTCCAATCATTGTTTTGAATCAGAACATATAACACCTAAAAATGATGTTGAATTTTTATTAAATTTAAATATTGAATTACAATTGAAAAATATAAAAAAATACGGTAATTATACAGAATATGAATGGGATTTTGTTCAATATAAACAATTATCTCAAACATTTTATAATAATTTTGATAATTATATTAAAAATATTTTAAATTTTATTTATCGTAATAATACTGATTTATATCCTTTTTTTAAAAATAATTTAAAAAGAGATAGATCTATAAGTAGTTCTAGTAGTAGAAGCACTAGCACTAGTAGTAGAAGTAGAAAAATAAAAAAATAATTGTTTTATATTTATTTTCAAAAATTAGAAAAAATAATTGAATAACATTAAATAAAAGAAACCAATTACAGTAAGCATAATGAATACATTCATATATTCAGCAGAATTAAGAAAATTTGAAGTTGTATAATTTGATAATTGATTATGACAATTCATTTATTTTTATATAATTTAACTAATACTTATATTAAAATTTTTTAATGTCTTTAATGATAAGTCAACTGATATTACAGTTGTTACATATATCATAATCATAATATTATATAGAGTAAAACATGATACTCCCAAGTTTATAACATATGTTATAAAAATCATTTATTTTCTATAACTTAACTAATATTTAAATATAGTGATAAATTATATAATACATAAAAAAATATTTAATTGAATTAATAATTACTGTAAGAATAAATTTTTCTATATTGTCTTCTTTTTTACATCTATTAGTAATTAAAGACTTAATATTTAATTGTGGTTGCGATGATACTTTTTTTAAATTATTTGTGATTGTTTGTGTCTGCGTAAATATTGTTGAATATGTTCTTGAAAGTTTATATAAATTATGATTAGATGTTGATGGTCTTATCATAAATGGGTTAACATTCGCAAACAAATTCAATAACAAAAGTATTTTATATAGTCTCATTTATTTTTATTATCATAATAATGTTTATATTTATTTAATTAAATAAAAAACCATATTTTAATACTATATAAATAACCATGATAAAATTATAAGTATTTAAGAAAAGTTCAAAATATATTAATTTATCATCTTTTTCTTTTTCTTTACATTTATTACTTATAATTGATGATCTAATATTTAATTGAGATTGATAAAATATGGGTTTATTTATATTTTTTTGTATTGAAGAAATTGCTAAGAAATTATTATGATTAGATGTTGATGGTCTTATCATAAATGGATTAACATTCGTAAATAAATTTAACAACAAAAGTAATTTATAGAGTCTCATTTATTTTTATTATCATAATAATCTTTATATTTATTTAATTTGATAATGTTCATAAAGATAATAATAAATATAATAATATAATACATAATTATAAATAATATTAACTATAAGTCTATTAAATAATTTATCAGTTTCGTTTTCATTATCATCTTTTTTACAATAATTAGTAGTAATTGCCAAGGTTGATGATATTCTTTTTAATCTGCTTGTAAATGATGATTTGGAAAGTTTATTTGAATTATGAGGTGTTGGAGGAACAACAAATGAATAACAACACATTATAAATAAATTTATTAAATAAACTGTTCTCATTGATATAAATATATAATGTTAATTTTTATATATCTAAAATAAAATGTATTAATTTTATAAAAAAATAAGAAAAAATGATTTAGTACTTATTTTTAAAACTTCTATCGATAAAGATGCCAAGAAAGCAGACAAACAACGATGATGATTGTTATGAAAATGACGAATCAAGACTGATATTAAAAGAAATCAATCGTCTTAAAAAGGAGTTGCGAGTCTTCAAGAAGGAGAAAAATCAAGAAAAGATCAAGGAATACGAAGCACTCATCATTTCTAAGCACACAGAACACGAACAAATTTCATTCGCGTTATTTGCGGAAGATGCACGAAAGACTTGTCCGAGTTGTACACTTCATGAGCCTCGTCGCATGGAGTAGATCTAAAAGAAGAGATATAAAAATGCCACATGATTTTTTGGCATTTACATGAATAATTGTTTAGATGTTTCCATTTGTATCATAGTTATATTATCATAAGTCATATATTCAGATGGCTCTGAAAAATAATAAGATCTGAATAATTGTATAAATATCATTATTGAAATAATTTTAAAATTCATTTTTATAATTAGATAACATAAATAAAAAATGAATTTTAACAATTTTTGTTAATAACTATGAGTTATATATACATTCGTGATAATGAATGGTATAAACAACATAATGTTTATAAAATTGGAATAACCACATCAATAAAAGACAGAAATAGCACTTATATAACTGGTGAAATTATAAGAGGAGAATTTATAAAAATTTACGAACTTTCTGATAGAAATGAAGAACAATTAAAAATTATTGATAAACTATTTAAGAAAAAATTTTTACCCTTAAATAAATATCATAATGGCGGAACTGAATTTTATGATAGAATATTAATTGATCAAATTGAAATATTCTTAGAAAATTTAAAAATTAAATATGATATAATTGATGAGAAAAAATTAAAAAGAATTAATAAAGATAAAAATATTAAAGATCTTACATACCTTATATTAAAATATATAAACTTAAAAGCTACACCAGTAACACTAAATGATTATCAAATAGATGTTTTAAATAAAATAGATGATTTTTATGAAAAAAATAATATTGGTAAATTGCTTTGGGCTTGTGGGCTTGGTAAAACAATTATGAGTTTATTTATTACAAAACATTTTAACTTTAATAAAATTTTAATTGGTGTTTCAAGTTGCTATTTACAAACTCAGTTTTCAGAAGAAATTAAGAAAATTTATAATAATGATTGTATTATATATTTATTTGATGGAAATATTGAAAAAATAAATAAATTATTTAATGAAAAAAAAGAAAAAATAATTTTCGTTATAACAACTTATCATTCTTGTTGTCTATTAAAATCATTTGAATTTGATTTTAAAATTGGCGACGAATGTCATCATTTAGTTGGTAAAAATGAAGACGAAAATAAAAAACAATTCATCTTATTTCATAAAATTAAAAGTAATAAAAGTTTATTTATGACAGCAACTGAAAAAATAATTATTAATGAAAATTCATCATCATTATATTCAATGAATAATAAAGAATTATTTGGAGAAATAATTGATGAAAAGAGCTTTGGATGGGCAATTACAAATAAAAAGATAACAGATTATAAAACAATTATTATTAAAAATAATTTAAATGAAATTAAAAATATTATTGAAAATATTTTTACAGATTCTTCAATTTTAAATCCCGTATTATTTATTTATGTTTATGTTACTTTAAAATCATTTACAATTAATTATAAGGATAATCAACCTTTAACACATCTTCTATTGTATACAAATACAATAGAAGATGCAAAAATAGCGTCAAATTATATTAGTTTTATTTTGAATAAAAACATTATAGATATTAATAAAGATGATATTTATTATAAAGATCTTCATAGTCAAAATACAAAAGATATAAATAATGAAATAAAAATATTTTCAAATTCTAAATATGGGATTATTACATGTGTTCAAATATTTGGAGAAGGTATAAATTGTATAAAATTAAATGGTATTTCAATAGCTTGCAATATGTTCAGTAATATTAAAATTACACAATATATTTCACGACCAAATAGATTAAATCCAGCTATTAAAGATAAAATAGCATATTATATAATACCCTATATAGATGATGAAACTAATAAGTCTTTAAATAACATTAGGAATATTATGAACCAATTAAGTTTAATAGATGGAAATATTGAAGAAAAAATAACAGTTTATAATGGATTAAAAAGTGATAAATCAACAAAAATACATGATTATCAAGTTCATTATATAAGTTTAAATGAAAACATAGATGAATTGTTAAAAATTAAATTATATTTGAAACATACAAAAGATTTAAAATCAGATTTTACAGAAGAGGAAAATGAATATAATTATATTAAGAATATTAATAAAAGTTTAGAAATAAAATCTAAAAAAGAATATTTAGAATTTAAGGATAAACATCAAAATTATATAGATAACCCTGATATATATTTTAGAAATAAAGGAGTTTGGGAAAATTGGAGTGATTATTTAGGTTATGATACAAGTTTATTTATACCAACAAAAGAAAAATGGATTGTCTTTTGTAAAGAAAAAAATATTAATACTATTGAAAAATATAATGAATATTCTAGTATATATAAAGAACTACCAAAAGATCCTGATGATTTTTACAGAGATTTTACAAATATAAATGAAGAATTAAAAATAAAAATAAATAATAAAAGAAGGTTTTAATTTAAACGATATATTTATATTATAAATTATGAAGAATAAAAATAATTATCTTTGTAAACTACTATATTTAAATAACGACACAGATTTTAAAACTTTAATTTTAAGTTTTGTTGATAAATTTAAATATTATGATAAATATTATTATTTAGATAATAAAAATTTTGAATTTAATAATTGTATATGTATATGTAATATAGAAAAAAATAAATTTCCTAGTTGGAAATCAAAATGTTTTTATAAAACAGACATATTAAAAAATAATACCACACAATATAGAATTATATTATACAAATTTGATGAATTAACAGTTTATCTTGAAGTAAATGGTTTATTTAAATTATTTGATGATATTATTAAAAAATTTGATAAAATTAAAATCAAACTTTATAAAAAAGATATTAATACTCCTGAAAAATTGAAACATGAAATTAGTTTATTTTTATTAAATAAAGATAAAGAAGATACATTAAATAAAATTAAAAGTACTTGTGAAGTACTTAATTTATCAATATCTAATTTTATTAACGATAATGATTATACAATAGATAATTTTTTAAATTTATATAATGATTTAATAGAAAATAAACAACTAGATAATAATAAAAAATTAAATAATTTTGTTTGTGAATTATGTTTAAATGATAATAAAAAGGGTTCAAATGAAAATAAATATAATAAATTAATATGTGAAAATGATAAATATAAATTAACTGATGGTAAATTTGTTTTTAATTGTGAAATATCTGATATATATGATATTGAAAATAATTTATTATTTCATAATAAAAAAACAAGTGATTTAAGAGTGCTGTCTTTTCAAATTATTAATGGTGCTTTACTTTTAAAAACAAGTAATGATAAAAAATTATTAGATTATATAGATAAATTTAATATTGATAAAGAAAATTTTAAATATGTTTTTGGAATTATTAAAAATAATAAAAATATAACTTATCCAAATAAATTAGCAATTGGTGTTGCATGTCATATGTTAAAAAAATTAAATATAGATTATTATATTGATTTTATTGAATATATAAAATAATTTATTTATGTTTATTAATCATTTCTATTAATTCATCCTTTTTCTTTTTTGAATATCCTTTAATACCCAGTGATTTACACTGTTCTTTCAATTCATTTACTGTTAGTGATTTTTTTGATGAAGCAACTGATGTAATTTCATCGTTTTCTTCCTTTTTAACATATTGTTTTTTTTCTTCTTCATCATTATCAACGATATATTCTTCGTTTAATTCTTCTTTATCTTTATTTTCATTAATTTTCATAAAGATGTCATAATTTTTAATTGCGGATGTTGATAATTTATTTAGAAATTCATTATAAGTATCATTGAGTTCTTTAATTTCTTTTTGTAATTCTTCAATTTCATCAAATAAAGGTTGAAGATTATTAATTAATGATTTATCTTTTGGAATCGCAATTCTAAAATTATTAAATATATCAGCATTTACAGAAGGATATGTTGAACCAGATGTATTTTTTACTAAATAATCTGTTATATCGTTATAAATTAGATTATAATATAAATATAAATAATTTAATTTTGAGCTTCTAATTAAAATAAAACCAGTTGAAGCAATACCATTATCAATATTAGTAGAAATATATGTATATCCTTTAAGATTGGGTCTTACAGATGAATAAATTATATCACCTTTATATATAAATCTTTTTGCTCTTGATGGATAAGGTTTAAATATTTTAGTTATTTTTTCAACATTATTATTTACAATACTACCAATATCTATATAATTAATATAATTATAATGATTAGTAGGATTTTTAGGATTAATTATACATATATCACCTAATTTTACTTCTTCACATTCATGATTTTCTTGAATATTTTTAATTTTATTTTTAATTAGATTCTCAAGTTCTTCTAATCGTTTTTCTTTTTGTTGTTTCATATCATAAGGTTCTGATATTTGACTAACCCATTTATTAATTAATTCAGGAGTTTTAGGAATTGGAATTTCAAAATTTTTAAATGATTCTTTTGAAATCATTGGTATTGTTGAACCAGTAATATAATCTTTTAATAAATATTTAAATATTGTAATTATATAATAAATAAATTTATTATTAATACTTTTTGAATTAAATAATAACATATTATTATTACATCCAAATTTTCCATTTTTATAATGGAAAGCTTCTATTATTGTTCCTCTTGTTCCTAATAATAAATATTCACCATTTATATTTGGATTATTACATTTTTTAATATTATTACTACAACTATAATAATTATATATACCATCATTATCTTCAATTTGTGATATATATGACTTAAATTCACATATATCACCTAATTTTACTAATTTAAAATCTTCACCTGGAATAATAGAAACTTTATTGTAATCTTTTGAATTTAATGATATAATATCATTATTTAAGATATCATCAATAGATACTGATTTTATAAATACTTTTTTAACATCTTTAATATCTCCTTTACAATATTCTAAATAAATTTTATTATCAATTTCAATAAATTTATTAGTATTATAAGTTTCAACATTTAATTCACTAAACATTATTTGTGTTGTTTTTTGAGATGTATTATCAAATATAATAATTGATGTTTTAGTTGATGTATTTTCAAATTGACTCTGTGGAACACTAATAACTTCACTTACATTATAATTTTTAATTAGACATTCTCTAAGATTTTTATATTTCTTATCAAAGAATATACCTTCTTTTAATACACCTACGCATTTACCATTTTCATTTAAAAGATCCATCATTAACATTAAAGAGCATGCCTCTTTGTCATTTCCAGTTAATTTATATTTTTTAGCAAATTTTAAGATCCTATCACTACAACTATTAATATTTACTGATTGTTTTTCATTGGTTTTTTCATCATTTTTATTAATAATTTCAATTTCTTTAAGTTGTGCTTTTCGCATTTCAATTTTATTTTTGTCAGTTAATGATTTTAATTCTTCTTGAATATAAGTTTTAATTAAATTTCGTTTAACTGATTTAACGGATTTAGTATTTTTATCGCCTCCATAAGGTGGATTTGTTAAAATTAAATCAAATCCTTTTTCTGAAATAAAATTATATGTAAATGAATTTGTCTGTTTTATATTATTATTCATATCAGGAATAATACCATTAGATAAACAGAATAATTCTAAACCAGCAGATTTAAGAACATCTTTATTTATATCAAAATGATAAATTTTATTTAATTCACTTTCCCAATTAATTTTATCTTTATAAGTATCATTTAAATAATTCATATAACCAGTTGTAAAACCACCACTACCGCCAAACATATCAATCATTTTAGGAATAGAACCATCAGCATTTATTTTTATATCAATATTGCTTAAAATAAAATCTACAATATGTCTATTTGTAAAATATGCTCCTAATTCAGAAATTGCCGTTTGATCTCTTCCAACAAAATATTCATAAATTTTACCAGATAATAATTCTTTTGTCGTTTCTTCTATTTTAGAAATATCATTAATTTCTTTAATAAGAGTATTATAAACTTCATCTTTTACTTCATAAGGAATTTCATAAAATAATAATTCTTTTAAAATTTCATTTTCATAAAGTTCTTGAAGAACAGTTTCTTTCAAAACTTCAACGGTTCTATTACTATTATCATTTGCTAATTTTAATAAATAATTAAATTTACATTCTTCTCTTGTTAATCCTACTTTCTCAAATAAATTATAATCTTGAATTTTCTTTAAACCATATAAAACATTAAATGTTTTAAGAGAATTTAAACCATATCCAATACCATTATTTCTCATATAATTATGAATATCATGAATTTTTTCTTTTAAATCTTCTCTATTTGTAATTGACATCGTATTATTAATAATTTTATCATTTATCATTTTTTTTTATTATTTTTATAACTTAATTAAGATTTATATAAACAATAAAAACCTATAAATGTAAATTTGATATATTGAAAATAGTTTCATTAATATCTTTCATTTGGTCTTCATCAATGATTTTTACACGATTTTCATCATCTTTAATTACTACTAGATGACTTATTTGATTATCTAAATTTTGTAAAATTTCATTATATTTATTAATATTTTTATAACGAATATTATTTTTATTTAAATAATCATTATATTTATAGAAATATGACCAACTTTGTTCTATAAATGGTAAAATATCATTTATTTCTTGATTAGCAACTCGTATTTTGTTTATTTCAGAATCAATAAGTTCTTGAAGCTTAACTCTATTTGTCTTTAATATATCTAATAGTGACATTATTGTTTTTTAATTTAAAAAACAAACAAAAATAATCAATTTTTATTTTCTTTATCTAAAAATGAATAAATTTTTCCTTATTCATAAAATAATAAGCAATACAGCAAGCGCCTATTATATTTATAATAGCATGAAATAACATCATTGAAGAGGAAGAACCTGAAAAAAGCATATAAATATGTGTAAAAAATACGATAAAAATACCAATATAATAAGATATTAAATGAATATCCATTATTCTAATAATAAACAATCTATAATCTAAAAAGATATTTAATAATTATTATAAATTACATAAAATAATGAAATTATTGAAATGCATATTATTTGTATTTGTTGATATTTAATTATCTTTTTAAGTTCATTGATTTCTATATCATGTTTTTTAATCATAAAAATATAATTCATTTTATCATTTGTTATTTCAAGTAATTGATTATATTTATAAAATTCTTTATTAATCATTTTGATTTTATTTTTCAATTCTTTATATTCGCTAAGAATATATAATGTATCTTTTTCTTTATTTATCAAGAGTTCTTTCATTTTTTCTTCATTAAGTTTAATATTTTTCTTACAGCCGTCAATAATTAATGTTAAGTCTTGTTGATAATTTTGTATAGATGATACTAATGACATCTATTTATAAGTAACAAATCAAAAATATTTGTTATATTATAAAATTTAGTTTTTATTATAACCAAATTTAATAAGATTATAGTAATCAAAAATTTAATATTGTTATCATTTTCATTATAATCTTCATAAAGATTAATGCTTGATTTATAATGATATTTAGTTAAATCAAATCTGTGACGAGTTTCTCTATTAATTAATGGCATTCTTCCATTAAAAGCATAACAAAAATTATCAAAAAATAAAGCGATGAATATTAATTTTAGATTCATGATATATATTAGCGTTTAATTTTTAAATATAAAAAACCTAAATATTGCTCATCAAGATCTTCTTCAAATAAACCATTTGTATCTTTTTAAGATCTTCTAAAAGACAGTCATTATATTTCTTTATTCTTACTATTTCAGGATGTTGATCAGTATTTGTAAAGATATAGTAAATTCTTGATTGAACTCCTTTGAGTGACTGATTGATAACTCGCATATCTTCAAATTCTTTCTTAATAGTTGTAGTTTTATTGATTGGTTTGTTATTATAAAGTTCTATGTATCCTTCAAGAAGTTCCTTAAATTGATTGATATCATTAAGAAGAAGCAAAGACATTTATTTGAGCTTATAAATAATTTTAAAAAACAAATGAATCATTTTTTATTTGAAAAATCTTGAAATCGCAAACATATTTATACAAATAGTTATAGTTGCTAAAAGAATCATTTGGTTTCTTTGGTTATTTATCATTTTCCTTAAATCAATAAAATCATTAGTAATATCTTCATAATCATCAATAATCTTTTTAATCAATTTATAATGTAATTCATTTTCATTATTTAAAATTTTTAGCAAATTTTCATGACTGTTAATTTTATTTAGATATTCAATTTTATCTTTTGACAATTCTAAAATAGTCAAACAACTATCAATCTGATTATTGGCATCTTTTATATCATTTTGCGCGATTGTATATTGAGTTCTTATACTAGTATTTTGATTTATATGAGGATAATAAGTATTCATCTTTTTCTCACAAATTTTAATAGTATTTTTATAACTTTCAATAATATTTTCGATATTTGTTTGATTTGTTTTTAGATAATTTAATAATGACATTCTTTATTATTAAGAAAAAATAAGATTTAAATCATTTTTTTAATAGTAGATAACACGAAACAAAAGTTAAACTGATAACACAATATCGTAATATATTTATTTTTCGTTCATGATCATTAATCATATTAACATATTTTATTTTATCTGAAACGATTTTATAATCATTCTTAACAATTTCAATACTTTCAATATCTTTACGTTCACATTCATCATTAATATATTTAATATAACTATATTTGCCATTATGAATATCTTCTTCAAGTTTATCTTTCATTGTTTGATCTTTGACAGATTCATTTATAAAATCATAATAAACAATAGCATCATAAAGTTGAAGTTTATAATTATTAAGATGTCTTAATAATCCATTTGAACCAAACATTATTATTTATAATAAAAAAAATAACTTTAAGTATTTTTTTAATCTAAAAACTTAAATTAAAGATGTTCATCATAATAGAAATTACTGAAATAACTGAAACAGCTATTAAATGTTTTTGTTGTGTTTCAATTGACTTTTTAAGTAATTTAAGGATTTCATTATGTTCCTTTAAATGATTTTCATTCTCACGAACTTTAAGAATGAAATTAATTTTATCAGTTATTATTTCAAGTTCTTTATTTGCTTTCATAATTTCTTGTGAATTTTTCTTAATATTTATTTGTGTATCTGTTATACATTTACTAGATGGAGATCTACCAAGCGCATAATATTCTTTCAAATATTGTTCATAGATTGCTGAATTTTCTTTATAGTCCTTAATATGATTTCTTAAAAATTCTTGATAAATTTGAAGACTTGTTAATAATGGCATGTATTTAATATACTTCTAATAAAAATATATCAATTTTTATTTATGAAGATAGTTCATTAAATCAAACAAATTTGTATTATTTATTGTTGTTCTTATCATACACATATTGAGAATAACAATCCAATAAAAATATTTATAATCATCATCATCTCCGTCATCTCCACTACCACCACCATTATTAATTAAATTATTGCCTCCTCCACTACCTCCAAAATTATTTTCAGTCAAATATAAATTAGGAAAAATATTTAATTTATCAGAAGGTTTATTAATTAATGGCATTTTAGGAGAAAATGAAATAAACGCATCAACGACATTATTAACAAACAAAACGAAAGAAAAAATAACAATTTTGAAATTCATATTTTTAATTATATAATCAATTTGTTTTTATATAAATAATTAAATAACAATCCTGGAATTAAATATAATACACACCCCCATGCGGTATCTTTAAAAGCATTATAATATGTATAATTTTTAAAAGTCGAACAATTGGTATAACTATAAGTTCCGTAAACAGCTAAACCAAATAAGAGAGAGTATAGAAGTGTATTACCTTCAATTGAAATAATCTTAATAAATAGATAGAATGAGATAAATATACAAATATATGCGATTAAATTAGAAAGCATTCGTAAATAGAATGGTTCTTTTTGTATTTTTTTGACAAGTGTCATATATGATTGAAAATTTAGAGTAATCCAAGAGATATCTAAACAGAAAAGTAAGATGAATGATAAAGTTAATGATGTATAGAAATTCATTATATTATATTATAGTAAGAAATGAATTTAAGAGGTGGTAAATCGATTAGTGAAGGGTTTAGAGCAAAAACAATAGATGTATATGATAATGATAATAGTGATAGTGTTAATTTATATAATATGATAAAAAATCAACCATCAGACAGAATACTTTTATATGGATTAAATAAGGTTATAAAAACAAGAGGTAATAAAGATGAAATTTTAAAATTATTAGAAAATAGAGATGATTTTATAGCAAAAGTTTTCAAAAGAGGTAATATTATTTTAGGAAATTCTAAAACTAATTTTAAAAGTGAAATGAAAGCAATAAAAACAATTTCTGGTATTTATAAAAATGATTTGGATAAATATACAACATTTAAACCAATATTTAATTATGATGGTATTGATATATATGCCATATCATATCGATTTAATTATTTTATTTTACAAGAAAGATGTTATTCAACATTGGAAAAAATTAATTTTACACAAAAAGAATTTAATAAATTTATAAATGAAATTTATGAAAGTTTATTAATTTTACAAAAAAATAATTTTATTCATAATGATATTAAAGCTGATAACATTATTAAATGTAATGGTCGTTATAAATTGATAGATTGGGATTTGGCATCAAATATTCATAATCCATATATGTCATTTGCGAAAGGTTCTGGTGGTAATTTTGTTTTTAATCATCCTATTAAGTTTTATACATATGGAATTCCTATCTTCCTTTATAAAGTTATGTATGCTATTTTTATAAATTATGATAAGAAAACTTATGAATGGTTATTTAATTTAAGGACTTTTAATTATATAAAGGAACTTAGTATTAAAAGTGCAGAATATTTAGCTTATAATACAGATCTTAATAAACTTAAAAATCAATTTGATATGTATTCATTTGCTATTTTAATTGTATTTTTGGCTGAAAAGAATAATCTTGAATTTCCATCAGATCTTGTTAATGAATTATTGGCACCTTTTCACATTAAATTATAAATATATATAAGAATTTATAAACATATATTAATAGGCACCTAAAATAACCTTGTAATGTCAAATACATATACTCTTTATCAAGAAAAACTTCGTAAGCAACGTGAAAATCCCGAAACATCAAGAGCGGGACTTAAATGGGAAGTAGAAGAAGATAATACACTTATGGATAAAATTAATGATAATGAAAGTATTGAAGACATTGCTAAGCAACTCCAAAGAACTGCTGGAAGTATCAAGACTCGTCTGATTGTTAAGGCTCTTCATCTAATTGACGAAGACCATTCGATTACTCTTGATGAAGCAGCAGAAAAATATAAGATTACTACACAAGATATTCAAGCATATCAAGCTAACAAAAAGAAACGTCAACTAACTAATTCACTTCGTCACAATCCAGTAAATCTCAATACTATTTATTCACTACTTGTTGAAATCAATTCAAAACTTAGTTAGACGAAGAAACTTATTATAAATGACATCAATATTATGAATAAACCAATAGCTATAAGACTTAATTCAAAAATGAGAACATCATAAATAAAGGCTCTTTGGAACTTTGAACCACAATTACACTTATTTTTCTTTAATTTATGTATATACATAAATAATCTTATTATAAATATAAAATTGATAAATCCAGAAATCGCTAGTATAACTGATAAATATTGGGTAAAAATATTGTTAATTCCAAGAGCTATTACAACAAAAAACCATACTAATTCAATAATTATTATGAATGTAAACCATTCTTTTAAATATTTACCTTCTTCTATATGAGAACAAGCGCATTTATCAATATTATTTAACCAATTTAATATATATATCATAAATAATAAACCAATCGCCATTAAAATATAATTATGACTTGGTGCTACTTTTTCTTCATTAGAATTATTTATTAATGATTCTTTAAAATCATTGTTTCCATAATCAATATCTGAAACAGTTTTAAATGATTTACTAGACATATTACTATATTTATTAAATAAAAAAATAACAAAAATTATTTTTTTGTCATATCATAAGTCTCAAATGATATTTCTCGATGCTTATAATATACGATTGAATCATCGATTTTCATAAATGAACCTTTGATGATAATGTTAAATTCGGGTGATGTAAATATAATTCGATTGAAGACAATATTATTTTTATCATATGAAATCTTGAATTTACCAGCCAATGTAAGAGGTTTGAAAGAAGATTTCATTTTCATTTGACTATTAACATTATCATTCAATTTATTCAGCCAATAATAATAATTGAGAATTGAATCTAAAATCTTAACCTCCTTATTATGAACGTTTGAAACTCGACTAATTGATTGAAGATAATCGGGCATCTGTTCTAGATATATTTTATTGTCTCAAAAATAAAAATCATTTTTTATTTGAAAATGAATCTTATTCCTACAAAAATCATAATTACTATTATTAAAGCAATAATAACCATATTAATTTTAGAATACATGTATAATAGGTCTTGTGTTTTTCCTTGACTACATTTACAATCTGATGTCTTTAAATAGTTTATATATCTATAAGTAACTATTATCATTATTGCGGATACAAAACCAAGAATTAAATTAAATCCTAACAATAAATTATTATATTTTATAAAATCACTTAAAGTATCTTTTGTTCCTGATAATAAATATATTAATACTTCAAACGTATAATAAACGATTATAAAAAACCACCAAGCTTTTATAAATATTTTCTTATTTGTATTACTACATTCACATTTTATTTTATCTAAGTTATTGATCCAATTAAGAATAAATACACCAATTAATATTATTATAATAATATTTGAAATAGTTAGCAACTCCATATAATCCATTTTTATCTATTTTATATGATTTTTATTATTATTATTCCAATTTCTAAAAAAAATGATATTTGATTTAAAGAAAAAAAACATACAACAATGACTATCATTGACGATTATGGTTCATTTGAATCAATTGTATTTGAATCAGATGGAATTATTTATGGTGGATATGTTCGTGATAAGTTTATCAATCAATCTATAAAAACAAAATTCATAATTCCGAATGACATGGATATTTTCTTCAAAAACGAAGAAGTCGCAAAAAAATTTATAGAAGAATTAGCATCATATGGTGATATCATTAAAACTAAAAATAATGATGAGACTTATACAGGTTTATTTTCTATTATTCAACATAAACAAATTTCAGTTATCAATGAAAACCAAACATTGACATTTGATGTCTCATATCCTTTTAAAAATACTGAAATTGAATGTCAATATCTCGAACCTCCTTTTTACAATCTTGATATGGAATGTAATGGGTTTTTAATGGATTCTTCTGGTATTCGTTATTCATCTATGACTGGCACATATTTAGATACTCTTAAATCATCTCAAAAAAAAGGAGAAATATTTAGAATTATTGATGATATGAATAAGATGCAAACAAATCTTACTACAATTGGAGGCTTAAAGATCGAGGAGCCTTATATAGTTGGTCGCGTTTTAAAGATGATCAATCGAAAGTCTTCTTGGAAAATCTTAAACGCACCATTTAAATTTCAAAAAAGAAATTTCATTTGTAAGTGTTGTAATGAAATTTCATTTAAATCAGGATATAAAGTTGGAGATTTTTCATATGATAAAGAATGTTTCTTTGATAAGTTATATAAATTTGAATTCAAACGCGAATTAAACTTTGTTATTGACGAACAAAAATTATCATTTATTTAGAACTATTATATTCATAATTTATAGATTATGAGATCTTTAATTTATAAAGATTATAAAAAACTTTTAAATGATGATAATGGGATTCATTTGAAACAACAACTTTTTTTAGAAAAATATGCCAAAGATAATCATAATAAACTTAAATATTTTTTGTTATATCATGGAATTGGCACTGGTAAAACAAGATCATCCATAATAATGGCAGAAGAAATAATGAAAAAAGATAAGAAAAAAACTGTAACTGTTGTATTACCTGCGCGTTTAAAAACTAACTATTTAGATGAATTGATTCCGATCATTTGTAAATATAAAATAAAAGAATTACAAGAATATAATGATATTAAAACAACCGAACTAAGAAAAAAGAAACTTAGAGCCATATTTAAGAAAATAATTGATGTTAAATATTCTATCTATTCATATGAATATGTTGTAAATCTATTTAAGAAATCAACAGATATCAAAAAAACATTAAAAGATTTTATAGATAATAAAATTATAATTATTGATGAATTTCATAATCTTATTGGAAATAATATTGATAAACAAATTTTATTAAAAATTCATCAAAAAAATAAAATCGTAAAATCACCCAAACATATTAATTCTGTCCTTTTACGATACATAACAACTTTTGCGTCAGAAGTTTCATCTAATTTTAATATGATCTTCTTAACAGCAACACCTGTTTTCGACAATTTTAATCAATTTGTTGAACTTATTTATTTATTAAATCCAAAAGCAGAAAGAATAATTAAAAAGGATGATAATTTTGAGAATATTATTTTTGATGATAAAAAAGATAAAGTATTTAGAACTTTAATTCAATTTTTAAAAGGATTAGTAAGTTATTATTTTATTACAAATGTTAAAGATTTTCCAAAAGTTAAATATGCGGTCGAAGAAATACCTTTATCTAAAACACAAGATGATAAAACATCAATAATTATAGCAGAAGAAAATCCTAATTCTAAGGATGAACGTATGTCTAATTTATTTTTAATTGGTCAAAGACAAGTTAGCATATCTACTTTTGATTATTCAGAAGTTGATAAAGTCTTAGGAAATCTTAAAGAATATGCGCCTAAATTAAAAAGATTATTTGAATTAATTGATGAATTAAAAGGAAAGCATGTTGTGTATTCTAATTTTATTGGTTATTGTTTGAATGTAATTAAAAAATACTTAGAAAAGAATGGATGGGTTAATTATACTGATGAATATAAAACAAAACCATATAAAACTTATGTTTTATGGGACGCTACTTTAAATGATAATGATAAACAAAATGTTAAAAGTATTTTAAATTCAGTTGAAAATATGGATGGAAAATTTATAAGAGTAGTTTTAGGATCTCCATCAATTAAAGAGGGTATTAGTTTTAAACATTGCCAACATTTACATCAAATTGATCCAGTTTGGAATCCATCAGCAAAAGAACAAATTGAGGGTCGTTGTATTCGTTATCAATCTCATTCTGATATTCCATTAGATCATCCATTTTTAAAAAGAGAAGTAATTGTTCATAATTATAAATCAATTCCAAGAAAAGGCGGAGTTGTCATGGAAACTTGTGATCAGCGCATATATGATATAATCATTCCACGAAAAACAAAACTATTAAAAAAAATAAATAACGGATTGAAGAAAATAGCGATTGATCATTATTTATATAAATCTTCATCAAAATCTTCACCTAAAATTAAGAGTTTTACAAACAGTATTTCAATTGATTCCAAAGAAGATATTGTAGAATTGGTTAAAAAAAGAAGAGAAATTCATATAAAAACAACATGTCCAAAACCTCGTAGACCAGTTGATGGTAAATGCCCTGATAATTTCGAAATACGCCTTAATCCTCAGAAATTTGAATGTTGTTATAAGAAAAAGAAGAAAGAATGTCCAGAAGGGAAAGTATTAAATCCTAAAACAGGTCGTTGTATTAAGATTAAGAAAGAAAAGAAAAAGGAATGTCCAGAAGGGAAAGTATTAAATCCTAAAACGGGTCGTTGTATTAAGATAAAAAAATAGATTTAAGATGAATAATTAAGAAGATTATTAATTTTTTTACAATAAGATAAAATATTATTTGAATTTATTTTAATATCTTCTAAACTACATTGAAGTTCTTTAATTAAAATCGCGTTATATCTTATTTCTTCTAATATATATTTATCATGTTTTTGTAATACTTCCAATTCTTTCGAAACTAATAAATAATCATGATGAATCCTAAAAATATCAAATAATAAATATAATATTGTTAATATGAGAGCCCTAGCATAATATAATTGATTAACATATAAATATATATAATCATTAATTATTACAACAATCACACAACATAAAATTGTATTTGCGCTCATATAATTAGCGATTATAATTTATTTATTTTTTTCAAGAAATGAAATCCTTTCTGTTAAAATATTAATTTTATCATTTAATGTTTTTATTGATTCTACAAAAAGACCAGCCATATTTCCATAAGAAATATTATAATGATTTGTATTTTTATTAAATTCAACGACTTCTGGTAAAATATTAATAACTTCCTGTGCCAATAAACCACTTTCTATATTTCCAGTGTCAATTCTCTCATAAGTATAACCAGAAATATTATTTATTTTTTCAATTGAATTTTGAATTTTATTAATATTTCTTTTAAGATTACTATCTGATGGCGTTAAGATTGATCCAGATATATATAAATTACTATTAATATTTACATTACTTGTAAAAGTTGTTTCATAATTAATTAAAATTAAATTACAAGTATAATTACCACTTGTAGGAACTGGCATATCAATGCCAATACCTATACAAACTGTATTAAGATTATCGACATTTGTTGTAATTAGAGGTGTATTATCATATGAACGAATATTTAATATTCCATATGAATTTATAGTATGATGTGATACATTATTTGCGATTGATTGTATTGATGAAATCCAATCAGGACTAAATCCATTTGGTTGACCTAAATAGATTTTAGCATTACTATGAGAATCATTAAAAACAACTATACTATTATCATATAATGATAAATATTGATTTTGATTATTATTTATTAATACAGATTTTCCATCATTTAATATTTGTAAATTACTATTTATTAATATATTAGCATTTGTTGATAAGTTTGATAAAGATATTGATGGATATGATGAAGTCGCAGTTGAAATTAATAATAAATTGGGATTAAATCCTTGACTATTATTATAAATAACTATTCCATTATTTTTATTGGTTATTGTGCTATTACTTGAAATATTTACATTGACTAAATAATTATTAAAGAAATTGTTTTGAATTCCAAATGATGATTGGCAATATGTATTAAGTTTTGCGTTAGAACTTATGTTTAATGTTGTATTTATATCAGCTGATATACTATTTAAATAACTCATAAAATTCGAAGTTGAACTAAAACTACCTGTATTAATTGAATTAGTATTAACAATATTAGTATTAATAATATTAATATTATTTAATGTATTATTTGAAAAAGTTATATTACATGTTAAATAATTTGATAATGTAGCACAATCTAAGTTTTGTATTTTGGCATTCGAAGCCACATATAAATTATATAAATCTGTATATTTTGTTCCAATTCCCACATTTCCCTTAGCAGACACCGAAAAAACAGTATTATTACTATTATATTTTCCTGTTATTAAATTAGTCGGATTATATTTATATTTTCCAGTATAACTATAATTATATACTGCTTTATAAATATAAAAATTATTTGTCGTATTATTAACTGAATTATAAATTGGAATAATATTATAATTATTATTATTTATTGGTGGCGCACTTGAATATGATAATGGGTAAATATAAGTTATTATATTTAATGGTGTTAATACAGATGCTGTTGATGTTATATTAAATGTATTTATTGGATATATTATTACATTAGAAGATGAAAAATTACTACTATTATATAAAGTAGGATCTGTATAAATTGTTGTATTTAAAGTAGTTGCGATATTACTATCAATAAAATTATTAGTTATTGTATAAGCAGATACAGTAGACGATGAATTATCTAAATATATTTTAAAATCTGTTATAAAATCGTCATTTATAAATGGTATAGCTATTGTATTTGTTATATTATAAATTCCTGTTGCGTTATTATAATAATTGTTTAAAGTTATTAATTCTTTATTATTACTATCGTAGTAATTATTTTTAACTATATTTAATTGATTTGATGATAAATAATTGCTTCCTATATTAAGAAATCCATTTGAACCTATTGAAATATTATTATAGTAGTTTGAAGAATTCTTATATTCGAAAATATTTGAATTTAAAGGATTTACTTTGATATAAAGAGGTATATTAATATTATCATTTGAACCAATATTGATACAACCATTATTGTTAATTGTAAAAATTTTATTACTTGTATAATCAGAATTTATAGTATAAAAATCGACTATATTAGAACCTCCAATATTGCCATTTTGAGATTGATGAAAAATCTTTTTAACAATAATATTAGGTTGTGTGAAATTTATATCACCAATATCAATATTATTATTTATCATAAAATTAGACCAAGCACCGTAAAAGTTTGTATTATTTGAAAAAGGATTATTGTTAAATGGTAAATTTTCTATTAAATTACCAAAAACAACTGTATTATCTATATTAATTCCTTCAACAACTGTATTTGTTAAAATGCGTAAATCTTCCGCAAATGACATATTGCGAATAACAACAGGATGATTATTTGGACTGTCTATAAAATTTGTATATAAAGTAGAATTTGAATCAATATAAATATTCGAAGCATAAATATTCGATGAATAAATATTAATTTTATCTTTATAGACATTAAAAATATCTTGATTATTTGTAAATTTGATTTTAAATGAATTATTGATGTTTGAATTGAAATTTAATTCAAGATTACTTTGAAGATAAACAGTAGCATTTGAAGTTTTTATATAATTATCAACATTTAAATTACTATGTAAATTTAAATTAGTATAAATATCAATATCAGTTGTATTAGCAGTAAAAAGATTACTTGTATTAAAAATTGTTATTGAATTATTTAACAATCCAAACTGATAATTGTTTTTAAAAATAATTGAGGCATCTTGATAAGTATTATCATAATAATTTAAATATAATAAATTAGATGAAGTAGTATTATTAAGAAATAAATTATTTGTAGTTTGCCAGTTCTGATAAATATTGTTGTCATGACTTCCTATAAATATAGACATTGTATAATTACTTATTTAAATATATATAAAGATAAGTTTATATTAATATTTATAAAATGGTTAGTATGTGAATTTGTTAAAGGTTTATTATTTTTTGTATATATACCGGATGTTTGGCCGAGTGGTTAAGGCGTACCCCTTAAGAGGGTATTGTACTATGTACAGCGTGGGTTCGAACCCCACAACATCCACATTTTTGTTTAAAATCCGGTATATAAGAATTAAAATTTATTATAATAATAAAAATGATCGTTGGAGGATTGTTAATAACAGGTGCGTTTATTGTATATCTGGCATCAACTTCTAACAGATATATACAAAAAAGAAGTTTAAAATTTTATAAGTTAAAATGGAATTCTATGATTGTTTGATAAAATAATTATTTCGGATGAAGTTTTTGTTTTATTCATTCCATATTTCCAATCCACTTCTAAAATCTTATAATCTTTGTATAAGTCTCTTATATAATCACAGTTGTTATAAGTAATCAGCCAGTTTTTCTTTGTTTTTATTAAATCATATAATTGATTATGATTAAAGTTTTCGTGCATGTCTCCATTATTTCCATATAATTTTGATTGTTTTTCCAAATAATAAGGTGGATCTAAGAATAATAATGATTTTTCTTGATCTCCATAAATATTTATAAATTCTTCAAAATCATAATTAAATATTTCAATATTAGAAAAATCTAATGAACGAATCTTATTTATTGAAGAAGGCGTATAGCGTTTTGCGGATGCTTCTTGTGAAAATCCTCCACTAAGTGTAGAACCACTAAATGAACATCTATTTATAATGAAATATTGTATTGCTTGTTGTAAACTTGTTTCTTCATTGTCATTTAAAGTTATTATAGTCTTTCTGTAATCTGTAAAAAGTTCTTTTGATACAATTGGAATCTTATCTAATTCATCACACAATTCTTCTTTATTTTTCTTAATTTGTTTCCAGAAATTAAATAAAGGCTTGAATTTATCATTCACAATTAGTTTATAATTATACTTATTTTGAAAATAAAATTCAAACGAACAGCCTCCAAAAAACGGCGATACTAATGTATCAAAGTTCCTTAAATCAAAGTTATCATTTAAAATACCATCAATAATTTTACAAGCTCGTGTTTTCCCACCAGGATACCTCAAAGGAGAAACATTATTTGTCATTATTATTAGATAATAATTAAGATTATTAAATCAATTTTTATATTTATTCTTTTAATAATATAAATGAGTAAAGAGAAAGTAGATTATATTATCAAACAAATTAAAAAATATGATACAGCAACTAGGTTTTTAGATGAAGAATACGAAGATGATGAATATAAAGAAAGTAAACAAGGATTTTTATATGAAAAATTATGGGATATTTGTTTAAAATTTAATATAGTTAATAGATTTGAAAATAATTTATTACATTTATTCTCAGAAAATATAAATAACATTAAACCTAATAAAATTGATACTGACTTACAAAATATTAATGATATGTTTGATGTATATATTAAATCTAAATGGATTTCAGGAAATACAGGTGGATATTCAGATATTACTTTTAAATATCAAGATGAAAATAAAGATGATATATATGTTGTATCATCTGTAAAATATTATGGTCATGAAAAAGATATTAGTAAATATGATATACAAAACTTATGTACTGTGATTAAAAATCAATTTCAAGACAAAAAATATAAAGTACTATTGTTTATTAAAAATAAAGAAGACTTTATGAAAAAAGTAAAAGCAGCAAATAAATCAACAAATATCATATTAAAATATATAGATTTGGATAATGATATTTATGATTTAAATGATTTAGAAAAATATTATGCTGTTTTAAGAAAATTATTATCAGATTATGAATATTTAAAGAATGATGAATATTATGAAAAATTTAAAACTGAATATTTAAAAATAAAAAATAATTTAATATTTAAACCAAAATTTCATCAAAAATTATTTATCGATAAGATTTTATATGATATAAAGAAAAATGACGAAAATAAAGATTTTTTAATTGGAGCTATACCAAGAACAGGTAAAACATATATTATGGCTGGATTAATCTTAGATTATATTAAATCATTAAAAGATGCCACATTTTATAATTTTTTAATTATTACTCCCGCGCCTACTGAAACAATAAGTCAGTATCAAGAAGTATTTGAATCATACTATGATTTTAAATTACACAAAATTAATTTTATAATAATAAATGATAAATATGAGAAAATAAAAAAACAAATCAAAGAAAATAATCATAATGTATTTGTTGTTTCAATTCAACGATTAAATGGTAAAAAAGATAAAGTTGAACCTGATGAACTTGATGAAGAAGACAAAAAAGATGCTAAAAAATCATCGTCGTCATCTGATAAAAAGACTTCATCATCATCTTCGTCGTCATCATCAGGAAAAAAATCTTCATCATCTGATAAAAAGACTTCATCATCTTCTTCCTCATCGTCTTCATCAGGTGAAAAATCTTCATCATCTGGTAAAAATTTTATTGAATCAACAAAACTTAAAACAAAAATAACAAAAAAACTTTGTGAAATTTGGGAAGAAAATAAAAAAATAAATCCATCAAAACCTAAAAATCCTATTACTAATTATTCAATTAAAGATACTAGTCCTATTTATGAAGAATTAAATAAAATTTGTTCAATTTTATTAAAGAAAGGAGGTGGTATTAGTAAAAAAAACGAAGAAGAATTAGAAAAAATAATAAAAAATCATTTTGATACGATCAAATTTCATATGTTGTTTTTAGATGAAGCACATTATTGTTTATCTAGTAATAAATCAGAATTTATAATAGATACAATAAAAACCAAATATTCAACTGAAAAATTTAAACGCATATTTATAACAGCCACTTTCAATAAACCGATAGAAAGATATATGATAAAGAATAAATTATTTTGGGATTTAAATGATATTAATACTTTAAGAAAAATCAACAATAAGTTTAATCATAATAAAAAGGGTGCTTATAATGATTTTAAAGAATATTGTGATAACAATTATGTATTTAAAGAGATTATTGCAAATACGCTAAAAAAAGATTTTAGTATTGATATTACTAAAACAAATCTTGATAAAAATGATAATATACATTTTAAATTACTTATAAATGACTATAAATATTATCCTGAACCATTTTTACTAACAACTGTTTGGAATAATTTAGATAAAATATATAAAGAAAAAGCATTAGCACATGGTCTATCTGCTGATTTTACTATGAATTTATTATTTAAAGTACAAAAAGATAAATTTAAGAATGAAGAACAATTAAAAGAATTATTTTATTATTATTTAGGAGTTCCAAGAAAACAATTTACCTCAAATGACGGTGATAATATTGATTTAACATATATAGAACAAAATTATTATAAAAAGAATGGTATTATTAAACGAATTGAAAATATATGTTATAACAATTGTAGAACATTACAATATAAGAAAGTAACTTCTCAATTGTGGTTTTTACCAAAAGGTGATATATCTAATATTTGTATGTGTTTAATTGACTTTTTAAAAAGATATTTTAAAACCTTTTATGAAGAAACCAAATTTATAATTTGTTTAAGTACTATTGGTAATAAAGATAGAAAAGCAGAACTTGAAAAAAATGGAGTTGAATTTATAATTGGTACTTCAAATAAAGAAGGTGGAGTTAAAAAAGAAATTTCAGATATTGAAAAGAATATTGATTCAAAATATAAAAATATTGTTATTTTAACAAATGGTAGATTACAATTAGGTATATCATTGAACAATGTAGATATTGTTACTTTATTTAATAACGATCAACAAAGTGACCGATTATATCAAATGATGTTTCGTTCATTAACAGAAGTTGCCGATGATAATGTATGTAATATAAATAAATATTGTTCAAATAAGAAATATGGATTTATTGTTGATTTAAATCCACAAAGAACCATATTTTTTATGGATTATATGGTTAAAACTTTAAAAAGAGACAAGAAAAAAGATCAAGAAAGTGATATACCTAAAATAGAAGAACAAAAAGAATTAGTAGAATTATTCAACATTGATAAAGATTATTTTACTGGTGATTATGATAATGAAGATGAATTAAAAAAATATACTAAGGAATTATTCGATAAAATGGCAACAGATTATAATATTAAATATGATTATATTAAATATTTATTAAAAGAAAAAAATATAATTGATGATGATTTTATAGATAAAAATAAAGATATTTTATCTTTATTTAAAATAAATGATAAAAATAAAAAAGTATTAATTGAAAAACGCGGCGTAGATGATTTAAAAACAACACCAAAAAAGCAAGAAAAAGATGATATTGAAAATGATAAAAAAGAAAGTAAAGATGAAGTAGATTATGATAAATTAAAAACAAGAACAATAGAATTATTATCACATATTATAAACATATCTTTAATATTATTAATGTGTGATAAGAATGATAAATGTTATTTATCACAAGATTATTCAGATGAAGATAAGTTATTTGAAGATTTTAAAAATAATATTGATATCATTAAGTCCAATGAAAATCTAACAGATTTATTTATACATTCTTTAAATAATAATTTATATGATGATAAAAATCATTTTACAAAAGATAATATTTTCACATTAATAACAGAATTATTCAAAAAATTCTAAGATTTTAAATATTGCGTTTATTTTTGTCTTTATATATATTTTAATTCTTCTTATTAGAGTATGAAAATAAATAGAGGAGGCAATGATGAGATAAAAAAAGGCATAAAAGATATTAAAAGTACTTATTATAGTATAAAGAATCCTGATAAACTTTTAGTATTTTTAAATGATAAATTAAAACCCAGTGAAAAAGCTAAAAATGAACGCGGTGAAGTTTTTACACCATTAGAATTAGTTAATGAAATGCTTGATAAATTACCAAGTGAAGTATGGGCTAATCCTAATTTAAAATGGCTTGATCCAGCTACGGGAATTGGTAATTTTCCAGTAATGATTTATTTAAGACTTATGGATGGTTTAAAATATTTTGAACCAAATCCAGAAAAACGACGAAAACACATATTAGAACAAATGTTATACATGGTTGAATTAGATAAATTAAATGTTTATTTATTAAAAAAAGTATTTTGTGAAAATGCGTATAAATTGAATATATTTGAAGGCTCTTTTATAAAAGAAACAAATAACAAAAAAGTAGATATATTATTTGGTGATAAACCTGTGAAAAAAAAAGAAAATCTAGAATTTAAAAAAAAAGTAGAAAAAATTAAAGAATTTGATATTATATTAGGCAATCCACCATATAATCAAGGTGGTATAAAATCAAAAAAACAAAATGATAAAGAAAATTATAAAACTATTTGGGAATTTTTTATTAAAAATTCATGTAATATATTAAAAAACAATGGTTATTTATTATATATTATACCTTTATCATGGTTAAAGTCAACCCATAAATGCCATAATTTAATATTAGAAAAATATTTAATTTATTTAGAATTATGGGATGATAATAAATCAAAACAAAAAATAAAAGCAGAAATACCTATTAGTATTTTTTTACTTCAAAATATTGATAATTCTATTAAAAAATTAAACACTATTATAAAAATAAATAATTTAAGAAAAAAAATAAGTCAAAAATATACTTTATATTTGAATAAAAATAATTCTATTCCTCTTGGATTTATTTCACAATTATTAAAATTACAAAATTTTATAAATAAAAATAATTTATTTGTAGATTTTAAAACAAAAAAAATAAAAGCAGATAAACAAAAAATAAAATTGCAAAATTTTAAAACAATAAAATTATCTGATAATTATTGTATAGATACTTTCAAAGTAAATGATGGATATTATGGTAATAAAACAAAAGAACAACATGAAGATGCTAATAAAAGAAAATTAATAATATGTAATAAATCAACATTATCAGGAATTTTTATAGATGATGGAAAATTTGGAATATGTGGTAATGATAATTATTATGTATTAGGAACTAATCTAGAATTAATAAAAAATATTTTAGAATTTAAAATAATAGAAATTGCAAGTTTATTTACTAAATATCGTCAAAACTTTTTAGATACAGATTTATTAAAAAATTATATTCCCGATTTAAGACAAATAAAAGGCATACAAACAGAAGAACAATTATATAAAGCAATTAATTTAACAAAAGCTGAAATAAATGAAATAGAAAAATTTAAAATCAATTAAAATGAAATAATATAATTAAACTACAAAAAATATTTATTTTAAAGTTTTCATAAAATCTTCCATATTTTTAGTTCCCATACTTGAATTACAATTTTGGCAAATTGGTTTTAAATTAGATACAATTAATTCTCCCCCATTACATTCAGCAATTATATGACCACAATTAAAAGACATTTGAGTAATATCAGTAACAGTACAACACATACATTTAGATTTTCCAATATCTTCTCCAATATTACTATTCCATACTAATCTTTTAATTGTTGCTGAAATTGGCTTTTTCTTTGTTTTCTTTTGTTGTTTTTTCTTTTCTTCTTGAATTTTGATTTCTTCTTCTTGTTTTTTCTTTTCTTCTTCTTGAATTCTCTTTTCTTCTTCTTGAATTTTTATTTTTTGACAAATATTAAAGATATCTGTTAAGAATATATTTAATTCTTTATAATAATCATATTTATCTTGGTTTGATGAAAATGAAATATAATAACATTTTTCAATTAAATCTTTTACACTATTAAATTTATTTACTGCCATTAGTTGTAAAGAAATAACTTTGAAATCTTGATTTAAACAAGAAATATTTGCGATATATTGTTTTTTAAATTGAAAATTATACATATATTTCTTAAAAAAATCATAAAATTCATTATCATTTTTATTATCTATAATTTGTAATAAAAGTGTGTGTATTTGTTTTATCATCATATCATATTTTAATGAATTATTTAATTCTTTATTTTTCATAGAAATAAAATCATAATATAATCTTGACATCTTTATAATTTAAATATTATAATATGAATCATTTTTTTTATGAACAATATTTAAAAAAGAAGAAAAATATAAAGAATTATTTTAAATTAAATTCATGAATATCTTGTCGTGATATATTATTAAAAACAAATAATTGTCAATTATGGCATACATTTCCAAGAATGAAATATCCAATAAGATGTCATTATCTAGTAGAACAAGTAAGAGAAGAATTAAAATAAAATTATATATTTTTGTAATTTAAAAATTGATATTAGTCTTGGTATATTATATTTATTATGGATTTAGAAAAGTTATCTAAAAACGAATTGATTGATAAGTGTCTTGGATTGAAAATCACTAAGTGTAAATCTAAAACTAAAAAACAGTTGATAGATCTTATTAATGATAATGATTTTTCTATATTTAAGAAATGTGATATTTTTACACCTGATAATATCTCTGAGTTAATGGCATCTAAGCTATTAAATCATGGAAACTTATTAGATCCTAGTGTTGGAACTGGTAATTTATTGAAGTTCATTAAACAAAAACAATATGATGAAATAGATGTTTATGATATTAAAGAAGAATATTTATCTCAAATAACCACCTCAAATATCAATAAATTTAATTTAGATTTTATTAAAACTCCAATAGACAAAAAATATTCAAATATCATATTAAACCCGCCTTATATCAAAATACAAGACTTGCCAGTTGATTATAGAAATTATATTACAAGTAATTTTCATTTAATTGATGGTGGTTCTATTGATATATATTATGCGTTTATTATAAAATGTTTAAGTTTGTTGAAAGATGATGGAATTATGGTTAGTATTACACCAAATTCATATTTATATAACAAATCTTCACTGAAATTAAGGAAGTATTTATTCGAAAATAAATTAATAAAAGAAATTATTGATTTTAAAGAAAAAAAAGTATTTAATGATGCGTCTGTTTATTGTTGTATTACGATCTTCAATAAAGAACCCAAAGATTATTTAATATACAATCAGACTACTATTCGATATTCTGATATTCTCAAAAACTATTCTTTATTTAATTTTAATGAAAATGATGAAAAAACTTTAAGAAAAATATGTAAAATTACAAATGGTATTGCGACATTACGAGATAAAATCTATATTCATGATACTAAATTATATGATGAACCTTGTTGGAAGCCAATTACATCTGGTTTAAATAATAAGTATATTATTTATCCTTATGAAAATGGTAAAATTATTGACGAAGACGTCTTTAAATCAAATAATCCATTAACATATAATTATTTATTATCAAATAAAGAAGAATTGGGAAAAAGAGATAAAGGGAATAAAACATATCCAGCTTGGTATGCTTATGGTCGCAGTCAGTCTATTAAAATTTCTAATAAAAAATGCTTATATATTCCTTGTTTCATAGATCCATCTAAAATTGCTGAAAATATTTATATAAATCAAAATGTATTACATTATAGTTGTTTATGTATAGAACCAAATTACGAAAAAGACATTGAAATGATTAAAAATACAATAATAAAAAATATTGATTTCATTAAAGATAACAGCTCAAAAAGATCAGCTGGTTGGATTTCTTTAAGTTCTACATTATTATATGATTTGCCTATTTAAATTAAATATTTAACCCTCTAACAATTTTTGATAGATTACGATATGGAGTATTTTCATCAAATTCTAAGATAGTTGGAATATTTTCGAACTTTTCACCAATCTTATTATTAGGTTCTACTAAGATTATATAATTGATTATATCGAATGTAATTTTTTTTTTATTTAAGATATTATAATTCTTAATATCATTAAATGTAATATTCTCAAATGTTTCTATAATACTTTTATTATTCAAATAAGGCGTTTTATTCATAAAAATATTGATTGGTATAATATGAAGATTATCATTAGACCATTTCAAATGCAATAATTCACCAGTTAAATTTTCCCAACCATTATTTTTATTTTGTTTATAATTAGATTTAATAATTTTTACAGGAAATATTATATATGGTTGTCCTAATTTCATCACAACTATATCACATTTCTTTTTACCTGATGAATTGTATGATTTTACATCATGTTCTAATAGAACCTTATAATCAGGTTCTTTAAATATTTCTAATAATAATTTTTTAATATGATTATGAAAATACATAATATTTTTATTACTTCTACTACCGTGTTCAATATATAAGCTATATACTTCGCTTAATACTTCTTTGAATCTATCTTCTTCTGTCATCTTTATAATTATTAATAATCATTTAAAGTCATTTTTTAAATTTGTATTATTTTTTTATAATTATTCAAAAAAATGATTATAAACTTGAATAAGTAAATCGTGGTTTAAAACCAAAATGCAGTCAATTGCCGAATTCATTGTCAATAATATCGACATTGATACAGAAGAACTACTTCAACATTCGGTTATGCAAAATGGTATTGAGATGGACATGGAATTGATTGAAATGCGCAATGAGTTGTTTAAAGTTATTGACAGAAGTGAGATTACTGACTTAACTTTATATCCTGAAAATTTAGGATTTCAGCGCAAGAAAGTCATTACATTCAAGTGGAAAGGGAAAAAATGCGAGATTGGAGAGCACTTCTGTACACAAAGAGACTATTTCTGGGTTAAAATCTCGCCAGTCATCTAAAAAAAGAAAGGTTATAAAAAAGTCAAATTGGTGTTTTGGCTTTTTAGTTAATGTTTTCTAAAAGACTCAAATAAATTATTAAATTGATCTAGTCGCATAAATATTCAACAATCTTATTAGCTTTATTTAAACCAATTCCAGAGATTTTCATTAATATTTCAATTCTTTTTTCATCTTCTAAAATTGCCAATAATGATTTTAGATTTGGATAAACTTCTTTAATATTCTTAGCGAGTTGTTTAGATATTGTTGGAATCTGTGATAATTGTAATAGATAACAAGTATCTTTGTCAATATTACTTATTTTTTTGGATTTTATTTTACAGACATCAATATATTCAATTGGTTCTTTCTGTTCTTTATCCTCTTTTGATTGTTTTTTAAAATTCTCAGGTTTATCAACCATTTTCGTAGAAATCAATAAGATTAATGTAACAGTATCTTTTACATTCTTGGTAAATAATACATTAATATTATCTCTATACATTGAATAATAATAAATACTTGTTAATAATTGCTGGCTATGACTATTATTTGAACAAATTATATCAGTCCCTTCAATGATGTAATTAATATTCTCGAAATTTGATATAAGTCTTGTTTTTTGTTCCTTATATCTACCATCTTTAACAGAACTTATCATATCATTCATAGTCTTTCTTTCATAAACAAAAATAGATTCTGGATTATCGCCAATCTTAATAATAATATCACCCAGTTCCAATTGTTCTTTTGTGATTGTTATTTTGTCTTTATACTTATCTAAGTCGCGTTCAATAATATCTTTATATAATTCAGTCTCACGATTATCAATAATTATATTTATCATCAGTAATATATATATATTTATATTTATATAATAATAGAAAATGCAGAATGAAGTTAAACCACTCGAATGGTTATTACCCAATCGCATAGGCTACAATGAAAAAATTTATAAAGATTTTAAGCCTTCTAAATATGATGCCTTTTTAAGAAAACCTGCTTGCGATTGTGATGCGGGTGTTTGTCAAGACAAAGATGAAAATACTATAAATCTATATCCTCAACAAAGACTTGTAAAAGATTATATTCAATTTGACAGCCCTTATAGAGGTGCTTTATTATATCATGAATTGGGTTCAGGTAAATCAGGAGCTTCCATAGCAGCAGCAGAAGGTTATATTGAAAGAAAGAAGATATTTGTTTTAAGTCCTGCTTCATTAGCAGTAAATTATGAAAATGAAATTTTAAAAATTAGTTCAATTGGACTTAATTTAAAGAAAGATTGGACTTTAATTAAAATTACAAAATCTAATAAAAAGTCATTAGAAGTTCTTGAAACTAAATATGCAATTACTGATAAAATTATTAAAAAAGATGGATTAGTTTGGGTTCCCTTATATCAAAATGATGTTCCTGAATCAATCATTATAAAGACTAAACCAGAAGACGACGATAAACTTAATATACGCATTACAACATCACATATTATTAAAAATCGTTATACTTTTATAAGTTATAATGGTTTATCATCTAAATTAATAAAAAGTTTAGGATCTTCACCATTCGATAATTCTTTTGTAATTATTGATGAAATTCATAATTTTATTAGTCGTGTAGTAAATGGTAGTGTTTTAGCAAGAACTGTTTACTCTCATTTAATGAATGCTAATGATGCTAAAATACTTCTATTATCTGGCACACCTATGATTAATAATCCTTATGAAATTGCTACTCTTATAAACTTAATTCGTGGTTATATGACTGTTTTTGAATTAAATTATACAAAAATGTCTAAGTTAGTGACACCTGATGATTTTAAAGAACAAATACATAAAAATAAATTAGATGTTTTTATAGATGAATATAATATTGATAATGAAAATCGTAAAATACAAATTTCATTATTACCAAAAGGCTTTAAAAGAGATGCCAATAATTACATATATAAAGAAAATTGGGGAATGACTGTAAATAAAGTTATAGAAGTTATTATTGCTAAATTAAATGAATTAAAAGGAATTAAAATAGGCGTTAGATTTACAACACAATTATATAATGCTCTTCCAAATACAAAAGATGGTTTTAATAAATATTTCTTAGATACAACAGATGAAGATAATCCCGTTGTTAAAAATGATGATTTATTCATAAGACGAATTTTAGGGACTGTTAGTTATTATAGTATTAGTGGTAGTGATTTATTTCCTACTGTCTTACCACCAGTTATTAATTACTTAAATATGACAGATGCCCAATTTAAAAATTATGCAGAAGCAAGAAATTATGAGATTAAACAAGATTTAAATAAAAAGAAAGGTAATGGACTATTCGCAGAAAACACATCTGTTTATCGTGCTTTTACAAGAGCTGTATGTAATTTTAGTTTTCCAGAAGAAATTGAAAGAGTTTATCCAAAAGATATTAAGAAATTATTAAAATTAAATGATGATTATGATCATGAAAGTGAAGATGAAGAAAAAGAAAAGAAAGAAGTAAAAGTAGCAGACGAATATACAATACAATTAAAAGCAATGTTAGATAAATTATATTCAAGTGACGCATTAGATTATGAAAACCTTAAAAAGTTTTATAGTCCTAAGTTTGCCAAAATAATTACTGATATTCAAGAGTCACCCGGTTCTGTTTTAATTTATTCATCTTTCCGATCTGTTGAAGGCTTAGGAATATTATCAGAAGTCTTAAATAGACAAGGTTATAAACAAGTATCATTAAAGAAGGTTGATAATGAATATTATTTTACTGATGATGATGTATTTGATCCAAAATATGATAATAAGCGTTATATAATTTTCGACCAAGATAAAGATAAAACACGATTATTAATGAATCTTTTTAATAATGATTTTAAAAATATTTCTAATGAAATGAGAAAACTTCTTCCAGAAAATCCTGAACAACTTTATGGCAAATTAGTTAAAATTTTCTGTATTACACAAAGTGGCGCCGAAGGTATTTCTTTAAAAAATGTTAGAAGAGTCTTATTAGTTGAACCTTTCTGGAATAATGTTCGCATTGAACAAGTTATAGGTCGCGCAATTCGCTCATGTTCTCATGAAGCATTGCCAAAAGAAGACAGAAATGTTCAAGTTTTCAGTTATATTATGCAATTAACCAAAAAACAAAAAGAAAGTGATTTCCAGATTGAAAAGAATGATAAAGGTATGACAACAGACGAACATATTTTACAAACTGCTGAGAAAAAGAAAGCAATTATCAATAAATTTTTAAATATGTTAAAGAGTGCTTCATTTGATTGTGTTATTAATTCTAAACAAAATAAACCCTTGACAAATACATTTAAATGTTATAGATGGGCAATTGGTGTTAATGGAAATGATTTAGCATATACAACAGATATAAATAATGATTATAAGATTATGAAACATCGTAAATTACAAATTGACAGTAAAGGTAAAGGACGTGTAGCAATAGTTAAAGGAACAAAATATGTTGAATTGAAAGGTAAGTTTTATGATTATTATGCTTATGTCAATGCTGGAATTCTAATACCCGAAATTATTTAATGATTATATTATATTATTAATATAATGAACTTTTGTATATATAGAAGAAATAACAGTTGTAAACCCTGTTGTTTTACTTCTAAATATAATTATTATTGTGCTATCCATTCTAATAATTATAATATTGTTTATGATATCATTAATAAGGCTATTGGAAGAAATGACATAAATTCATTTGAAATTTACAATATCTTTAAATACATCTATAATTCTGATGATATTTATACAAAAGAATTTATATTTAAGGCGTGTTTAAAGACTTTATTTTCAACTTGTGGCAGTATTTTAAGTCATTTTACGAATCTCAAAAACATTAATAATCTTAATAATATTATTGATAAGATTCATAAATTAAATATGAATACTTATATGATTGAAAAAGATGAAATGAATTTAAATAAAATTAAAATAATAAATAATTTTTTTAATTATAAAAATATAAAAAAACATGTTTATGATCCTAATATTACTTTAAATAATACAGAAGATCCTTTTACTATGGATAATATTAATGATTTGGATAAGAAAAAACTTTTTATTTATACTGAAAATAACACAAACTATTTTTTTATTGCTACCGAATTAAAATACTTCATAGATACGAATGGTAAATGGAATCCTTATACGAAACAAGAAATACCCGATAATATTGTTAAGAATTTAAATATTTATATTGAATATTTTAAATTAAATCCTCATAAAAAAATAAATAGATTTGAATGGAATTCAACACATCAGGCTTTTACAGATGTTTCGCAAATCATTGAAAAGATTGGATTTTATAATGATACGCGTTGGTTTTTAAAATTGACTTCAACACAAATTAAAAACATTATCAAGACATTTAAAGTTGTTTCAAGAAATAATGAGGAAGCAGCAGAATATTTCATAAATTTAACTGATAATAATATTTTCTATGATTTTGCGAGAGAGATTATAAGACTTTTTGAAAATGGCAATGAGAGATTTATGTTATGTTGTAATTTTATAAAATCAATTGCTCTTTACAGTGATGATTTCTATAATAATATTCCTGATTGGATGGCAGATATTGAAACACCAAATATTATAACCGTCAATCAGTTTCAATTAAATCCAGCAACAATTTTCAACTCTATGGAAATTTTATATTTTATAAATATAATGAATAATGAATAAAGAGGATAAAAAAAACAAATTACCAGATTTTTTATATTCAATGAAGCTTAAAACAGCAATTATTGGATTTGTATTATATTTATTATTATCGAATAATTATGCTTTTCAATTGCTGAATATGATATTTAATAATTGGATAGTATTATTAAATGACAAAAATGAACCATCTATATTAGCCAGAATTATTATGGCTTCTTTAATTGCTATTATCTTATTTACTTTTTAGTTGTTTTTCTTCCTCTTGTTGCTGTCTTAACAGGTTCTTCCTTCTCTTCCTTATCATCTTGCTCACTTGTTTCTTCTTCGCCATCACTATTTGGAATTGTAGTTTCAAGCTTAGAAACTGCTGCGGCTGGTGAAATATCATCTTCATTTGCGTCAATATCATCTTCTTCATTTTCCTCTTCTTCTTTAACAGCTTTTTCAGTGTCACTATCTTCTAAGAATACCATCTTATTCATCATTGAAGGCTGAAACTTAGCAGAAACAACTTTCCAAGTAAGACCATATTTACCTCCCGCAATCCAGATACTTGCCATTTCAATAATAAGCTGTGTCTTGCCTCCTTTGAGTTTGGGAAGAACTTCTTTGAAATCAATTTCATTATTTTCCATATCAAGCGCATCGAATGTAAACTTATCATTTTCACCATCATAAGGAATTTTGGCTCTGAATGTAGGTGGATATTTTCCAATAACTTTTCCTGTCTTCTTATCTTTATCAATCTTAATCATTGGTGAAAACATACGAGCTACGAATGCTTTATTGCCATCATAATCATCCTTGAACCAAGCTTCGCGATTATCGAATGCCTTGTCAATGATTTCTTGTTCAATTTCTTTCATCTTATCAAGGAAAGTCTGAATCTTTGGATTCTCATCTACACCCTTGAATGAAATAGTAACATCATATTTTTTATCAGCATTTTTCTTAACTTCTGGATTTTTAATAGTCTTATCTTCGAATCCTTCTCCAATACCATAAGGCATAAACATTACAGGAGTTTGAACACGAAGTTTTTGAGATCCATAATTAACATAAATACTTTTTGAACCCGATGATAAAGTCTTAATTTCTGAATATTTGAATTTTGAAACTTCGACACTCTTGGGTAGAATTGGGGAACTCATTGTTATTTTATTTATTGTATGTAATATTTCTTTAAATAAAAATAATCATTTTTTTTATTTTTAGCATTATATAAAAAAAATGACATATATTTAATCAACAATTAATTCATTAATGACGACTGTATCTAATACCAATAATAAGCATGAGATAAGAAATAAACTAAAAAATTTACTTATTAATGATATTAATCTTGATCCTGTTGAAGCTGCTGACTTAGAAATTGGTATCTTTAATTCAACTATTGATTATGCCAATTCTCTTAAAATTTCACTTTCATGGGCAAGTGATTTATTTACAGATAGTTATTTGAATATAGCTCGATCAGTTTATTCAAATCTAAATAAAGATACTTATATTCAAAATAAAGAATTAATTGAACGATTTAAGAAAAAAGAATTCTTGCCCCATAAATTGCCTTATATGAACTGCGAAGAAATATTCCCAGAAAGATGGGAAACTATAATTGAAAAACAGAAGCTTAAATTTAAGGCTGCTTATGAGATTAAACAGGTTTCTATGACAGATGCTATCAAATGTGGTAAATGTAAGAATAATAAAATTTCATATTATGAATTACAAACTAGAAGTGGTGATGAATCAATGACTATCTTCTATAATTGTATTATTTGCGGTCATAAATGGAAGAATTAAAAAAAAATGATTTTTTGATATTTTTAATTTAAATCATGCCTATTAAATGTATTATATGTAATTTAAAACAACCATACTTTGGTTTTCCTGATGATAAAATTGCTAATTATTGCAAAAGCTGTAAATTAGATGGTATGATTGATATTAAAAATCAAAAATGTATTATATGTAATTTAAAACAACCATACTTTGGTAATTTAAATGATAAGGTTGCTAATTATTGCAAAAGCTGTAAATTAGATGGTATGATTGATATTAAACATCAAAAATGTATTATATGTAATTTAAAAAGACCAATATTTGGTAATTTAAATGATAAGGTTGCCAAATATTGCTGCAGTTGTAAATTAGATGGTATGATTGATATTAAAAGTAAAAAATGTATTAAATGTAATTTAAAACAACCATATTTTGGATTACCCAATGATAAAGTTGCTAATTATTGTGGAATTTGTAAATTAGATGGTATGATTAATATTATAAATTCAAAATGTATTGTATGTAATTTAAAAATACCAATATTTAGTTTTCTTGGTGATAAAATTGCCAAATATTGCGGCAGTTGTAAATTAGATGGTATGATTGATATTAAAAGTAAAAAATGTATTAAATGTAATTTAAAACTACCAAACTTTGGTTTTCCTGATGATAAAATTGCTAATTATTGTAAAGAATGTAAATTAGATGGTATGATTGATATTAAAAGTAAAAAATGTATAAAATGTAATTTAATAAGACCAATATTTGGGTTTCCTAATGATAAAATTGCTAATTATTGCTGCAGTTGTAAATTAGAAGGTATGATTGATATTAAAAGTAAAAAATGTATTAAATGTAATTTAAAAATACCGTCATTTGGATTTTCTGATGATAAAATTGCAAAATATTGCAGTAGTTGTAAATTAGATGGTATGATTGATATTAAAAGTAAAAAATGTATTAAATGTAAATTAAAAATACCGTCATTTGGATTTCCTGATAATAAAAATGCTAAATATTGTAAAAGCTGTAAATTAGATGATATGAATAATATTATAAGTCCAATATGTAAATCAATTTGGTGTAATACGCGTATTACAAATAAATATGATGGATATTGTGCTTATTGTTCAATGCATTTGTTTCCTGATAAACCAATGGCTAAAAATTATAAAACAAAAGAAATTGCTGTTTCACAATATGTAAAAAATCAATTTAATAAAATTGATATTATAACTGATAAAATAATTCAAGGAGGCTGTTCAAGAAGAAGACCTGATATATTTATTGACTTAGGATTTCAAATAATAATTGTTGAAGTTGATGAAAATCAACATATTGATTATGATTGTTCGTGTGAAAATAAAAGAATTATGGAATTATCAAAAGACGTTGATCATAGACCAATAATATTTATAAGATTTAATCCAGATGATTATGAAACTTCTAAAAATAAAATAACATCATGTTGGGGAATAAATAAATCTGGATTATGTAGTATAAAAAAATCAAAAGAAAAAGAATGGAATGAACGATTACAAGTTTTATATAATACCATAAATTATTGGCTTGAAAATAAAACAATAAAAATGGTTGAAATAATACAATTATTTTATGATGAATAAAATATTTTTTATTTTATAATAATGAAAATTTTTGTAATAAATTTAGATTACAGAAAAGATAGATTTCATAAATTTACAACAAATTATAATTTTCCCATTGAATTTTATAAGATTGAAGCAATTGATGGATATAATCTAAATGATAAATATTTAAATTCTGTTCTTGGTGAAGTTGGAAAACAAAGTTTAAAAAACAAAAGACGTAAATATCATTATGAGTTACCAACAGTCGGCGCAGTTGGCTGCTATTTATCTCATGTAAAAACTTGGAAAACAATTATTTATAATAATATCAATGATTATTCTTTAATATTCGAAGATGATGTTCATGTTTGTGATATTAAATTTAATGATATTTTAGAAAGAATAAATAATTTACCAGAAGATTGGGACATTTATTTATTGTCTAATCCAAAACATTTTTATGATAAGGAATTGATTTATAATGATCTTTATAAGGTTAATCGTTTCTTTTATTTAAGTTCTTATGTTATAAATACAAAAGCTTGTAAAAAAATAATAGATTATGAACATTTATTTCCAATTAATCAACAGATTGATACATTTCTTTCAAATGTAAATTTAAATATTTATGTAAATTCAAATCAATCTTATTATAAACAACACGATGATGGTAAATCTAATGTTCAAATTGATTATCTTGAAAATTTGGATGAACTTTCTTATGATCCTTTAAGAAATTAAGCATTTAAAACAACAGATATATTATTTTTAGAATGACAAAAAGTAAATATTTTTGTCATTATATCCGAATATTATATTTGATTATTTAACAGATGTTGTAGTATATTCCATTGCTTTTTGTCTAATAGCATTTCTAAGTCTTTGACTCTTAAAAATTCTAGCTGACATATTCGCAATAGCAATATTAACAATATCTGGAACATAATTTTTTTCTTCAATAACTTCATAAGATGCTGGATTATTCACTTCAATATCTTCAATCTGATTCGGATTCATGTCTGACATGTTCATATAATAAATGATGAACATTACTTATCATTTTTTTATTTTATTTTTTTATTTTTAAACAAAAATAAAAATGAAGTTGTTTAAGAAATATATTTAATACATTATATAAAAAATATGCAAGGATTGAATAATCTTGGTGCTACATGTTCAATAAATAGTCTTTTACAGGTCTTATATAGGAATGATAAAATTAAAGCAACTATTTTAAATTCTGAAACACCAGAAGGAACAATTACATATGAATTAAAAGACTTATTTAAGGTTCTTGAATCTTCTAGTAATTCAGTGAATCCTGGAAGATTTATTCATAATTTTTATGAAATATTTAAAAATAATTTTAGAAAATTTGAACAAAATGATATATGTGAATTATATTTATTTGTTATTCAAAAGATTCATGATGAAACAGCAATATCTTTAACTTATAGTTCAAATTATTCAAATATATTCGATGAACATATTTATAAAATAGCTAAACATAATGATTTTAAAAAAAGTAAAATTTTAGATATTCTTCAAGGTTCTTATTTACATTCAGTTGAATGTTTGAATTGTGGTGATATTAATAGAACATTTGAACCATTTATTTACATTGATTTAGATGTAAATCAAGAATCGTCTATTTATGATTTATTAGTTCATCGTTTTACAAATGAGGTTCGTTGTAAAGATTCGTGGGTTTGTGATAAATGTAAAATTAATTCTGCTTATAGTAAAAAGACAACTGTTTGGAAATTACCAGAAGTTCTTTTCATTTCCTTAAATAGATTTCAACAGAATAATATACCAATAATAAGTAATCCAAAACTTAATTTACAAAAAGAATATTCCTTAAATAGCATCGGATTACATTATGGAAACTTAGAGAATGGTCATTATGTTGCTATGTGCCTAAATAAAAATAATAACAGATTTTATATGTATGATGATAATGTAGTTAATGAGATTTCAGGAGAAATTATAGAAAAACTTTTAAAATCAACAAATTCTTATTTAATTAGTTATGATTGATCTTTTTTTAATAATAATATTTGTACATCTTCATCATTATATTCATTCTTTTTTATTTTTTCTTTTATTTCTTTAATAATATTATTAAATAATTTATTATAAATATATAATTTCCATTTATTATTTATTAAATTTAAACAATAATATATATTATCATATTTATATATTATTTTATAATTATTATCATCATATTTAATTTGAATTGAAATTACTCTTAGTTCATTCGTTTCTTCTTTATCGTCATCATCTTCTTTATCATCTTTATCGTCATCATCATCTTTAAAATATTCATTAAATTTTAATATTAAAATTTTATCAAAATTTTTAATTTGATCTTCTGTTAAATCTAAATTAGAAAAATCTGTTGGTTTTTTATTTCTTAAAAATAATTCTAATCTTTCATTAAATTTATTTATTAGTTCATCTGATATATAAATATTATTTAAATGATCTAAATCATTTCTTATTTTAGTTATTTCATCTTCATCATCTATATTATTAGATGATTTACTTTTAATAATTGATAATAATATATCATCTTCTTTATTAATTATTAATGATATTAATTGAAATACACTTGATGATGTATATTTACATAATATTGATGTTTTAATTTCAATTTCTTTATTATTTAATAAAAAAAGATTTATAATTTCATTATTTATTGTTTCACGATATTCATTTATATTATCTAAATTATTATAAATTTTTGCTTCAATTAATTTATTATATCTCTTTTTTACATTTTTTAAATCTTCTTTTTGTTGAATTAAAATAGCATCATGTCCTTTACCAATTTTTTGTGTTTTTAAATAATTATAAATTTGATTTTGTATATTTTCTTGTTCTGATTTTTTATATGCTTCGCATATTAATTTTTCTATATGATAATTAATAGTTTTTATTTTTAAATAATTATAATTCATTATATTTCTATAATAATTTAATTTTTAATTTAAGCTCTTTTATTTGTGATCTATTTTTTTTATTTTCTAATAATAATTTTTTATTTATTTCCAATAATTCTTTTATTCTATTTTTATTATCTTCTTTTTTTAAAGATTTATGAACAGATTTTACAGAAGATGATGATATTTTTTTTGATTTTGATTTATCAGAAACAACTATTTCAGGTGATTTAATTTCACTAATAGTTTTATATAAATCATGTATGTGAGGTTTTAAATTTGTATTAGGCGACTTAATATATGACAGAGATATATCTGATTTTTTAGATAATTCAAAATTATCTTTTAAAGACTTAGACGAAGATTTGAAATAAAAAATATCTTCATTTGGTTTTTTTACTACTGATAATGATGATATATTATCATCTACAGATTTAATACTACTTTTTTTAACATATAAAAGAACTCTTAAACCTTTACCAAATGAAAAACATAAATCCCTTCTTGTATAATCAATTCTATCTACTGTACAGGCTTTTGGATTTAAACAAAATTTTTCATAAGGATTATTAACATTCCATTCATATTTTGTTAAATAACACGGTAATGTATTTTTAACCATTCTTTCTACTACCATTGCTGGATCGATTGTATTATATGTCCAACCATTATAAACATATCTATTATTTTTACAGCTAATTCCAGCTATTGCGTGTCCTGTTGGCATATCATTATAATTACCTAAAATACATGAATTCAAAACATAAACTTCGCCATTATAAATAATTTCATCTTTAAATTCATATAAACCTTCAAATTTAACATTATAATTATGTAATTTTAAGCCTTCTGAAATAGCAGGTGTATTAATACCTTTATCTAAAAGAGTAACATAATAAGGTTTATTTCCTCTTTCTTTCATATTATTCCACATATTAACACAAATATAATCTGGATTTTTTAATGTATATTCAAGATTGCCTTTAATTTTAAATAAAAATCGAGGCGTATCTATTCCATAATCTAAATAATTAATTAACCCAAGATTACCACTTGGATCTATTCCATGATGAAGAAATTCATTTATTCCCGTATAAAAAACATCATTATAATAATCAAGTGTTAAACAAGTTTTATTTAATCTTCTTATAAATTTTGGTAAAAAAATATAAGGATAAGCACCTTGTTTTTTCATTATTTCCGATGTTCGATGATCTAACGCAACACCATCAAGTATTTGAACATAATCTAAAATATTTTCACTTGTATATTTAGAAAAAAAACTTTCTGCCTTTTCTGGATTTACATAATGATATTTTAATATTGTATTTAAAATTTTTAATAAATCATCCTTATCTTTAAATTGTTCTAAATGATTATACAATAATTTACGCGAATGTTGACTATATAATAAAGACATTAAAATAGCTGTAAACCAACATGTTCCACCTGATTGGGGTATTGTAACAACTTTATTACAAAAATCTATATTATTCATTATCTATAATTATTATTTATTTTTTATAGCAACATTCAAAATTTTGTTTATTCATTTTTATTTTCAGACCATTTTCACATTTGCCATCTATTGGTCTTCTTGGTTTAGGACAAGTATTTTTAGTTTTAGGATCTTTTTTAGACTTATAACAACATAAAAATCCTTGTTTATTTGTTCTAATCTCTTTACCTTCTTCACATTTATCATTATATGGTCTTCTTGGTTTAGGACAAGTATTTCCACTTCTTTCTTTTGGAACTTTAACATCAAGTGATTTATAATCTTTATTCATTTTAACATAAATAATTGTTCTAACCCCTTTGCCAAATGAAAAACATAAATCTTTATCTGTTGATTTGGATATGTTTCTTAAATCGCATTTATTATGATTTAAACAAAATTTATTATTTGGATTATTCACATCCCAATCAAATTTCATTAATTCACAAGGCATATTATCAGTTTTAAATAAACTTTTATCAACAATAGAAGGATCTGTTGTTGTTCTCATCCAACCATTATAAACATATTTATTATTTTTACAAGAAATACCAGCAATCGCATGATTTCCCCTCTCATGTTTATTATAATTAGATAAAATACAAGAATCTAGTATATATCTATCACCATTAAATTCAATAATATCTTCAAGATCATTAAGTCCTTTAAATTGATTTTTTTTATTTTTAATTTTATCTAATTTTTTTATTTTCTTTTCTAAAAGTTTAAAATATACATCATATAATCCATAACTATCTTTATTTTTATTTAGATTCACATATAAATAATCAGGATTTTCTAAATTACCTTTATTAATTTCACGAATTTCATTTAACATATCTTTAAATTTATCATTTAATGAAACTTCATATTTATGTGTATTATCTGACTTTAAACTAACATCCATATCAATCGATTTTACAGCATTTATATAAAAATCACCTTTATATTCATCTAATGTTAAGCAAGATTTACCAATTATTTCTGTAAATCTTGGTAAAAATATATCCATCATCCAACCATGTGTTAAAATATTATTAATCTTTTCTTCGTTTATTAATGATTTTAGATAATCTTTTAATATTGTTTCTGGTCTTAATTTATCATAATATTTCATTGCTTTTTTTCGAGAAATATAATTATCAAGTAATATATCATTTATAATTTTGTATAAATCATTATTTTCTTTTGATTTTTTATAAATATTATCATGAAGTAATAGTTTACGTGAATTTTGACTATATAATAAAGCCATTAGAATCGCATTAAACCAACAGGTTCCAATAAATTGTGGAATAGTAACAACCTTTTTACAAAACTTTTCGTTATCAATTGTCATTCTATATTGATTATGTAAAAAAAATTAATTGACCTCCGTTGTTTCAATATTATTCAAATTTAGCTTCTTTCTAACTTCTACTATCAATTTACTAAAATAGCCTTTGCCTTGTATAAATAGTTTTGATTTAATCGCACAACATAAATCTATATCAGCATTTCCTGAATCAAAATGAGTCGCATTTAATTCTTCTAAAACATTCTTTAAATATTTATTTGATAATTCAATACATTCTTCAATATTGTTTGAACTTGTATCAGCAAAAAAACATCTACCAATTACATATTTAGGATTTGTATCATTTTCAATTAATGATTTAAGATAATTAATTTCAAGTGGTCTTTTCTGTCTTTCATGCCATTTATTACCAGCAATAACATCACCCAATCTTAAATGAATTACAGTAGATTCTTCTATATCTTTTGGTAATAAATGCGATACTTCTTCAATATAATTTAAAATTATTTTTGTAATTATATCAATATTATTATTATTTTCTTTTATAAATCTGCTTGCTATTGAATTTGGATATTCAAATAGAATTTTAGATTTATTATGTTCTTCCAAATTTAAAAAAACTAAATCACCTAATCTATATGAAGATCTCATTATTTATTATTTTCAATAATCCTTAATATAATTTTGCTGAACGAATGATTTCTTTTATTTCGTCTTTTATATTCTTATATAATTTTTTATCAATACATAAATCTAAATAATTAAATCTTTTGTTTATAAAATCCATCAATTCAATATTTTTAATTCTTTCCTCAATATTATTTTTTTGTTTTAGATAATAATTATTTATTTCACTTGAATTTTTATCAATAAGTTTATTAGACAAACTATCAATATTTGTTATTTTCCATTCGCCATCTTTTTTAATAAGACAATCATTGTTCTTTTCATATTTAATATTATTATTTTCTGGAAAATCTTTATTAAAATGTTTAAATTCTATATAACGAGGTATAATATTATCACCACTTAATTTAAGAATTTTTATCATATCATCGAAAGTTATATAATCAGTTCTTTCATTTCCAAAATTATTAATAATATTATTAGTAATATTGTTAATAGTATTATTATTACCTTCGATATTGATTGTTTTTGTTTCTGTATTAACAGCATGAATAATACTTTTTGCTTTACAATTATTTTTTTTAATATGTGCTGATTTATTACTTGTATTACTAAAAGTTTTCATACATTTAGGACAAGTTAAAATGTTTAAACCATTACACTTCTTTTCATGTTCAACTAAATATTTTTTAGTTTTATATTTTTTTTCACATTTATAACATGTAAATTCTTTTTTATCTATTTGATTTTCATTTGATTGAATATGTTTTCCTTCTAACTGAATATGTTTTCCTTCAATTTGAATATGTTTTCCTTCAATTTGAATATGTTTTCCTTCAATTTGAATATGTTTTCCTTCAATTTGAATATGTTTTCCTTCAATTTGAATATGTTTTCCTTTATCTTTATTTTTATGCGCTTTTAAAATATGTATAACATTATGATGTCGTTTTAAATCATATTTACGTAATGTTTTATATTCACATAACGCACAATGAAAATATTTAATATCCATATATAAAACTGGTATATATTTCTTTCTTATATGTGCGTTTTTTACATCATAAATAATTGCGTATTTTGCGTTTTTTACCCCTCTCTCCCAAAAATATTTTTTTTATTTAAAAAAATCAATTGTTTTTTAGATATATAAAAATAAATATAATTTTTAAAAATTATTTATTAACCTTCTTAATTTTAATACAACGTCCAGTCTTAGGATTTATAACTTTGCCTTCTGGACATTCTTTTGGCTTTTTAACATCCTTCTTAACTACTGTCTTAATCTTAATACAACGACCAGTTAAAGGATTTAAAACTTTACCTTCTGGACATTCTTTTGGTTTCTTATCATCCTTCTTAACTACTGTTTTAATCTTAATACAACGACCAGTTAGAGGATTCAATACTTTACCATCAGGACATTCTTTTGGTTTTTTATCTGTTTTCTTATCATCATTCTTAACAACACTCTTAATCTTAATACAACGACCAGTTAGAGGATTCAATACTTTACCATCAGGACATTCTTTTGGTTTCTTGATATCAGTCTTAACAACTTTCTTAATATCAGATTTTCCAGATGATCGATTAAGTTCTAATGATTTATAATCTTTATTCATTTTAACATAAATAATTGTTCTAACCCCTTTGCCAAATGAAAAACACTGATTATTATTATCAGTTTTATCCAAATTTTTTAATTGACAAATTCTTGGATTTAAACAAAATTTAGATTTTGGATTTTTTACATCCCAGTTAAATTTCATTAATTCGCACGGCATTCTTTCATGTATAAACAAATTTTTATCAACAATGGCAGGATCAAATGTTGTTCTCATCCAACCATTGTAAACATATCTGTTATTTTTACAGGAAATACCAGCAATAGCATGTCTTGATGTTGTATTATTATAATTAGATAAAATACATGAATCTAATATATATTTATCTCCATTATATTCAATTACATCTTCAAATTTATCAAGACCTTTAAATTGTTTTTTACTATTACTTAATTTAATACTTTCAGAAGTAACATCATGAGTTTTATCAATATTTCGAACCATTGCTTGAAATGCTGAACCAATAAAATCAACTGTAAAACAATTAACCAATAAATAATCAGGATTTGATTTTATTTCTAATAATTCTTTATAATTAGGTAATAATTTTATTTCAACATTATTACCTACTAAACTTTTTTTATAAAATTCAGTTGTTTTTATAAGATTTATATAATAATCATTTTCTTGAAATCTATCAAGTGTCATTGATGTTTTACCTAACAACTTTAAAAATTTAGGTAAATACATATAAAAAAACCATCCTCGTTTTAACATATACTTCTTATTCATTTTGTCAAGATCAGTTAAATATTTTTTTATAATAACTTCTGGTTTTAATAATTTATAATATTCCATTGCTTTTTCGCGTGATAAATAATTATTAAGAAGTATATCATTTATAACATCATAAAAAATATTTTTATCTTTATTTTTTTTATAAATATTATCATGAAGTAGTAATTTACGCGAATTTTGACTATATAAAATAGCCATTAAAATCGCATTAAACCAACAGGTTCCAATAAACTGTGGAATTGTAACAACATTATTACAAAACTCTTTACTATCCATGATCTATAATTATTAATTATAAAAATAATTGTTTTTCTAAATTAATAAATGATATAGCTCCATTAATTAATAATTTATGATGAAAATCTTTTATTGTCCCTCTTTTTTGTGCTAAAAATTTATCGCGTAATTTAATTATCTCATATTTACCAATTGTATAACATAATGCCTGTGTTGGAATACAAATATATCTATTAATTTCATTAATATTATCTTTTTCACGTTTTGGTAAATATTTATTCATAAAATTTAAAGCCTTTTTATAAGTCCATCCATAATAATTAATACCCGTATCAACAACTAAACGCACTTTTCTTAATAATGTATATTCATTCGAATCATCATCATAATTATCAACATATATTTCCATATAATGGGCAAATCCTTCAATTAAAGCTAAATTATTATAGCCAAATATTTGATATTGTTCTAATTTATATTCTTTCATAAATAAATATTGATATTGGTGCATACATTCATGTGTTAATAATGAATGAATCGATGATTTTGTTGCTACATTATAATAATATAAATTGATATAAACATTATTTTCAGATGGGTCATAATAAGCCAATGATGAACTTTTTTCAAGTGATTCTGGGACTGTTTTGATTTGAAAAGGAGTTTTTGGTTTATAATGAAAATATTTATCAATTAATACATCATAAACATACATAGAAATTCGATTACAATCTTCAAAAAAATCTTCTCTTGATTTATAATTATCATTATTAATCTTTTTTAATTTACTATTTTTCAATAATTTTAATCCTAAGTTATGTATAAATTTCGGTGATTTTTTCATTCCCAACATTTTATTAATTAAAAATCGATAAATTGTTTTACCATTTTTAAGATGACATAAACCAATTGTTTTACGACATTTAGGTAAATAAAATTTTTTAACAAATAAATATAATTTCTTAAATTTATTTATTTTTTCTATTTGTTCTAAAAATTTTTTACAAATGATATAAGGCACTGTAATTTTCAATTTAACACCTTCTTTAATTTTTTCAATAATAGAATTTATATATTTATTAAAATCGTTCATTCTTGATTTTTCATATTTTTTAGGATAAACATTCTTATTTTTATTATAAAAATACATTAATTCGTTTTCAAATGAACCAATTATAAAATATAAATTTAAATTATATTGAAAACCTTTTTTAATTGATTCTAAATCTAATTTTAATTCTATATCATTTGAAGCATATTTCAAATATTTCAAATATAATTTTTTTAATTTTTTATTATATTCATTGCCTAATTTATTTGTATAATGTGCCACCGCATGTTTATCTCTTTTCCCAGTAAAAAAACTAAATTGTGAATCTATTTTTAAATTATCTTCATAATAATTTTTATAATAATTGACCATATATTCTAATAATTATAATTATTATAAATAGATGATTGGTTCTATATTTGCTATTATATTTTTATTAATTCTTGCTTATTTTATGTATAAATTTTTACATTATTTAAGAGATTTTACACATTATCTTAATACATTTACAATTTTTAAGATTTTTAGAATTTTCAGAATTTTTAATATTTTCAGCAATTCTCAATAATTATATATAATTATTTATTAATAATAGAGAATGAGAATAATAATTACAGGTATTATAATATTAATTTTTTTAATATTTTTATTTATATTGTATCAATATTCTTTTAATAATAAGGTTGAAAAATTTACAGCATCTACAACAAATTATGATACCATTGAAACATTGATTGATGATAATATGTTACCATCAAATCCAAATCAAAAAATTCAATTAACTGAATATGATATAATTAGTATATTTAAAACAATATTAGAAAGAACTCCTACATCCGATGAAATGAATAAATTCGCATATTTTGATACATCACAATTAAAAGAATATTTATTTAATTCACCCGAATATGATAAATTAATTAGAATACAAGATAATCGTTATAATAATGATGTTGAAAGTTCAATAGCAAAGAAAAATTTATTAACCAGAATAATGAAAATTTATAAAGTTGTTTATAAAAAAGATGCTCCTGACGCAATTGTAGAACCTTTAAAAGATTGCTTTATTCATTTACAACTCAATGATTATCTTTTTATTTCTATGCTTGAAAATATTAATTATATAAGCTTTGAAACAGAAGTATTATCAACCTATGTTTTAAGTAAGAAAGTTTTATTAGATTTATTTAATAAATATTTCAATGTCTTAGAATTAAAAATGATATCTCAACAAAAAATTAATAATATTAATAATATGGAAAATGATATTGATAATGATATTACTACAATTAAAGAAGATATACTAAAAGTAAAAGATGTTTTAAGTAAAGATATTGATTTAAATGATTTTATTAAAAATACTTTTCCAAATGTTTTTAATGTTCTTTTAAAATCTGCTGTATCTGATTCTGAATTATTAGATGACAAAGAAAAAATAAAACATTATCTAAGTATTATTGAGCATTATAAAAATACTACTGAACGCCTAGAAATGCCTGATAAAACACAAGAAAAAATTCAAAAACTTCCACAAGACACTGAACTATATTATAGAATTTATGATCCAATTGATTATAAAGCAACAAATAGAGATGTTAATAAAAGACCTCCAATCTGTACAAGTCTTGGACAACCCCAATTAACACAACCAATTTTTACAGAATCTAAATTATTATTTCAAGGAACTGATTATGATAAGGCTTTTGAAGAAACACAAATAGGCAGTATAATGCCTAAATTTATATATAAGGAATATCAAGATGTTAAAATAAATTAATGCTTTTTATTAAGATTTCTTAATAATTTAATTTCTATTTTATTTTTTTTAATTTGATCATTATTAGATTTAATTACTTCTTGAAGTTTTTTAATTTGTTTTTGGATTGTTAGTTTATGTTGTTTTGCTTCTTCTTGTTTTTTTTTAATTTCTTTTTCACGTTTTTTTAATTCCTCATCTTTTTTAAGCTTTATTTCTTCATTTTTTTTAAGTTCTTCTTCGCGTTTCTTTAATTTATCATAATTTTTTTTTATTACTTCATTCATTTGTTGTTTTCTTGCTTCCTTTTTTTTTAAAATTTTTTCCATATAATTTAACTTTTCTTCTTTTTTTTTAAGTTCTCGTTCCTTCTGTTTAAGTTGTTCTTTATAAAACAAAAAATCTTTATCCTTTGGCATTCTTATTTTTCATAAATATTTTTTTTAATTATTACATATATATCTCATAATAACATTCATTGTATATAATTCTTGTGTTAATAATTTAAACGCGTATGGAATTCTAATTTGAACAATATTTGTCGCATTCTTACAATGATTACATTTATAAATGTTCTTATCAGGATTTACATTAGCAATCATACCACATTCTTTACATATAAATACTCGATAATTATCAGCACAATCTAACATCTTTTCTTTCAAGAATGAAGCTGTTCCGTGACCAATGAAACAATCACGTTCCATTTCACCTAATCTTAGTCCGCCGCCTCTTGCTCTTCCTTCTGAGCATTGACGAGTAAGCATAACAATGGGTCCATTACTTCCTCTTGAATTTCCTGTCCAGATTGCTTTACCATTTCTTCTAACCATAAATACCTCACTTGGAACTTGGAGACAATATACAGAACCCGAGTAATTATAAATTTCACAATTTCCTCCATTAGTAATAATATTGGAGAGTTTAATGATAACTACTTTCCAGCCATCATTAAATTTTGATTTGTTTCCATTCCATCCTGAATGAATCAATAGACGCATATAATCATCTGCTTTCTTTTCATCATCGGTATTATAAATATTTTTATGATCATTCATATAATTCACAACGATTCTAGCTTGTCTTGTGCTTAGTTCCCAAATCCATTCTGGCAGGTTACCTTTAATTTCTTTGAAATAATTGTAAAGATATGGTTCAATAATTGTATAATCATTATAATCAATATTTAGTTTTGATGTTAAATAATATAATAATAAGTCATTTTGATTTCTATCAATATAAATCATACCATCAACACATTTTGAATATGAAATTAAGATTCCGAATAATTTAAGCCATAATTTCATATTGATCTTCTCATTATTAATTACCAATTCATAATCAGGTTTAGACCATTTAGCATTTTTCTTATAAGAAACAGTCTTATTAATAATATCTTCTGCCTTCTCTAATTTATAAGGAGACCATTTAACTCCGTCAAATTCTTGAATATACATTCTATGATTAATAGTAACATCTAAGTCAATATTATTATCATTGATCTTATACATCAATCCATTATATTCAGGATAATGATAAGCTCTAATTGGATTTTCATAATTTAGAACATTATTTGTAAGTGTAGCAACCTTATCAAGTGTTGTAATCTCATTAATTGGCTTCCAACCATTAACTGTAAGCACTTCGTGGTCTTTTGTTAAACAATGAATCTTATCAGCAACCATATGTTTCAATCTTTGATAGTAAGTTGGTCCAATGAAAATTTCTGTCTTAATTTGTTCTCCTGTTCTTCCATTATACATAATTTCATTACCATGCTTCTCTAATCCAGTCTGTTCTAAGATTGAAGCAATATTTTCAACAGTACAATTATTAAATGGTGTAGCATCTCCTTCTGCTCCTAAATAACAGCTTACTTTTCCCATAATACATTCCATTAATTGCGCCATTGTCATTCTTGAAGGAATAGCATGAGGATTAATAATAATATCTGGCACAATTCCGTCTTTTGTAAATGGCATATCTTTATGATCATAAATCATTCCAATACTTCCTTTCTGTGCTGATCTTGAAGCAACCTTATCACCAACTTCTGGCTTTCTATTCTTTCTAATTCTAATTTTACAGAATTTATAACCATCGCTATTAGTTCCAACATAATTATAATCAACATAACCATCATCATTCGCCTTCATAACAGTGGAATTATCTTGATAAGTATTCTTTCCATTAATTTTACGAGGCATTACTTTGCCTACTAAGATATCATTTCCATCTACATAAGTATTTTTTGGAACGAAACCAGATTCATCTAATTTTGAATATGAAAATGATTCCTTAATTTTTGTTAAATTTGTAGGATTTGTAAATATTTCTTCTTCTCCTGAACTATGATTCTTAGCACATTGATCTCTAAATGCCTTATAATAAGTGCTTGTAAATAATCCTCTGTCTAATGCCGACTTATTAATCATAACACTGTCTTCTTGATTAAATCCTGAATGTGTCATAATTGCAACGATCGCATTTACACCAGATGGTAATTCATTACTATTCGTATATTTTGATAATTTAGTAGATACAATTGGTTTCTGTGGATAATTGATAATATGCCCCATTGTATCGATACGATTTGTGAAATTACTTGCGAAAATTCCAAGTGCCTGTTTTCCCATAGCACAATTACTAACAGCAAATCCATTACCACCAATGAAACTATGAAATTCACTCTCAATAGTTAAATCAGAAATACGATGATTATCAACTTTAATTTTTTTAGTGAATGGAATGAACATCAAATTCCCTTCAATTTTAATAATCTCTTTAAATTCTTCGAGAGTATAATATTTATTTAAATCATTCTTGAAATGATAATCAGAATATTCAGTATAAGCGACTGTTAAAGCTATTTTCTTCATTTTCTCATTATTATAACGAATTCCAATCTTATTATAAAAGCTGATAATATTGAAGCTTACATCTTCTGGTAATTCAAATTCTTTAATAATTTCATTAACATAAATATTATCAGTTTTATATGTTTCAGTATTAAAGGCATTGCTTAAATAACCTGCTACAAATTCGCGTTTAACTAATTGACTTGATTTTAATAGCCACTTATCAATATTTTTAATGATGTTTTCAATAAAAATATTGAAACTAATACTATAAATACCATCACTGAAACCAATTGTCTTAATATCAATATCATAATCATTCTTATCAATTTCATTATTAAACATTGTCTTCGAATTCATATAATAACCAGCCAGACGACTAATTATAGGCATATGATAATCATCATTGTAAAGTTTAGAATCAATTTGAATACACTCAATAGGTTTATTATCAACATAATCAGCGCCAATATTAATCGCTAATTTAGTTGAACTATTAAATTTATCAACTTCAACCCATCCATCATTTGTCATAAATTTATGATCATAAGTAGCGATTATGCTTCTTCCAGTAATTGTTTCAATTGAATATACTGTCTTGCTTGTAATACGATTATAATGATAAACTACTAATGATTTATCTAGTTCTTTTGTGTTTGGATTGAAACATACAACTTCATCGCCGATCTTAATATCTTTAATTAATTTATAATTTCCATTACTTAACATAACTTTTTCATTTTCATTCAAACATTGATAACAATTTCGAGGAGACTGATTATGATCGCTGAATGGAATATTAACACCCAGAATACCGTTCATAAGACTAGCATGAATTTCGCAATTAGTATAACGAGGAGGCATAGCATTACCCTTAATACCTTTTGTTAATTCTGAATAATTAATAGCAATCAAAGCATGATTTAATTCATTAGTATCTAAATATTCAATAAAACCTTCTTCGTCATTTACATTATTAGGGCAAATGAAGTTATCGAATGTCTTATTATTTGTAAATTCTTTCCATGTCATTTTCTTTTCCCTAAGAATACGATTGATTCTCAGTTCACATCTATGTGTCTTTTCATCATAATCAACAATTAAGAGAGGTCTATACATTCTTCCAGATTCAGTACTGATACAAATACATCTTTTTAGAATATTCCAGTATACTGATGTCATTGGATAAATAATACCACAACGCTTATTATGTTTAAGTTTACTATAAAGATCGACTGGATTATTGTGATAACCAATGATATCGCCATTAATTTGTACATAAACATTATTGGGATTTCCTAATTCTTTGAAATAATTAGTAATCTTTTCACGCGAATTCTTAATACTTTCTGTCTCAATATTCCACTTATCATTATTTTCAACAATATATGAATAACTGTCATCATAAATAACTGTTCCTAGTTCAACTAATATCTGACGAATATAAGTGCTACTCATTGAAATCGAGATAATTGTGCTTAGAGCAATGTTTTTTACTAAGCCAACTGAACCACCTTCTGGTGTTTCTGCTGGGCAAATCATATTAAATTGAGAATTATCTAACTTACGAGGTTGCACTAACTTACCATTCTTCTCAATAGCTGTACTAATTCTTCTCAAATGTGATAAAGTGCTAGCATAAGACATACGATTTAATACTTGTGAAACACCTTGTCGAATATTTTGGAAACTTCCAATACTCTTAATTCCCCAATTTCCAGTTGAAAGTGAATATTTTAACCATGAATCTAATAGTGATTGTTTAAAATAACGATGAATATTATTATCATTGATAATATCAGTTGTAGTATTATTATAATTTGCTCTCCAAAGATTTAATTCTCTTTCAATAAGACCTTTGATTTCCTTACTCATTTTTCCGTAACATTGTCTGAACAGATTGCTAAGCAATACACCAGGACTATCAATACGTTTATTCATATAAGAATCGCGATTATCATAATTATCATAACCAAGATAGATACGAATCATCTTGCGAATCATATAACCTAAGTATAAAGCTTTGCGTCTATAATTCTTACCCACATGAGGCAAGAAATCATTTGTGATATTATCTCTGAGAATTTTAATAGCATTTGTAGTAGTCTTATTAACACCTGTCATAATTTTCATTAGAACTTCTTCAGCTTGTTCTTGTGTATGAATATCAGAAGCATCTTCGCAACAAGCCATAAGCTGACCAATAATACGTTGATTATCTTTATTATCTAAATCATAAACAATATGTTGAATAATTTCTTTATCTGAAATAATTCCCAAAGCTCTAAACATGATAAATACAGGAATCTCACTACGAATAAATGATGTATTGAGACGAATACTTCTTCCCATATGATTTAACTTTCCACTCATATTAAGACTTGTTGTTTTTGGAGGTAGATAAATCGAATCGCTCATAGAACGAATCTCGGCATATAAACCATCACTATTATTATTCGGGGCAAATACTAATGTATCATTTTCATTAATACGATCTTGCATAATTAAAACTTTTTCATTTCCATTTACAATAAAATAACCTCCGTAATCATATCTACATTCATTATTATTACTGTCTCCAATTGCTGGAACCTGATGAAGGATACAAGCAGCAGAACGAACCATAATAGGAATCTTGCCAATGTAAACATTATTCACATACTTATCAATTTTAACAGTGATATTATCTTCATTCAAATATTCGATAACAACATGAACATTAACATAAAGTGAACTAGAATATGTTAAATTATTCATTCTTGCGATATAAGGAGTCATAATAGTTTGTGTTCCATCTGGTAATTGATAAATAGGTTTTGTTAATGATGGATTGAGAACATTAATATTAATCTTTTGAATCTTATTATCTTGTTCATATTGTTTAGTTGATATTTTAATAGGATTAAAACCCGAAATGATTTGTGGGAGTGTTGTGTTAATAAATTTATTGTAACTATCGATCTGATGCTTAATCAATGGACTGATTGAATCAACAGATTTATTATCAATAAAATATTTATCTAAAATATCCCAACAAAATGAATCGGGTAGTTCCATAATAATAATATGTATATCAATTATATAAAAATATTCATTTTTTTTTATATATAAAAAATGATTAATATTCATAAATAATTTTTAGTCACTTAAATGTCTATTTTTACAAGAAAATTAACTATTGATGATATTCATTATTTCGATAAAAAACGCAAATCATGTTCAAAAGCTACAAATGATTGCGATAATAAGATTAGAGAACAAATTTTATATGAGATAGTAAAAGATACTATACCACTTAAATGGTATTCAAGTGTTTCTGAATGGAAAAAAATTAAAAACGAATTTTTACAATCATTAAAAAATATAAGCAATTGTAAATTTAAAAAGCTTGACATTGAATATAAGGCAGGTAGAAAATTTAATTACGATTTTACTGTTTATTATTTAAATCAAAATAATGATATTATAAATGAAATTAATATCGAATTTAAATTTAATTGTAAGAAAATTACAAATTATCCTCAGTTTCTTTCAGTTTCTTCTAAACATTTCATAAAAGGTTTAGAATATGCTGAATATTTCTATGATAATTATTTAACAGATGTTCTTGATTTAATTGATGTTGATGAAATTCCCACTAAAAAAGAATATATGAAATTTATCCATCAAATCGATTATAATAAATTAGATATATTTAAGGAACTTTATGATAATGAGACTAAAATAAAGGATTTAAAGAAAAAGATTGTTAATACTTCGATTAAAACATACTTACAAGAAATTGATGAGTCTTGTTTAGATATTGAAGAAATGAATAATACATTCGCAACAAAACAAATAAATAAGATTTATATTATGTATAATGATGGTTTATTTTATGAAGATTCGATTAGTAAAGATGAATTAACTGTTATAGGTATCGAAAAAATAAATAAAAATAACTGTCTTATTCTTGAAACAAATTCAAGTTCAAAAATACATATGTTATTAAGATGGAAAAATCACGCAGGGATTTTATATCCAGCATGGCAAATAAGTATTAAAAGGTTTTGCACATTTAAAATGTCTGATATAATGTTATTAAAATGATATAAGAATTAATCGATATTATAAGATGGTAGTGATGCAACTCTACCATGCATAAGACCTATCGTTAATCTAAATAATGGTGTGTTTGGAACGAAAGTTCTATTATTTAGGTTATAATTGATTACTTTGTTATCAGAACAAGAAACCTAACGGTGAGATAATCAATTACTAATAAAACAAAAATTAAAAATGAATTCATACCATGTCCACGCTTGGTACTACCCAAATTTTTACTACTTTTAGATATTTATTTTGCTGTTAAATCGGCATTTTAAATGTCCAAAGGTGTAAAAGGTTTTGATTATAATCTTAATCATAAATCGGAAGAATATATTGAAGTTCTGTTGTATTGATAGCATTATTCCCGAAATAAATCATAATAAAATCGTTTGTTTTTTTATTCATAAAACTTTTAATAATTTTATTATATAATTTTTTAAGTTCTTGACGACTAATATCAAATTTATATTTTATATAAATTAAATGATTTTCAATTAAATAATTATCATCAATATCAATAAGACAATAATTGAACTTATACTTACCTTTTCCATAACCTCTATTAACTACTAATAATAAATCATTATTTCCTTTTTTATCTATGAAATTCTTTTTATCATCATTCTTATAATTCACAATAATAAGTTTGTTATCTTTAATATCACTACTATAAATCAACCTTGTCTTTTTATTATCATCTGTTAAAATATCTTTATGTTCATTCCAAGTAATATTACCTACTTTTACTTCAAAGTCCATTTCATCGAGTGTCTTTGAATTTTGATATAAATCTTTTATTTTTATAATATTTTCTGGTGTATTGAAAATGATATGAGAATTCTTCTTTAAATAGAAGAGTTTATTCGTATCAATTTCATTCGATTTTTGAATAATAAATATGATTGTATCTTGTTGTGTTTCTAAATAACTATTATTTGAAGAACAATCAATTATATTTATAATTTTATAATTCATAATAATCATTTCTCTTAGTTTGCTGTAATAAAGACAATTCATGAAATTGGAAGGAAGTATAAAAGCAAGAATACCATTATCATTTAGTTTTTGTAAAGAATGAATGATAAATAGTATAAATAGGTTAGGTCTTCCATCATACAATTTAGAAAACTTTTTATCAATTTTGACTTTTTTTAATACTACATAAGGAGGATTGCCAATAATTAAATCAAATTTTTCATCAGTTGAATATTCTAAATAATCCAAATTTAATAATTGAATATTATTTTCAGAAGAAGATGAATACATTTTAATATTTTCATAAATAACTTTATTTAACTCTATTCCAGTTATTGAGACATCTGTAAAATTCTTATCAATATAATCAATGATCTCACAAGAACCAGCAGAAGGCTCTAAAATAGTCTTAATATTTTCCTTATATATATCAAGATTCGCAAACATCAAATCAATAATATCATAAGGAGTAAAATAAATACCATTGTCTTTCTTATCTTTTTTTGATAAACATTTGGTTAAATCTCTTGATAATTGATTAAATTGTTGTTGATATTTAGAAGACATTGATTTTAATAACAAAAATAATTTATATTTATAATTCATTTTTTTTATTTAATATTTTCTCTTCACCATTGATTATAAAATATCCTCCATAATTTTCTTTATCTGATGAAAACTTACATTCACAAGAACCAACCATTATAGGTATACTACCTAACCAAATATTCTTAGCAGTTCTAATAAGTTTTTTATTATTATTGAAAATATTCATATCAATCTGAACATCATACTCATATGATAATTTATATTTCTTAGCAGTTTCAGGTGTGATAATAATAAATGTTCCATCTTCGAGTTTATGAAGTTTTTTAATGAAAATATAATGAATAACATTTACACGAACTTTAACATCACGATTTAAAGAAATTTCCTTAAATCCTAAAATATTCTTAGGTATTTTATTTTTTATAAAGTTTTGAAATATGGCTTTTTGTTTTTTTATCATTTCATTATCAAATTCATAAGTCTTATCAATCAAATAATCATCTAAAATATTTGAATAAAATTCTGTTTTAGCCATAGTTTCTTTATTAATAATAACTAAATCATTTTTTATTTATCTATTATTAATAATGAAAGATGGAAAAAAAAATAGAAGACTTAACAAAAGACGAATTAAACGCAATTAAAGCAATTATTAATAACCAACCGTTGACATCTGCTTTAATGATGAAAATAAAAAAAGATGTTAATTCTGAATATAAGAATGTTATTGATATAATAAGACTTAAAATAAAAAAAGAAAAGGAGATAAATATGTTCAAAAAAGAAGAAATGAAAAAATATAGAAGTTTTGATGAAAAAAAATCAAAAATATTACATAAATCTTTACCGTATATTAAAAAACCTTTATTTAAACCATTTAAATCATTAAAATCTATTAAAAATAATTATGATAATAAAGCATCATCTGTAAAATATATTGATGATAATAAATATAGAAGTTTAGATGAAAAATATAAAAAAAATATAAGTTTAAGATCAAAAAGTTTAATTGATTCATCAAGAAATACATCAATTACTAAAATAAATTATGATGAAGATATTATTGAAAAAATAATATTATATATAGATAAATATTTTTATCCAGGAAATATTATTAGATATTTATCAATGTTAGATAATAGATTTTGTGATTTTAATGAAACTTGTGATTATGGAAGATTTAAAAAAGACGATGATTATAAATGTGGAACAATTCATAATAATATTTTCTTATATAATTTTTTACAAATTTTAGATATAAAATGTTTATATCTATGTTTTCATAATGGAAAGCATTATATTTCACCATTAAACGATAAGGGGTTTTTAAGTTTTATACAAACAAAATCAAATTTACCATATGATAATATGTTAAATAATCCAAATATTTCTAAAATATATTATGAAAATATCCAATTATCTCTAAATAAAATATTGAAAAAATTTGAAAACGTCTTTTTTAATCAAGAAACAAATAAATTAGAAATACCTTGTCAATTATATGATTTAGTTATTAAACATAATATGTTTAATTATGATATTGAAATAGATTCAATGTTTGAAGTTAAATTAATAGGTATTAATAATAAAAATTTTATTGCTAGTATTATAAATAATAATAATCATAGTATTTCTGTGATAAAATTAAATGATAAAAAATATTTTAATCCGTCATTCGAAACAGGAATAAGCGAAAAATATAGAATTTATGATTATACACCATTATTTAATAATTATTATTATTTGAAAAAAGATTATTTCGCAAATACAGAACATGAATTAAATAAAATAGATATTAAAACTTATGAAGATAATATAAAAGAACTTTATAATTCTCGTTTTATGTATGGTTTAAATAAATCAATATACGCTTATACTGGTGATAATTTACATTTATTTTCAAACAGACATCAATTAAGAAAACAAAAAAAATATAAAATAATGAATGGTGGTTCTAATAATATTAATTTATATATTCCGCCAAATAAAAAAGGGTTTTGCTGGTATTTATCAATAATATCTTCTATTTTTTATGCCGATGAAATATGTACTATTATGCTTAACAAAAGTATTAGATATATTAATAAATCAATTAATCTTTTAATAAAATATGGCGATGAATTACATAGTATTCGCAATGAAACTTTATTAAATTATAAAAAATTTAATAAAGATAAAACTAATATTATTAATATGATGATTTATTTAAATATTTTTGTATATACATCATATTCTACAATTGTTAAAAATAAATTTAATGATATTACTAGTAAAAAAAATTGGAAATTATGTCTAAATTATTTATTTGAAAATGAAAAAATTATTAATTTATGGAATAATTATTTATTAAAATTTACAGCAATTGAATGGCAATCAATTAAGTAAATTATTTTTTATCATTAATGTTTGCTTAGGAATTATTGAATTAATTTTAAAATTATTAAATTTTTTTCTTATTTGTTTTGTATCTTCGCCTGTTATTATAAATTTATTGTCATTTAGTAAACTTAAATCAATATTATTATCTTCATTTGAATATATGAAATCGTATGGCTGAATATTATTTAATTCTGTATTTATGAATTTAACATTTTTAGTTAAATTATGAAGTTCTTCTAGTTGTTCTTTTTTTATCGTTTCTTCTTGTTTATTTAGAAATATATACATCGCAGAAGCTTCTAATGATGACTTATCAATCAATTCACAATATTCATTATATAACCAATCATAATATTTATCCTTTTGATTTTCATTACTTTCTTTTATGTATTCTTGAATATTATTATAAAGATAATTATGATTTTTTTGAATATTTATATAAACATTTATAATTGGACTATTAATTAAATTATAAATATTTATATTTCCATGAATTGTTATAATATCATTTTTGATATATGCCAACAAATTTAAAAATAATATTTCACAATTTATATTAACTCCGTGATAATTATTAATTTCAATTGGATGTTCCAATAAGACCTTATTCGCAAAATCAATATTTTCTTTTGTATTTTTCAAGATTGGAATGGTTATTGGAATCTTTGTTAAAATCTTATTTTTAACATTTGTATTATTATAAATAATATCATAATTATCATCATATTCATCATCTACAACGCAACCATTAGTCTTATTTATATGTAACCTATAATGTGATTTTTTATTAAAAATTTTATTACATTTTTCACAAATAAATTTACTCATAATTTGTAATAATATAATTTTTTTGTTAAAAATATATAAACTTATAAATGTTATATTAATAAAAACCATGTGTGGAATTTGGGCATATATATCAGCCATCAAAAAAGACTATTATGACGCATATTTTAAAAAGATATCTCATAGGGGTCCTGATGCTTCTAGTTATATATCACTTCCAGACATTTCAATCGGCTTTCATAGATTAGCAATTGTTGAAAAAAGTTTTAAAGGAATGCAACCATTTTATGATAAAAATATTATTTTTGTTTGTAATGGTGAAATTTATAATTATATTGATTTGAATATTAAATATGGTATTACTGAATGTAATAATGATTGTCAATGTATTCTTGAATTGTATAAGAAGTTATCATTCAGTGATTTTATCAATGTTCTTTCAAAAGAACTCATTGGTGAATTTGCATTTTTATTATTTGAATTTGATGAAAACAATCGTCTTTCTAAAATTATTGGTTCAAGAGATGTATTTGGCGTAAGACCTTTATATTATGCTAAAAATAATGATAAAGATTTTATGTTTAGCTCGGAATTAAAAGGAATTGCACCAGAATTTACAGATGTTAAAGAATTTCCATGTGGTAATGTTTATTATTTTGATTATATTAATGAATTTGAACAATATTATGATATTTCTAATAATATTTATGATACTAAGGTAGATCCTTCATATGACCTATCAAAAATTAAAGATACTTTAATTGATGCTGTTAAGATTCGTTTAATGGCTGATAATCCTGATGAAATCGGTTTCTTTCTTTCAGGAGGCTTAGATTCGAGTATTATTTGTTCAATCGCATCTAAGCTTTTATATCCTAAGAAAATTAGAACATTTTCAATCGGATTTAAGGATTCTACTGATTTGCCTTATGCCAAAAAAGTAGCCAATTTTATTAATTCACAACATAAAGAGATTATTATAACCGAAAATGATGCTTTGAGTGTTATCGATGAAGTTATTTATGCTACTTGTTCATATGATATTACTACTATTAGAGCATCTTGTGGACAATTTTTATTAAGTAAATATATTAAAGAATATACAAATATTAAAGTTATTATAAATGGCGATGGATCCGATGAAGTTTTAGGTGGCTATATATTTAATTATTATGCTCCTGATGCTGAAAGCTTTCATAAGTCATGTTTAACTTATACAAAAGAGATTCATATGTATGATGGAAGAAGACTTGATAGATGTCTTGCTTATTTTGGATTAGAGGCAAGAGTACCATTTTTAGATGTTAATTTTGTTAAAACAATTTGGTCAATTCCTCCTAAAATGCGAATGCCAACTTATTCAAATTGTGAAAAGTTCTTATTGAGACAAGTATTTAATGATAATATTCATTTGCCAATTGATTGTTTATATAGAAAAAAAGAAGCATTTAGCGATGGTATTTCAAGCAAAGATAAATCGTGGTTTTCAATTATCAATAATAAAATGGAAAATGAGAATATTAAAGATTTAAAAGGCTGTCCGTCAAAAGAAGCATGTTATTATAAAAATAAATTTATTGATTTTTTTGGAGAAAGTAGAGTTTCTATAATTCCTCATTATTGGCAACCAAACTTTAAAAATGCGGATGTTTATATTGATCCTTCTGCGAGAGTGTTAAATGTTTATTAGATTTAAGAAATAAACGATAAAATAATGTAAATGCAATATTTGCTCGATTCAAAAAAAGAATATATTGATATAATTTTAGATAATATTACATCGCCTATTTGTAATTCGATTTATGATATGTTTAAATCGTGTAAGAATATTCAAGAATTTCAAAGTAAAATGGCAAATATAAAAAATTGGAATAATTATAATATAAATGAATATTATTTATCAATTTTAAAATTATGTAAAATTAAAAATATTCAACAAATTTTAAATCAAGTAATTATTCTTAATGTTCAATTAAAAACCGAAAAGAAAAATATAAATCCTAATTCAATTAAATTTATTGATATTGATGATTTTATTTATAAATGTCTTGTAAATGCTAGTATTTATTGTTGGAAGAATGCTTATTTATTTGCCCATAAAAATCTAAAACCATCTGAAAAACAATATCATTTAAATATAATAGAAAAAAATATTAAAAAAATAATTAAAAGCACTATTCGAGATTGCACACCATTTGATTTTATTTTAGATAACATAACATTTTTAACTGATTTAGATCCTATTAGAAGACCAGTATCGACAACAAATGAAGAAATTAAAAATATATTTCAAGATTATAATATTGAAGATAAACCATTAAATAAAATTTTATTAGATAAACAACCAGATGAATTAGAAGATGAAGAAGAAAGCGAAGAAGAGGATGAACAAGATGAAGAAGATGATGAACAAGATGAAGAGGAAGAAGAAGATGAAGAAGAAGAGGAACAAAGTGAAATTGAAGTAGAAGTTAAGAAAGAAATTACTGTAAATGATGAAGATGAAAAAAGAGAAATTTATATAGCAAGTGATAATGAAAGTATTCCAAAAAAGAAAACTAAAAAAAAAGAAGTTAAACCATCAGACACGCCAGAATCATCGGAACAATCAGAAGATATTCAAACATCAGAAGATGTTTCCGATGAAAGTGTAAATCTAAATGATTCTGATGATATAGAAAGTATTAAATCAATAGATATTTCAAAGATTCATCCTATCACAAGTGATAGTGATGTTAGCATAAAAGAAGAAAATTTAAATATTAAATCGCCAATACCAGCTAAAAGAAATGATAAAAAACTTCCAAAAAAACCAATAAAATTAAAGAAACCTATTACTCCAAGTGATAGCGAAGAACTTACTGATAAAGAAGAATCTATAATAAAAAAATCTAAATCAATTGTAAATGATAAAAACTTGAATGGTTCTAAAAAAAAATTGGTATTTGCAACAAATTCTTCAAGTGAAGACGAAGAAAAAACAAAATTTACGAATAAATTATATAAGTCTGATGATAGTGATGATGATGAAGATAATTATAATGTTAAAACTATAAAGATCAATTCATCTTCCAGAAGTCGTTATTATAGTTAAGCACGACTTGTTTTACAGTTACTATAATATACACAAATTTTCATAACAAATCTTGAAATTAAAGAGGTTGTTATTATATTATTATTTTTGTCATATAGATTAAAATTTAATCTTGTTAATTGCGATATAGAAGGATTTATTACATAAATATTTTCACTTGAATTAAAATCATTGTAAATAGTTGTCATACCTTTATTTGTAGTATTAATATTATTAGTATCTAATACAATTGAATCAAAATAACTTATATTTGTTGTAATTCCTTGTGATTTTGTTAAAACTGTTGTTAGACGATTATAATTATTTAAATCAATAAAAACACTATCTAAGTTGGTTATTTGTGTGGGATCTCCTAATGTTGCTGCCGGTATTGATAAAGCTGAATAAATTATTTTAATTTTATAAACGTCTCGTAAAGGTTCTGTTAAATTTACATAAAAACTATAATTACTAGTTGAACTTGTAAAATTAGCATTAGAACTATCTACTAATATTATTTTATAATCAATTGTTTCACTCATATCAGACATTATTTATATTAATAATATATTATTAATTAAGAAATAATACAACACTTTTCTTTATTTTCAGAATTTATTTTTGTCAAAGAAGTTAATTTAAGTTTATTATTTGAATTTATAAAAACTTTTGATTTCTTATTATTATAATCATTTGAATTATTTGAATTATTAAGATATTTATAAATATTATTTTTCATATATATCAACTATTACTAACACTTACATTTATATAATTTTTATCTAAATTTTTATTTTCTGTTGTAAATGTTATTGAGGGTGTATTTGCCGGTGTAGTCGTAGGAGTTTGCACATATTTATCATTAGAACAACATGTAGGTTTATTACATAATTCAACTATATCAATTGAAAGAGATACAGGTAAAGTTAATTTTCCTTCATACTGTTTTTTAATTCGTTTTTTTATAGAAGCAGGAAATGTATATTCCATTCCATCATAAATTTGATCATAATCTTCGATAATATTTGTTATAAATTCACTTGTAATTTTATCTGAATCATTTGTAAGTTTATTATCAATAACATGAGACAATTTATTAAATTTACCTTTTACTTGATGAAATAATTGAATATGTTCATAAACTTTAAAATTAGATATTAAAGATAATATTAATCCTGTTGAAGAATTAAGAATTATATTTAAAACTTTTAATAATTCTTGATCGACTATTATAGCATTTATAATAACCATAGCAGAATTTGTAACAATTAGAGGAATATTTATTAAATTCTTAATAAATGTAAAATAATTATTAGATTCTTCTGCTAATACTGAACTTATAAAAGCTTTATCTTTATATTGGATTAATAATTCTTTTTGTTGTTCTGTTATCGGCATTTAACCTATATATATAATATTATATAATTATAAAAAATGGATATTGATAATGTTAAAATATTCATTATAAATTTAGATAAAGATGTTAAACGATTAACAAACGCATATGAACAATTAAACAAATATGAATTTAAAAATTATGAAAAATTTACGGGAATTTATGGAAAACAATTATCAATCGATGAAATCAATGATAATACTACTTTTATTGGTAAATTATTAGCATCTAAAAGTATGATAGGATGTGGTTTATCTCATATTAAACTTTGGGAAAAGATTGTTAATGAAAATATAGAATTATCATTGATATTAGAAGATGATTTTGTATTTTACGATGATTTTAAAAATAAACTTAATAATCTTCTTTTGAATGTTCCTAATAATTATGACATGATTCATTTATCATCTTGTATTTTTCATAATAAATATTTAAAATTATATGATATTAATGATTATTTTTATAAACAATTATTTATTCTTCAAACTTTAAGTTATATAATAACATTAGATGGTGCTAAAAAACTTCTAAAATATATAAATAAAGTTAGTTATCATATTGATATTGATATTTCTTTTAAATCAATCTTGAATTATAATCATATAAATATTATTTCTGTTAAAGATCCATTGGTATATCAAACATTTGAAGATAGTAATAATACAGATGATAGAGAATTTCCATTAATTGTAAATAATTTATTAATTCATAAAGATTTAAATTATTTATATAAAACATGTTTGCTAACTATTAATATTGATTTAAATTTTAATAAAATAATTATTTTTATTATAGGTTATTATATGATTGATGTAGCTGTAATTATATTGGTTGCCGAATATATTTACAAAAAAAACAATAAAATTTTTGAGAATTTATTTATTTTAATTTTAGGTTGGATTACAAAACTGATATTATTTTAGAATGTAGATATTTGATCATTGCTTCCCATCTATAATTTGTTAAAATATGTTGTCTGCCTTTTGTTGCGTGTTTATTCATCAATTCAGGATTACTAAAATATTTCCAGAAAGCCTCTGCAAAATCATGAGGATCGCATAATTCTGCTATGCCTCCAATATTATTATTTTTACAATCTAAATATATATTTACCTTAGGTTTAATAATTATTGAAATACCTTCATTTAAAAATTCTCGCATACCTCCAACATATGATGATACCTGTGCTTTACCAATTGCCAAACCTTCAAAACCACATAATCCAAATCCTTCACCATCTGCCGAATTTACTCCAACGTCACAAGCATTATATAAAATATTAATATCACGATCTGATAATTGTTGAGGCATTTTAACAGGAACAATTGTTTGTTTAGCATATTCATAAGGAATACCACGTAATTTACATTCATTTTCTAAAACATCCATTAAATCCCAATAACCATCTACCATAGTGCCAACAACAAGTTTAATAGGACGAGATGTATATTTATTAATCTTACAATCACTTTTATTAAGAGTCTTTTTAACATTAACTAAATAATGTCTTTCTACAAATTCTGCCCATGCTATTATTGTCGTATCCCATCTTTTTCTTGGCTGATTTCTATTTAAATTTAATACCATAAAATCTTCATCATTATATTCATAATATAATCTTGCTACGGATTGATCTATCGGATAATATAAATTATGATCAAAACCATGAGGAAATACATAAATAGGCATATCGGGTTTTATTCCAAGTTTATAAGCTATTTCTTTCCAATAAGGTGTAAAAGCAATAATACCATCATAAAAAGTATTTAATAGTCCTATATAATCTTTTCTTTGATAGGCATAAACTTGATCCATATATGAAAGTAATTTAAAATGAGGTTTCATATTCCAACATTCATTAACTAATGTAGCTGTTAAAGCAGATGTAATTATAGCATCATTAAAAATTATAATAATGTCTTGTGGATGTTTTTTAATATAATCACCAATTTCTTTTTCTCCAAATCCATTTCTTTTAGGTTCTTCACTAGCATAAGCATCATGAATAACAACTGATGGATGAATATCACTTCTTAAAAATGTCTGATTTTGATTATGATTAAAATTTTGAAATCCATAAATTGTTAACTCGATATCATCATAAGCACCCAAATATTTCGTTATATAATACATAACACGACTATAACCATTGCTTTGATGTATATGAGTTCCTGCCCATAATATACGTTTTTTACCATTTTTTGATGGATACCACCAATTATTATTAAGATTATTATTAATATTTTTCTGAACTTGTTCTTTTTCTTTATCAGAATTTATATTTAAGTTCTGTATATTTGATATTATATCAGTATTATTAGAAGGATTAAGAATTTCTATCATTTTTATAAATATATGTAAAAAATCTTTAAATCAATATATGTTCATAATAAGGTTGTAAAATCTTTTCCATTAAAATTTCAGGTGTTATTTTATCATTATTTTCTAAAATTACATTCAATAATTGTTCTGAAAATCCTGAAATAATTGATGTATTTTCATAAGTATTATCAATTGGAAAGTCGTTATAAGTTCCATTTAAGTTCCAATAAATTAATTCAGGAACATTTAGACCTTTTTCAATAAATTTATTCATAAAAATAGTATGTGAATTTTTCATATCAGAAGTTTCATTATTTTCATTTGCGGATTTATCAAATTGCATATCAGTAAAACAAATAATCTTCTTATAAGAAGTTAAATTATTTTCAATAATCATATCAGCAACTTTAATAAAATCAGTATTTAATCCAAATGGAGATTTCATAATTGAAGTAATTTTTTCAGATAATGTTTCTCCTTTAATTGTAAAGAAAACTGGATCTTTTGAAAATGTAATGACTTTATTATGTAAAAAGTCTTTATTAATATGCGCCAATAATAAACCAAGAGCAACTGAAACATAAATAGGTTTAACTTGAAACGCACTATTAAACATAGAACCAGAAATATCTACAATTGGTATAATTCCTTCAAATTCTTTACCATCAAATGTATTTAAGAATGCTTTCCATTCAAGTTCTAATGTTTCATCAACTTCATCCATTTTAAAAGATCTTGTTTTAAGATCAATATATTTCTTAACAATTTCATGAGGCAATAAACCAGTAACTTTCAATTTAACTTTATTTTCTGCCACATTTTTAAGAAATTCTTGATATTTTTCTTGATCATTTTTAATAAATGCTTTCTTATATTTACTTAGTGCCTTTGCTGGAAGTTTTTCATATTCAATAAGTTCCCATTGTTTATTACACATTTTTGTCTCAACCAAATCAAGTTTTTTACGAAGAGGACTAATATATTCTTTACGATATTTTTGTTGATAATCTTTAATTTGTGGAAAAAGATGTTTTACAATTTTAATAACATTTTTCTCATTTGGATTAATAGCCCATTTAGCACATAATGAAATATGTTGTCCCATTTCAAGACATACTTTATCATACTTCAATTGATTCGCAAATAATTCATATTCAAAGTTATTCTTTTTTGTATTATTAATAATATAATTAACATCTTTCCAACATCCATATTTATTAATATAAGTCTCTAAATTTGATTTATAAACTGCTGGATCTTTCTCTTTCAACCAAATAAGACAATAATTACTAACAGTCTTTTCCTTCTTTCCTTTTAACCTATCTCTTGAATTAAAGATGATAGCGACTGTTTTTAGTTTATCTTGTTCCCATGATTTATTTAGATAATTAATCAATTGTTCTTTATTTACATCTCTTACAAGCTGAATAAATAAATCTAAATTTGGGTTGTTTGTTGTTTTAAATGTTTTAGGTGTGTCTTCTTCGATATCTGATGTTATTTCATCCATATTATTTATAATATAGATGCGTTATTTTTATATATTATTTAAAATAGTGTAATGAATAAAAAAGAATTAATTATTGAAATTAAAAAACTTTATCCATATTTCAAAAATTTACAAAAAAAGAAAGTTGCTGAATTGAAAGAAATTTATGAAAAAAACTGTGACAATTTTAGTCTTAAAAATGAAAGAAATAGTTGTTATATGGATGCTTTATTTGTAGCCTTATTTCATGATAAAAATAAATATATAAGTGATTTATTTTTTAAGTCAGATTTAAAGACATTCGATAATCCAAGACTTAATATAATTGCTGCTGGTATTAAATATGAAGTTGAAAATATTTATAATAGGTTATTTAATGTTGGCTCAACAAAAAATTTAACATGTAGTAATTTGAGAAAGTTATTTAATGATTTTTTTAAAATTAATTATCCAACAATGCGTATAGGATGGAAAAGAGATCAATTAGAACCATTAGATGTTATAAATATTCTTGATGATATAATTATTTTTAAAAAGAATTTAAAAATAAATACTAAAATTTACGGAACTAATAAAAAAGGTAAATCAATTGTATTAAGTAAACTTAAAATGATAAGTGATAAAAATATAACAACAAATAATTTTAGTTCTTTTATATCTATCGATAATTTATTGTCAAATGACAAAATATATTTAAAGAACTTATTTCCAAAAACTATAAATGATGTTAAATTTGATGAAGAAAATTTGTGGAAACCATATTCAAAAAATAGCAAAGAAATTTATAGTAGAAAAATAGAAAAGGTAACTTATTTATCGTCAAAGTTATTATTTATAACAGTAAATCGAATATTTAAGATGGGTTCACAAGACGCTGAAAAAATAGATTCAAAGGTTATACCAGCATTAAAACTTAAACTTAAAGATAATGATGATAATTTATATCTTAAATCAATAATTATTCATCATGGATCTGCTGGTGGAGGTCATTATACTACTTTATTTAATTGTAAAGGAAAATGGTATGAATATGATGACATGAAATCTTCTATTGATTTAATTGGTAACTTTGAGGATTTATGTGAATATAATGATAATTATTATTTAAAAAATTGTACAAATATTATTTATTATTAACAAGTCCAATTATTTTTATTTCTACATAAAGGACACAATGGTATATAAATTTCATCTGTATTTTCATAAAAACAATCTTTATTACATATTTGATACCAGCAGTCATTGCAAACCATATGTTTACATTTTAAAATAATCATTTTTGTATCTTCAAGACAAACAGGACAATTATTAATAATATCAGTAATTTCATGACGACCTAATTGAATCGCACAATTAGCACTCATACCATTATAAGAATCTAAAATCCATTTAGGAACTTTTTCATTACAAAATTTATAATTTCTACATCTAATTGGAAAACAACAGATAGAATAACAAAAACCATTATGGTGTCTATGACCGCATTTACAATTTTCATCATATTTATTTGTATCTTCATTAAAACATTCACAATAACACTCTTTGATACATGTTCCATCACCATTACAATTTAATGATGACATTAAGTATATTTTTTAATCATAAGTTATTATTTAAATCAATTAATAAAAAAATGAAAAATAATATCTAATTTTTTTATTCATATAAAAATGCTAAAATCTGAATATGAATTATCAATCAATGATATTAATACACGAATTAAAAAAGAGGTTTGTTATAAAACTTTGAAAGAATTAAGTGATCTAAATTTAATGCCTAAATATAAAGAATGTATTTCTGTAAAAAATGAGATTAAAAAACTGGGAGATATATTAGAAGTATATGTTAATGAAGTAATAAAACAAAAAATAATAGATGATTATTTATTAACATTAATACCAGTAGGAACAAAAGGATCTATAAGAGGCAATAAATTTAATAATATTGTTAAAGAATTTATCATAAATTTATCATTAGATATAACAAAATTTGAAATTTGTTTTGAACAAAAGTGCGAACATCATTTAACGTCTGAAATTCCAGATTGGTATATTTTAGAAAAAAAGAGTAATAAAATTATTATTGGTATGAATCAATTAGATTTATGGGGAGGATGACAGCAAATTAATAGAGGTTCAAAATACTTAGATGACAATAAACATAATAATGAAAATAGTAAACTATTATGTGTTGTATGTAATGAAATACAATTTAAAAGTGAAAGAAATAAAGTATATAAACTATTTCAAAAAGGATTTAAAAATAATACATTGTGTTATTTAAATAACTTACAAAATATAATTAATTCATATTTTAATTTAGCAATGGATTAAATTTAAATATTAATTCTTGTTTTGAAATTGATTTTGGTCCAACTGTATTATTAAAATCATAATTGATTGAAGATAATTTATTAATATTATCACTTATAGATTTATCATTTGTAAATTTTATAAAATAATGCGATTGAATACTTTTTTTATCAATATTTTTATCTATTGTTCCAGCATTAACACCAACGCGACGGAATGATATATCGGGGTTTTCTGTTTTTTCAACAAACATAAAATTTAATGGTTCTATTTTTTCATTTACAATTCTATTAACTTCTTTTTTTTCCCAAATTTGAAATATACACGGAACATTATATTCAATTTTATCTACTAAAAATGATTTATCTGGTAAATCAATTTCGAATATGAGATGAAAATTTAATGAAAATGATTTTTTTAAACTATCTTTTTTAAAGCTTTTTGGTAATATAAATGAAATAGTATCACAAAATTCACATGATTTTTTTATAAATTTAATTGCCATTGAAGACTGACGACCAAACGGTGGATTACCTATTACATGAATTTTACTAAATTTATCTTTAATAGTATTATAATCATATAATAAATAATCTTGTTTTATAATTTCATTATTATCTGGTTCTAAATCATAAAATATAAAATTATTTGATAATGATTTTATTCCTGAAATAAAAGCACCATTACCAGCACTTGGTTCTATAATTAAATCATCGATATCTATTTGAATAGTTTGTTTAACGAAATTTAAACAAGACTCTACAACAGTATCTTTTGTATAATATTTATCAATTGTATTACGATTTAAACCTTTTTTTTGTTTAATTTCCATATTTTATTCTTCTGTTAATTTGGATAATATTTAAATCATTTTTTTATGTGATAAATTATATAAAGATTATTTATAATAATATTATTATCTTGTAATAGGGTCGCAAATTATACCAACAGCAATAATTTCTCAAATATAGAAACCCAGATGGTATAATGTTTTCTATCTTGTATAAGATAAATCCAGCAATTTTATTTTAAAAGTTTGTCTTTCGAGGCGTAATTATGTCAACCGCAATAATTTCTCAATTACAGAAACCCAGATGGCATAATGTCTTCTATCTTGTATAAGATAAATCCAGCAATTTTATTTTAAAAGTTTGTCTTTCGAGACGTAATTATGCTACCAGCAATAATAAAACTGTTGAAAGTAAAATAGCATAATGTCTTCTATCTTGTATAAGATAAATCCAGCAATTTTATTTTAAAAGTTTGTCTTTCGAGACGTAATTATACCAACAGCAATAATTTCTCAAATATAGAAACCCAGATGGTATAATGTCTTTCTATCTTGTATAAGATAATTCCAGCAATTTCATTTTAAAGATGACCTATCCTTCGGGATATAATTATGCAAACAGCAATATTTTTTTAATGATAAAAAAGATGGCATAATGTTTAATTATTTGACAATTTTAAACATAAAAATAAAAAATTGTTTAGGATTAATAAAAATATGTTTTTGATATTTTATCTTGTAGATAAAGATAATTCCAGCATTATAAGTTATTATTAATTATTATTTGTTTTTATAATTTTACCTATGTTAATTATAGGTAAAATTGGACAACATTCCCATAAGTGGTTTTTGAATAAAGTTTGAATTTTATATTCAATCGGATATAAATGTGCTAAACCAAATTTAACATCTTTCAAATATTTTTGATGTTTCTCATCAATCAAATCAATACTCTGAATTGGTAATATTAATAATAATTGTTGAAAAGGTTTTAAATAACTACCATTTAATTTTATTTCTTCGATTGTATTAACTTTAAGAAAGTTACTAACATCTTTTGCTGTTGGTGGATAATTATAAGGATAATACCATGTATAATCTAAATCCATCTTTTTATAATAATTATAAGTCCAGTAAATTCCCTTAATATACATTGAAGAAGCTGTTGATATAGAAAGACTATCAATATTTATATTAATATCAAATAGTCTTTTATAATAATAATAGCGCCATTTTTTAGAATCATTGAACATTTCGCTTAAAATAGGATCTTTATTTTTAATCGCATATTCTTGTGAATTACAACTATAATCTCGTGGTTTTTTCTCGATGTCTTTTGTAATTTGTGAAATAATGTCATTATCTTCAGTTTCGGCAATTTTATTAAATATTTCAGTTAAAGTAGCTTGATTAATTTTATTATTTTCAACTAAACTTCCATTATTTTTAATAGATAATTCAGTAATACTAATTAATTTATCTAATCCACCAGATTTAATATTCAAATTTAATATATGAGGAATGAAATCATTTCCAAGAATAGAACACATAACACAATAACTTTCAATTAAATTAACATCATTCTCTATAAGCCATCTTGGTTTTAATTCAGATATTAAAGCAGCTTTTAAATTATCAATATTAACATAAGTAATTTGTCCTTTATTTTCTCTCATTAAATGAATGTTATTTTTTCCAGATATTAATGATAATATAATTAAATCCGCATCAAGACCATTAATAACAATTGGTTCATTTGAAATATCATCTTTGATTAAATCGAATATTTTATGTTCTCCTTCGCCACTTTCATTACTTCCACTGAAAATATAAGTTGTATTATTTGATTTAATATAATCGTCTAATTTTTTCATAAATTTCGTTCCAGGTGAAATACAATTTGTATCCCATTTTGAAATAATCTTATCGATCTTATTTTTATAAATAGTTAAGTATCTTCTCTTTCTTTGCTGAATAATCTTAGCAAATGGCGCGACGCCATCAATACAAATTAATAATTTATTTGGCTTATATAAAGAATTATAATCATTGATTTTATTCCATAAATTAGTGATTAATTTATCTTCGTTTGTTTCATTAATTGCTTCACCATGAATAATTCCATTAAAATCTATCGCATATATATTAATATTATCTGGCAATTGACTACTGATAATATTTTTATATTTTGTCGTAAGATAATAAAAATAATAAGGAATGCCCATTTTTTGTATATTTAATTAATTAATAATTTATATTTATATAAATCATTTTTTTATTCTTTCTTTTCTTATAGAATAGGAATATATAAATAATGGGATTTTATGATGCTTTCTTTGGCTCAGAACAAACACAATATACTGCTTATGCTATACTTGCTGCTGTTACTGCTATATGTTTAACCGTTTTATTCTCTTCAAGTGATATTTCATTTGGTAATCGATTAGTTATAATTATGTTTGTTATAATATCTGTTTTACCTTCTGTATTATTAACCTTATTTGAATTAACTTGTATTGTTACCGGTGGCACTGAACCTAATCAATGGTGGTGCAGTACCTTTGCTTGGATATTAGCAGCATTCATAATAGTATATTGCTTATTTATTGTTATAATATCATTTATGTCATTATTTACTTATAATAATGCCGTAGATGATGCTAATAAAAATGATAAGAATAATAAACTACCAAAAATAGATTCTGATAAATATGCTAAGCAAATGATTGATATCGATGATCAACAACACCAACATCAACATGCTGCTTATCAACAAGCTGCTTATCAACAAGCCTATAATATTCAAGTACAACAACCTCAACAAGCTCCCCAAGTTCCTCAACAACAACCAGTTGGTTTAATACAATCTCCGAAACCAATAACAAATGAACAACAACAATATATTCAACAATATAATCAAGCCCAACAACAAGCCCAACAACAAGCCCAACAACAAGCCCAACAACAAGCCCAGCAACAAGCTCAACAACAAGCTCAACAACAAAAAGAACCAACTGTTGGAGTTCAAGCCTTAACCCCTGCTTCTGTGATATCTCAACAAACTCAACCTGTTCCAGTTGGTGATTCTGTTAAATCATCTAAATTAGTCGGAAGTGATGTTACAAAAGTAGGAACATATTCCGTTAATTCAATTGATAATTTTGATGATTATAATAGTAAATATGCTTCTTTTAATAATAAAGAATCATTTGCTTGTGTTACAGGAACAGGAGGAAAACCATGTTAATTAATTTAAATTATTTTTTTAATCTTATAAAAAACAATATTTAAGAAAATATTATTTATTAATTAATAATGTAAATAAATTTATATGAAAATTATAAATAATGATAAATCAAATTTTAAACCTCATTTATGTAGAAATTGTGGATTAAACGGACATATTTATAAAAATTGTCCTCATCCTATTATGAGTTTTGGCATAATATGCTATAAAGTTGAAGATAATGAAATAAAATTTCTTATGATACAACGTAAAGATAGTTTATCTTTTATGGAATTCATAAGAGGTAAATATGAATTGAATAATATTGAATATATTAAACAATTGTTATCAAATATGACAATCGGAGAAAGAGACATGATTATTAATATGTCATTTGAAGATATTTGGAATTATTTATGGTTTCAGAGTGATACTACTATTAAAAATAATAAGGAATTTCATGAATCTAAAAATAAATTTGTTACCCTTAATGAAACTAATTTTTTAAGAAATTATATTTTATCTATTAAAGCTATTTATAATGAACAGGAATGGGGTTTTCCAAAAGGTAGAAGAAAAATTAAAGAAAATGATTTAGATTGTGCTGTTCGTGAATTTTATGAAGAGACTCGAATAACAAGTAATGATATTATTGTTATCAATGAAATTTTACCATTTGAAGAAATATTTTTCGGAACTAATGGAGTTATGTATAAACACGTTTATTTTATAGCAAAATTGAAAAATAATAATGTGAATATTAAAATTGATAATATGTGTCTTGAACAATTGCGAGAAATTCGTTCAATAAAACTATATAATTATAATGAAGTTTTATCTCATATTAAAACTTATAATACAGAACGAATTTCATTGTTTAAACATGCGAATAATAAAATTCGTGAATATGAAAAAAAATAAATAATTATTTTTCTTTTCATTCTATCAATTAGAATAAATGCCTCCTTCGCTCTTGAAAAGACAACCAACAGAAGATGATTGTCGTAAATGGCGACAAAGTAAATTATTGAATCCGGAAAAACCAACTAATCCCATTTCTGGATATTCTATTAAATCAAATAGTCCTATTTATAAAGAACTTGATAAAGAATGTAAGAAGATTCCATCACCACCATCTTCAATTAAAAAAAACGATACATCAAAATCTATAATAAAGAAAAAAACAGTTTTAACAAAACCTTTAACAAAAGAGTTATGTATATTATGGTCTAAAAATAAATTAAAAAATCCTATTACTAATCATCGAATCTCTGAAAAATCTAAAATTTATAAAGAATTTGAAACAGAATGTAAAAAGATGTTATTAAAATTATCATCTTCAAAAACTTCTTCAAGATTTTCATCAAAATCTTCTAGTCATTCAAATTCTTCTAGTTCATCTAAGTCTTCTAGTTCATCTAAATCTTCAAAAACCTCCAAAAAAATAATGAATAATGATGAAAAACAATATAAAGAAATTGATCAATATTATCCCGATATTAATGATCCTCATTTCAGAGATAAATTAATGGCATTGACTGAAATAAATGTTCATAGAATTAGTAAATATAATGATATAAATTCTATTGATGATTTTGAAAAAAAAGCCAATGAATTATGTTCTGGGTTTGATAAAAGTTTTTTCCAGTATTTAATGGGTCATTATCTATCTTATCGTATGCCTTATAAAAGTATTCTTATTTATTATTCAGTTGGTGTTGGTAAAACTTGTACAGCTATTACAATCGCTGAAAACTTCTTAATTTCTCATAATAGCTATGAAGAACCTAAAATTTGGGTTATTATGCCAGCAGCCCTTGAATCTGGTTTTAAACAACAAATTTTTGAAAAAGGAGATTATAAATCAATTGCTGATCAATGTACTGGCGATCTTTATGTTAAATTAGGACAATTAAATGAAAATTTATCAGACGCAGAAGTAGATAAAAGAGTTAAAAAACTTATTAAATCTCGTTATCAAATATTTACTTATGAAGGATTTGCTACATTTTATGAAAATAATTATACTTCAAAAGGTAAAATAGCACAAGATAAAATCATAATTGTCGATGAAGCTCACAATATACGTCAAGGTAATAGTGATGAAAAGAAAAGAATCTATAACTCTTTAATTGAAGTTGCTCAGACTGGAATTAATAATAAAATGATTTTACTGTCTGCTACACCTATGTATAATGAACCGAGTGATATTTTTGATTTAGTTGAATTATTATTATTAAATGATAAAAGAACTGATTTTATAATTCCTAAAATTATTTTTGATGAAAATAATGAATTACATCCAGATGCTAAATTATTTTTAGAAAAAACAGCATCTAACTACATATCTTATTTAAGAGGAAAGAACCCTTTTAATTTTGCCTTTAAATTATCACCATCTTTAAGCGATGTAAAAACCTTAGATAAAGTCATTGAATTAACTGAAAATGGTAATCCAATTGAAAAAGTTGATAAAAATTGGATTGATAAAGTAAAAGATGGTATAATTATTTCTAAATTAGGTGAAAAACAAATTAAATATTTAGAGGATAAACGAATTGTCGATGAAAATATTCAAAATAATTTTAAAGGTCTTCAACCTATGAATATTGTTTATGAAAATGCACTTGGATCTAAGGGATTTTATAATTTCTTTCGAAGAAGCGCTGATCCAAATAAAGATACTTATTCAGTTTCTTATAATCCTAAATATAAAGATGCTTTAATGCCAGATGAAAAACATCTTGGATTATATTCTGGAAAAATATTAAATGTTTTAAATATTATTCAAAAAACAAAAGGTATTATTATAATTTATTCAAAATATTTACATTCTGGCATAATACCTACATGTATTGCTCTTGAACATTTAGGATTTTCACGATATGGTGCTGATAATATGCTTGAAAATGCTTCAATAGTTAAAAACCCTCCTAATTATGAAGGAATAAGAAATCCGCGTTATTGTATTCTTACTAGTGATAACAATGATACCAAAATTATGGGAGGAACTACTATTCAAAAATTAGTTAATAGTATTAACAATCCTAATAATATTAATGGAGAAGAAATTAAAGTTGTATTATTAACTCCTATTGCCGGTGAAGGATTAAATATTAAAAATGTTAGAGAAATACATTTATTGGAAGCATGGTATCATTTTAATCGAATTGATCAGATTATAGGTCGTGGAATTCGTAATTGTAGTCATAAAAACTTACCAATTACACAAAGAAATGTTACTGTATTTATGCATTGTGCTATTCAAAATTATGATAAAGAGACAGCAGACGTTCATGCTTACCGTATTTCTTCTCGAAAATTATATCAGTCATTTATTGTCGATAATATCATTCGAAATTATTCAATTGATTGTAGTTTATTTAAGGACATCAATTATTTCCCTAAATCAATGTTTAAACTAGGTAATCTTAAAATAGAAACATCACAAGGAAAAAAGATTGATTATGAATTGGGCGATGATCCTATTTATGAACCTAAATGTAATATTGTTGAATATGAAGAAGATAGTAGAGGTTTTAGACAAGATACTTATAAACATTTGGCATTAAATACGCAAATGAAATTACGAAAAATATTATTAAATTATATTCATGATGAAAAATATTTTATTAATTATCAAGAAATCAATGATTTATTTCCAAATATTAACATTAATATCTTAATGTATTCCATACAAATGAGCATATATCCAAATGTAATTATTGATGGATATATAATAATACCTCATGAAAATGGTATACATATCGTTAAAGTTCTTAATGATGTTCCTTTAAAGATTGCTTTAATCAAAAGTGAAATAGAAAAAAAAGAAGTGGTTTTAAATGAAACTGATATTAAATTATACAAAGACTTCCTTAAATATAAAGAAGAACCTTTAAATGTTGCTATAATTGCTTTGTATTCATCTCTTGATATGATAACATTTGATTTTATTATTAAAAAACTTTTTTCATCAAAAGTTTTAAATGAAAATGATAATTTTATCGCAAATTGTTTATATAAAGAAGGTATATTAATTGGAGGTAAAGAAATACCTTCTATTGGTTCTCCTGACAAATATATAGGATTTGTAAATATCTTTAATGAAGAATTTGAACCATTATTATATAATGATGGAAATTATAAAACATTAACATCTAAACAAACTGAACAATTAATAGCAAATAGAAAACAAGTCGTCATTCCAGATATGAATAAAGAAAAAGTTTTATGGGGCTTATTTGTTCCTGTTTTTGAAAATAAAGAAAAGAAAAATAAAATAAATGTTTTTAAAATTTTAACTGCTGGAAGTGCGGTTGGTAAGAAAACAGGAATTGTTTGTACTTCCTTACATAAACCACAACATGAAAAAATATTAGATGAATTGGAATTAAAGAAAGGCAAATTTACTAAAAATCAATATTGTTCAAATATTGCCACACATCTTTATAAGATTAATCGCATTTCCTTAAATCCATCATGGAAACCTAAAATTGTTTTGTGATAAATAAATCGATCTTAATATTAAAAATATCCAAATTATATTACTTATATAACACCACATAGATCCCCATGTTTTATATTTATAATAATAATAAAATGATATAATAAGAGTTATGAAAGTAAATAATAAATTAATATATTTGCCCTTTCTATAACTCGGATACAAGTAATAAAATAAGATACATAATAATAGTGGAAATTCTATATCAATCCAGTGCCATCTTAAATGCCCATTTATACCTTTATCCATATATAATAAATTATTTCTATTTACATAATTTAATATATATAATGATAATAATAATATGATTATTAAATTTATCAATCTATCATAACCCTCTAAGTTTTTATAATTTAAATATAATATTTGAATTATTATTATAAAAAATCCAATAATACTTAAATAATAATTTATTTTTTTATTATTAATATATTTCCATGTAAAATATTCAAGTAATTGAATAGATGTAAATAATAAAACAATAATTATTAAATCCAATGATGTTTGATTTAATAATAAAACAATTATAGCAGATACTAAACCATAAATAAAAGTATTTAATGAAATTTCAGCATTATAACACATTTCTTAGTTTATTATAATAAACTAAATAAAAAGATCTTAATATCAAATAAACCCATGCTAAATTACTGAAATAACACCACATCGATCCCCATGTTTCATATTTATAATAATTATATAAAGAAAATGAGAGTAATATAAAAAAAGCAAATGTTAGTTGATAATTTTGTGATCTAATTAATGGATATAAATAAGCGAATAATGTCGCAAAAACCATTATTTTAGGAACTTTAACCCAATGCCATCTTAAATGACCATTTTCACCTTTGTCCATATAAAATAATTTATTTTTAAAACAATAATAAAAAATATATATTATTCCTATAAACATAATTATGAAAAGTATAAGTTTTTCAATACCATTTTCTAAATAATAATAATTTAATAAAAATACTTGTATTACTATTATTATCGCTCCAATAATACTTAAATAATAATTTATTTTTTTATCATCTATATATTTCCATGTAAAATATTCAAGAAGTTGCATGGATGTTATTGACATTATTATCAAGATTTTCCAATATTCAATTTTATTTAATAATAAAATAATAATAGCTGAAATTAAACCATAAATAAAAGTATTTAATGAAATTTCAGAATTATAACACATAATCTATAATTTTTATTATAAATAAATATAAGAATAGAAATGTCGAAAAATTATAAATTAAATTCAGTGCCTTTTATATTGAATACGGATTTTAATTCAAATTTATCATTAAAACAAGATACATTAAATAATTCTTCAATATTGTTTGGAATTGGTTCAAATATAACTTATATTAATTATAATACTTTATCAAATTTACCAGATTTATCAATTTATATTAAACCAGAAACATTACTTGAAAATATTAATTCTTTATATCAAGATAATTCAAATATAAATACTGCTATTAAAAGAAATAATACTTATACTAATAATATTAATAATTCCAATTTAATTATAACTTCAAATTTATTAGTTAATAATTGTATAAATTTTAGTGGTTATGTTTATTCAAATGCTACGCCTATTAATTTACCTTCATCAGATTATTATAATTCTACATTAACAAATTATACAAATATTAATAATCCTTTTTCTAATTGTTTTCCATCTTCAATTGGTTATATGGCTCTTTCTTTTAGTAATCTAGAATATGATATTTATGTATCTACATCACAATTTAATATAAATACATGTAATCAAGGAAATTTATTTGATTCAAATGTAAATACAGATTGTTTATGGGCTCCAAATCAATATAATGCTACAAATGGAATTTATTCATCAACAACAAGTTCTTTAAATGGTATTAGTGGCGATTGGATTATTATTAAATATCCTTTCTTATTTTTATTAACAAGTTTTCAATTTGTTCCATCAGTTTCTGTAACTGGCGGATCACCTTCTACATGGTCATGTTTTGGTTCTCTTGATGGAGTTAATTTTACATTAATACCACAAGCATGTAATAGTAATGCTCTTCAACCATATGGATATTATATAATGGTAGTTAATGGATTTTATACACCTTATTATTATATAGCAATACTTATAACATCTTTAACAAATAATGCACAGACTTTACAAATGTCTAGATTTGAGATTGTAGGTTTTCAACATACATATACATCAAATTCAACAGCTCGAATATCTTTAAGTGATAGTAATTCAATTAATATAAATAATCTCTCAACTGGTATATTATCTGTACAAAATTATCAAAGTATTGGATGTCTTCCATATGCTTCAAATTATGCTTTAACTGTTGGTGGAACTATTAGTACCTATAATGGAATTGTTTGTGGATTTAATAATAATAGATGGAATAATTTTAATTATTATCCAAATAATGCAGGTAATTGTATCCTTCTTCAACATCCATCTTTTAATGGAAATATTGGACCTCATTATCCAAATCCTGAATGTTCTATTATTATGGGTAGTCAATCTGCAGCACCTAATCAACCTATTTATGCTTCAATTCCAGCAGCTTTTTATTCAGGTGTTGTAAAATATTCATCCGGTTCAACAGCTTTAAGATATGATATTGGTACAGCAACTATTAATAATACATTATCAACTTTATCAGGAACAAATACTTTTAATCCAAATATATCTTTATTATTTAATGGAAATGTTGGCATTGGTTCAACATTTCCAAATAATTTATTAGATATTAATGGTAATAGTACTATTTTTGGTTCAATTGGAATAGGAACAACATCTATAAATACTAATTATGGTATTCAAATAGTTAAACCATATAATACTCAATTAAGAATTGAAGGTGGTGCTAATATAAATGCTCTTTCAATTGGTTCGAATGGTAATTGTTATGTTGATTCATCTACTTTAATAGGTGGTAGATTTACAATTAAAGATACTTCTGGTAATGTTGGTATTGGTTCTTCTTTGCCAAATACTAAATTAGATGTTAATGGTGTAATTAATGTAACTAATGGAGGTACATATTCAGTTCCATCATTTACAAATAATTATGGAGGAACAGGAGATAGAATTATTTTAAATTCAGGTACTGCTGGTTCTGTGTATCCTTATTCACTTGGTATAAGTAATTTAACATTATGGTATTCCGTGCCATCTTCTGCTATTCATAATTTTTATATAAATGGTATTTCTGTTTTTCAAATACAATCATCGGGTTTAAATTCATCAAATATTTATAATTCAAATTTATTAACTACTAGTAATATTAATGTAACTGGAACAACTTCTGCTTCAATTAATTCGGCAGGCGGAATAACAGCTACTGGTCTTTTATTAGGCGCTAATGATATTGGAACTGTTAGAAATATTGTCTCAACAGGTCAAATATCGACTACTAGTAATATTAGTGCTACTGGTCTTTTGTTAGGC